>Ga0153915_10000838_pt1 | contig 28330 bp, 23 predicted proteins | sample Opewatmetagenome_2_FD_107003 | JGI IMG/M metagenome (GOLD analysis project Ga0153915, IMG submission 107003) | Freshwater wetland microbial communities from Ohio, USA - Open water 3 Core 3 Depth 3 metaG | ecosystem: Environmental > Aquatic > Freshwater > Wetlands | place: USA: Ohio, Lake Erie...
AGCGAAGCAATCCATTTGGAATGGATTGTTTCGGTCTTTTTATCATCGCTGCCGTTATTATGTGAAAAAGCAGAAAGAGCTGAAATACTCCCGAATCCGCACATACACGCGCCTGCAGTACATGCTTTTTTGATAAACTCGCGCCGGTCTTCCCTCATAGAATGTTCCTTATAAAACAAGATAAATTGGGTTATTTAAAAGTAACAAAAAAAATGTTTTCGGAAAAATTAAAAGAGAAAAAATATACATAAACCGGCTCTGCATTCCCGGTTTAAAAGTCGAATTTACGGAAACAGCAAAGCAGGTAATTTTTTTTGTACATATTTTTACCATCAAGGGCGTCTATAATTGACTTGACAATTATTTACGCGTTGCTATCTTAATAAGCATAAGTTTAATCAGCGGGTGAAAATGATATGAATACAAAACCATTATTCTGTTTAACAGGAGCGGTATTGATATTTATAGGCTCAACAATAAACGCGCAGGAAAAACCGGCCAAGAGCAATATAAGCGCAGAAACAAAAATATCAGGTAAAATTATAGACGCGAAAACAGGGGATCCGTTACAAGCCGCGAGCGTCTTTCTTAGCGGCACAACATTCGGATGCGCAACGGATAAAGAAGGAAATTATAAAATATTGAATGTTCCGAATGGGCAATATGAGATTGTTGTTTCAATGATCGGTTACGCATCGCAGAAACAAACAATTTGGCTGAAAGAAAAAACCGTTCTTGTAATTAATGCCGGATTACAACCGGCAGAGATAGAGGCCGGCTTGGTTGAAATAAAAGCAGAGCGGCCCGACGAATGGTATGATAATCTTGAAAAATTTAAAAAAGGCATTCTCGGGGTAAGCAGTTTTGCAGATGATTGTAAGATTGAAAACGAAGAAGATATTTATTTCATCGAAAAAGAAAACACAATAACAGCACGGACGACAAAACCCTTGATTATTAGAAATAATGCTTTTGGTTTTCTACTTAAATGTTCTTTTGTTGAATATGTGTTTTATAGAAACAAAAAGGGCGATTATTACAATATTGATGTGAAATTTGAAGCATTGATTCCTGAAGATAAGGATCAGGCTAAAGAATGGGAAGATAACCGGCTTGAAGCATATAAAGGTTCGCTAAGGCATTTTCTTGTAAGTCTTGCAAAATGGAAGACAAAGGAAAACGGATTTGAAATATATTCAGGGATTTTAATTCAATACGTTATCAGAGGAGGCTCTAGCGAAAATAAAATAAAGCGGTCTGAAATACCTCCTGATTCAATAGTTGAATATTCAAAAGACAGGAAGCGGCTTTCATTCCGAAAAGATTATTTTGGCGTCGGGTATAAGGGAATGTATTCTGATATTTATATAAAGGGGGCAGCTATGAGCATAGATGAAAACGGGTACTCGCTTGGCGACACTTATTTCATTGTCGGAAGAGAGTGGGCGGCTAAAGGATTGGCGGACGCGCTGCCAAGGTTTTACGAAAATAAGTTTGAAAATGGCAAATAATCAGCAAATAAACGGTTGATTATTTCGTACGGGATTTCTCAACCGCGCCCTGGCCGCTTGTCTTGTTAATACGAGTGGAAATGTATTGTAATTAGCTGACAGAAATAAAAAAGGCCGCCCTTGTGAGGCAGCCTTTTTTGTAAAGCAAATAAAAGATTTATTTAGCTTCCGCATCGGCGGCTTCTTCGATGAAATCGCCGCTTTCGCGTTTGCTCTGCCATACAGCCCAAATAATTGCAGCAAGGCAAATTGTCGCCATAATAAATCCGACAACATAAGTGTTCGATGTAGGATTGATTAAGCTGAATTTAAGAATAACGCCGAGTGTAAGCAAGCTAACCATGTTCATAACCTTAATAAGAGGATTGATAGCTGGCCCTGCCGTATCTTTCAGAGGATCGCCGACAGTATCGCCTGTAACAGCGGCTTTGTGTGCCTCTGAGCCTTTTCCGCCGTAGATGCCGTCTTCAATCATCTTCTTTGCATTATCCCATGCTCCGCCGGCATTGGCCATAAATACTGCAAGGAGCTGTCCGACGAGGATCATACCTGCAAGGAAACCGCCGAGCGCATAAGGGCCTAATAAGAACCCGACAAGTAAAGGAGCAGTAATTGCGAGGAGCCCCGGGCCGATTAATTCTTTCTGAGCCGTGGTTGTGCAAATATTAACAACTCTTCCGTAATCAGGCTTCTTTGTTCCCGCCCAAATTTCTTTATCGCGGAACTGAATGCGGCATTCGAATACTATATAGTAAGCTGCGCGTCCGACTGCGCGGATTAACATACTGCTGAATAAGAAAGGCACAGCGCCGCCGATTAATAATCCGATTAAAATATCGGGGCTTGAAACGCTTAATCTTGCAGCTACTTTTGAATATTGTTCAATAGTCATCTGCATAATTTTATCTTCACTGCCCACTGCAATAACTGCAATAAAGCTCGAGAATAAGGAAACTGCGGCAATAACCGCCGAACCGATTGCAATGCCTTTGGTTTCCGCTTTTGTGGTGTTTCCAACTGCATCAAGATCGGCAAGAATCTGGCGGGCGCGTTTGTATGAACCCGGTTTCTCTTTTTCCATTTCATCTTTATCGTATCCCATTTCGCCTATGCCGTTTGCATTGTCTGCTACAGGCCCGAATACATCCATTGAAATGGTGTTGCCAGTTAATGTAAGCATGCCGATGCCTGTCATTGCAACGCCGTAAGCAACGAATAATGGAGGAGTTCCCATATAAGTAAGAACTGAAAGGAAGATTGCAGTTGCAATAATAATAATTGTTACAACTGTGCTTTCATAACCTACTGCAAAACCCTGAATGATGTTTGTAGCATGTCCGGTTGTGCATGCTTTTGCAAGGCTTTTTACCGGAGCGTGCGATGTATGCGTATAGTAGCTTGTTGTTTTATTAAGAGCAATAGCAAGAAAAACGCCTATAAGGCATGTAAGAGCCGGGCGTAAATCAAGTCCCTGAACGCCGAAATTGGCAAACCAGGGCAGGTTGCTCGGATTAACAGCCCAGTATCCTGCATTCTGAAGCTCGGCTAATTTTTCAGCGCCGAAGTATTCGGGAGTAAAATGAAGATAGAAGTACCCCAATACAAAGAAACCTACAACGCTTATGAATGAACCGATCCAGAAACCGCGGTGAACGCTTTTCAGAGCTGTATCGGAAGTATCGTTTGGCCCGGCTTTAACTGTATAAGTAGAAATGATAGAACCAAGAACGCCGATACCGCGTACAAGCAATGGGAAGATAACCCCTTTATGACCGAATGTAGCCATACCGAGGATCATTGCGGCAACGATTGTAACTTCGTAGCTTTCGAATATATCTGCAGCCATACCTGCGCAGTCGCCAACGTTATCGCCAACGTTATCGGCAATTGTAGCGGCATTGCGAGGATCGTCTTCAGGAATATCTTTTTCAATTTTACCGACAAGGTCGGCGCCAACGTCTGCGGCTTTGGTGTAGATACCGCCGCCGACCCTCATGAACAAAGCGAGAAGAGTGCCGCCGAATCCGAAACCGAGAAGAGCTTCATAAGCGAAATCGCCGAATACAAGGAATATTAATGTGCCGCCGAGGAGCCCCAGGCCGTCTGTGAGCATGCCTGTAACCGTTCCGGTTCTATAGCCGAGCTGCATAGCTTCGCCGTAGCTTCTTTTAGCGGCGGCGGCAACGCGGAGGTTTCCCTGAGTTGCAAGACGCATGCCGTTAAAGCCAACCGCCCAGCTGAATAAAGAACCTATTAAAAAGGCGCCTGCTCTTCCCCAACGGAAAGCGCTTTCTTCGCCTGTATAGGTAACAAAAAGTAAAATGGTTATTAAAATAATTAGCGGCCCTATTTTTTTGAATTGAGCCGAAAGATATGCATTTGCGCCTTCGCGTACTGCGTTGGCAATATCCTGCATTTTGGAAGTTCCCCTGTCTGCGCCATATACCTGTTTAACGAGCATAAGCGCGTAAAGCAGACCTGCAATTGCTATTCCGAGCACTGTAAGCAGCGCAGCAATTTCCATTGTTGTGTACTTTGGATCGGAAAAGAGTGCAAACGGGGAAAAAGTATGAGCTTCCGAACCGGCCGTTTCTGCCGATTGAAAATTAGGTTTGTAGAAAAATCCAACTGTAAAAAGGCCGAGGAGAATATAAAGATAATTCCTTCTTCCTTTGCTGGATATGGAAAGTAGTTTTTTGATTGGATTCATATAGTTTTTCCCATATTGGTTATGGAAATCGTTTAATTAAATGAAACTTATCTATATTCCGAAGTCTTTCTTCGAATCGATAAAAATCTTATAGCTGCTTTGTGAGATTCTGTCTGCGCAGCATTTAAAACGCAAACTGTAAACCTAAATTGTAAGAACTAGCGTCTTCTTGCGGTATATCCAATCTTTATTTTGTGTAAAAACAAATTTCATATTTTTAAGTTGTCAAAAATAACGATATGGAGGGATATATCCTAAATAAGCTTAACGAAAAATGCGTTATTCCCTTAAAAATGCGGTTTTTTAAGCGTTTTTATGTCTGATAATTTATTTGAGAAGATTATTTTTTATAAGGCGGCAAATAATTTTGTATGTTTGAATATTGTGTTAAATTTTTTTGAATCTGCGGAGCATTATTGGATACTATTAAAGATTTGATTGACCTTTTTCTGCATCTCGATAAGCATCTTAATGAAATTATTGCCTCCTACGGAGCGGTAACATATCTTATACTTTTTCTCATTGTTTTTGCCGAAACAGGGCTTGTCGTAACTCCATTTCTTCCGGGGGATTCATTGTTGTTTGCCGCCGGAACCTTTGCCGCTTCAGGCTCGCTGAATCCGGTTATATTATTTTTAATTCTAAGCGCCGCCGCAATTATTGGAGACAGTATAAACTATGCTTTCGGCAAATATCTGGGGCCTAAGGTTTTTGAAAAAGAAAAGATCAGATTTCTGAAGAAGGAACATCTTGAAAAAACCCACCGCTTTTATGAAAAGCATGGGGGCAAGACAATAATAATCGCCCGGTTTATTCCTATTATAAGAACTTTTGCCCCGTTTGTTGCCGGAATAGGAAGCATGACTTACTGGAAATTTATAAGTTATAATATAATTGGAGGAATAGCCTGGGTTGCTATATTTATTTTCGGCGGTTATTATTTCGGCAATCTTCCTTTTGTAAAAAATAATTTTTCATTTGTTATAATTGCAATAATAATAATTTCAATTATGCCGGCTGTTGTGGAATTTTTAAGGCATAGAAAAAAATAAAGATAAAAATAAAGTTCATAAAAAAAGGGAATCAAACTGATTCCCTTTTTTTTATGTAAAAACTAAGATTGAAAATTATTGTTTATGTTCCATGTTATATTTGTGAACAACGCTTCTGTGGCGTCCGTAACCGAAATAAATTGCAAAGCCGAGCGCCATCCATATAATTAAACGCAACCATGTATCGAACGGCAGCGCAAGCATCTGAGCCATACATACTATTGTGCCGAGTATAGGAACCCAGGGCATAAACGGGGTTTTAAATGGCCTCTGAATCTCGGGGCGTGTTTTTCTAAGGACCAGAACGCTTATCATAACTATAACAAACGCGAGCAGCGTTCCTATTGAAACCAATTCGCCGAGAATTGATATAGGAAGAATACCTGCAAGAATCATTGCAATTGCGCCCGTAAGAAGCTGGCTTCTGAAAGGAGTTTTATATTTCTCGTGAACTTTTGAGAATAATGGAGGAAGCAGCCCGTCTTTGGACATTGAATAGAATATTCTCGGCTGGCCGAGAAGCATAACAAGAATAACCGATGTTAAGCCTGCAAGAGCGGCAATTTTAATAATGGGTCTTAACCAAACCATTCCTTCTCCCATTCTGTCAACGCCGACTGCAACAGGATCGGGAACGTTTAATTGTGTGTAGCTTACAATACCCGTCAACACAATAGCGACGAGAATGTACAGAATAGTTGAAACGGTGAGAGAGCCGAGTATGCCTATAGGCATATCCTTTTGAGGATTCTTTGCTTCCTGGGCGGCAGTAGAAACAGCGTCAAACCCAATGTAGGCAAAGAAAATAACGCCCGCTCCGCGGAGAATGCCGCTCCATCCGAAATGCCCGAATGTGCCGGTGTTTTCCGGTATAAACGGAGTCCAGTTACCTGCTTTTACATAAAAGAAACCGAAAACAATGAACAAAAGAACGACTGCAACTTTAACTACAACCATAATATTGTTGAATGTTGAAGATTCTTTAATGCCTTTGATAAGCACAAGCGTAAGAACAAAAATAATAAACATAGCAGGAAGGTTGAACAAAGCCGTTACCTGAGGAAGAGCGCTTACAATAGTTCCACCCTGGGCAAGTTCTTTTGCCAAGGCATCTGTCATCGGTTTCCATCCCATATTCGGAATGTTGTATAGAACCGTTCCCGTGGCGGCTGTCATATTAGCCGGAATATTAATATTGAGATCGTGCAGCAAACTAAGCATATATCCCGACCATCCGACCGATACGGTTGATGCAGCGAATAAATATTCGATTATCAGATCCCATCCGATAATCCAAGCAAGAAATTCACCAAGAGTTGTGTAGGCGTAAGCATAAGCGCTTCCCGAAATAGGAATCATAGCTGCAAATTCTGCGTAGCATAAACCTGCAAATGCGCAAGCCAAACCTGAAATGATAAATGATATTACAATAGCCGGACCTGAATAAAGCGCAGCCGTAGAACCCGTTAGTACGAAGATTCCGGCTCCGATAATTGCTCCAATACCGAGACTTGTTAAAGATACCGGACCGAGAACCCGTTTAAGTTTGTTCTCGCCGGTCATCTCCTGCTGAAGCAAGCTTAATGGTTTTTTTGCGAACAATTGTTCCTTCATAAATTATCTCCATTTTAAGGAAGGATAAACTAATATTTGAAAAAAAGATTGTAAAAAAAATCCGATTAAATTTTGTAAAAAACAAACCATAATAGAGATATTTTTCGAAAAACTAAAGTTGGTTTAAATTATAATAGATAATAATCAAACTATATCCTTTGAAAGTTTAAGAGGAATGGTTAAATTTTTCAGCGAAAATTTTTAGAATAATTATGAGGTTATTCCGGCGGTTCAGTTGCTATTCAGGCGGCTTTAATCCTTTTTTAGGAAAAACTTCATTATACAGACTCTTGTACAACAGCGGAATAAAAAATGGAAATGAAAATAAGAATTTCAACGCCTGGAAGAATCTGCCTTTTCGGCGAGCATCAGGATTATCTGGGCCTGCCTGTAATTGCCGCCGCTATTTCGGTGAAAATAGGAATTGAAGGGGAAAAACAAAACGGCCTTTCGGTAGATATAAGCCTTCCGGATATAAATGGAAATATATCTTTCAGAATTGATAGGAATGTTGAGTACACAGAGGAAAGAGACTATTTTAAAAGCTCTTTTAATGTAGTCAAAAGACATGGATTTACATTTTCGAAAGGATTAAAAGGAAAAGTTTCAGGGAATATACCTATAAATGCAGGCGCTTCCAGCTCATCAGCCCTTATTGTATCATGGATTAATTTCCTCACAAGAATGAGCGATCAGGAGACGGTTCTTGATGCAAAGGAAATTGCCGGTTTGGCCTATGAAGCCGAGGTTCTTGAATTCAGCGAACCCGGGGGAATGATGGATCACTACTCCACCGCAGTGGGAAAAATAATATATCTTGAAAGCCGGCCTGAAGTTAAACTGGAAACAATTAACGCGCGCTTGGGCGCATTTATACTCGGAAATTCAAAACAGCCTAAAGATACAAAAGGAATATTAAAGAGAGTTAAGTTCGGAGTGCTGGATATTGTTAAGAAACTTTCAACGGTTGATTCTTCTTTTTCTCTTCATACGGCTTCAATAATTGACGCAGATAAATATTCATCTTTTCTTGACGAAGACAGCCTTGGACTGCTGAAAGGGACATTAAGAAACAGGGATATTTTAAGAGAGGCAAAGAAAGTTTTATCAGCCGATGAAACCGATCATAAAAAAATAGGCTCCCTGCTTAATGAACATCATTCAATTTTAAGCGGGATATGCGGAATATCAACAGAGAAAATAGATGCAATGGCAAAAGCCGCGCTTGATGCCGGCGCATACGGCGCAAAGATAAACGGTTCGGGCGGAGGAGGATGTATGTTTGCTTATGCTCCCGAAAACACGGAAAAAGTGTTTGATGCAATCAATAAAATATCGGATGCGTACATAGTTAATATTTCCGAAGGCACCCAAGAGGAAAAGGTAGTATAAGTGGACGGAAATCTTTTAATACTTGCCGGAGGCGTTTCTTCAAGAATGAAGAAGCAGGCGGATAATATTAATAGCCTTGATTCAAAACTTATTGACGACGCCGATTCCAAATCGAAAGCGATGATAGGCGTAGGGGCTAATTACCGCCCTTTTTTGGATTATCTTCTCTTTAATGCCCGGCAGAGCGGCTATAGTAATATTGCCATCGTTATCGGGGAAAGCGATAATTTTATAAAAGAGTATTATATAAAAGGCAGAGGGGCGGAATTTTTTAAAGAGATGAATTTTAAATTTGCCGTACAGCCTATTCCTGAAGGAAGAGTAAAACCGCTCGGAACCGCCGACGCTTTATATCATGGTTTAAAAGAATTAAATGAATGGGAAGGTAAAAAATTTACCGTGGTTAACAGCGATAACTTATATTCGCGCAAAGCGATGGCTGTTATGCTCGGCGCTGAGCACCCGAATGCAATGATAGATTACAGCCGCGACGGGCTTGATTTTGAAAAAAGCAGAATTGAAGGCTTTGCCGTTACGCGCAAGGACGAAGAAAATTTCCTTTTGGATATTATTGAAAAACCGGATCAAAAAACTATTGAATCGGTAAAAGGAAAAGACGGCTTTATAGGGGTAAGCATGAATATATTCAGGCTGAGTTACGATATGATTTACCCGTTTCTTGAAAAATGCCCAATGAATCCCCTGCGCAACGAAAAAGAACTTCCCACGGCAATTAAAATGATGATTGATGAAAATCCGAAATCTTTATTTTCTTATCCTCTAACAGAACACGTCCCCGATTTAACGAGCAAAAACGACATTGAAAAAGTAAAACGGTTTCTCGAAGAGAAATTTACCGAATTGAATTAATATAATTTTTAAAAGAGAAGAACTATGATATCGCGGAAATATTTCAAACTCAGCTTGCTTTACGCGGCTGTATTTTTATTTTTAAGCCGGCCTGCTTTCAGCCAGCGTGTAATTACCGCAGAAAATAAACTCGGCGGTAAAAAAACAATTTTACTTTCAAATGATCAGGTGGAATTTAATATTCTTCTTGATAACGACGTTTTTGTTTCGGATAAAATAATTTCGAAAAGAGAATGGACTGAATCGAATTATGCAAGCCCGGCTTCGGTTGAAACCGACGGCGACTTCTCTCTGAATGTGATGTATACCGACTGGAAGCCGGCTGATAAGGAAAACAACGCCGATAATGCAATAAAGCTTACTAAGAAAGATTTCAAACTTATAAAATATGATATATCCGACGCCGGCGGCGGGGCGCGGCAAATCGATTTTTATTTTAAAGCGGTCTCATCCCCGTTCAATTTGAAACTAAGCTATAAACTTTTGCCGAATGATTTTTGTATTAGAAAAAAAATCGCCGTTTCCGATTCACTTCAGGGTTCCCACTTCCTGGATAAAATTGCGCCTTTAAATGCGTCCGTTTTCGGAAGCCTGAATAATGTTAAAGAAGGTGGATTCGGACAGCCGATAGTTTTTAATGTGGGGCAGGGAGGGGTTTTCTTCGGATTGGAGTACCCGGCTTCGGATAATTCGACTGCGCTCGAAAAAGGAAATATTGTTATAAAATGCGGGCAGGAAATGGGGTTTAAAATAGAAGCAAAATGGATTGAAAGCGAGTGGGCGGTTATTGGGCTTACCCCGAACAGTTATGTAAAATACTGGTTTATGAAATATGTGGAAAGCATTAGAGCGGCGCAGGTAAAACCTTATACGCTTTATAACAGTTGGTACGATCTGAGAGCCGCCGATTATCCTTCTAAAACGCCTACGCCCGAAAATACCGTAATGAATGAAAAGAACACATTAAGAATTATAGACCTTCTCCGTAAGAATATGATTGAAAAGAACAATATTAAGCTTGATGCCTTTGTTCTTGATGACGGATGGGATATTTACAAAAGCGATTGGGAACTGAAGAAAGACCAATTCCCCAACGGGTTTAAACCGGTTATCGATGAATTGAAAAAAACCAATACCGAACTCGGAATATGGTTCGGGCCGACCGGAGGTTATTCTGCAAGAATGGATCGAATCAATTGGATGAAAGATCATGGCTACGAAGTTGTGGGAAAAGGAAAGAACAATGCAATGCTTTGTCTCGCAGGAAAAAACTATAGTTCTATTTTCAGAAAGCGGGTAACTGATTTTACAAAAGAGGGAATAGGATATTTTAAATGGGACGGCATTCAATTCTCGTGCAGCGAACCCGACCATGGGCATCCGGTTGGAATATATTCCCGCCGCGCTGTTATGGAATCGGTTATTGATAAATGCTCTTCGGTAAGAGCAATTAATCCTAATGTGTATTTAAATATTACTTCGGGTACTTGGTTGAGCCCATGGTGGGTTAAATATGCAAATCAAATCTGGATGGACGGAGAAGATTACGGTTACGCCGATGTCCCTTCAATCAGCGCTCGCGACGCGGCTATTACTTACCGCGATTTTGTATTGTATGACGATTTTAAAATAAAAAATCTCTGGTTCCCGGCCGCTAATCTAATGACCGGAGGAATTATAAAAGGAAATCTTGAAAAACTCGGCGGAGAAAATGAGCCGCTCGATAAATTCGCAGCTGAATCGGTGCTTTATTTTGCGAGGGGAGTTTCGATGTATGAACTTTACATTTCTCCCGATCTGCTTACCGATGCCGAATGGACAGTAATGTCTAAAGCAATAACATGGGCTAAAGACAGGTTTTCTGTGCTTTCTCATGGCGAAATGATAGGAGGGGATCCGCGTAAAAGAGAAACTTACGGATATATCCATTTCATCGGAAGCAAAGGAATTATTGCCGCCCGCAACCCCTATATTAATCCGAACAAATTAAAGGTTGAACTCAGCCCTTCGTTTGGCCTTGATGCAAAAGCCGCGCAGCTTGTTGTTGAAAAAGTTTTTCCTGATAGATCGGTTTTTCCTAAATTGTATAAAGCAGGGGATATCTTTGATCTTCCGCTCGAAGGGTATGAAACGGCAGTTTATGAAATATATCCGGTTTCCGAATTGGATGTTCCATTGATAGGAGGAATATCTTTTGATACTTATATGAAAGGGGGAAATCTGTGGATGAATGTATATAAAACATCCCCCGATGCTAAGCTGCTTAATCCGGAAACCGCTAAATCGATATCCATAAGCGGAAAAAAAATAATGGCCGCCGATTTTGAAAAAGAACTTCTTGCGCTGAAACAACAGGAAACAAATTACCAGATTAAAGCAGAAGCAAATAGTTTGTATAATAACATTAAATTCCAGTTCACTCTTCCTGAAGTTTCTCAAAATTCATACATTGCAATTCTTCTTCAGCCGGGGGAAGATACTCCTATACAAAAAGAAAAACCATCCATAGCTGTTCTTGTTAATGATAAGGATGCTCAGGCAAAACTTGAAAACGAAGAAGAACTTGTAAGCTGGTTTACCGTAAAAGCGGAAAAAGGAGAGAACAGATTTGATGTAAAAGTAAACCTTCCGCAAGGAATTAAAAACTGGCGCGGAAAAGCGCTTGTATGGCTGATTGATGAATATAAGCAAGCATCAAACCAGATTACATTTGAATTGAATAAACCGGCGGTTGAAAAAATTATGCCTCCGCATCCTTTTGCCGAAGGAAACGCTCAGCGCAATATAAAAATAGGGGAGTTCGATATCATAAGAAATTGATTCGGTAATTTTTAAAAACGCCGGGAAATTTTTTCGGCGTTTTTAAAAATGTTTTATAAATAATCTAATAGCGCTCTAAAAAAAATAATTCTCCAATTAATTCCCGCCCATCCACAATCATACATCATATTACCTCAAACATCCGGATTGAATGATTATTCGTTTAAACGGCTAATGCCCTTGTGTTTTTTTAAGGGAAATTATGAGGTAAAGGGTAATTTAAAAAGGGAAAGCCGGCGGGCGCTGGGAACCCATCCGGCTTTCATTGAGGGGTTAATATGCTGGGGAGGAGGTGTTATATTAAAATTTTCAATTTGTCAATTTTCTCAGCGGTAATTTACTATCATTTTTTTTGTTATGCAAGTAAAAAGTATCATCTATTTTAAATTGATTTATTAATTTTTGAAGATTATCGGTAAGGTGGTTCAAATCTTCTGCCGCCCTTGCAATCTGCTGAATTCCGGCAGCAGACTGTTGAGTAATATTGCTAATCATTTCAATATTCTTGCTTATCTGCTCCGAACCTTTAGCCTGCTGTTCGCTTGCGGAAGCAACCTGATTTACAATTTCGACCACTCCGTCGGAAGAGGTAATTATTTCCTTTAATGAATTGCCCGCCTGGAATGCTTTTTCGCGTCCAACTTTAACCTGTTCAGTTCCTAATTTAATAGATTCAACTGCTCCAACTGTTTCTTTTTGAATTTGAATTATCATATTTCGAATTTCGTGAGTTGCTTTTGTTGTCCTTTCGGCAAGTTTTCTAACTTCATCGGCAACAACTGCAAAACCGCGCCCCTGTTCGCCTGCGCGCGCAGCTTCAATAGCGGCGTTTAACTCAAGAAGATTTGTCTGATCTGCAATGTCGTTAATAACCTGCACAATTTCACCTATCTGATCGCTGCTTTTACCAAGTTTGGAAACTGTATCCGAAGCGGCGGAAACTACTTCGGCAATTTTATTAATTCCCTGAACTGTTTCTGCAACAATCTTGCCTCCTTCTTTTGCAATCTGGCCGGCAGTCTTTGTGGAATTAGCGGCAATATTTGCATTCTTTGTAGTTTCGAGAATAGTTGAAGTAACCTCTTCAATAGCGCCGGCAATTTCGGCTGTTTGCGAACTCTGTTCCTGTGCGCCGGCTGCCATCTCTTCAGTGCTTGAAGAAATTTGCGTGCTTGCGCTTGCGGTCGCTTCAATTGCTTCGGTTACGTCTCTTATAACGGAACTTAAAGAATCGCCCAGTTTATTTATTCTGTCTTTAATTAATTGATGATCGCCTTTATAACTTCCTTTCATTCGCGCGGTTAAATCGCCGCTTGACATAACATCAAGCACATCCGAACCTTCAACAATTGGTTCAATAGTCGCATCGAGAGTTTTATTGAAACCTGAAACAATTTCTTTAAAACCGCCTAAATACTTAGTCACATCGCCGCGCGTATTTAGCTTGCCGTCAATAGCAGAGGTTGCCAATTCTTTAACATCGGCTTCAATGTTTTTTAAGGCTTCCACTATTCTTATTAATGGAGGAGTTATTTCGTCGCTTTCATCGGACTTTGACAAAGACACATTAAAATCCCCTTCTGAAAGTTTATCCATAGTCGCAATAACTTCTTTTTCAAGATGCTCGGCAAATTTATCTATATTAAGGGCCAGTTCGCCAATCTCATCGTTCGATTTAAAATTCACTCTTGAAGATATATGCCCTTTTGCAAGTTCAACCATTACATCTTTTGCTTTAAGTATGGGTTTGGTAATTGCAGGGGCAAGGTATCCCATTACAAATACTAAGGCGGCAATTTCAAGAAGTGTGCCTATTATTATCCAGACAATTGAAGAAGTTACGTTGCCGTCAACCTGAGCATTTAAATTTTCCGCCTTTACGTCAAGTTTCGAAATTATAGTATCGAATTTTTTAGAGAGCTTTGTTCCAACTTCTGTTCCCGATGTCGTTGCAATAATGGCGGCCATGTCGTAAGTTTTTGCAGAAGCAGCCGTAATTATCCCTTCGGCAACGAGAGACTTATACTCTTTCCAGATAGAAGTAATTTCTTTAAGGTCTTTTACAATTGAGGAATCGGTTAATGCGGCGGTAAGTTCTTTCAGCTTGGTGTCAATTGCAGCTTTCGATTTTTCGTAATCCTTAATCCCCGGCTGAAGCTGGTCTGAAAATGCTTCGATTGAAAACTTAAGCATTGTAAACTGAATATTGGAAAATCCGTCTTTAACAGCTTGAATGGTCTGACTTGGTTTTACATACTCATTAAAGATTGAATCCTTTGCCGATTCCATGTTCTTAATCTGGATATAATTGTTCAGAATTACCGCGGCGGCAATAACGCCGATAACTATAAAACTGAAACGAATTTTTTGTACGAACTTCATTTCATTGAAGTTCAATTTTTTTATTATTTTCATTATATACCCCGGCTGTGAATAGCTTAAATTTTTATTTTAGTTTAAAATTAATTGCCATTGTAAGTTTGGCTTTAACTGGAGAACCGCCGGTTTTTCCGGGAGTAAACTTTGCTTTTTTAATAGCGCTAAGAGCGGCATCATCACATCCCATGCCAATTCCTTTAATTAGTTTAGCATCGTCAACATCCCCCTTTTCATTAATTAATACCAAGACATAAACTTTTCCTTCAACGCGTGCTTTTTTAGCCATTTCAGGATAATCAACGTTTTTATAAATAGCGGTTTCTCCACCAACGGCAGCCGGGGGAGTTTCTGCAACTGCAGTATAGTCGTCCTGCGCATTTACCTTGGCAGGCGAAAATAGAATTAAAAACAGTGTAAAGAATGCACTCATCACTACGATGTACTTTTTCATGGTCAGATTCCTTGATTTTAAATAATACCTCTTTCAATTAATTATCGGAGTTTTTGGAAAATTGTTTAAAAAATTCCTTTAAAAAGTTCTCTTTTAACCAAAATTCTTAATATTTAAGTAAAATCCGGTAAGAATATTTTAACTTTTAATTTCATCTGATTCTGAAATAAAGCCGAAAATGAAGCAAATTCAAAGAATTTGTAAGAAGGGGGAATAAATGGACAATTTAAAAAAGGGAGAGCCGGCGGGCGCTGGGAACCCTTCCGGCTCTCATTGAGGGGTTAATATGCTGGGGAGGAGTGTTTAAAACTTTCTATTTATAAGAACAAATTACCCCTTATTTTAGTTCCTTGAAATAAGGGGGATTACATTTCAATTCAATCTGAAAGAACAATAAATTTTATTTCCTTTAACGGAAAATTCTCCGCCGAGATTCTTTGTTATTTCGTTTATCTTTGAAAAAGGCTGCATAGAGAAAAGATTGCCCTGATCCAGTTTGCCAACAAAGGAATCAATTGAATCTTTTATTCCGAAGATAAACTTATTCCTGAAATTTTTCGCAAAGACTTCAACCGGCGCTCCTCTTTTCGTAAAGCGGAATGCAGTTTTTGTAAGTTCGCGGAGAGTGAATTCGAAAAAGCTTATTGGTATAACGGATTTATTCTCAGCTAAGTTTAATAATAAATCCTTGTTCCTGCCGTAATTACTTGAAACTTCCAGCAATAATTCTTTTATCCGGTCGAGGTTTACGGTAAAAGTCTGTTTGTTGCGGCAGTGGTTATAGCATTCAATATCGGAAGACATTATATAATTACTTATACATTCTTTTGTTTTAATTCCTGCAAATTTTATTGTAGATAAAAGGCCTACAAGTTCTTCTTTGGTATATTCATCGTATTTAAGCGACATCGAATCGGTAATTGAAATAATTTTATTCAGATTTTCTTTAATTTCATCGTTTGCGGTTGTTGAGCCTGCGTTGGTCAGTTCAATTCCTTTTGAAAAACTTCTTTTTCTTTCAAGAATCGATTTTATCCTGTCGAGCAGTTCTTGGTTTTCAAAAGGTTTAATAAGAAGAGATTCAACTTTAGAATTGAGATGATGAGTGAAATCATTCGGATTGATTGTAGAGAGGAATAAGAACGGAGTCTGGCAATTTTCTTCATCTTGAAGGAAATTCTTCTGTATTTTAACTCCGCTCATCCCGGGCAGAAAGAGATTAGAAATTACAAGGTCAGGAGTTGAGGTTTTAATTTTCTTCAATGCCGTTTCCCCTTTGTCCGCTTCAATAACAGAGAAGTTGTTGCATTCAAGCAATTCCCTCAAGTTTGTTCTTAGAATATGATCGTTTTCAATTACTAATATTTTATCCATTGTACTTATCGTAATTTCTGTTGCAATTATCGTCAAAGGGGAGCATAGATGGAAAACAAATGTGATAAGCGCGTAAGAATGATAAATAAGCGCGCATTAATGGTCATTTACGCGCACATTTGGATTGGTAAAAATAACCGTCGGCTTAAAAAAAGAAAAAAGAGGGCATATAACAGGTTTTTATTTTAAGCGGTCTTTTACCGACTTTAGAAGATATTTGACTTCGAAAGGTTTGGTTATATAATCATCCGCACCTAAAGAAAGACCCCGGTGCTGTTCCTTAATCTCTGTTTTGGCGGTTAAAAAAATGAATGGAATATTCTTTGCCGCCTCGTTTTCGGATAAATGTTTTTTTAATTCGTATCCGTCCATGTACGGCATCATAATATCACAGATGATTAAATCGGGAAGTTGTTCAAGCGCAATAAAAAGCCCTTCATTACCGTTAGTTGCAGTTATAGCTCTGTATCCGCTTAATTCAAGTATTTCCGAGATGTTTTCCCGGATAAAAACGTCATCTTCTATTATTAATACTTTTTTCATGTTTTAAGAGTTCATAAATGGAATTGATACATAAAATGTAGTGCCTTTATTAATTTCACTTTCAAAGGAAATATTTCCCTCGTGTAAATCTATACATCTTTTTACAATTGATAATCCCAGGCCGGTGCCCGGTTTTTGCGCCGAATTTTTGCCCCTATGGAAAGGTTCAAATAACATTGGAAATTCCTCCGACGGTATGCCGATGCCGTTATCGGCGATGATGAATAGTATTTTGTCGGAAATTTCAATATCAAGACTCACCGTTTCTCCCTGGGGGGAATATTTTACAGCATTATTAAGCAAATTTGAGATAATCAGTTTAAGAAGTTTTTTATCGGCAAAAACAGGTTTAATGTCTTCTTTATGATTGAAGGTTATTTCCACAGAATTTCCGAGCACTTGCCGGGTTTCATTTATAATTTCAGTACATAATTCAATCAGATCCGTTTCGTTCGGCGAGTATTCCAGTTTACCCGACTCGGCTTTGCTTATGGTCATAACATCATTCAGAAGTTCAATCATGTATTTAACGGCTGATTTAATTTTGAGAGTGTGTTCAAGATATTTTTCCGTGTTATCCTTCGCCTTGTAAATCTCCATCAAATCCATAGATGAGAGAATGGTTGTTAATGGAGTCCTGAATTCATGAGATGCAGTTGATATGAGTTTCGATTTAACTTCGAGCAGTTCTTTTTCTTTATCAAATGCTTTTTTAATGTTTAGATCAAGTTTCTTTTTCTCAGTTATGTCTTTAACAAAAGCGATAATTCCCCCCGGCGTTCCATCGGCTTTCAGGAATGTCGATTTGGTAATTCTATATTCTTTTCTGAATGGAGGTTCGTGCCGGGTAATTCCCTCATAAGTAATTTCTCCGGGATTGCTTATAAGCTGATCGTCAATATATTCAAACCGGTTGGCAAATTCGGGGGACATAAAGTCACTATCTGCTTTGCCGAGTATATTTTCTCTCGATACTCCGAAATATTCTTCGAATGCCTTATTACAGTCTATATATTTCTTGTTGGCATCTTTAATAAAAATAGGGCTCGCCGTTGTTTCTATAAGTATCCTGAAAAATTTAAGCTGGTTTTCTACTACTTCTTCGGCGTCTTTTTGTTTCTTTATTTCGTTTACAAGCTGAATATTAAGTTCTTTTAATTCGGCGGTTCTTTTTTCAACAGTTTCTTCAAGGCGGTCGTTCAGCCCTTTCAATTCGAGCTGAATCCTTTTTCTACCGGTTATATCCTCGGCAATGCCGACTGACCTGTAAATAATATCCCCTTTTCTTACTGGAAAAGTACGCGCCCAAATCCAGCGCTCTGTGCCGTCGGGGCGTATAATTCGGAATTCTTCGTTAAATATTCCAGGCCCTTTTGTCACTTCTATTTTGATGGCGTTTCTTATACGCTGCCTGTCATCGCTGTGTACAGTTCTATATATTTCGGCTGCAAGATGAGCGCCCAATATCGCAGGAATACCCCAAAGTTTTTCAAGTCCGGGGCTTATATAAAGAATTTCCTTATCGCCCAGCAGCCAGAATACCTCTTCAATATTTTCTGCAAGTTCTCTGAACTTGATTTCGCTTTCGATTATTTGCGAAACAATCTGTTTCCTTTCCGTAATATCTTCCTGCGCCGCAATAATGTATATCGGAACAATACCGCTCCATTCTATTACTCTTCCTTTTAAATAAATCCAAAGCGTTTTTCCCGATTTATTTATCATGCGCGCTTCTATTTCAAAATCGGGGTTTGCGGGGGTAACATTTGCGAGCATGTCTTTAAGTATTTTATAACGGTCGTCTATATGGAATAAATTTATAAAAACATCTACGGAGGGAACCAATTGCCCCGGAAGATAATCGAGCATTTTGAAAAATTCTCTCGAAAAGTAAATTTCGTTGGTTTTAATATTCCAGTTCCAAATTCCTATCTTTGCAACTTCAAGCGCAAGATGCAGTTTCTTCTCGCTTTCATCAAGAGCTTTTTCAATCTGTATTCTGGAAGTAATATCTTCGAATGTTCCTTCGTAATAGAGAACATTTCCTTTTTTATCTTTGACTGCTTTGGCGTTTTCTCTTACAATAAGAATTTTACCGTCCGGTCTCCGCCACCAGTTTTCAAAATCTTTAACTTCCCCTTTTTCCATTAGCTGTTTTTTAAAAATGCTTCGTAATTTGTACGGGTCGTAGTATTCATCTTCAAGATTAACTTTGCGCACGTCGGCAATGGATTTACACCCCACTATTTTAAGCGCTGCGCGGTTAAGCATTATTACTTTTCCTTCGGGGGTTGTCCGGTAAAGCCCGATTATCATATTATCGAGAAGGTTAAAGTAATCGCTTTTAAAATCATTTTTTCTCTTTTCTTCTTTAGCGGCGGTTTTGTAATAACTTAATCGTGAAGCCAGTTTTTGCGAAAGCATAGGAATAAGAGTTTTCCCTTTAACGGCAAAATCGAGGCGGCTGCTCTTTATTATGTTATTAATAAGCCGTGGATTATATCCGGCAAGTATTATTATTATATTCAGCTTTTTATTTCTGGCCGCAATATCGGCCAATTTATTGACCGGCAATCCCTTCTCATATTCCCAGACAACAACCGAATTGCTACGCACTTTAAGGCAGTAATCGGTTATTTTTTTAACTTCAGTATACAACAAATAATGATATTTACCCGGAAGAGGCGCGCGCTTTATTTCCTTTTCAAAAAAAATTTCTTTTGCATAAACTGCAACTGAAAAGTTATTTCCGGCCATAAATCAGAGATTTTCTTTTTTGAAATGATAAGATAATAGATTTTTTAATAAAAAAAAGTTGTTGTCCCTTGATAATTAATAAATATCGAGTTATTTATGAGATGTTAATCGATTAACATTTTGCGTAATTTTTATGGCGACTATTTTTGATGTAGCGGCAAAAGCCAGGGTTTCAGTTATTACTGTTTCGCGGCTTCTGAATAATCCTTCAATTGTCAGTTCAAAAACTGCCGATAAAATATATTCGGTAATGGAGAGCCTCAATTATCAGCCGAGCGAAATTGCCCGTTCGCTTGTTAAAAAAAGGACAAACACAATCGGCGTTATTATGCCCGATATTAAAAACACCTTTTTCAACAGTTGGTTCCGGTACGTTGAAGAGTACGCCGCGGCGGCCGGGTATAATCTTCTTTTATGCAATACCGACGAACACGCCGAAATTGAAATGAAATACATTAAACTTCTTCAGGCTCAAAGAGTTGACGGGATTATAGTAGTTCCATGCTCAAAAAAATCGGTGGAATATCTTGCAAAATCGGGAATTAATTTTATTCTGGTTGATAGAGCTTTTGAGAAGATAAAAACAGATTATGTAATTACAGATCATTATGCCGGAGCCTTTGAGGCGACAGAGTATCTTATTAAGCTTGGGCACCGGAAAATTGCCGTTTTAAGGGGGGCGGGAGAACTTTTCCCCGATATTGAAAGATTCCGCGGTTTTTTGGCCGCTATGAGGAAACACCATTTAAAAATTGATAATAATCTTGTATTAAATTGCGAATTTGATGATTTTTCGGCTTGTAAAACAATGCGAGACCTTCTTAAAAAGAAAGAAAGGCCATCTGCTATTTTTTCATTTAACAGTTTAATGATGGTAGGCGCAATTAAAGCAATTAAAGGGGCAAAACTCGAAATTCCGAAACATATTTCTCTCTTATGTTTTGATGAAATTCCTGGATATGATATATTCACTCCGGGAATTACATCTGTTGTTCAGCAGATTGAGGCCCTTGGTAAAGAATCCACGAAAATATTGATTGAAAGAATTAAAAGCCGCTCCCAAGCAAGGAGAAAGAGAATGCTTCTTAAACCCAAGCTTGTTGTTGGAGACTCGTGCAGAAAAATAGAAAAAGGTAAATAAATGGAATTAGCAAAAGTAGAAGGAACGATAGTATCAACAGCAAAGGCTGAAAAACTGCAGGGATATAAACTCCTGCTTCTCAATCTTATTCAGCCCGATATGAAGCCTTCAGGCAGCTATGTTGTGGCTGTTGATGCAGTCGGAGCCGGAGAAGGAGAAGTGGTAATTGTCTGCCGCGGCAGTTCCGCCCGACAGGCTGAAAAGCTTACAAGCGTTCCGACTGACGCATCAATTATCGGAATTGTCGATACGGTGGAATTTAAAGGGGAAATCGTTTTTCAAAAACATAAGAAACAATTATGAAGCTCGGCAAGATACAAGGTAAAGTTTGGGCTACAGTTAAAGACCCCAAATTAAATAACTGCACATTCTATATTATGCAGCCGGTTGATGAAGAAGAAAATCCGGCCGGATTTCCCCTTGTTGCGGTTGATACGGTAAGCTCAAGAGAAGGAGACCTTGTGTACTGGGTAGGCGGGGCGGAAGCGACATTCCCTTTTGCCGACAGGCAGATTCCGAGCGATGTTACTATTGTCGGTTTGGTTGACAGACTGGATGTGAGTAAATGATTATTTGCAAAGTAATAGGAAGCGTTGTATCGACAATTAAACATGATTCTTTCAAGAATAAAAAGATTATGCTTGTAAAGCCAATTAATCTCGACGGTTCTCTAAAATCCGGTACGATGGTGGCAATTGATACCGTATGCGCGGGAGTTGGGGATATTGTGCTTGTATCTTCGGAAGGAAGAAGCGCTATGGAGCTTCTGGGCTTTACGAAAAGGGAGCCGTTAAGAAGCGTTATTGTTGGCGTAGTTGACAGAATTGACGTAAATAAAAAAAATACTATTGAATAAAAAGCGAGTTTTAATTGCAGCAGGATGAAAAATATATTTCCGATATTGTAAGAAAAATTATAAATGAAATTGAGAACCAGTCTGCAGGACAATCGAGCTATGGCGTATCCGTTTCAAACGGAATATTCGACGATGTTAATGACGCCGTAAACGCCGCTAAGGAAGCGCAGAAAAAATGGGCTGATATGCCGAAATCGGCTAAGGCAAAAATTATTGAAGAACTGCGCGCCTGCCTGCATGCTTATGCGGAGGACTTTTCGATACGCGCAGTGGCAGAAACAGGAATGGGGAGAATTGCGGATAAAATTGTAAAGCACCACAATGCGGCCGCTCATACGCCCGGATTGGAAGACTTGGAATTAAGATCGTGGAGCGGAGATAAAGGGCTTGTATATGAGGATTACGCTCCGTTCGGAGTTGTTGCTGCGGTTACCCCGTCAACGCATCCGGTGCCGGTGCTTTTCAACAGCCTTGTTATGATTATTGCGGCGGGCAATTCGGTTGTGTTTAATGTTCATCCAGCCGCTAAGAAGTTATCCGCTTATGCGCTCGAAAAATTCAACGAAGTAATTTATAAAAACGGCGGGCCTAATAATTTAGCCTGCATGCTTAGAGAGCCGACAATTGAAGGGGCCGAAAAATTGTTTACTCACCCCGATGTAAAACTGATTGTTGCTACCGGAGGCCCATCTCTAGTAAAAGCGGCGTTCAAAGCGGGGAAAAAAGTTGTTGCCGCCGGGCCGGGAAATCCCCCCGTTCTTGTTGATGAAACGGCGGATATACAAAATGCGGTTAAATGCATTATTGACGGAGCTTCTTTCGATAATAATATTTTATGCATTGCGGAAAAGGAAATTTTTGTAGTCGGTAAAGTATTCGATAAATTTATGAATGAAATGGAAAGGCAGGGATGCGTAAGGCTCCAGATGCCTAAGATAAAAGAGCTTGGGGCGCAGGTATTCTCGGTTAATTCGAAAAATGAAATTACAATCAGCCGCGATTTTATAGGTAAAAACGCCTCGGTTCTTGCGCGCGCAATTGGAATAAATATTTCAGATGATGTGCGCCTCCTATATGGCGAGTGCGAAACTACATGCAAATGGGTCGGCGAAGAGCAGATGATGCCTTTTATGCCGGTTGTAAAAGTAAGCTCATTTGAAGAAGGAGTTGAGCTTTCCGTTAAGTTTGAACATGGGTACGGGCATACGGCGGTAATTCATTCTAATAATATAGATAACATTACGAAATTTACTAAAGCTCTCGATGTGGATATAGTGGTTGTAAACGGATCGAGCCTTGCGGGGCTCGGCGGAAATTCGGGGGAAGGATATTTCTCTCATACAATCGCAAGCCCCACAGGCGAAGGAATCTGCACTCCGCGTAATTTTGCGCGTGTGCGCAGGCTTGCAATAGCAAATTCATTACAAATAAAATAACAATCAAAATAAAGGAGTAACAAATGGCCTTAGAAGCCCTAGGAATGGTAGAAACAAAAGGATTAATCGGCTCTATTGAAGCTGCAGATGCTATGGTTAAAGCTGCGAATGTAAAATTAATCGGTAAAGAAACAATCGGCGGCGGTTATGTAACGGTTATGGTTAGAGGGGACGTCGGCGCAGTTAAAGCGGCTACCGATGCAGGCGCAGCGGCGGCTCAGAGAGTCGGCGAACTTGTTTCTGTTCATGTAATTCCAAGACCTCACGGCGATGTGGAAATGATTCTGCCAAGCGCTAAATAAGTTAAACTTCAGGAGTAATGAAATTGAACGAAAGTATTTTTGCTTTAAAAAATGATATTATACAAGCGGGCAAAAGAATGTATGACCGCGGTTATGTCGCTTCGAACGACGGCAATATAAGCGCGCGCGTTGATTCTGAAAAAGTGCTCATATCCCCGACCGGAGTAAGCAAAGGCTTTATGAAGCCGGAAGACCTTGTTATTGTTGATTATGAAGGAAAGGTAGTCTCTGGAAACAAAAAACCATCATCGGAAGTTTTTATGCATCTTCAGGTTTATAAAGACCGTCCCGATGTAAACAGCGTATGCCATTCGCATCCCCCTTATGCAACGGGATTTGCAGTGGCGGGCGTGCCTTTGGATAAATGCGTTCTTCCAGAGGTAATAATCGCTCTCGGCTCAATTCCTCTTATTGAGTATGGAACTCCGGGCACGGAAGAGTTTTATAAGCCTGTATTGAAACTGTTGAAAGATTATGATGCATTCCTCCTTGCAAATCACGGAGCTTTAACTGTAGGCAAGGATGTAATTAATGCATATCATAAAATGGAAACGTTGGAACATTTTGCTCATATTGCATTTGTAGCCCAGCAGATAGGCTATATTAATACCCTCAATAAGGAACAGGTTCAGAAACTTAAAGACCAGAGGGAAAAATACGGCATAAGGACGAACGTAGGATGCGTATCGTGCGAAGACACCTCGGCGCAGAGCTGCGGTACGGAAGCAAAAGACGATGCGGCAAAGGAACAGCTTATTAAGAATATAACGGAAGAAGTGATTAAACAAATCCGCAGATAAATATGAAAATAATCGTATGTAATATCGGTTCAACAAGCTTCAAGTTTCAGCTTCTCGATATGGATACGGAAACAATGATTGCAAAAGGGTACGCCGAGAGAGTCGGCTCCAAAGATGCAATTATAAATTACTCCAAAGGGGAGGAAAAGGTTTTTTCTTCTGAAGAAGAACTTCCTTCCCAAAGGGAGGCTGTTCAGCATGCGCTGGATTTTCTTGTCGATAAAAAATTCAATATTCTTAACAGCCTTAACGAAATAACAGGCGTGGGATTTAAAACAATTCAGGCGGGGAATAAGAACGGCTCTGTGCTTCTTACAGATGACGTTCTTCAGGCAATGGAAGAGTTCTGCGGCCTCGCTCCCGCGCATAATCCCCCCTATCTTAAAGCAATATATATGTTCAGGGAGCTTCTACCGCAAGCTAAACAGGTAGGCGTTTTTGAGCCGGGGTTTCACATCAATGCGCCCGCTTATGCAAAAGTGTACGGAACTCCATACGAATGGTACGAGAAATATAATGTTATTAAGTACGGCTATCACGGCGCTTCCCACAGGTACGTTACAGGGGAAACCGTTAGGATGCTTAATCTGCCGCCGGATGACCATAAAATTATAACCTGCCACCTCGGAGGTTCATCGTCGGTCTGTGCGTTTAAGAACGGCATTGCCGTTGATACCTCGATGGGGTTTACTCCGCAGTCCGGGTTAATTCAGGGCGCGCGGGTGGGGGATATTGACCCGTTCGTCTTCCCTTATATTATGAAGAAAAAAAATATTACGCTTGATGAAGCCCTTAAGGAGTGTTCTAAAAACGGAGGGCTTGCCGGGCTTTCCGGCATATCGGCCGATATGAGGGAGATTAAAGAGGCAATTAAAAAGGGAAATGAACGGGCTAAACTTGCGCGCGATAAATTTATATATGATGTTAAAAGGTATGTTGGCGAGTTTATGGTGGCAATGGAAGGGCTTGATGCTATTGCGTTTACCGGGGGCATTGGGCAGAGAGATGTTGAACTTAGAGAAGAAGTGCTGAATGCGCTTTCTTTTGTGGGAATGATAATCGATAATCATAAGAATAAGAAAAACCAAACGGTTATTTCGTCTCCGCTATCGAGGATTAAAGCCCTCGTAATTGAAACTAACGAAGAAATTGTAGTGGCAAGAGAAACAAAGAAAGTTATTAGTAAAACAATAGGATAGCACGCGGATTCCGCGGATTGAACGGATTTTCGCGGATAAAAATGTTACACGAAGAGATTACAAGTAAAATATTAAAAGCTTTTTATACTGTGTATAATACTCTTGGATATGGATTTTGGGAAAAAGTATATGAAAACGCTTTAAAAATTGAATTACGCAGAAGGGGATTAAATGTTGAAAGTCAAAAGAACATTAAAGTACATTATACCGGTTATGAAGTTGGCGATTATTATGCAGATTTAATTGTAAATGATTTGATAATTTTAGAATTGAAAGCGGCTGAATCGATTTATCCTGAGCATGAAGCTCAATTAGTAAATTATTTAAAAGCAACAGATAAAGAAGTTGGATTATTATTGAATTTTGGAAAAGAAGCTAAATTTGTGAGAAAAATATTTACCAATGCAAATAAAAAATTAATTAAATAAATCCGCGGGTATCCGCGGAATCCGCGGAATCCGCGTTCTATTATTTTTTTTGTAAGGAATAATTTATGTCGATATTTGAAATGAACACTCCGAAAAACAGATTATGCGGCGCAATGCCTAAGATAGGCATAAGGCCGGTCATTGACGGCAGAAGAAAAGGGGTAAGGGAATCGCTCGAAAACCAGACGATGCAGATGGCAAAGAGCGCCGCAAAATTCCTAAGCGAAAACCTCCGGCATCCGAACGGGCTTGCCGTTGAATGTGTTATTGCAGATACATGCATTGGAGGCGCAGCCGAAGCGGCAATGGCGGCTGAAAAATTTGCGCGCGAAGGAGTAGGCGTTTCGCTTACAGTTACTCCGTGCTGGTGCTATGGAACGGAAGTAATGGATATTGACCCTCTTATGCCTAAAGCGGTATGGGGATTCAACGGAACCGAACGTCCCGGCGCAGTTTATCTTGCCGCGGCTCTTGCAGGCTACACCCAGAAAGGCCTGCCCGCATTCGGAATTTACGGGCATGACGTTCAGGATAAAAACGACACGACAATTCCAGAGGATGTAAAAGAAAAACTATTAAGATTCACTAAATCCGCTCTTGCGGTTGCCGAAATGAAAGGGAAATCATACCTCTCTCTCGGCTCCGTATCGATGGGAATTGCCGGTTCGGTTGTCGATAACTCGTTCTTCTATGATTACCTCGGAATGAAAAATGAATCGGTTGACATGAGCGAGTTCATAAGAAGAATTAATGAAAAAATTTATGACGAAAAAGAATTTACAAAAGCCCTTGCATGGACAAAGAAATACTGCAAGGAAGGGGAAGACAATAATAAAAACAAATCTTCGCGCGAAAGAAAAAATTACGAATGGGAAACAGTGGTAAAAATGACGATGATTGCGCGCGATTTAATGGCGGGTAATCCTGAACTTGCTAAACTCGGATTCGGCGAAGAAGCTCTCGGACACAATGCAATTCTTGCCGGATTCCAGGGGCAGCGTCAATGGACCGATTTTATGCCCAACGGCGATTTCCTCGAAGCAATCCTTAATTCATCATTCGACTGGAACGGAATACGCGAGCCTTTCGTAATGGCCACCGAAAACGACAGCCTTAACGGGGTTGCTATGCTCTTCGGGCATCTGCTTACAGATACCGCGCAGATTTTCTCCGATGTAAGAACATACTGGAGTCCGGCGGCGGTTAAAAGAGTTACAAAGAAAACATTAAAAGGAAAAGCCGCAAACGGAATAATACATTTGATTAATTCCGGCTCAACCACTTTGGACGGAACTGGAAAACAGAGATTGAAAGGAAAGCCTGCAATGAAGCCTTACTGGCAGATTACTCCGAAAGAAGCTGAAGAATGCCTTAAAGCTACCAAGTGGTGCCAGGCTTCTAAAGAATATTTCAGAGGGGGCGGCTACTCTTCGCAATTCTTAACCGAAGGGGAAATGCCCGTTACAATGAGCAGGGTTAATCTTGTTAAAGGTTTGGGCCCGGTTCTGCAGATTGCAGAAGGATACACAGTTGAACTTCCGAAAGACGTTAACTATACATTGGATAGGAGAACAGACCCCACATGGCCTACAACGTGGTTCGCTCCTAAACTTACCGGCGAGGGCGCATTTAAAGATGTTTACAGCGTTATGGCAAACTGGGGCGCAAATCACGGCGCAATAAGTTACGGGCATATCGGCGATAAGCTTATTACCCTTGCTTCGATGCTTAGAATACCTGTTAATATGCATAACGTTGCCGAAGAAAAGATTTACCGTCCAAGCGCATGGAATGCTTTCGGCGCGGCAGACCTCGAAGCCGCAGATTACAGAGCTTGTAAAAATTTCGGCGCATTATATGGGAAGTGATAATCACAGTGTTTGTCCCTGGTGGATAGGCTATTTATTAGCCTGTCCTCTCAGGAAAATGCTGCAGGATCCCGAAAAGATTCTGAAGCCTTATGTTAAAGAGGGAATGACAGTTCTTGATATCGGGAGCGCTATGGGGTTCTTCAGCCTTCCGATGGCTGAACTTGCAGGGGAAAAGGGAAAAGTTATATGTGTTGACCTGCAGGAAAAGATGATTGCTTCCCTTATTAAAAGAGCAAAGAAAAAAGGGCTTGCGGAACGGATTGAAACACTCCTATGTTCAGTTTCTTCTTTATTAATAGACGGCCTGAAAGATAAAATTGATTTCGCCCTTGCTTCGGCGGTTTTACACGAAATGCGCGATGATAAAAGAGTTTTAACCGAAGTTTATTGCGCGCTTAAACCGGGAGGTATTTTGCTTATTACCGAACCTGCCGGGCATGTAAGCGAAGAGGCGTTTAAGAAAACTCTTGCCGCCGCAAAAGAAGCAGGCTTCTCTTATGAGCAATATAGAACAATAGGAAAAAGCTTTGAAGTGGAGTTGAGAAAAAACAAATGACAGTCTCCCTTTTCATACCGTGTTTAACAGAGCATCTCTTTCCAGAGAGCGGGATAGCTATGGTAAAGGTGTTCCGGCATCTTGGCGTTGATGTTGATTATGTTGACGACCAGACATGCTGCGGGCAGCCCGCATTTAACAGCGGCTACCGCAAAGAGATTGTCCCCGTTGCGGAAAGATTTATTGAACTGTTCAAGGATAAAGAATATATTGTCGCTCCCTCAGGTTCGTGCGTAAGCTTTGTAAAAATATTCTATGATGAGCTTGA
>Ga0153915_10000839_pt1 | contig 28308 bp, 26 predicted proteins | sample Opewatmetagenome_2_FD_107003 | JGI IMG/M metagenome (GOLD analysis project Ga0153915, IMG submission 107003) | Freshwater wetland microbial communities from Ohio, USA - Open water 3 Core 3 Depth 3 metaG | ecosystem: Environmental > Aquatic > Freshwater > Wetlands | place: USA: Ohio, Lake Erie...
CGGATAATACTAAAGAAAGCATGATGATCCTCCAGAAAATTGAGATTCCCCGCCGCAAAGCCGCGAGGAATGCGCTCGCGGAAATTCAACTAAACGAGCATGCTTGTAAAAACACCCAAGTGTTTTATAATTAGGGCATGCGGCGTGCATACTACCTTAATTTAAAAATGGATAGTATGAAAAAAAATCCCGATTGTCTCCGTTATGACGGAAGCTTTCACATCTTTCATGTGCTTAAACGAACCATGATCGTCCATCAAAATGATAGCCAGGCCTTCTCCTTCTCGTTTTTTATCTTTTTTCATGGCATCAATAATCTGTTCCGCTGTAAAAGAAATCTCATTTTTTGAAATGGTGTGCGCTTTTTTCAGATAGGTATTGTAAATGGCAATTTGTTTTTTTTCCGTGAGCAGATTCAGTTTCGTCGAAACAATATTGGCCCAAATCATTCCCAATGTTACGGCCTGGCCATGAGGTATGGTATAGCCGGAAACACTTTCAATGGCATGCCCGATGCAATGTCCAAAGTTTAAGATATTCCTGACGCCTTTATCGTATTCATCAACTTCAATGAATCGTTTTTTTATCAATAACGCTTGCTTCAGCAACTCAACCATATTATTTCGTAAATCCTTTTCCGACAGCGTTGCCATATCGGCAATTTTACACAGAGAGGCTTCTCCGTCTATCAAAAACAGCTTTACGATTTCGCCTATACCACTATAAAAGTCTTTGGTACTTAATGTATCCAGAAATGCTGTTGACAGCCAAACTTCATCCGGAGCCCAAAAGGTTCCCAGCAGGTTTTTGTACGTACCGAAATTGATCGATGTTTTTGCACCAATACAGCTATCGGCCTGCGCAAGCAGGGTTGTTGGAATAAATATCCATCTTATGCCTCTGTACAAAACGGAAGCAATAAATCCTGCAATATCCTGAATGATGCCTCCTCCGATGGCGATAATGGTCAGGTTTTTTTTGGCAGAAAGGCCTGTCAGCAAAGGATATAGTTTTCCAATCGCGTAGTAATCCTTGTTCTCTTCCAATGCATCAATGGCTATAACCTGGGATTGAGGTATATGATTAAAAAAATGCTTCTCATACAGATACAGCACTTTTTTGTCAATCAGAAAAACACAGCTTAAATCAATTACATAGTGCTGCAGATTTGTAAGCTGCGTATCAAAAACCACCTTATAGTTTTTGCTATGTGATTTTATCTCAATTATATCCATTACTGTACGTTAATTATTCAGAGGATTGGCCCTGACCGTTCACCCGCCTTTCAATCATCTTAATCCGATCAATTTCCTTGTTTGCCTGACGCATGTAATAATCTCTTCTGTAATTGAGTATTCCCAATTCCAACTTCTGCCCGCTGATCAAGGAGTCTTCCAACGATTTAAGGGCAATCGTCGGATCATAAATGGCATAGCGTGTTTCAAATTTGTCCAGTAAGCCTTTCTTAAAAAGCGATTTTAAAAAGTCTTTTGAGTCGGTCGTAATAGCACCACCCAAATAGACTTTCTTTTCCATCTCTCTTGACTTTGTGAATATTTCCGTGGCGATAGACATCATTTCATCGGAATTTACGTAACCTCTGTCTTTACCCATGGATGAGACAAAGTCGACACGCCCCAAGGTAACATGATACAAATACTGGAAGCCATCGGCTTTCATAATTTCATCAAATTTCTGATAGGCACTGATGGATTCAACATTGATACCCAATTGAACATTGGAAAGAATATCAGGAGGAAGGATGGCTTTAGTGGCACTGATGAATTTATCCAGGGCGAAAGGGCTTTCAATCATCGGTGCCACCAATCCTTTGACGCCAATAGTTATGGAATCTTCCAAATCGCGTTTAGCTTCGGCACCAGCTATCTTTAAATACACTTTTGTCCCAGCCTGATTGCACAGTTCTTTGACACGCAATACCTCAAATAGAGAAGCACCTTCATCTTCAAAACTGGTTTTAACACCTATTAATCCATGATTTTCGATAAGATCCTTCAGTAACGCTACGGATGAGAGCTCCAATTTATTCATCTTCTACTTTTTTTTGTTTAAGGACAGATGGAACACCGCATGCCGATTATCATCTGCTTGGGTGCCTGGTACAGGCATGCTCGTTTCATAGTCTATGTTTGATTGTTTTTGTTACAACAGTCTATTTTCTTCTAATTCATCTATCGGCAGAAACGGCCACATGTCTTCCAGTGAAGGAGAAACCATCGTGCCATCATCAAGCTTTTTGGAGCTTAGTTTCGGACTGAACTGCTGATCCAGATCCATCATTAATTCACAGATAAATTTTCCTTTTGTTGAAACGATTTTACCCAGATTTTCTTTCAGCTCTTTGTGATTTGAAATTCGAAAATACGGAAAACCAAATGCTTCTGCAACTTTTCTAAAGTCAGGGAATGTCAGTCCTGATTCTGTCCCGCAACCAACTATGTTGTCCTTGAAGAAATTATGTTGAGTCTGGCGTATTGAATGGTATCCATGATTATTCAATAAAAATAGTTGAACAGGCAGGTTTTTACCCGAAATAGTTTGCAATTCCTGCAAATTCATCATGATGCTGCCATCGCCTGCTATACAGATTACCCGTTCAGCTTTTGGATTGGCATAAAAAGCTCCGATCGAAGCTGGCAAATCGTATCCCATCGATGCACAACCTGAGTTATGGAAAATCCGTTGGTTGTCTTTTACCCTGATACCCTGAAATGTGGTCACACAGGCAGTGCCATTGGCACATACAATGGTGTCCCCTTCCCTGGTATATTTTGAGAGTTCATCCACAAAACAATAGGGATTCACGTATTGTGACTTGCTCCAATATTCAGACAGGCAGACAGGATAACGGGCTAACCGCTCTTTTCCCCATTTGATCCATTGTCCAAACCGATCTGGAAGGTTCAGCTTATTCGCTAAAACGAGCTCCTTAATTGTTGGAATAAAGTCCCGCAAATCCATGACGAATTTCAGATCGAACGTACACGTCGGTTTATTCAATTCCTTCACATCAATGTCAACGCCCACTTTCTTTGCATGAGGCGCAAACGATTTCCAGTTATAGCTAACCAGTCGGATATTCAACCGACTACCTAACACGATCAGCAAGTCACTGCTTTGGACTACGAAATTGCCTGAACGATTACCTATGGTTCCAGGACGACCAACATACAAAGGATGTTCATCGGGTATCAAATCGTGTGAATTAAATGCAGTTACGATTGGAATGCCTAGCAACTCAGCCAGTTCAATTACTTGTTTTTTGGTATTTGAGAGATGCACGCCGGCTCCAAGAAAAAATACAGGACGTTTAGCCACCTTCAACAGATCAAGGAGTTTTTGAAAGAGCTCAACATCAATCGTTGTGGTATAGTCGCTGGCATCAGCTTTAAAACCTTTTAGGGTTTCTTCAACAATCGGCGAAGCCTGAACATCAAGTGGCACATCAATCCAACAGGGCCCCGGACGACCACTCTGAGCCAGATACAAAGCCTTTTCCAGATGGTACCGTACCTCTTCTGGATGCTCAACACTTACAGCATATTTGGTAATGTTTTTAACTATCGGAATAATATCAGCTTCCTGGTCTCCCAGTTGTCTCCAACCGCCTTTTTCACCGTAATGGCTGACGGTTGTTTCTCGTTTCACCTGTCCTGAGATAACGACCATTGGAATCGAATCTGTCCAAGCCCCGAAAACACCATTGAGCGCATTTATACCACCAGGGCCGGTTGTCACGTTAATAAACTGGACGGAATTGGACACTTTGGCATGAGATTCTGCTGCCATAGCACAGGCTTGTTCATGATGACAAAAAACAATATTCAGGCCACTTCGCCCGAACGCATCATTTAAATGCATGGCTCCACCACCGGTAACCATGTAAATGGTATTGGTATATTCTTTTACTCTTTTGGCAATATAATCGGCTACTCTCATAGTAAGCAATGAACTTTTTATCGAATCTGATGATGGAAATTTAGTTATTCTGCTGAATTTCACGCCAAACAAGTAAATCCGCCATCAATAAAAATGTTTTGACCGTTAATAAAATTGTTTTGAACAGATAAAAAATAAACTAAATCGGCAACATCTTCAGGAGTCCCCATTTTATTTAAGGGAACTTTCGCAAGCATCTGGTTCAATTGTTCCGACGAATTGTTTTTATAGGTCAATTCGGTACCAATGAAACCAGGAGAAACCATATTACATAGAACGTTATAACTTGCGTTTTCAACGGCCACCATTTTTGTCAACGCATACAACGCACTTTTTGACATACTGTAAGCTCCTCTAAGTGGAAAAGCTCTTTCTGTCCAGATAGATCCAATATTGACAATTCTTCCAAACCTTTTTTTCCGGAAAGAACGTAGTAACTCCTGCGTCAGCATGGTTGCTGACAGACAATTCACCTGCATCGTTTCCAGCAATGAATCCATCGTTAACTCATCAATGCCCGACAAATCGTTCATGCCGGCGTTGTTTATCAACATAGTGATGGAATCAACAGGAATAGTCTTCAAATAATCCGTTATTGATTGGTTATTTGACAAATCAAGTTCCTTTCTTGTTGGATGGAACACAGTTATGCCAGCCAACTGGAATTTTTCAACGATAGCCTTCCCAATGCCACGGGATCCACCAGTAATTAATGCTACCATATACTATGAATTTTGTTTGTAAAATGTTAACGTCCTTTGAACCGATTCATCCAAACCAACTCGAACATGTAGATTGAGCTCATTCCGGCATCTGCTTGTATCAGGCACATACTGCTCTAACAGTTGGCCATTATTTTTTCCCAGAATGATGACATCTCTTTTGTTTGTTTGATAACCATTTACCAGAATAGCCAAATCACGAATGCTGATTGACTGGTCGGAACCAACATTATACGGATAGCCCACTTTCCCTTTTAACAGAATGGTAATCAGCCATATAATCAAATCAGTCGCATACATATACGATCGCAAAGGCGTACCATCGCCTTTGATGACAATATCCTGGTTAAAAAGCACATTGTGGACGAAGTTGCCGATTGCAAAGTGCTTTTCCAGGGGCAAATGAGGACCTACAAATGCGAAGCACCGGGCAATCTTTACCGGAATAGCACATTCTCTTGCAAAAACGGAGCAATAGAGTTCGGACAGACGTTTGCCTTCCGCGTAGGCCGATTCTGGATTGTTTATATCTATGTAAAAACTATCGGTTTCCTTGACATGAGCTACGTTTTCCGGTTGTTTGCCATAAACGGCGCCGGAACTCGTGAAAAGAAAGGCCTTCAGCTCTTTTTGTCCGTTAGCAAATGCCAATACCCTTTTTGTGCCTTCAGTAATCGTATCAAGCATCAATAAGGGATTTTTCAAATTGAGTATAGCATCTGCGTCTGTCGCTGCATGAATGATATAATCGACGCTTATCGGGGGAAACGCAAAGGTTCTGATATCCCCCTCCAGCCATTTAATAGCTTTTTCATGCTTAAAATGGGGGTATTGCCGAAGAAACTTTTCAGGATTTCTTGACAAAGCATAAATTGTACTATCTAATCCCAGTTCATTATTTAAACGGATAAATGATTCCAGTAGCCATTTGCCAAAAAAGCCGGTGGCTCCCGTAATAAACAAGCCTGATCCTTTTACAAAATCCTGATCGAACAGACTGCTGGTTTGGCATACAATTTCTTTCAGATCCTCATTGGAAATTTGATTCATACTGGCTGTTGTTACTGTGCTTTCCGGAGTCATTTATGGTTCATTTTTTTACCCGACAGCGATGTGGCCACCACCCGTCCAAACTGTAAAAAGCAAATTTAATGAATTATCTTTTATGGTGGTTCCAACTGTCAATAAGTTGGAGACTTTTTATCGTGGCGCACGCCAAAAAAAGAGAGGCTGCTTGAAATGAAGCAGCCTCTCTACATGTATACTAGTTGGATTAAAAATCTTCTTCGGGAACTTCTTCCAGATCGAGAACCGTTTTCTTGGAAGCGTTGAGACGATCGAAATCTTCTTTACTTCCGACGATAAGCTTGTCGTAGTCGCGTTGTCCGGTTCCGGCAGGAATAAGGTGACCACAAATCACATTCTCTTTCAGACCTTCCAGACGATCCACCTTACCCTGTATGGCGGCTTCATTCAGCACTTTAGTTGTTTCCTGGAAGGAAGCGGCTGACATGAAACTGTTAATTTGCAAAGCGGCACGAGTAATACCCTGAAGAATCTGGTTGGATGTAGCAGGAATGGCATCTCTGGTCTCCACCAGTTTGAGGTCACGACGTTTCAGCGAGGAGTTTTCGTCACGCAATTTGCGGGCAGTCACAATCATACCAGGTTTCAGATTGGGTGAGTCACCGGCATCAAGAACAACTTTCTTGCCCCAGATGCGATCGTTTTCTTCTGCAAATTCGTTTTTATCTACGACTTGTTGTTCGAGGAAACGGGTATCACCGGCATCCACGATTTCAACTTTACGCATCATCTGACGTACAATTACTTCAAAGTGTTTGTCATTGATTTTTACACCTTGCAAGCGGTAAACATCCTGAACCTCATTCACAATGTATTCCTGAACAGCCGTCGGTCCTTTGATGGCCAGAATATCGGCAGGTGTGATAACTCCATCTGACAATGGCGTACCGGCTTTTACAAAGTCATTCACCTGTACCAGGACTTGCTTGGAAAGAGGCACCAGGTATTTCTTGATTTCACCCGTTTTGGATTGAATCACGATTTCACGGTTACCACGTTTCACACGGCCCAGTTCCATTACTTCTCCGTCGATTTCAGAAACAACAGCGGGATTGGACGGGTTGCGGGCTTCAAACAGTTCAGTAACACGGGGAAGACCACCAGTAATGTCACCAGCTTTGGCAACAGCACGCGGGATTTTCACCAATATCTGACCAGCTTCGATGTGTTCACCGTCTTCCTTGAGCAGGTGTGCTCCTGCAGGCAGGTTGTACGTGCGAAGACGTTCGCCGGATTCGCTCAATACGTGAATGGAAGGTACTTTTGTACGATCTTTGGGCTCAATGATGATCTTTTCCTTCATCTTCGTTGTATCGTCCGTATAGGATTGGAACGTCACACCTTCTTCAATGGACTCAAATTCCAGTTTACCCGACTGTTCGGAGATGATGGTTGCATTATAAGCATCCCATTCGCAGATTTTGTCGCCTTTCTTAACGACCACACCCGGAACGAAGTACAATTTCGAACCATAAGGAATATTCTGCGTGGTCAGTATAACCTTAGTTACCGGTTCAATCAGACGAAGCTCACCATAACGGCTTACGACAATCTGAACAGTTTTGCCGGATTCATCAACCACATCAACGGTACGCAATTCATCGATTTCGAGCAACGCGTCATTGGAAGCGACTATAGAGGAATCAGCCTTTACGTTTCCAGCCACACCACCGACGTGGAATGTACGCAACGTCAACTGAGTACCAGGTTCACCAATAGACTGAGCAGCAATTACACCCACAGCCTCACCCTTGTTAACAATCTTACCATTGGATAGGTTGCGGCCATAACACTTGGCACAAACGCCTTTTTTGGACTCGCAGGTCAATACCGAACGGATTTCAACACGTTCAATAGGCGATTGCTGGATCTTTTCGGCGATTTCTTCGGTTATTTCCTGTCCGGATTCAACGAGTAATTCGTTGGTAAGTGGATGATAGATATCATGAACGGAAACACGGCCTAAAATGCGTTCGTATAGGGTAGCTACCTTTTTGATTTCGGTGGCAACCAGTCCACGCAACGTACCGCAGTCATCCTCGGTGATAATTACATCATGCGATACATCTACCAGACGACGGGTCAGGTAACCTGCATCAGCCGTCTTAAGTGCTGTATCGGCCAAACCTTTACGGGCACCGTGCGTTGAAATGAAGTATTCCAATACGGAAAGACCTTCCTTGAAATTCGAAAGAATCGGGTTTTCAATAACCTGACCTCCTTCGGCACCTGATTTCTGAGGCTTGGCCATCAAACCACGCATACCGGAAAGCTGACGAATCTGTTCTTTGGAACCACGTGCACCTGAATCAAGCATCATGTACACAGAGTTGAAACCCTGATTGTCACTTTCAAGCTGTTTCATCAAAATATTTGACAACTTGGTATTGATAGTACCCCAAACGTCAATGATCTTGTTGTAACGTTCGTTGTTCGTGATGGCACCCATGGAATACTCCATTACAATGGAGTCCACTTCTTCGTAACCTTCCTTTACAAGAGCTTCCTTTTCAGCAGGAATTATAACATCCTGCAAGTTAAAGGAAAGACCGCCCTTGAAAGCCATATAATAACCTAAATCCTTGATATCATCCAGAAATTGTGCTGTTCTCGCTACACCACAGACAGCAATAATGTGTCCAATGATGTCCCTGAGAGATTTTTTTGTCAGGATTTCGTTGATGTAACCAACTTCTTCGGGAACAAAAGCATTCACCATGACGCGGCCAACCGATGTTTCGATCAAACGTATAATGGGTTGATTGGCTGAGTCAATATCATGAACACGTACTTTCACTTTGGCATGAAGGGCAACTTTGCCTTCGTTATAAGCAATATTGGCTTCCTCGGACGAATAGAACGTTAACCCTTCGCCCTTGGCTGCCGGACGGTATTTGGTGATGTAATACAAACCAAGTACCATGTCCTGTGAGGGCACCGTGATGGGAGCACCATTGGCAGGATTCAGGATGTTGTGTGAAGCCAGCATAAGCATCTGGGCTTCCAGTACGGCTTCGTTACCAAGTGGAAGGTGCACAGCCATTTGGTCACCGTCAAAGTCGGCGTTGAAGGCAGTACAGGAAAGTGGATGCAATTGTATGGCTTTACCCTCGATCAACTTGGGCTGGAAAGCCTGTATACCCAGACGGTGCAGCGTAGGAGCACGGTTCAGTAATACCGGATGCCCCCTCATGACATATTCCAGAATATCCCATACTACCGGATCCTTGCGGTCAACAATCTTTTTAGCAGATTTAACCGTCTTGACAATACCGCGTTCGATAAGCTTGCGGATAATGAATGGTTTGTATAACTCTGCGGCCATGTCTTTCGGCAGACCACATTCGTGCATCTTAAGTTCAGGACCTACAACAATGACCGAACGGGCTGAATAGTCAACACGTTTACCAAGCAAGTTCTGACGGAAACGACCTTGTTTACCTTTCAGTGAATCAGAAAGAGACTTCAAGGGACGGTTTGCATCAGTCTTGACAGCACTCGATTTGCGGGAGTTGTCAAACAAGGAATCAACAGCTTCCTGCAACATGCGTTTTTCGTTACGCAGAATCACTTCAGGAGCCTTAATTTCGATGAGTCGTTTCAGGCGGTTGTTACGGATAATAACGCGACGATACAAGTCGTTCAGGTCGGAAGTTGCAAAACGGCCACCATCCAACGGTACCAGCGGACGCAATTCAGGTGGAATCACCGGCACAATTTTGATAATCATCCATTCCGGCTTATTTCTGGTCTTGGCCAAACGGAAAGACTCAACCACCTGAAGACGTTTCAGTGCTTCACTTTTGCGCTGCATGGACGTATCTGTACTGGCACGATGTCTTAATTCGAAGGACAATTCATCCAGGTCAATGCGTTGCAGGATGTCATGAATGGCTTCAGCGCCCATCTTGGCTATAAACTTGTTGGGATCGGTGTCATCCAGCATCTGGTTTTCACGTGGCAGCGTATCCAGTACATCGAGGTATTCTTCCTCAGACAACAAATCGTCCTTGTGAATACCGTCAACTTCCTTGATACCTGGCTGTATGACAATATACCGTTCATAATAGATGACTGAATCCAGTTTTTTTGTCGGTAAGCCAAGCAGGTACCCGATCTTGTTGGGTAGCGAACGAAAATACCAGATATGTGCAACGGGTACTACTAGCTGTATGTGACCCATCCGTTCGCGACGCACTTTCTTTTCCGTAACCTCAACACCGCACCGGTCGCAGACAATACCCTTGTACCGTATACGCTTGTATTTTCCGCAGTGACATTCATAATCTTTTACCGGACCAAATATCCTTTCGCAAAACAAACCGTCACGTTCGGGTTTATAGGTACGGTAATTTATGGTTTCAGGCTTTAACACCTCGCCACTCGACATTTCAAGGATTTCTTCGGGGGAAGCCAATCCAATCGAAATTTTCGAAAAACTGCTTTTTGCTTTGGTTTCTTTTTTAAAAGCCATATTGTGTATGAAATGATAAACAGTTAATACTTAGTCCAATTGGATGCTGAGACCCAAACCTCTCAATTCGTGCAGTAACACGTTCAGTGATTCAGGGATACCGGCTTGTGGCATCGGATCGCCTTTCACGATGGCCTCGAAAGCCTTGCTACGTCCCACTACATCATCTGACTTGATAGTCAGGATTTCCTGCAGAATGTGAGCGGCACCAAATGCTTCCAGAGCCCAGACTTCCATTTCACCAAAACGCTGACCACCAAACTGTGCTTTACCACCAAGTGGTTGTTGCGTAATGAGTGAATACGGCCCGATGGAACGGGCATGCATCTTATCTTCGACCATGTGGCCGAGTTTAAGCATATATACGACCCCGACAGTAGCAGGTTGATCAAACTTTTCACCGGTACCACCATCATACAAATGACATTTGCCATAGCGAGGCAATCCAGCTTTGTCAGACCAGACGTTCAAATCGTCCAGACTGGCTCCGTCAAAAATCGGGGTAGAGTATTTCACACCCAATTCCTTGCCAGCCCAACCAAGTACCGTTTCAAAAATCTGTCCAAGGTTCATACGGGAAGGTACACCAAGCGGATTCAACACGATATCAACCGGAGTCCCGTCTTCAAGAAACGGCATGTCCTCTTCACGTACAATGCGGGAAACGATACCTTTGTTACCGTGACGACCCGCCATCTTGTCACCGACACGTATCTTACGTTTTTTGGCGATATAAACTTTCGCCATCTGTACGATACCAGCAGGCAGTTCATCACCGATGGTGATATTGAATTTTTTCCGCTTCATGATGGCATCCAGTTCCTTGTACTTACGCAGGTAGTTCTGGATCAGGTCACGGATGAGTTCATTTTTAGCGTTATCACTTGTCCATTTGCTGATCTGAATAGAAGCATAATTGATTTCACTCAGATTCTTAGCGGTAAATTTAGCACCCTTGGCGATGACTTCGGTTCCCAGATTATCCTTGATGCCCTGTGCAGTCTTGCTATTGGTCAACACCAACAGTTTTTCCACTAAAATGGTCTTCAGTTTGGCTGCTTCTTCCTCAAATTCCTCATCGATACGCGGCAACAGAGCCTTGTCGGTAAGACGTGACTTGCGGTTTTTAACCGCTTTGGAGAACAAACGTTTACCGATAACGACACCCCTCAGTGAAGGTGTTGCCTTCAAAGAAGCATCTTTTACGTCACCGGCTTTGTCACCGAAAATGGCGCGTAGTAGCTTTTCTTCCGGAGAAGGATCAGATTCACCCTTTGGTGTGATCTTACCAATCAGTATATCACCCGGTTCGATATGTGCTCCGATGCGTACGATACCATTTTCGTCCAAATCCTTGGTAGCTTCTTCACTGACATTAGGGATATCTGATGTCAGTTCTTCCATACCACGTTTTGTTTCACGTACTTCAAGCACGTATTCATCGACGTGAACAGAAGTAAAGATGTCTTCACGTACCATACGTTCGTTCAGTACAATGGCATCCTCAAAGTTGTAACCCTTCCAAGGCATGAAGGCCACTTTCAGGTTGCGTCCCAGGGCCAACTCACCATTTTGAGTGGAATACCCTTCTGTCAGTAACTGACCTTCTTCAACACGATCTCCCTTATTGACGATAGGGCGCAGGTCGATGGTCGTGCTTTGGTTGGTTTTCTGGAATTTCGGGATAATGTATGTTTTAACAGAATCGTCAAAACTAACAAATTCTTCTTCTTCAGTACGGTCGTAGCAAACGCGAATAGTGGTGGCATCAACAAATTCAACCACACCATTACCTTCGGCCATAATCTGCGTGCGGGAGTCACGGATAAGCTGACTTTCCAGGCCAGTTCCAACAATAGGAGCTTCACAACGGATCAACGGTACAGCCTGACGCATCATGTTCGATCCCATGAGGGCACGGTTGGCGTCATCATGTTCGAGGAACGGAATCAGCGAGGCTGCGATGGAAGCAATCTGTGTAGGCGATACGTCCATCAAATTGACATCTGTCGGCGGAACTACAGGAAAATCAGCATCGAGACGGGATTTCACACGACCCAAGATGAAAGATCCATCAGGATTCAGGGGTGCGTTACCCTGGGCAATGATCTTGCCTTCTTCTTCTTCGGCAGTCAGGTACACAATCTCACCAAGGTTAACCTTACTGTTCTGAACGGTACGGTACGGTGTTTCAATAAAACCGAGATCATTGATCTTGGCGTATACACAAAGGGAGGAAATCAAACCGATATTCGGACCTTCAGGTGTTTCTATAGGGCACAAACGGCCATAATGGGTGTAATGTACGTCACGAACCTCAAAACCGGCACGTTCGCGGGAAAGACCACCAGGACCGAGAGCTGACATACGACGTTTATGTGTCATTTCTGCCAACGGGTTGGTTTGATCCATGAATTGCGAAAGGGCATTTGTTCCAAAGAAAGAATTGATAACCGAAGATATGGTTTTTGCGTTGATCAGTTCAACAGGAGCAAAAACCTCGTTGTCACGTACATTCATACGTTCGCGGATAGTACGCGCCATACGGGCCAGACCTACACCAAACTGATTATTGAGTTGCTCACCCACTGTCCGGACACGGCGGTTACTCAAGTGGTCGATATCATCCACATCGGCATTGGAGTTCACCAGTTCGATCAGGTACTTGATAATTTCAATAATATCTTCCTTGGTCAACACCTTAACATCTTTCTCAGTAGACAGGTGCAGTTTTTTGTTGATACGGTAACGACCTACTTCACCGAGATCATAGCGCTTTTCGGAGAAGAACAGGTTCTGAATTACTTCACGAGCACTGGCATCATCAGCCGGTTCAGCATTGCGAAGCTGACGGTAGATGTACAGTACTGCTTCTTTTTCCGAATTACTCGGATCTTTCTGAAGGGTGTTGTAGATGATACTGAAGTCAGACATGCCGGCTTCTTCCTTGTGCAATAAGATTGTGGAAACGCCAGATTCGAGTATGGCATCAATATGATCGTTGTCGAGAACGGTTTCACGGTCTATGATGACTTCGTTTCGTTCGATTGAAACTACTTCACCAGTATCTTCATCCACAAAGTCTTCCACCCAGCTCTTCAACACACGGGCGGCCAGTTTCCGACCCACCAGCTTTTTCAAGCCGGTTTTGCTGACCTTGACTTCTTCGGCCAGATTGAAGATTTCCAGTATGTCCTTGTCGGTTTCAAAACCGATGGCACGCAACAGGGTGGTAACAGGTAATTTCTTTTTACGGTCGATGTAGGCATACATCACGTTGTTGATGTCCGTTGCAAACTCAATCCATGAGCCTTTGAACGGAATAATGCGGGCCGAATACAGTTTGGAACCGTTGGCGTGAACGCTTTGCCCGAAGAACACACCAGGAGAACGATGCAACTGAGATACAATAACACGTTCGGCACCATTGATGACAAAAGTTCCCTTTGGGGTCATATACGGTATGGCACCCAAGTACACATCCTGAATCTTGGTTTCGAAATCTTCGTGATCAGGATCTGTGCAGTATAATTTCAAACGAGCCTTGAGGGGCACACTATACGTTAGTCCTCTCTGAAGACATTCCTCGATGGAATAACGGGGAGGATCGATGTAGTAGTCTAAAAATTCCAGTACAAAATTATTTCTGGTGTCCGCGATAGGAAAATTTTCAGCAAACACTTTGTACAAACCCTCATTTTTTCTTTTTTCGGGAGGTGTATCCAGTTGCAGAAAGTCCTGGAATGACTTCAATTGCACTTCCAGAAAATCAGGAAAGTTGATTGGACTCTGGATAGATGCAAAATTTACTCTTTTGGTTTCAGTAGCTGAAGACATTTATGGGTAGTTTAAATGAACTTAAAGAATATAGACACGAAAAGGTTTAGAACCTCCATCCCCGGAGGTTCTAAACCAAAGTACCTGATAATCAGGCGATAGGATTACTTAAGTTCAACTTCAGCGCCTGCTTCTTCCAACGCTTTCTTCAATGCTTCAGCCTCATCTTTGCTGGCACCTTCCTTTAATACGGAGGGAGCGGCATCTACGAGATCCTTGGCCTCTTTCAAACCAAGACCGCAAGATTCCTTAACAGCCTTAACAACGCCGAGTTTTGCAGCACCAGCTGATTTAAGCACTACATCAAAAGAAGTTTTTTCTGCAGGAGCGGCTGCACCTTCAGCAGCAGCTGGACCAGCAGCAACAGCAACAGCTGCAGCAGCGGGTTCGATACCATATTCCTCTTTCAGGATGGTAGCCAGTTCGTTCACTTCTTTTACAGTTAAGTTCACCAATTGTTCAGCAAAAGCTTTCAAATCTGCCATTTTTGTATGTTTTAAATTGTTATATTACTTGTTTGTTTAGTTTTCTCTTTCTCCAAGGGTCTTCAGGACGCCATGCAAAATGTTCCCTCCACTTTGAAGGGCAGAAACCACGTTTTTGGCCGGGGATTGCAACAAGGCAAGAACGTCTCCGATGAGTTCATTTTTGCTCTTGATATGAATCAGGGCTTCTAACTGGTCAGGTCCGATATAGAAACTTTCTTCTACGTATGCAGCCTTCAAGGCGGGTATCTCTTTGTCTTTACGGAAACTCTTGATCAGTTTGGCGGGTGCGTTCGCTACAGTAGAGAACATCAGCGCACTGTTACCTTTCAAGGCAACATAAATCGGTTCAAAATCCGCGTCAAGACTTTCGAGAGCCTTTTTGAGCAGGGTATTCTTAACAACAACCAATTTGATGTCTTCTTTGAAGCAACTTCTTCTGAGATTACTGGTCTCAGCAGCATTCAATGCTGTGATATCGGTAATATAGAAGCTTCCATAAGCTCCAATGGTCGATGCGATTTGCTCAATAACGATGCTTTTATCTTCCTTCTTCATAATTCATACTGGATTAATTTTCCTCTGCGGTTTTAGGATCAACCTTAATTCCGGGGCTCATTGTACTTGAAAGATAAATGCTCTTGATATAGGTACCTTTTGCAGCCGAAGGCTTCAATTTCAGCAACATAGAAACAAATTCCTTTGCGTTGCCAAAAATCTGTTCAGGAGTGAAAGAAACTTTACCGACCGAGGTGTGAACGATACCGCTCTTATCCACCTTGAAATCAATCTTTCCTTGTTTTACTTCCCTGACAGCCTTTCCGATCTCCATGGTAACCGTACCACTCTTGGGGTTCGGCATGAGACCACGAGGGCCCAAAACACGTCCCAGAGCACCGATTTTACCCATGATGGCTGGCATGGTGATGATCACATCAACATCTGTCCAGCCTCCTTTGATCTTTTCGATATAATCATCCAGACCAACATAATCTGCTCCGGCTTCCTGAGCCTCAGCTTCTTTTTCGGGGGTACACAATGCCAGAACTCTAACTTGCTTACCGGTTCCATTTGGCAGTGACACAACGCCACGAACCATTTGATTGGCTTTTCTTGGGTCTACACCGAGACGTACGTCAATGTCTACGGAGGCATCAAATTTGGTCGTGGTGATTTCCTTAACCAATGCCGATGCTTCTTTCAATGAGTAGCTTCTACCTGCTTCAATTTTTTCGAAAGCCAACTTTTGTTTTTTTGTCAGTTTTGCCATTTTAATCGAAGTTTAAAGGTTAGAGGGGAATTCCCCCGTTACGGTTATACCCATACTGCGGGCCGTACCAGCGATCAAACGCATGGCGGATTCCACGGTAAAGCAGTTTAGATCTTCCATTTTGTCGAGAGCAATGATCTTTACCTGTTCCCAGGTAACTGAAGCAACCTTTGTACGGTTGGGTTCAGGCGATCCGCCTTTTGCCTTGGATGCTTCCAGCAATTGGATGGCAGCAGGTGGGGTTTTTACAACAAAATCGAAAGACTTGTCAGAATAATAGGTAATAACGACCGGCAATACCTTGCCTGCCTTCTCCTGAGTTCTGGCGTTGAATTGCTTGCAAAACTCCATGATATTTACTCCTTTGGAACCCAAAGCAGGCCCTACAGGAGGAGAGGGATTTGCAGCGCCTCCCTTGATCTGTAATTTGATTTGTCCAGCAACTTCTTTAGCCATTTCTTTAAAATTATAAAATTTGTGGAATGGGAAAAAGAAATACAATCAGTACGTAACCTCTGACTATTCTTTTTCTACTTGCATAAAACCCAGTTCGAGCGGAGTTTTCCGTCCGAAGATTTTGACCATGACTTTCAGTTTCTTCTTTTCATTGTTGACTTCTTCAATGACGGCACTGAAACCACTGAACGGTCCATGATTGACTTTCACGGATTCACCAACATAGAATGGAACGTTGAAATCTTCTCCAGTTTCCTGAAGTTCATCCACTTTTCCAAGAATGCGGTTCACTTCGGATTCGCGCAGGCTTTGAGGATTATCCTTTCCACCGAGAAATCCGATCACGTTCGGTATGTTTCGCAACTCATGCATCACTTCACCGACAAGGGTGGCTTCCAACAGGACATAGCCCGGCAGGTAAGAACGTTCTTTTAAAACGCGCTTGCCGTTTCGGACTTGATAGACCTTTTCCGTAGGAATCAATACTTGAGATATGTACTCACCAAGCGATGAATTCTTGATTTCTGCTTCAAGATATTCACGTACTTTGTTTTCCTTACCACTGACAGTACGCAAAACGTACCATTTCCTTACAAGATCAGACATTCTTTCCTTGGATTAGAAAACCTTCTCGTAAATGAAGGTCATGATGTTCTCGAAACCTAAATCGATGAGAAATACAATCAGTGCTATCACGAGGGAAGCTGATAACACAACAATCGCACTGCTGCTCAACTCGGACGCGGTAGGCCAACTGACCTTGTGCACGAGTTCGTTGTATGACTCTTTACAATAAGAGACAATTTTTTTGAATAATTTCTTCATCTTTTTCTGGGTTTATGGCACGGGTCGAGAGACTCGAACTCCCGACACTCGGTTTTGGAGACCGATGCTCTACCAACTGAGCTAGACCCGTGTGTCAAAAAAAGCTTCCCCTTCTGTAGTGGAAGCTTTTTTCGGGGATTTATTCGTACGAATTATTCTACGATTTCAGTAATCTGACCGGATCCTACCGTACGGCCACCTTCGCGAATAGCGAAGCGCAGACCAACAGAGCAAGCTACCGGGTAGATCAGCTCCACATTAATTTCCAGATTGTCACCAGGCATAACCATTTCCACGCCGTCCGGCAGGGTGATCTCACCTGTAACGTCCAGAGTACGGATATAGAACTGAGGACGGTACTTGTTATGGAATGGGGTATGACGACCACCTTCTTCTTTCTTAAGGATATAGACAGAAGCTTTAATCTTGGTGTGAGGGGTAACTTTACCCGGGTGAGTAACAACCATACCACGTTTGATTTCGTTTTTGTCGATACCACGAAGCAACAAACCAACATTATCACCGGCCTGACCTTCGTCAAGAATCTTGCGGAACATCTCAACACCAGTAACAACTGATTTTTTGCCTTCTGCACCTAAGCCGATGATTTGAATTTCTTCACCTGTTTTGATAACACCGGTTTCAATACGACCAGTAGCTACAGTTCCACGGCCAGTAATAGAGAATACATCTTCAACAGGCATCAGGAAAGGTTTGTCAATAGCACGAGGAGGAAGATCGATCCAGGTATCAACGGCATCCATGAGTTCCATGACTTTTTCCTCCCATTCGGGTACACCATTCAGTGCACCAAGGGCAGAACCACGGATAACAGGGGTATTGTCTCCATCGAATTCATAGAATGACAGCAGATCGCGCATTTCCATTTCAACGAGTTCCAACATTTCTTCATCATCAACCGAATCGCATTTGTTCATGAAAACAACCAGCTTCGGTACGTTTACCTGACGGGCGAGCAGGATATGTTCGCGAGTCTGAGGCATTGGACCGTCGGTTGCAGCAACTACGATGATAGCACCGTCCATCTGAGCAGCACCAGTAACCATGTTTTTTACATAGTCAGCATGACCCGGACAGTCAACGTGTGCATAGTGGCGGCTTTCCGTCTGATATTCAACGTGAGCCGTGTTGATCGTGATACCTCTTTCTTTTTCTTCCGGAGCGTTGTCAATCTGATCGAATGACTTGATTTCGGAAAGGCCTTTTTTGGCCAACACCATCGTAATAGCAGCGGTCAAAGTGGTTTTGCCGTGATCAACGTGGCCGATGGTTCCGATGTTGACGTGAGGTTTACTCCTGTTGTAATGTTCTTTAGCCATAACTCAAAGATTATAAATTGAATGAAATAAATAAATTATGAGCCGTTGCCGGGACTTGAACCCGGGACCTCTTCCTTACCAAGGAAGTGCTCTACCGCTGAGCTACAATGGCAAAAAAAGAGCGGGAAACGGGACTCAAACCCGCGACCCTCAGCTTGGAAGGCTAATGCTCTATCGACTGAGCTATTCCCGCATCTTCAGCCCTGCAATCGACAATCTGCCATTGAGAATCACCGGTTGCATCCCTTCGAAAGGCCAGAATGACAGTTGTCTGACGTTCTGGTGACCTCCGTGGGCAGTGATGGATTCGAACCACCGTAAGCGTAAGCTAGCAGATTTACAGTCTGCCCCATTTGGCCACTCTGGTAACTGCCCTTCAGCACGTATCAATACTGCATTCACATCATGCAGCCGCCCCTCTTTGGACATGCTTCAAGAGAAACGGCTGCAAATGTAGGTGTTTAATTTGAATCCACAAAGTGTTTTGAAGAAAATTTATTTGGCGTGTTTTTTTTCCTTAATCTTTATCAATTGCTTCTGTAAGGCATCTAAAGCGGTATCAATTGATTCTTCAAAAGTGTCGCTTACCTTGGAAGCAAAAAGCTCCGAACCAGATATCATGACCTTGACCAAGGCCTCTTTATTCATGGCCGTTTCTGGCTTGATGACTTTCAGGATTACCTCTGTCTCAAAAATGTCTCCATAAAATACTTCCAGTTTTTTCACTTTTTTCTCAATGAATTTCTCAAGTGCAGTCGTTGCATCGAAATGAATCGATTGAATTCTGATTCCCATAGTTGATCCTCCTTCAATTTAAGCTCTAGGATGAGCTTGTTTATAGACTTTTTTTAATTCTTCAAAGGTCGTATGTGTATAGACCTCTGTTGCTGAGAGGCTACTGTGCCCGAGCAGCTCTTTGACCGCGTTCAGCTCAGCACCTTCGTTCAGAAGTGTCGTCGCAAAGGTATGCCTCAAAACATGCGGGCTGTTTTTGGATAACGTGGCTACTTGTGTGAGTTTGTTACGAACGATTCGATAAACCAGTTGGGGATAAAGCGGAGACCCGTCCGGTCTGACAAGAAAACGATCTGGTTTTCCGGTTATGGCAACCTGCCGCTCACAGAGATAGTTGCTGATAACATTGCCAAGACTGCTGCCAAACGGAATCAGCCGCTGCTTATCCCGTTTTCCGGTGACTTTCAGAAGTCCGGTGCCAGTGTCGACATCTTCATCCTTAAGTCCGATCAGTTCTGAAAGACGCATGCCCGTCTGATAAAACAGTTCTATGATAAGCCGGTCACGAACTGTCTCAAACGGAAGGTCTTTCCTGCCTTTCAGGTTTAGTATATCAGTCATCTCTTCCTCCTTTAAAAACACGGGAAGTACCTTGTTTGTTTTCGGAGAAGGAACTCTTTTTACAGGATTGGCCGAGACCAAATCCTTTCGGATCAAATAACGCCAGTATGATTTCAGACAGGACAGTTTCCGGTTGATAGTCCGGGGAGTGAGACCATCCTCCATCAAGGTTATCATCCAGGACCGGATCATGTCTGTTGTCACATTGTCGGGATGATTAATCTGAAAAAGGTACTGCAAGTAATCGAAAAAGCCAATCAGGTCACGTCTATACGCAAGAACGGTATGAGCAGAATAATTCTTCTCATACCGTATATATTGGAGAAATTCGTCGACCCACATAGGCTCGTTACTAAACTATAGGCAACGAATATACTGATTTGAAACGACAAAAGCAAATAAAAACGGACTATCGTTATCAAAAAGCAACGAAAAATCCTTGAATATAAAAGCTTAGTCTTCGGTTTGTTGCAACTGCTGGATATAGACAGCCTTGCTTTTCATTTTCCTTTTTTCGATGGAGGGCTTAGTAAACGCCTGTCTGCTTCTGAGTTCTTTAACGATACCTGTTTTCTCAAATTTGCGTTTGAACTTTTTCAGTGCTTTTTCGATGTTTTCGCCTTCTTTTACAGGAACTACGATCATACTGTTTTGAGCTTTAATGGTTTATTTTAAATCGGACTGCAAAATTAGGCAAAGCCTTTGATATACCAAATAATTTATCAAAAAGTTTTTTTATTTTTTTCTGTTAGGATATAAAAACTACTTTTGCCTCGTAATCAAACACCTTTATGTTAACGAATACTATTGAACCTCCCAGACAGATGCTGGCCGCTTTGCCGGCTCCAGGCAGCATGGCGCGGATTGCCATCATCCAGGAACGGCTCAACCGGCTCAGGTTGGTCATGAAAGCTGACAATCTGGATGTATGTATCATTCCTTCTTCAGATCCACATCAGAGCGAATACCTGGCTGAATGCTGGAAATTCAGGGAATACCTGTCTGGCTTCACGGGCTCCTGCGGCACGCTGGTTGTCGGAAAAAACAAGGCTGCTTACTGGACCGATTCACGCTATTTTTTACAAGCGGAAGCTGAACTGGAGGGCACTGATATCGAACTCTTCAAACTGGCATTACCCGGGACACCATCCGTTGAGACCTGGATTGCCAGGCAGGGCTACGTTAAGGCTGGCATCGATGGTACCATGTTTTCAACCAACGAAGTTCTGAGACTAAATCAATTTTTTGCTGGTAAAGCTATCTGTCTGTCAGTTAATTTCAGACCGTATGAAATAGTATGGCCTGACCGCCCATTGCTACCTCAAGGGAAACTGATGCTTTTTCCGGAAACCTATAGCGGCGAATCCGTCAGCAGTAAGCTAAGCCGGATCAGAGACATCATGAGAGAAACGGATGCTGATGGTATGCCTGTTGCCACGTTGGACGATATTGCATGGTTGCTGAACATCAGAGGCATGGATGTCGATTTTAATCCGGTAGTCATGGCGTTTGCCTATGTAAGCCTGGATTGCTGTATGCTGTTTGTTGAATCTGCCAAATTAACCGCCGAAACGAAGGCACATTTTGCAGCACATAAGGTAGAAATAGCTGGATACACTGAATTTTCCACTTTCATCAGCCGTTTGAAAGGTGCAAGAATCCTTTTCGACAAAGCCAGGAACAATTATGAGATATACGAACAGATTGATGAAAGTTGCACCATCATCGAAAGCAGGCTTCCTGTATGCAACCTGAAAGCCATTAAGAATCCGATTGAATTGGCTGGTTTCAGGGAAGCCATGCTCAAAGACGGTGTTGCCCTTGTCCGGTTGCTGAAATGGATTGAAACTGAAACAGACCCAGGTAAAATAACCGGTAATCCATTTCCAACCGAGTGGACCATCAGCGAGAAAGCCGCCGGACTTCGCCGGGAACAAGGGTTATACCTGTGTGAAAGTTTTGCCCCTATTGTTGCATTCAGGGATCATGGTGCCATTGTCCATTACGAAGCTGAACGTTCCACTTGCTACACCGTTTCCGGAGAGGGTGTCTTGCTGATGGACCTGGGCGCACATTTTCTGAATGGTTCAACCGATACGACACGTACCATTTATCTTAATGGAACGCCTCCCGAACAATACCGGGACGATTATACCTGCCTGTTGAAAGGTGTCATCGCACTGACAAGAGCCAGTTTTCCAGAGGGAACAAGAGGCACACAACTGGATATTCTGGCCAGACAATTCATCTGGGAAAAAAACCTTAACTACCTGCATGGAACTGGTCATGGCGTTGGACATTGCCTGTTTGTACACGAAGGACCTCAAAGCATTCGTATGAACGAAAATCCGGTCACCATCGATCCCGGGATGGTGATGTCCAACGAACCAGCCCTATACCGTACCGGCGAATATGGTGTGCGTGTGGAAAACGTAATTCATGTTCTGGAAAAGGAGCCATGCGGATATGGCCGGTTTTTCACCTTCGAAACATTGACACTGGTTCCTTTGGATCTGAAAAGCATCAACCCTTCTCTGCTCCGACCCGATGAAAAGGTCTGGATCAATTCATACCAGGAGACGGTCTTCAATGCCTTATCACCTCGTCTGAATGAAAATGAACAAACCTGGTTGAGGGAAAAAACTCAGGCAATGGAATAAATACCTTAATTTATATATAGTGTTATGGCATTAATCAAATCAGTCAGGGGATTCAATCCTCAATATGGCGAAAAGTGTTTTTTCGCGGACAATGCTACCATCATCGGTGATGTCATCATGGGTGACGGATGCAGTATCTGGTTTAACACGGTGCTGCGTGGCGATGTCAATTCCATTCGCATCGGCAACAATGTAAACATTCAGGATGGCTCTGTGTTACATACTTTATACCAAAAATCCATCATCGATATTGGAGACAATGTTTCTATCGGACATAACGTCACTATACATGGCGCAAGAATTGAGAATAACGCCTTAATCGGGATGGGATCAGTAGTTCTGGATCATGCTGTAATCGGAGAAGGTGCCATTGTGGCTGCCGGTTCGGTTGTGCTGAGCGGGACAACGGTTGAACCCTACAGCATTTATGCCGGTGTTCCTGCCAGATTTGTCAAGATGGCTGACCCCGAACAGACCAGAACCATTAACAAACGTATTTCTGATAATTACCAGTTTTATGCCAGCTGGTATCAGGAAAAACCCACCCGAACATCATTACTGGACCCGGAATAAAAGTAGCTGACGTTTAAATATTTTCAAAATAAGTTGTTTCTGTCTAGTTTTTTATAATTTTGCGGCGCCATTTTTGGTAAAATATGATAAAATCCCCCCAATGCCAACCAATCTAGTAATTGTCGAATCACCCGCAAAAGCCAAAACCATCGAGAAATTTCTCGGTGATGACTTTAAGGTGTTATCTAGTTTTGGTCATATCCGGGATCTGAGCAAAAAAGATTTTGGAGTTGACATCTCCCGCCATTTTCAACCGGTTTATGAAATACCCGCGGATAAGGTGAAATTGGTTCAGGAATTAAAATCTCAAGCAAAGAAGGTGGAAACCGTCTGGCTGGCCTCTGATGAGGACCGGGAAGGAGAGGCCATTGCCTGGCACTTGTCAGAAGTGCTTGGACTGGATAAAGAACATACAAAACGCATTGTATTTCACGAAATAACCAAGGATGCCATTTTATCAGCCATCCACCACCCACGTGCCATCGATATCAATCTGGTGGATGCCCAGCAAGCCAGACGTGTGCTTGATCGTCTTGTCGGATTTGAACTTTCTCCGGTGCTGTGGCGTAAAATCAAACCATCACTGTCAGCTGGAAGGGTACAGTCTGTCGCTGTCCGCCTCATTGTTGAAAAAGAGCGCGATATCCAGCGTTTCGAGGCAGAAGCCAGCTTTAAAATTTCCGTTACTTTTACGTTGACTCATGCCGATGGTGCCACTACAAATCTTAAGGCCGACCTGGCCCACCGTCTTAAAACCAGGGAAGAAGCCATCGCTTTCCTGGAAAAGTGCAGACATTCAACTTTCCACATTGAAGATATCGTTACAAAACCTGGAAAAAAGACACCGTCCCCACCTTTCACGACCTCTACCTTGCAGCAAGAGGCCGCCAGAAAACTAGGATTTTCTGTTTCTCAGACCATGATGATTGCCCAACGGTTATACGAATCCGGGAAAATCACCTATATGCGTACTGATTCTGTGAACCTGGCCAATCTTGCCATTAACACAGCCAAAGCTGAAATTGAATCCATGGCAGGCACCCGGTATGTCAAAGTACGACGTTATCAGACCAAATCCAAAGGGGCACAGGAGGCACACGAAGCCATCCGCCCAACTTATATGAACATTCACTCCATTGAGGGTAACTCTCAGGAAAAACGCCTGTATGAATTAATCTGGAAACGCACCATTGCCTCACAGATGGCTGATGCAGCATTTGAGAAAACGACCGTTGTTATTGGCATGTCAACGTCCAGTGATAAACTTGAAGCTGTTGGCGAGGTGCTGACTTTCGATGGTTTTCTAAAAGTTTATATGGAATCCTACGACGATGATGCAGATAATGAAAATAGCAATAAAACACTGCCTTCCATCAGTCAATCGGACATCCTGGTACTTGAGTCAGCCTCAGCCACCGAACGTTTCACACAAAAGCCTCCGAGATATACGGAAGCCAGTCTGGTGCGCAAACTGGAAGAGCTCGGAATTGGCCGTCCATCCACCTATGCGCCGACCATATCTACTATTCAGCAACGAGAATATGTCAATAAAGAAGACAGGGAAGGTCAACTCCGTTCCTATGCTTTCATCGAACTTAAAGGGGACAAACTATGTGAAAATGTATTGAGCGAAACAGTTGGGTCTGAAAAGGCAAAACTGTTTCCGACCGACATTGGTATCGTTGTAAATGATTTCCTCCTGGATTCTTTTCCAGATATTCTGGATTATAATTTCACGGCTTCTGTTGAAAAACAATTTGACCAGATTGCTGATGGTGATGCTCAATGGGCCAAGGTGATCAGTGACTTCTACCAGACATTCCATCCTTCTGTCGAACAAGCAAGTGCCTGGTCCAAACAAAAAGTGGGCGAACGCATTCTGGGTAATGACCCGAAAACAGGGCGTCCGGTCTCTGTCCGTATCGGACGGTTTGGTCCTGTGGTTCAAATTGGTCTGGCGGAAGATGAGGAAAAGCCTTTGTTTGCCTCACTCCAGGGCCATCAGCGTTTGGAGACCATTACTCTGGAAGAAGCTCTTGAATTGTTCCGGCTGCCAAGAACCGCAGGGGAATTCGAACAAAAACCGGTTACGATTGCCATTGGTCGTTTTGGTCCTTATATTCGTCACAACAACCAGTTTGTATCTATTCCCAAACAGTACAATGCTCTTGATATTACGCTGGAGGTTTGTATCGAGCTGATTGAAAACAAACGAAAAGCCGAACTACGCAAAATCATCAAGACGTTTGAGACAGAAGGCATTCAGGTTCTCAACGGTCGGTTCGGTCCCTATTTTACTCAAAATAGTAACAATTACAGGATACCTAAATCGATTGATCCGTCCTCACTGACAGTTGAAGAATGTTTGAAATTAATCAAGGAACAAGGAGAAAAACCCGCATCATCCTTTACACGCAAAAAAACAGCTAAAAAAGCCACTGTGGCAAAAACAGCCGCAAAGAAAAGCACAGCTAAAAAAGACGCCTCAACTCCCAAAAAGGCATTACCCAAAAAGAAATAACGCTGCCTATTTACTGTAAAAAAACCTAACCAACTAACTCTACGCTCTTTTTACCGATAGTCTTTAAGGACTTGTTGCAACCGTTTGCGTGCAAAGAAAATACGACTTTTAACTGTCCCAAGGGGTAAATTCATTTCTTCAGCTATCGCTTCATATTTATAACCCGCAATATGCATGGCAAAAGGCTGTCTGTATTCTTTGCTAAAGCTGTTGATCGCTCTGGTAATTTCAGCAATGGTATATGACCCTTCCGGTGAATCAAACCCGGAATTCTGAGGGATATTCAAATGATACAGATTGTCAGTCTGATCCACGAAGGTCTGTTCACGAACAGTTTTTCTATAATTATTGATAAAAATGTTACGCATGAGTGTATAAGCCCAAGCCTTGAAGTTGGTCTCCTCTGTGAACTTGTCATGATTATCAAGCACCTTTAACGATGTCTCTTGTAATAGGTCTGAGGCATCGTCCCTGTTTTTGGTGAGTCTGAAGGCAAAACGGAATAAATCATTTTGCACATCCAACAAATTTTTAGTTAACTTTAAAGCGCTCATAGCATCTATATTTTACTATCAAACTTCTTTTTCCTGGTGGAGGTGTGTTTTCCCTGTCGAAGAGCATTTGTTTCTTTTCCATCTTAAAAATACTAAAAAGTTCTTTATTTTTTGACAGAAAACTATTTATTAAAAACAGATTTCTGTCAAAAAACTGTTTTTTGGTTACTTTCAAACAGATTTCAGTCATTTTTGTGGTTTTTATATGAAAAATCGGAAACTATTTTGTAGGTTTGCCATTGACTTTTGATTTAATCCATGCAAAAATATACCGGGAAATAACTGTATTACCGGATAAAAAAACAAATATACCCCCAAAACAACATACTATTAATTAAAAAAAAGACAACACATGCACAGCAATTTTGGAAAACGTTTCAAAATAAATGAGTTGTTCAGTGATACGCGTATCCCCTTTTTGTCAGATAATATTGTATTATCAGCCCTCTGGATATTAATACCTTACTGTATCATTGTCTTCATATTGATTATACTGGTCGTTCGCATGTACTATAGCAACAAACAAACGAACAAGTTGAACAAAAACCTGACAGAGTACATAAAAACCGTTCATGACCTGCAAAAATCATTGGAATTACTTTATGAGCCACTGAACGAGGTGTCTGTCAACACAAAAATGGATGATGCACAACGGGATAAAATCCGGTTAGCTATATGGCGGATCCATACCATGCAAACAACACTTAAAAACCTGATGTCACTTGAAAAGGAAGATTATTGGATCAACAACCAGATTCAAATTGATACTCCGGAGTATATTCACATCAAGACTCATTCGGACGATTCCACTGCGTTGGAAGAAGAGCCCGAAATACCGATTATCGGTACTCCGAACAATAACGATCAGTATTTTCTGGAAAAAGTCTTTGCCATTATCCGCGAACATTATGTCGATGCAAACTTCAACGTAGATAATCTCAGTCAAAAGATGGGCATGAGCCGCTCTTCTTTTTACAATAAAATCAAAGCCATCAGTGGCCAGGCGCCAGCCGATTTTATCAGGCAATACCGCATGGAACGGGCTAAAGAATTGCTTAAAACCAGGCAGTACACCATCACCGAGGTGGCTTTGAAATCCGGCTTTACAGATGTGAAATACTTTAGAGATGTCTTCCGGAAAAAATACAACCGCAGCCCAAGCCAGTACGCAAAATCAAATCAACCTTGATTTTTCTGCACTCACCAGAATCGCAAAGCGATAGAATCTGTTGACAGGTGCCTTCAAGTGGAAATATCAACGTTTTTCGGCTTACAACTACTACTTATCAGTTTGCCATCAGCTACCAGGACGAAAAGTTGCGATAGTTAATCAAAAACAAAATCATGTGTGGTGGGATGATCACAAAATGGAGACTTCGTTTTCGACCGATAAAAATATTTTCAATGTTTTCTTGATTTGTGCGTGAAATGTAATAACTTTGTATGCACATAAAACATACGACTATGGATATTTCAGTAATAAAAGTCGGGAATTCTCGGGGGATAAGACTAAGCAAGACACTTATTGAGAGGTACAACATTAAGGATACTGTTGAGGTAATAATGGAAAAGGGCTATATGATTATTAAGCCCAAGGCAGAGATTCGTAAGGGTTGGGAGGAATCTTTTAGGAAGATGCATGAGAATGGTGATGATAAGGGTTTGATGAATGATGTGTTTGAAGATGAAAGTTTTTAGGAATGGATATAAGGCAATACCAGATTGTTCTGGTCAATTTAGACCCAACCGTTGGGAGTGAGATAAAGAAAACTAGACCTTGTGTCGTGATTTCTCCCAATGAGATGAATAAGCATCTTCAAACGGTTGTCGTTGCTCCAACGACCAGCCAATCCAAACGATATCCAACGCGGGTAGAGGTTAATCATAATGATAAAAAAGGGTGGATTGTAATCGACCAGATTCGAACGATTGATAAAGTTCGGATCATTAAAGTTCTCGATAAATTGTCAACGAAGGAGGTTGATAATGTTAAATCCGTGATTCGAGAAACGTTTGTGGAATAAAAAAACGTGAGATGACGGCATCGATGCTTGGCTTTAAAATAAAGAAATTTACAGCCCGTTTATGCACTTTGTCACGAATGGCTTCAACGGTTGCATTTTCCGGTGCCTTTACCACGACACTTCCATTCGGAAAAACCGCAATAGTCAAGGTCTTTCGGCTTAACC
>Ga0153915_10000840_pt1 | contig 28290 bp, 27 predicted proteins | sample Opewatmetagenome_2_FD_107003 | JGI IMG/M metagenome (GOLD analysis project Ga0153915, IMG submission 107003) | Freshwater wetland microbial communities from Ohio, USA - Open water 3 Core 3 Depth 3 metaG | ecosystem: Environmental > Aquatic > Freshwater > Wetlands | place: USA: Ohio, Lake Erie...
CGAGGGTATGTCCGAAGCGGGATACGTGAGGTCGGCGTCCAGCGTGGCAATGACCTCGCCCGAAGACTTCTCAAAACCAGTCTTGTATGCGCGGCCATAGCCTCGCCTCGGCTCGTCGACCACCACAGCGCCTTTCGAGGCTGCAATCTCCCTCGTCCTGTCCTTCGAGTTCGTGTCGACGACCAGTATCTCGTGATCCCGGGAGCCCATCGCGACCTTGACCTCGTCAAGCACCAGACCTATGCTCCGCTCCTCATTCATCGTGGGAATGATGATCGAGACCTTTGGCAGTAGCTCATCTCCCTGGGAAGACCGCCTTGAACCGACGCGGCTGTTTCGGAAGCGTGTAGGGGGAATGCTCGTAGAACTTGCAGCAGACGTAGCCGAAGACCGCGAACCCGAGCCTTGCGAACGCCCAGAAATTCTTCGACGTCTCGAGGAGCCGCTGCGGCTTGTAGCTCCCCCAAAGAGGGCCGTGCTTCATCGTGAGCTGCTTCCTTCCCCATCCGTTCCAGAATGCTTGCTTGAAGAATCCCCTGAAGCTCTCCTTCATCCTGTGATACACGAGTGCTTCCGGGTTGTGTCCTAGTGTGAAGCCCTTCGACACCGCCCGGAAGTTGAGGTCGATGTCCTCCGCGGTCACGAACCATGGGTCGAATCCGCCCACCGCGTCCAGGACCTCCTTGCGCCAGGCCATGTTCCCGCTCGGGTATGAGATGTCCATACCCCGGTGGTAGAGCTCTACCCGTTCTAGCTCCTCGAACGCGTGGTACCCGATGTTGATGGTCTTGCCAGCGGCGATGTGGTAGTCCTTGAGCGTCTTTCGGAGCTCTTTCAGCCAGAAGGGGTTTGCGATGCAATCCCCGCCGATGGTGGCGACCACCTCACCGGTCGCCTGCTTCAGCCCGAAGTTCGTGCTCTCGCCCCTCGTCCCGGGGTGATGGAAGAGCCGAATCTCAGGGTGCTGTTCCATGTACTTCTGGATAGTCTGTACGGTGCCGTCGTTGCTGCCCGCATCTACGATGACTATCTCGAACGGCCTCTCCTGAGTGACTAGGCTATCGAGGAGATCGCGAATGTGCCGCTTCTCGTTGAGCAGGTTGAGGACGACGCTCACGAACATGGTCCTAGGCATTCTGAAAACATTTGCTCCATATTATGATTTGCAGGCGGGAACAGGTCACTTCCGCTCGGCAGCCAGACCGTACCCGATGCCCAGGTACTTCGCTCCAGCGCCCATGACCTTCTGCGGGTCGAGACAACGCCTGCCATCAACGACAACCGGATGGCGCATTCCCGAATACTCCAGCCGTCCAAGGTCACGGAATTCGGGCCAATCCGCCTGAACGATGCATCCGTCAGCGCCCTGGAGGCACTCCACAGCCGACTCCGCGTACTCGATTGTCGGCATGATCCCGATGAAACTCGACATGGCCATCGGATCGAACGCGACGACCCGCGCGCCCTTCGATAGCAGACCGGTAATGAGGGGTATGGCGCGCGTCTCCCGTATGTCGTCCACTCCGCCTTTGAACGCGAGCCCGAGAACGGCAATCCGTTTGCCAGAGAGTGATCCAATCGACTTCTCGAGCAGTCTTATAGCCTCTCGCGGCTGCGCGTCGTTTATCGCCAGGAGGGCTGCCAGAAGCCGTGATCTGTACCCTTCCCTCGATGCCTTGTCCTTCAGGGCCTTTACGTCCTTCGGCAGGCAGCTCCCGCCGAACCCAAGACCGGGCTTCATGAAGAGCGACCCGATTCGTGGGTCCATTCCCGCGGCCCCGAGCACTGGCTCCGAGTCTATTCCGAGGCGTGAGCACATGTTCGCGATATCGTTCGCATAGGATATCTTAGTGGCGAGGAACACGTTGGACGCGTACTTGACCATCTCGGCGGAGCGGATTCCGGTTCGAACCACTGGCGATTTCACGCCACGGTACAAACGAGCGAGCCTGTCTCCCGAGCGCTTCTCATCCGCCCCGATTACGACCCTCGACGGCTCGACGCTGTCTTTCAGTGCGCTCCCTTCCTGCAGGAACTCGGGATTCATGCAAAGGTCGAAATCCCTCCCCGCGACCTTGCCCGACGTCTTCTCGAGAATAGGCCTGACGACGGATTCCGTGGTTGATGGCACGACCGTGCTCTTCATCACCACAAGTTTGCGGTCGTCCGAGGAACTCAAAGCCTTGGCAATGCTCCTGCACGCGCTCTTGATCGGCCGGACGTCTATCCGCCCCGACGACATCGAGGGTGTCTGAACGCATATGAAGATGACCTGCGAGTCTCGTGCTGAAGCAACCACTTCCGTGCTCGCGGACAGTCTGCCCCGCCTTATCGCCTTCGCCAGTTCCCTCTCAAGTGGGGGCTCGTGGAACGGCAGCTTTGAACCTCTCACGGACTTGACGCGGGAGGGGTCGATGTCCGCGCAAATGACATCGTGTCCGAGCTTCGCGAACATCACTCCCGTCGCTAGCCCGACGTACCCCGCGCCGACCACGCAGATTCTCATCGGATCGCGAACGGCCACAGCCCGTATTAACCCTTCCCATGGACGTGCCAGTGCAGCCGGAAACCATTATAAGGCCGCCAGATGTTCATTTCGCCGATGAAGGTTGTCATCCCGGCGGCCGGTCTCGGGATACGGTTCCTCCCCGCGACGAAGGCGCAGCCGAAAGAGATGCTGCCCGTCGTCGACAAGCCTGCGATACAGTACGTCGTCGAGGAGGCGGTCGCATCAGGCATGACGGACATCATCATCATCACCGGGCGCGGGAAGAGGGCGATCGAGGACCACTTCGACAAGTCGTACGAGCTCGAGCACAAGCTCAGAGAATCCGGAAACTCGGACGCACTTGCTGAGGTCCAGAAGATCGCCTCGATGGCGGACATCTTCTACATACGCCAGAAGGAGCAGCTCGGGCTCGGGCATGCGATCCTCTGCGCCAAGAAGCACGTCGGGGACGAGCCATTCGCCGTGATGCTCGGGGACGACATCGTTGTCAGCGAGAAGCCGTGCATTGGACAGATCGCGGATGTGTACAGCAAGATGAAGACCTCGGTCGTCGGCGTCGAACAAGTGCCGAAATCAAAGATCCAGAGGTATGGAGTGATCAAGGGCAGAAGGGTCAGGGACGACATCTACAAGGTCGACGACTTGGTGGAGAAGCCCGCACCAGAGGACGCCCCTTCGAACCTCGCGATAATAGGAAGGTACGTGTTCGGGCCTGAGATCTTCGGATTCCTCGACAGGATACGGCCAGGGAAGGACGGGGAGTATCAGCTGACGGATGCGATGCGGCTTATGTGCCGGAAGAACGGACTCTACGGGCTGAGGTTCAAGGGCAGGAGATTCGACATCGGCAGCAAGGCGGACTGGGTCAGGGCCACTATCGCACTCAGCATGGATAGAAAAGACATCGCCGAGGAGCTTGGCCCCTCGGTCGAATCGCTCTGTAAGAGGAATTAGTGGTTTCAGCGGAACTTTGCCCCGCACTTCGCACAGAACGGAGCGTTCGTGTCGGTCTGAGCGCCACAGACCGGGCAAATGCCTGGCGTTGTCGGCATGACTATCCCTAGGGGCGCACCACCCATCGCGGCGGCCTTCTTCTTCTTCGCGCCCAAAACGACGACCAGCACCACAATCGCGATTATCACGACGATGATGATCACCGCGATGATCATGAGCCATGTGAGGAAGTCAGTTGCCTCGTCAACGGGGTTCCATGGGGTCACGGTCGTGGTGTATGTGACAGACGCTGCGACGGATCCCGAATTCTCGAAGGTGAGGGTGTAGGTACCTGTGTCCGGGACTGTAATCAGCGGATGGTCCCATCCCCCGCTCGTGGCTGCCGAGAATGTCTCGACAACTCCGTCAGGGCCAGAGAGCGTCGCGGAGACCGCGACATTCGACGTCCACTGAACGGTCAGCCAGTCGTCTTTCGTCAACGTTCCCAGGCTCACGGGCGTCGAGCCACCTGCTGCGACAGATATCGAGCCTGTCGCGGCGGCGACGCTGCCCGCAAGGGCAACGAATGCGAACACGGCTATCAGGCACACCAAGAGTCTGCAACTCGTCTTCATGTTAATCTGGGCAATATTAGTCTTCACACATATTAATAACTGGCGGATTCCAAGGCATTTGCCCGTCGTGACCGGCTGGCATTCCGCGATCAGGGAAATCCCACGACAAGGTTATATGCGCTCGGCATCCAATCGGGTCAGACGGAAGGGGGACATGAACAGACTGGTAGAGGCGATGCTAGTGTTCTTCGCCATAGGTCTGATCCTCCTCGGCGCGATATTCATCGTGGCGTCGGGGGTCGAGAACACTGCAATCGGAGCTGCGTTGGTCATCGCAGCGATACTAGTCTTCGCTTTCGTGTACCGCATGGAGAAGATCCAGGCGTCGAAGCCCACTCTGGTTAGCCAGACTTTCAACGTGAAGATGGAGGGATCTGGCAAGCAGGAGGGGAAGCAGATGTTGTGCAGATCCTGCGGCGCCCCTCTGGGCGAGAAAGACTTGACGGTCATCCAAGGGGGCATCATGGCCAAGTGCCCGTATTGTGGGGCCACGTACGCCATCGAAGAAGCCCCGAAGTGGTGAGCTGAGGATGGGCAGCGCGAGAACGATTGCGTTGATAGCAAGGGCGGTTGTCATCGTCGTCTTCATCGCTGCAGGGGCGTGCGCCGAGCTGTCGAGCAACGAGAGTTCGAACACGGAGTACTCGAGCAGCGGGAGCGGGATCTACAGCTTCGCAACGCACGAGGAGCTCGTCGACATACACATACTAGCAGACGGCAGCATCGACATAGACTACACCTTCAACATAACGGACTACGCCTCGCTCGACGGCATCGACATCGGCCTTCCGAACAGACACTATGACCCCGACTCTGCCAGCGCGGAAATCATCGTCAACGGCATGAGCATGGCCCCTGCACTCATCCATAAGTCGCCCTACACGGAGATAGGCCTGGCGGTGGAGTTCGGGGACAGCGTGATGCAGGCTATCGCGCAGTACCGCGATTTCACGCTGGTTTTCCATGTGAACAACCCGCACATGGTCTACGAGAACGAGCTCGTTGAGGGCACAGTGGGGATACGGTTCCGGCCTACCTGGTTCGACCCCAGTTTCCAGGTGGGATCGACCGAGGTGCTACGGCAGCGCATATTCTTCCCGCAGTCGTTCACGAACGTCACTGAGGCCGTGTGGCTCGAGAACAGGCCCTGGGATTCCATCCAAATTGACAGCGTCTCGGGGCTGGTCGTGGCGACCTGGGAGGACCTCTCGGCGATGCCTTCGGACCAAGAGGCGGGCTACCTCGACTCGGGCGCGGGCTTCCCCAAGGAATACGTTGACAAGTTCTACAAGAATGACGCGTGGGCGAGGCTGGGGGAGTTCTTCTACTCGCTCGGGAAGCTGCTCGTCGTATGCCTTCCGATAATCATCGTGGCGGGGGCACTTGTTGGCATTTACCTTTACGTCAGACACACGAGGAAGGTCCGGGCCCGGGACTACTTCGAACCGGTCCTGAGCCAGGCGGGCGCAGGGCCGAGGAGGGACCTGACCGCCGTCGAGGCGGCCATCGTCCTCGAGCGGCCTCTAGAAATGGTCGCGACCATGATCCTCTTCGGCCTCGTGAAGAAGGGGAAGGTCAGGATCGATTCCGAATCATCCCCCATGCGCCTGACTAAGCTCGCCGAGGCCGCCGACTACAAGTACGAGAACGATTACCTTGCAGCGATCATGCCAGATGGGAGGGTGGATCGCGAGAAGCTCAAGACGGCGCTGGTCAATCTGATCAACGACACGGGAGTGAAGCTGAGCGGTTTCGACTACGATCACACTAAGGTCTATTACGAGAGCGTTTGCCAGAAGGCCTGGGAGCAGGTAAAGGCGGCGGGCACACCCGAGGAGTTCGCGACGGGGCTCGAGGAGAGGAACGAGTGGATGATGCTCGATCCGAACTACGAGACCTGGATGTACCGCTACTTCGGAGGGCCTTGGTACACTGGCCACACGCACACCGCCCACACGACCAGCATCGGGGGCTCGTCCACCGGAAGGAGCCTCTCAGACATGGCCAAGGGCTACGCGAACAGCGTGAAGTCCGCAGCGAACAATCTTGTACGAGACACGAAGAACCTGGCCAAAGAGGTGACCGGCAAGACCAACCCGATCCCCAAGTCGAAGATCGACTGGAAGGCGCTCCTGGAGGAAGGTGGAAAGGGGGGCGGGGGCTGGTCGGGAGGAGGCGGATGCGCGTGCGCATGTGCGTGTGCATGCGCCTGTGCCGGAGGTGGCCGTTGATGGACCTCAAGGATTTCTTTGGGCTCGCGGAGGACGAGGGCCTGGGGACTGGGACGCACAAGTACGACGGAAAGGGTCCGTTGAGGGGACATAGGTTCCATCTCAGGGTGGACAGCCGCGGAAAGGGGGTCCTGCTCATCGATGCTTCCAAGCTTCTCTTTCTGAACGGGACCGCGCTGGACTACGTCCGCTCATACCTCGAGGGATGGTCCGACAAGGAAGCGGCCAGGTATATCAGGCGAAGGTACAAGGGCGTGGATTCGGAGACCGCGTCGAGGCACTACGCCGCCGTGAAGGCGATGCTCAACGAGTACCTGAAGGGAGACATGAACGTCATCCAGACCGTTGGCACTGACAATCCGTCAATCGGTGCGGACGAGCTGCCCGCCCCGTACCGCATGGACCTGGCGCTCACCTACAGGTGCCAGAACGACTGCGGCCACTGCTACAACGAGCAGAAGGACAAGAAGGAGCTCTCGGTCGAGGAGTGGAAGAGGGCCATCGACAGGCTATGGTCGGTCGGCGTGCCCCACATCGTCTTCACCGGCGGGGAGCCGACGCTGTACAATGGGCTCGAGGAGCTCGTCTCGAGATCCGAGTTGCACGGCCAAGTCACCGGGATGATAACGAACGGGAGGAATCTGAGGCGGCCGGGATACCTGAAGGAGCTCGTGAGGATCGGGCTCGATCATGTCCAGATCACTGTGCTTTCCAAAGAGCCAGCTGTCCACGACAGGCTGACCTGCAGCCCCGGCTCATGGGAGGAGACCATCGAGGGCCTCAAGGTCGCGTTGAACGAGGACCTGTACGTCAGCACCAACACGACGATCATGCGGTCCAACTACGCGGGCATCGAGGAGACGATGAGGTTCCTGGTCGGCCTCGGCGTCAGGAACATCGCCTTCAACAGCATCATCAGGTCAGGCAAGGGAGAGGAGGCGGAAGGCATAACGCTCGACGAACTCGCCGCGCTTCTCCAGAAGCTCAAGGGCATCGCGAAGGAAAGCGGGACCAACCTGATCTGGTACTCACCGACGCCGTACTGCGAATTCAACCCCATCAACTACGGCCTCGGGATAAAGCAATGCACGGCCTGCTCCCTGAACATGGCAGTGGAGCCTGACGGCTCGGTGCTCCCGTGCCAGAGCTACTATGAGACCCTTGGGAACATCTTGACGGACGACTGGGACAGCATTTGGAATAGCCGGCTCTGCAAGGAGATTCGCGAGAGGAAGTACGCGGACGGCAAGTGCACGGACTGCCAGCTCCTGAATGTCTGCGGGGGCGGATGCCCCCTCTCACGGCAGCACGGCGACTACGTCTGCCTCGACAGGCATTCATCGATGTAGTATCACTTCTGGGCGAGCGCATAGAAGACGGGACTGAACTGGAACAGCGAGCCGTCGTCCAGGGCCTTGTCCCAGGATGTCCTGATTCTCTCGAGCTGCAGCTTGGAATCGAAGCTCGGTTCTGTGGTCATCTCGATCCACCGCCACTCGTCGGGGGTCTCCTCCCTGAGCTTGTCTATGCTCCACACGCCGAGATGGGCCCCCACCTCTGCGTCGAGCCCGCACCGCGCAAACACACTGCGTAGCTTCCTGCCGAGGTGCGGGTCCCCGCCCTCTCGCTTCATGCCTCTCACTATGAGGTCTTTGAGATGGGTCACCCCCTCCGGGTAATCCAGGCGCGCTCCGACATCCGGCTCCGCCAGGCAAGCCACCCACCTCCGTGAGACCCGCTTCATCTCCGAGACGACGTCCATTGGGTCCCTCACCCAAAGGAGAAGGAAAGTGCAGTACACGAAGTCGAATGACCCGTCCTCGAACGGAAGTTTCTCGGCGGGCCCCTGTATGATGTTCAGCCCCCTGGACTTCCCCGCCTCGACCATCTCCGGATCGATGTCCAGCCCTCTTACATCCATCACGGACGACATGACTTCCATGACATGCCCGGGCCCGCAGCCCACGTCGAGTGCGCTGAGGCGTTTGCCGGGCTCCTTCTCAAGAACCCTCGTCCTGAGCAGCCACAACCACGATTCCTTCAGCCATATCGCTTGTCTGCTGAGCTGATGGTCGAGCTCAGGTCTGAGCCCCGTCATCGGCACCCGGAGTTGTCTCCAGTGGCCTTATTTCTTTGGTTCGCGCCGCGGCGTAAGGTATTATAGCTAGGTGGGGATACTCGCCACATCGAGGCACTTCCTTGAAGCTGATGGCCAAGTACTACTGCATACAGGACGCCGAGATAGGAGAGGACACGATAGTCAGGGATTTCGTGAACCTCTACGGCTGCAAGATTGGCAAGGGCTGCCGCATCGCAGCCTATGTCGAGATTCAGCGCGGGGTCACGATCGGTGACAGGTGCAAGGTCGAGGCTTTCGCGTTCATCCCGACGGGCGTCACGCTAGAGGACGAGGTCTTCATCGGACCGCACGCGTGCTTCACCAACGACCGCGAGCCGAAGGCAGTGGGGGACTGGAAGCTCACCCCGACGCTCGTCAAGAAGGGCGCGTCGATCGGGGCGAACGCCACCATAATCTGCGGCGTCACGATAGGGGAGAACGCCCTCGTCGGTGCGGGCGCTGTGGTGACGAAGGACGTCCCTGCGAATGCGATCGTGGTCGGCGCACCAGCGCGCATGATAGGTTCAAGGATATCCGGGGTCGAGAAGAAGGTCAAGGGAAGGGATAAGAAATGAAGGTCCCGATGGCGAATCCCATTCTGACTGAAGAGATGATTCAGGCGGCTGCCAACGCCTATCGGAACGAGCGCTGGACGCTCGGCGATAGTGTCACGAAGTTCGAGGAGGCTTTCGCGAGGATGTGCGGAACGAAGCACGCGGTCGCCGTCAACTCCGGGACCGCCGCGTTGCAGCTGGCACTCCTGTCATCAGGAGTGAAAGCGGGTGACAGGGTCCTATCCTCATCTCTATCGTTCGTCGCATCAACGAACTCTTTCGTAGCCTTCGGAGGCGTTCCCGGGTTCGTCGACGTCATAGACGGAGAATTCAACATGGACCCATCGAAGCTCAAGAAGGCCATCGACCTCAAGACGAAGGCCGTCATCCCTGTCGACCTGTACGGGTACCCCTACCGCGCCGACGAGCTGAACGAGGTGGCCAAGAAGGCCGGCCTGGTGGTCGTCGAGGACGCCGCGCAGGCCCATGGCGCGAGGTACAAGGGGAGAGGGACGGGGAGCCTCGGTGACATCGGCTGCTTCTCGTTCTACCCGAGCAAGAACATGCACGTGGCCGGCGACGGCGGGATGATCACGACGAACGACGAGAAGGTCGCCGAGCTGTGCAAGAAGTACAGGAACTGCGGCAGGAAGGGCCAGTACGAGCACGACGTCATAGGGTACACGATGAGGCTCAACACGGCCAACGCCGCGATCGGGCTCGAGCAGCTGAAGCACCTGCCTGCGTGGAACGAGAAGCGCAGGGCGGCCGCGAAGCAGTACGACAATCTTCTGAAAGGAGTCGGGGACCTGAAGCTCCCGCCGCAGCCGACCAACGACATTGAGCCAGTGTACCATCTGTACACCATCCGCACGAAGAGGAGGAACGAGCTGAAGGCGTTCCTGGAGTCCAAGCAAGTCGGAGTTGGTGTGCACTATGACACCCCGATACACCTACAACCGATCTACAAGGAGCTGTTCGGGTTCAAGGAGGGCATGCTTCCCATCACCGAGCAGATATGCAAAGAGGTCCTCGTGCTGCCGATGTTCGTAGACATCACATCAGAGCAGATCAGGTACGTAGCGGAATGCGTCAAGGGGTTCTTCGGGTAGATCCACATGGCCAGCTTCAACGTCGGAGTCATAGGTGCAGGATACTGGGGCAGGAAGATCGTGGACGAGTACTCCAGGCTCGAGGACGTGCACATACTCGGCGTCTCTGACCTGGACGAGAAGAACCTGCAGTTCTGCGCCGAGAGGTACGGCGTCAAGAACGGATACAAGGAGTACGAGCTGCTGCTCGCGCAGAAGGATCTGCACGCGGTCAATATCTGCACGCCGAACTCGATGCACTACAGAATCGCGAAGGACGCGCTCGAGGCGGGAAAGCACGTGCTCGTCGAGAAGCCCATCACTCTGAACTCCAAGGAGGCGAAGGAGCTCGTGGCCTTCGCCCAGAAAAGGAAACTCACCCTCTCGGTCGGGCACATCTTCAGGTTCAACAGCGCCCTCGCGGAGATCCGCAGGCTGATCAAGGAGGAGAAGTACTTCGGGAAGCTCTTCCTCGTCGAGTTCACGTGGGTCAACTTGGAGAAGGCCTTCCCCGACAGGGACGTCCTCTGGGACCTCGCTCCGCACATGTTCGACATCCAGAACTATCTTCTCGACGAGTGGCCGTTCGAAGTCTGCTGCACTGGGGCCTCGTTCAGGAGGAAGGAGGGCGAGGAGACCGCGTACGTGATATCGAAGTTCAGGGACGGGGTCGTGTCGATGGCGAACATCAGCTGGCTCGTCCCGAGGAAGACGCGGCAGATATTCATCGCTGGAGAGGCGAGATCGGCATTAATCGACGCCGTCGCCCAGAAAGTCATCGTCTACGAGAGCGGCTACACGAAGGACCTCGTCATCCACCCGAACAACACGATCAGGGACGAACTACTCCACTTCATCAGCTCCATCAAGGACCCGCAGGCCGAAACGAAGAACAGCGGATCTGTCGGAGCGAAGACTATCGAGCTCATCGAAGCCGCGAAGAAATCTATGGCCAGTGGCGAGTGCGTCAGGCTCTGAGCAACGCCATGAAGTGACCATTTTATAGCCTCCTGTGGATTCAGTCAGGATGCCAACTACTCTGATGTTGCTCTCGAACCCGTTCAGGCCCGATCCGAGGGTCTTGCTCGAGGCGAGGGCGCTCAAGAGCGCCGGGATCAGAGTCCTGCTCGTCGCATGGGACAGGGACGGAACTTGGCCCCGTGAGCAGGGACATCCTGACCTCGATGTGATTCGGGTCGGGCCACGATGCCCGACTCGGTCCGCGCTCAAAGTGGCAAGCAGGCTTCCGAGGTTCTGGCTCAACGCCCTTCTCAAGACAACTCGCTTGGATTTCGATGTAGTCCACGCACACGATTTCGATACGCTACCTCTGGGCTTTGTGATCTCGCGCCTCCGTCGAAGACCCTTGCTTTACGACGCGCATGAGCTGTACGCCAAAATGATTGAAACGGAGACCGGGCCGTTCTCGAAGCTTGTGTGGATGATGGAGAGGAGAGTCATCCGATGGCCGGAAGAGGTCGTGACCGTCAGCGGATCACTGGCCAAGGAACTCGGGACTCGAAGGGGAATGAGCGTCGGCATCGTGACGACTAGTCAGGACCCATCGGCGATCATGAAGGAGGACCGGGGAGCGATCAGGACAAGGCACGGACTTAGGGGGTTCGTGATATCATACCTCGGTGCGCTAGAACCTGGGAGGTTCGTCGAAGAGCTCGTGAGTTCCTTCTCGCCCGAGGACAAGGTGACAGTGCTCGTTGCCGGGCATGGGACGCTTGAGCGTCAGGTGGTCGAGGCGTCGAAGAGCAACCCTGCCGTGAGATTCGTGGGCGTCCTGGACACGGACGAGGCGCTTAGGCTTACCTTCGCGAGCGACCTCACCTTGGCCATGTTGGACCCCTCCAACCCGAACAACCTCGTCGGCACGCCGGGGAAGATCATCAACTCTCTCGGGCTCGGCAGGCCCGTACTGACGACTCAGGGGCTGAGGATTGCGGAGTTGATTGGCGGCGCGGGAGCGGGAATCGTCATCCCGTTTGACCGCGCGAAGTTCGTCGAAGCGGTCATCAAGGCCGCGGCGGACCCCAAGGGACTTGAGGCGATGGGAAGGCGAGGCAGGCAGCTCTACGAGCGGGAGTTCTCATGGGAGCGCAGCAAGGAGGGACTCCTCTCGGTCTATCGGAGGCTCCTCAAGGCGTGATCCCGGCGAGCAGAAGGCTCCGCGCTTAGCGGCGTTAAGAAACCTGAGCACCAGTCCGCAGATTCATCGCCTTCGGCGATGGCCATCCTGCCAGGCGGGAATCATTATATACTCTGTAGCGTATTTTATATGCCGTCCGACGCATGTCGGACTTCATGGGATGGGATGCAGAGACCAGCGTGTGACTTACACTTCCTCCACGGCAGGCTTTCGCGTCCCTTCCGGAGAGGGATCCGATGTACCTGAAGGAGATCGAGCTCGAGAACTTCAAGTCGTTCGCGAAGAAGACCAGGATACACCTGCTTGAGGGCTACACCGCAGTCACCGGTCCGAACGGCGCGGGCAAGTCGAACATCGCGGACGCGATCCTGTTCGTCCTCGGTCCGAGGAGCTCGAGGGTGATCAGGGCGGGCAAGCTCACTGACCTCATCTTCAACGGAGGGAAGGACAAGAGGCCGGCCTCCGAGACGAAGGTGAGCCTGATATTCGACAACTCGGACAGACTGATCCCGATCGACTCGGACAAGGTCAAGCTCACGCGCGTCGTGCGCGTTTCGGACAACGTTGATGGATACTACTCCTACTTCTACGTCAACGATAGGAAATCCTCCCTGGGGGAGTTCGATAACCTCCTTGCCAACGCGCGCATAAGCGCGGACGGATACAACTTCGTCCAGCAGGGGGACATCACGCGCATAGTCGAGATGACGAACCTCGAGCGCAGGAGAATACTCGACGACATTTCTGGGATCACGAAGTTCGACGAGGAGATCCAGAGCGCGGAAAAGGAGCGTATGGCCGCCGAGGAGAACATCGGCAGGCTCAGCATCATCTACGACGAGCTCAGGAAGCAGATGAAGCAGCTCGAATCCGACCGCGAGGGCGCGATGAAGTACAAGGACCTGCACGACAGGCTGGTGTGCTCCCAGGCGTGTCTCGTGGTGAAGCGGAGGGAGTCGGCCGACAGGGAGATCGCGTCCATCAACGAACAGATCGCGAAGTACACCTCGGAGAAAGAGACCGCGGAGGCCAAGAAGGTCGAGCTTCAGGACGGCCTGGCCGCGATCTCCGAAGAGCTCACGAAGGTCGAGGCCGAGATCGCGGAGAGGGGTGGCGAGGAGGCGAAGCAGATCAAGGAGAAGATCGACAACCTCAGGATCGAGATCGCCCGCGCCAAGGACGCCGTCCAGAACGCCGATGACATGGCCGTATCGCTGAAAGAGGTCAGGCAGGCCCAGAACGAGGACCTCAAGGCCGTCGCGAAGGACCTGAAGGACCTCGAGGACAAGCTCGCGCCGCTCAAAGAGAAGCACAAGGAGCGCTCGGAGCTTCTCGAGGGCAAGCGCAAAGAGCTGACCGACCACCAGGACGAGATATCGAAGTCGGACTCCGAGCTCAGCACCCTCCAGAAGGAAGTGCTCGAGCTCTCGGTCGACGTCACCAAGAAGGACGAGAAGCTGCACGCGCTGAACCTGGAACTCGACAGGCTGAACGACAAGATCTCGAGGTGCAGGATCGACATAGCGAACCTCGAGGAGACCAAGAAGACCTACGAGTTCGAGCTGAAGGACGCTGAGTGGTCCATCAAAGAGATCAAGAACGAGAGCAAGAGCTCGTCCCAGGGGACGCGGAAGCTGCAGGAGGAGTACCAGTCAAAGAGGAACAGGGAGCGCAAGCTCCTGGAGCAGTTCCAGGACCTCGAGAACGCCGTCAAGAGCCTCACGAGGGAGTACAACCAGCTGAAAGCGGAGGCCGAGGCCGTTGACCAAGTCAGGAAGGGGTACACGAACGCTGCCAGCGCAATCCTCGAGCTGAGGGACAAGGGGGACATCAAAGGCATCCACGGCACCGTGGCTGAACTGGCTGAGGTCGACGACAAATACGAGACAGCGGTGAACGTCGCAGCCGGGAACAGGATGCAGTCAATCGTGGTGGACTCGGACGCCGTCGCGTCGGAGTGCATCAACTACCTCAAGAAGAACAGGGTCGGAAGAGCTACCTTCCTTCCCCTCAACAGGATGATGGACGGGAGGCCGAGGGGGAAGGCGATCCTCGCGGCAAAGTCCGGGGTCGGGTTCGCAATCGACCTCGTGAAGTTCGAGGAGAAGTACAAGACCGCGTTCTGGTACGTCCTCGGCGACACGGTCGTCGTGAAGACCTTGGAGGACGCCAGGAAGCTCATGGGCGGTGTCCGCCTGGTCACGCTCGAGGGAGAGCTCGCTGAGGCCAGTGGCGCGATGGTCGGCGGGACGCTCGAGAAGAACATGCTGAAGTTCGGCGCGCCCTCAGAGAGCAAGATCGAGAAGAAGGCCGCGGAGCTCAGGAGCGCGATCGAGGAGTCGGAGAAGGTCCAGGCGGAGCTGGCCGGGCTCAAGACCGAGATCGGGGAGCTCGAGGTCACGTTGAGGGACACCGCCGCGAAGGATGGCGGCGAGAGCGTCAAGGTGAGCACGCTCGAGGCCAAGAGGAAGGAATTCGAGGTCAAGCTGAGATCGATCGACGAGCAGCTGGAAGCAAAGAACAAGGAGCTTTCCGAGAGCTTGGACCTGGTGGAGTCCACGAAGAAGGACGCCGAGAGGTTCCAGGGGGAGATCGAGAAGACCAAGAAGAGGAAGGAGACGAAGGACAAGAAGCTCCTAGAGGCGACACCGCACGAGCTCTCGAAGCAGCTGAAGGCGCTCGAGACGGAGATATTCGACCTCTCGAACGAGGTCGCGGGCCTCAGCTCAGAGATCCAGACGATCACCACCCAGGTCCAGATCGTTGAGTCCAGGAGACAGGAGCTGGAGACGGGCCTGCAACAGACCGACGAGAAGACGAAGGAGCAGAAGGCGAAGGCGAAGGGGAACACGGAGAAGCAGGTGCAGCTCGACACTGAGCTGAAGGCCCTGATGAAGATGGAGCGGTCGATGGGGGACGCGCTCAACTCGCTGAGGAGCAAGCGCGACTCGCTCTACAAGAAGAAGACAGATTGCGAGGCCAACATCGACAAGATCGCCACGAAGGCCGAGACGAGCTGCGACTTCGTGCTCAGCCTCCAGACGAAGGTCGGCGAGGCGGAGAAGAAGCTCCATGAGGCCGTCGCCGAGCTGGAGCAGTACTCGGCCGTCAAGCTCCCGGACGAGCTGCCGTCCCAGGAGGACCTGAAGGCGACGGTCGCGGACTGCGAGAGGCAGATATCCACGCTTGGCAACGTGAACCTGAAGGCGATCGACGAGTACGAGGACCGGAGGACGCGCTTCGAGGGCCTCAAGGAGGAGATCGGTCAGCTCGAGAAGCAGAAGTCGAACCTCGTCAAGCTCGTCGGCGAGCTGAACGACAAGAAGACCCTCGGGTTCAACAAGATATTCACGGGCATCAACGAGAACTTCAGGAAGATATTCGGCGAGCTCTCGGGAGGCGGAGAGGCCGAGCTTCTCCTGGAGAACGAGCAGGAACCGCTCAAGGGCGGGCTCATAATCAAGGCGAGGCCGAGGGACAAGAAGATCGTTCGGATGGAGGCCCTCTCTGGAGGCGAGAAGAGCCTGACGGCGCTCGCGTTCATATTCGCCATCCAGGCGCACGAGCCGTCTCCGTTCTACATGCTCGACGAGGTGGACATGTTCCTGGACGGCATCAACGCGGAGAATGTGGCCAAGGCCGTCAAGCGGAGCGCGAAGAACGCCCAGTTCATCCAGATCTCCCTCAGGAAGATCACCCTCAAGGAGGCCGACCACATGATTGGCGTCACGATGCAGCGCGAGGGCATATCCGACCTCGTCTGCAAGCCGAACATCGGCGAGGGCGACCTGCCAGAGGAGGAGCCGCCGACCGCGGAGCCGGCCCAGGGGGAGGCGGGGTAGATGACTTTCGCAACCGAGTGCGGGGACGTTCTGAACCACCTGATGTTCCAGAAGTCGCTCATCGACGACGACGGAGGGACCGGAAGGGAGGCCAGGCTCGAGAACTATGTGAAGATGGTCGAGGACCTGCAGAGCGGAATGCTCGTCCCCTCGGAAGACCCGTTCGAGCGAGGCGTCGCTCTCGTGTTCGAGCTTGTGGTCAGCCAGCGCATGAACCCGTGGGACATAAACCTCATCGAGTTCTCGAAGACTTACCTGAAGCAGGTCAGGAAGGCGACCGAGCTGAACCTGATCATCGCGGGGAAGCTCGTGTACATGGCCTGGGAGATACTGAAGATGCAGAGCGAGCAGGTGCTCCAGCGCGTTGACCGTCCCGAGCAGGTCGAGATGATGTTCGATGGCTGGGACCCCGACCACCTGGACCTGTTCGTTGACCCGTTCGAGCTCGGCAGCGGCGAGATGATACTTCACACGGACGAGCCCCCGATCGACGAGAAGGTCAGGCGCAGGGCGGACAGGCCGGTGACGCTCATAGACCTCCTGGACGCGTTCGAGGAGGCCAAGAAGGAGAGCGACATCCGGCAGGAACTCGCCAGGTTCATGCAGAAGTACAAGCGCCCGGAGTTCGACGATAAGGCGCACAAGGAGAACCTGGAAGAGGACATCGCTCTCGTCTGGGAACGGATCCAGAAGTGCGGCCAAGGATCGATCCCGATGGCAGACCTGTACTCCACCGGCAAGACCGACAGGGTAACGGTGTTCATCTCCATCCTGTTCCTCGCGCGGCTGGGGAAGATACAGATATGGCAGGAGAAGCCGCCGTTCGGCGAGATATTCCTCGAGGTCAAGGTCCCGTGGGACATCGCGCAGCTCGAGGACGCCCTGACAATCGTTCCAGCCAAGATTGAAGAGGCCCCGGTGGTCAAGTGAAGAGCGAGAGGATCGTCGAGGCGGAGCTTTTCTCGTCCGCGAAGCCAGTTACCGTGACCGACCTCCAGACGGCCTCCGGGCTCGACTCGAGGACCATCCGGTCCGCGCTGAAGAAGCTCACAGAGGAGTACAACGAGTCCGACCGGGCGATCGAGATCGCAAAGATGGGCCCAAGGTACGCAATGCAAGTCAAGAAGGAGTACGCAACGCCTGCAGGGCGTCTCGCAGAACTCAAGGTGCCCAAGGACGTCCTGAAGACTGCCTCCCTGGTCGCCTACTACCAGCCCGTCCTGCAGAGCAAGATGTTCGACCTCGTCGGCGCCAAGATATACGAGCACGTCAAGGAGCTCGTCGACCTCGGCCTCGTGAGGGCCAGGCCGAAGAGGAAGAGCATTGAGCTCACCACCACGAAGAGGTTCATCGAGACTTTCGGGATAGACGCGAGGTCCAGGCACGACGTGAAGAGCTGGCTCGAGGAAGAGCTCACCAAGAAGCAGGACAGGCCCGGGTAGCCTTTTTGAATCCCTGGCTAGCTCAGTTCCTAACCTGATAGCAGGGCGACAACCATTAAGACCCCCGCACTTTGATTCTATTCCGGGTGAGTCGTATCAGGGCCAAAGTGAACGTGCTTTGCATCGCAGCGGTCATGCTGGGCGTCGTCTCGCTGCTGCTCCCGATGGCCTCGCTCAAAGTAGGGTCGATGACCATCGCGTATGTGTACCTAATCCGGGACGGCTTCCTGGGAGGCCAGTACCTCGACCCGGTCTTCATGATGGTCTGCTCGTTCTTCGTCGCTGGCCTGTTCCTGTTGATAGTCACTCCGGCTGCTGGATTCCTTGAACTCGCTGGTGCATTGGGCATCCTGATGTTCTATCCCGCTGGTCTCAAAGACGCCCCCGGAGACCCTTCGCTCGCCCTGGGTGCCATTGCCGCGCTCGGCTCGGCGATCCTCGCTGTCCTGAGCTTCTATCTCCCGATTGGGCCAGGTTACGGCTCCCCGAGAAGGGGAAGATACATCGGCCAAGCGAACAGGTTCCTCACCGCGAGCAGGCTCGACTCGGCAGCGAAGTTCAGGATAAACTTGTTGTGCCTTGCAGGGGCCCTCATGGCCATGGCCGCGATGGGCCTGTCTTGGTTCACACATCAGACTGTCTCCGCCGAGCCGGTCATCACGACATACGACAGGACCAGCCTCTTCATGTTCATCGGCCAGGATCTGGGCGTCCAGACTCTTCTGGCTGCTCTCGTGTTCCTGGGGGGATCCGCCGCCGCGTTCGTGACGCCGCTCGGGGGCTTCGCGCAGGTCTTCGGCATCTTCTGGTTCTGGCAGGCGCGGTACGTGCTCGTTGGTACGCTTGCAGGATCGGACTGGATCGACAAGAACTACTTCGACTCGGGCTTCTATCTCGGGATAGTCGCCTCGGCCCTGGTCCTGTCCTCCATGTTCCTTCCATTGGGGATCGGCTACATCCTCAGGAGGAAGACGCTTCGAACGAGGCTCATCATTTGGGGAGAGCCTGCCGCGAGGCTGTGAACCCTTGGATGTGGTTGTCCCTCACGGAAACCTTTAAGACGCTCGTGCATATTGACGAATCGTGATTTAGATGGTGATGCCTCTAAGTTTGTTAGAGAAGTCCATGAACAAGAAGGTGACACTGCTCCTCAAGGACAGCAGGCTTCTTGTGGGGACGCTCGTCGGCTTCGACGACTACCTCAACATGGTACTCGAGGACACCGAGGAGACGAACGGGGAGAACGTCAAGCGCCTCGGGACCGTGATTCTTCGCGGGAACAACGTCGTCAGCATTTCGCCGCACTGAGCCGCCGGTCCGTCGCGCAAGTGTGATTATCACCCAGAAGCGCCAGCGCTGCAGCCCTCTCACCTCCGCGATGATTTATATAACCCTGACATAATCAAGAGGCCCGTGAAGGCCGTCCTGCTGGTCGGGGGCATGGGGACGAGGCTGAGACCCCTCACCTACCGCCTGCCGAAGCCCCTCGTCCCGATCATGGGCAAGCCCCTGATCATGCACGTCATCGACTCGCTGCCCAGGGAAGTCGACGAGATAATCGTTCCGATGGGTTACAAGAAAGACATGATGGAGGATTATCTCGTCAAGAACAGGTCTCGGAGGAAGATCACTCTTGTTGATGAGCCAACTCCGATGGGCACCGGTGGCGCCGTCAAGAACGTCGAGGACTACATCGAGGGCCTGTTCTTGGTTATCAACGGCGACATCATCGCGTCTCTTGACATGGAGAAGTTCGTCGAATACCACAGGCAAAAGAGCGGCATTGCGACGATATCTCTGTGGCCGGTGGACGATCCCACTCCCTACGGAGTCGCTGAGCTGGATGAGGAGGGGAGGATAACTCGCTTCTTTGAGAAGCCAAAGAAGGAGGAGGCCTTCTCCAACCTCATAAACGCTGGCGCGTACGCGCTCGAGGAGGAGGTACTCGGATACATCGGCAAGGGCTTCGTGTCGATGGAACGGGATGTCTTCCCGAACCTCCTGGAAGAGGGGATGTTCGGTCTGAGGTTCGATGGCTACTGGATCGACTGCGGCAGGAGAGAGAGCATACTCGAGGCGTATTGGAAGCTCATGGGAGAGACCACAAGAACGATTTCCAATAGCGCAGTCACGGGTGGAGCGGTGATCAAGGAACCTGTGGTCATCGATGAAGGCGCTGTGATCGCGGGAGCGACAATAGGTCCGCGAGCATACGTGTCCAAGCGCGCGGTGGTAGGCCTGAGAGCAGAGGTGCAGAACTCTGTTATTCTCGAGGACGCGCGAGTGGGCGCCAGGTGCATGATAGTCGACTCGATAATCGATTCCGGCTTCACGGTCCCGGACGGGACAGAAGCCAAGTCAACGATTCTGAGCAACGCGAGAGCCCCTGAGGTTGGCTGACAATGGCCAGGAAGATCAGGAAGAGGACCGGAGGGACACCTCCGCTGTATCTGTTCATCGAGCTCCTCCTTCCGTGGATCGTGATGGGTCTCGTTGCCGTCGCGGGGGCGAACGCGGGACTATCAGTGGAATTGATTTTCATTCTTTCCATGGGTTCCGCACTCGCGGCGACCGTATTCATGAAGCTCTTCGAGAAGAATCGGAGGCAACGAGAAGCCCAGCGCAGAGGATGAAACCTATCACATGCCGAGACCTTTCAGCAGAACAAAGAGCGCGCCCGCAATCGTCGCAGCCGCGGGAATCGTGAGTATCCACGCCACAACGATCTTCCTGCCCAAACCCCATCTCACGGCTGAGAGCCGCCTCGTAGCGCCTACTCCCATTATTCCACCCGAGATGGTGTGGGTCGTGCTGACCGGTATGCCAAGCCTTGCAGTGGCGAACAACATGACTGCTGCGCCCGTCTCCGCAGAAAAACCCTGGTAGGGGTCCAGTTTTGTAATGCGCGTGGCCATGGTTCTCACAATCCTCCACCCCCCGAAAAATGTGCCCAGGGATATTGCGACTCCACAGGCGACCATAACCCAATCTTGGACGTCGAATGGTCCTCCGCTCTCGATGAGAAGGACCATCGTTATGATGCCCATCCCCTTCTGGGCGTCGTTCGACCCGTGCGCATATGAATAGAAGGCCGACGAGCCGAGCTGAAGCTTCCTGAACCATCGATTCACGGTCGTCTTCGATACCCGTTTCGCGAGCCTCATGACGGCCACGGCGATGAGGAACGCGGCGACCAGGCCCGCGAGCGGAGAGACCACGATGAAGAGGATGGTCCTCAGGGTGCCCTCCCAGGCAATTGCACTCAATCCCGCGATCGCGCCCCCCGCCCCGATCAGGCCTCCCACGAGCGCGTGGCTGCTTGAGGTCGGGATGGCGAACCACCAAGTGATGAGATCCCAAACGATTGCGCCTGCCACTGCGCAGAACAACAGGAGAGCGCCTTCGCGATAGATGAGTTCCTGGTCGATGATGCCCTTCCCAATCGTCCTGGCAACCGCCTGGCTGAGATATATACCCGCGAAATTGAAGACTGCGGCCCACGCGACAGCCATGACTGGTGACAGAACCTTCGTAGCGACGACAGTCGCGATGGAGTTGGCGGAGTCGTGGAATCCGTTCACGAACTCAAAGACGAGAGTCAGTCCAACGGTTATCGCGGCGAGGCTAAGCAGCTCCATCAAACGCCCTCTAGGAGTTCTTCATGTACACGTCTTTTATCACATCTGCGGCGTCCTCGCACTTGTCGGTTGCCTCTTCGAGGTACTCATAGATCTCCTTCAGCTTGATGATATCAACTGGATCGTACTTCTTGAAAAGTCCGGCAACGGCGACATGGGCGATGTCGTCTCCCACGTTTTCCAGCCTGTTTATCTCAATGCAATGCTTGAGGATCTCGTTGCTTGACTTGAAGTTCCTGAGATCCTTGACCGCATGGTTGACCTCCTTGCTGGAGGTCAAGACCACCTCCGTGAGCTTCACCATGTCCGGGGGGATGGCCTTGATCTCGTACGACCAGAGGCGATGGGACACCGCCTCGATGAAATCCAGGATGTCGTCGAGCCGCGAGGTGAGCTCCGAGAGGTCGTCGTGATCGATAGGGGTGACGAAGGTCCTGTTAAGGGCGTTCGATATCTCATGAACCATGTCATCACCCCTGTGCTCTATCTCCTTGATCTTGTCCCGTTTCTCGACGACTCTATCGAAGTTCTTGACCATGTCCAGGAGCGCCTGGGCCCCTTCGAGCACGATGTCGGCCTGGTTCTCGAGCATGTCGAAGAAGTGCTTCTCCTGCGGGATGATCCATTCCTTGAAGCCCATCCTTCAGCCCCCCTTCTACCGAGATAACCCGGTCGAATTATAAACCCTTTCGGACGCTACTGGTCAGTTGACAAATGTGGTCCATGTAGAATCCATAGGGTTCTGTCAAGTAATCGGGTGGTGACATTCTAGGCCACCGCCGATGCCTGACCCGTTCCATTCGGCTCCGACCGTGCGGCCATCGCTGGCTCGTATAGGATCATCATCACGTCATGCTGGAGCGCGCCGGGGTCGAACCGTAGACCCCCTGCCACCTCCAATCCCTTGGAGATGGCTGTCTGCAGCAGGTTCAGGCTGGCGTTTATATGTCTGTCCAGGTGCCAGCCGCACTCGCATCTGAACTCCTTGTCTCTTGCGCCCATTCGGGAATGTTGGATTCTCCCACATATCGGGCACCTTCTGCTGCTATACCTGGGATCGACCTTCATGACCGGGATCCCTCTCCACGCGGCCTTGTACTCGATGATCTGGTGGAGCTTCCTCCGCGGCCACAGGCTCAGGCGTCTGTTGAGCTCCTTGCTCCATTCCGACCTCATGCCGGCGAGGTCTTCCAGGACTATCGCCGCGCTCTGTTCTTCTGCGAACTTTACGATTGCGTTCGCAACTTGATGCATCCTGTAGGAGACCCGGTCGTGCTCCCTCTTCCCTTCGCGTCTGCACAGAATTCTGCCCACGCGCCTGTCATGGGCCTTCTTCTTCTGGAGCCTCCTCCGTCTGTCATGATGGCGTTGCTGTATCATGGCCGCATCCGGGAACGACGCTTTGACGATCGTGGAGGAACCGCCGCACTTATCTCCCTTGACTGAGACGCCATCCAGACTGCCTTCGTTGGTGTCGAGTGCGAGAACGCATGCGGCCGCGCGCGGCTTCGGCGCTTCCTTCCTGAAGGCGACGATGACTCTTTCGGGCAGAATCGTCAGCGACCCGAGAGAGAGGGTCGTGTCATCCAGGTATCTGCGATGGTATCGGCTCACCACCAGCCGCAGCTCGACGTGGCACCCAGCCCGGATCGGAAGGTCGATCAACCCTCTCGTCCTGTCCAGCTTGTACGCCTGGTTCTCGGCCTTCATCATCAGGCGCCTGACGAAAGGCGTCTTCGCCTTTCCGCACTTTCGGAGGCTCCTTCGGTGATTCTTGAGGATCGCTGCAGCCACCTCGAATGATGACACTAAATGCTGGGCGTACATCCCGGGATGCTCCTCGCGGAGTGCTTTGTAGGCCAGTTTCGAGATGCCGTTCCTCGAAGAGACCCTTCCCGCGAGCCCTGCCCTGATGGCCTCGTTGACTGCCAGCCTGAAGTCCTGAAGAAGGCATTTCGCCTCCGGGGGGAGTTCGGAGGCGAGCGGGAAGACCACGCCCCTGACCAACATCCGTTGACGACTGCAAACCAATCACCTCCTAGTTTCGACTACATGTAGTCCTTGACCTAGCAGAAGGCCCGGATTCCCTTCACCACCCGACTTTTGACAGAACAAATCCATAGGAAGCTTTTATTTGGCTTTCGAGCATCTATCCGCGATGGCCGCAGACAGGAAGCCGCCCCGCCTTTTCGGCACGAACGGCGTCAGAGGTGTAGTCGGGTCCAAGGAGATGGACTGCCAGTTCGCAATTAGGCTTGGCCTGGCGATCGGGACATACATGAGAGGCACGGTTATGATATGCACCGACGCGCGCACCTCAAAAGACATGCTGAAGGCCGCGTGCGCGTCTGGTCTGATGGCTTCCGGATGCCACGTGCTAGACTGTGGCGTCGTTCCCACCCCGACGCTCCAATACGCCGTGAAGACATACAAGGAGAAAGCCGCGGGCGGGGTGGTGATAACCGCGTCACACAATCCTCCCGAGTTCAACGGCATCAAATGCATCCACTCAGACGGCACAGAGATGAGCAGAGAGCAGGAAGAGGCCATCGAAGCCCTCTATCACTCATCGAGTTTCTCGAGAGCGGATTGGACGCGCATCGGGCGAATGGTACCATATACAACGGCAATCGACCGCTACATAGGCGGCATAATGTCCAAGGTCGACGTGATGTCGATTCGACGTGCGAACCTCCGGGTCGCGCTCGACTGCGGCAACGGCGCAGGAGCTCTTGTGACCCCGAAACTGCTCGAGCGACTGGGCGTGAGATATGTCACATTGAATGCGGACCCGAACGGGGCGTTCCCTGGGCATGACAGCGAGCCGACTCCTGAGAACACAGAGGACCTCACGAAACTTGTCAGGTCGGGAGGGTTTGACATGGGAATGGTCCATGACGGAGACGCGGACAGGACCATCTTCGTGGACGAGAACGGAAGGTATCTGTACGGGGACAGAAGCCTCGCAATCGTCGCGAAGTATGTGTGCTCACAGAGGGCTGGCCGAACCGTGGTCACCACTGTCGGATCCTCCATGGCCGTCGAGGACGCCGTGAAGATGGAAGGCGGGAACGTGATATACACGATGGTCGGCTCCCCGGTCGTCGCTCGAGTGATGATGAAGGAGGGAGGTGCTTTCGGCGGGGAGGAGAACGGAGGACTCATCTTCCCCGAGTTCCAGTACTGTCGCGACGGGGCGTTTGCGGTCGCGAAGATGCTCGAGATAGTCTCTCACGCAGGCAGATTGTCGAAGGTGAATGACGCGATCCCCCAATACAGCCAGTTCAAGACGAAGGTCGGCTGCCCGGAAGGCAAGAAGGCGAGCGTCATGACAGGGATACTGAGAGCTGCGAAGTCGGGAAGGGTCGACACAACCGATGGTGCGAAGGTGTTCTACGAGGACGGGTGGGTTCTGATCAGGCCGTCGGGAACCGAGCCAATCGTGCGCATCTTCACCGAGTCACGCACACCGGAGAGGGCAAAGGAGCTTGCCGAGACCTCAAAGAAGCTCGTAGAGAAACTGATCAAGGGCTAGAACGGCCTCTTCTTTGCATTCATTGCCTTCCACTTGACCGCCATCACCTCGCGCATCATCCTGGCGCCGAGCACAGACGTGTTGCCGTTGTCGTACGGAGGGCAGATCTCCACGACATCGAAACCCACGAGACGGTCCGCAAGCTTGTTGATGACATGTCTGACGTCCCAAGGCGTGATCCCGAAGGGCTCAGGCGTGCCCGTCCCGGGAGCGTAGGCCGGGTCGATTCCGTCGATATCCAGGGAGAGGTACACGGGCCTCCTCCTGAGCTTCTTCAGCATCTCCTCGAACACACTCTCGACGCCTTCTTCCCTTATCCGGAAAGCGTCCGCGTAAAGTGCCTGCTTCGTGTCCTCCTCGCCAGAGATCGACCGAACCCCGAACGCGAACGCGTTCCCCTTGCCCACATGGTCTATGATGCGCCTGTGCGCGCACGCGTGGCTGTTCCTGAGCCCTTGGTATTCTTCCCTGAAGTCCAGGTGCGCATCGATCAGTACGACGGACACTTCCCCTAATGCCTTGACGACCGGCGGTGAGATCGAATGTTCCCCGCCTATGAATATCGGGAACTTCTTCGCTGTCGCGATCCTCTTCGCTTCATCCTCGATGGAAGACACCATCTCGTCGACCGTTCCTTCTTCGAAGAGGTCTCCTCCGTCGTGGACGTTGATGTCATCGAAGGTAATCCCGTGCTCGAAGTTCTCCTTCTCGAAGGTCTGCGATGTCTCGCGGACGGTTGTTGGTGCGAACCTGGCTCCGCTCCTGTAGGTCGTAGTCTTGTCAAACGGGGCCCCGACGATGACGAACTGGGCATCATCAAAATCCGAGACCGCATCCGCGAACCTAAGCATGCCGCGGATCGGCATCATCACACCCTTGTGATCTTCTTCCGGCCCATCGCGACCAGGTACTGGATATCCGAACCAGGCTGGAACGCATCCTTCTGGTCCTGTGGTATCGGCAGCGTGAACATCTCGTAGGTCTCGAGGTCCATCAGCTGCACCTCCGCACCCATGATGGACACAATCTGTGCCTGTCGCTTGTCAATGAGAGGGACGAGAACCTTGTGCTTCACGGGAAACACGACCGACTTCTTTGCCTCGTCGAACAGACCGACCGCCTCTATCCTTGCCTTGGCCTCCCCGTGCTTCCCAGGCTTGGAAGTGGATATGCTGAGGATCTTGCACGGCTCGTCGTCGATCACGATGTACCGGCCTTCCTTGAGGGTCCTGACCTCGGCCTGCTCAGTGACCATTAGACTCACAACTCGGCATCCGAAATCCGTAAGCACTTATAATACTTACCTGACTCTGCGTGGCCTCTTCTGACCGCGACCAGGCTGCCTTCTCGGCTGCACCGGATGTTGGTTCTTTATCTCGACCACGCGCTTCTCAAGTTGGTCCATCAGAATCGCGGAGATATCGTTGTGCGAGAAAGCATCCGCTCGGGCGGCCAGACACAGTTTCGAGGCCAGCGCCCTGGCGATAGCGCCCCTTTGCCAAGGCGGCGCGTTGTGCACGAGCGGGTGCGCGAATATCAATCCGTGCTTGGGCGGCCGAGAGCCCTCCTTGAGGTGCCTGAACATCGCCTTCTCCGCACCGAGGAGCTGTATCGTCCCGGACGGGAGGATGGCAAGCCGATGAAGGCTGCCCGCCTTCATTATGAGCCGGGCACCGATAACGGGACCTGCGATCGCAGAGACGTTCGGGGCGACTTCACGCATACGAGACTCAACATATCGCTCGAGCTTCGCTCTCGAGCCCATGGCCTCTCTGAGGGCGTTCGAAAGTACCTGAATCGACGTCAGATCCTGCGGCGCGACTTCCGACCCAATCGAGTCCATCTGCAGGTTCAGCGCCGACAATACCGCATTCCTCGAGCCGTGCTCTGAGATGGATTTGACGTAGGACTCTCCACTCAAGACGTTTTCCAACTCTGGAAAGTGCAGCCCATACCACTCATGCAGACGCTCGCTCAGAGTATTGATCACGAAGACCATGTCGTCGTAGGCTCTGACGGCGTGTCCGAGATGCACGTCGGGGCCGATGCTCGCCTTCATCTCCTGCTTCGCGAGAGCGATCGTCGCCTCGCGATAGAGCTCAAGCGAGAACCCATAGTCCTCGGGCTTGATGAAAGACGAGTCGAACTTCGTGACCCTGCCGAATTCGGAGAGGCGCCTGTCGGTCACCTGCTTCGCGGATGATGCAAGGCTCAGCTCCTCGTCTAGTACCTCGCCCCTTCTGATTCGGGCGAGTCTAGACGCGACCTCCTGCGAGTCCTTGGGGAAGAGGGCCGCTCTCTTCACTTTTCCCTCTTCACAGAGGAAAGAGCCGAACCACTTCGTGGTGAGAATCATCTCGGACTGTATCCTGCATCTGGATAAAAAGCCTGCCGGGAGGGGAGATAGATCTCACCCTTGGTTCAGTCTTCGACCAACGCTCGCCCAGCAGGTCGCGAAACCTCGGCGCTAGACGCCAGGATCCCCACTTTGGCCAGTCCACCGTGATGGCACACAGGGCACGAGGGAACGTGCCTGCCCACGAGGACATGACAGACGCTGCATTCAAACACTTCCACCATCAAGTGTTCCTCCTTTACCCCCGATTGACGACCTGCATCAAAGCCCTTGCGCCCGAGCCATCGAACGAGGAGAAAAACCTGTCCGGGCGGAAAGCGCCTAGGTCGTACCTTGGATGGACAGGTCTGGCATTTCAGGATGGAGAGCCTCAGCTTGGGCTTGCTCTCCATTCAGGGATCTTGTCATTGTCGGTCGGCCGGTTTCGGGATAACGCAGACCAGCCTCAGGATTCGCCGGGAGTCGTTCACGATCGAATGCTTCTCGTTCGGCTCGAGAAGGATGGCGTCTCCTTCCCTGATCCGTTCCTCTCCCGATTGAAGCACTATCTTCCCCTCGCCCTTCGCGACATACATCTCGTGCTCCCAAGCGTGCGAATGGTCGAACGTATGACCTCCCGGGGAGACATCGAAAACCCTCAGGTAGAAATTGGGGGCGCTCACATTCTTGGCCAGGAGTGGTCTGAAGTCGACCCCGTCCGTCCCCTCCGGGTGCGTGGCCTGCACATCTTTGAAACATACCTTCTTCATCCTATCTCCTCAGACTTGAGACTCTTGCGGCCGCGATGATCCCCTTTTCCGTTATGAAGCCCTTCACGTAGCGCGCAGGCGTGACGTCGAAGCATGGGTTCAGAGCTTTCGATCCTTTCGGGGCAATCCTACGGTTGCCCACGCAGAGCACCTCGTCCTCCGACCGCTCTTCGATCACGATATCCTCACCTCGAGCGGTCGACAGATCGAACGTGCTCACTGGCGCGGCGACATAGAATGGTACGCGGTTCTCCTTCGCCAGGACCGCCTTGGTGTAGGTGCCGATCTTGTTCGCGAAATCGCCGTTTCTGACGATCCGGTCCGCACCAACTATGACCAGTTCGACCGAGTCCTTCATGTAATGGCCCGCGGCGTTGTCGGCGATTATTGCGTGGTCGACCCCCTCCTGCATCAGCTCCCAGGAGGTGAGGTTCGCCCCCTGGAGCCTCGGGCGGGTCTCGTCGACGAAGACGAAGAACCTCCTCCCCTGTCTCTTAG
>Ga0153915_10000841_pt1 | contig 28284 bp, 23 predicted proteins | sample Opewatmetagenome_2_FD_107003 | JGI IMG/M metagenome (GOLD analysis project Ga0153915, IMG submission 107003) | Freshwater wetland microbial communities from Ohio, USA - Open water 3 Core 3 Depth 3 metaG | ecosystem: Environmental > Aquatic > Freshwater > Wetlands | place: USA: Ohio, Lake Erie...
CGCTGGCCGAGGGTGGCCGTGACGGCGAAGCCGCGTTCCCGCAGGAGGCTGCTCAGCGGGCGGATGACGGACAGGCCCGCCTGCATCACCGGGTCCGATCGCCGGCGCGACACCTCCCGGTATACTCGGTCCAGATCGCTGAGGTTGTCATCCATGTTCGCGGAGGGAAGGTCGAGGAAGAGCTTCACGGAAAGGGGGTCGAACGCGTAGACCCTGCCCTTGCGCAGAGGGGTGACCCTCCCGAAGCGCAGCGCCTCCTCGCCGGTGAACGCGGGTTTGCCGGTGAGGCGCGTCTCGGGCGGGATCTCTATGGTCAGGTCGCTCTGGACCTGGCTCTCGCAAGCCAGCACGTAGCCCCGCCGTATCTCGTCCCGGTCCAGCAGCGCGGTCGGCCGGGACTTGACCTCGCCTTCCCGGACGATGAGCCGGCACTTCCCGCAGAGGCCGTCTCCGCCGCAGACGCTGTTGACGTACACGTCGGCGGCCTCCGCCGCGCTCAGGAGCGTCACCCCATGGGGTACGGTGGCTTCTTTGCCGTCCGGGAGGAACCGGACCACGCAGTCCTTCATCGCCTGCCCGCCGGATCTCAGGAGACGGGGATCGACTTCAGGAACTTGGGAAGCCCCGAGGATTCCCGCGGTCCGACGAGGACCTCCCAACCAGAGGCGTCCTTCAGCTTGGCGGACATCGCTGCCACGAGGCCGGGGATCACGACCTTGCGGTGGGTGACCTTGGACCCGATCCCTGCTCCATCCTTGAGCAGCGCGGTGACCTTGTCCGCGTTCAGCTTGTCCGAGGCGAATGCGGTCAGGACGGAGGTGCCCTCGGTGTCCACCACGAGGACCCAGGAAGGCACCCGGCTGGATTCCACGTCGGCGACGACGTTGTAGTAGGTGAGGGAGAAATTGGTGGTAACCAGGACCGGGGACTTCTCGTTGGCTTCGCCGACGGCGTACACTCCCGGCTTCACCTGTATCGGCTTCTGGGGGTCGGTGAAGATGTTCTGCCGCACCGTGAGGATGGAGAGGATCTCTGCCGGGCTCCTTCCCCGGACCACCACGACGCCCCCGTACTTGGCCACGTACGTGGCGGCCGCGGCTGCCTCCGCGAACGGATCGGGGTTGCTTGCCACGACGGCCAGCGGGTAGCCCAGCGGGCGGAAGGCCTTCTTCAGCGCGGCTCTCCGGCAGGTCGTGAGATCCTGGAGGTTGCGGCCCAGGCTGCGGCCCTCGAAACCCAGGACGAGGTCGGTCACTCCCGCTGCCACGGCCTTGGGAGTGAGCTCTGCCAGCTCGTCCAGGGTGTCGGCCGTCAGGGCGAGCGGCGCCTCGTAGGTCTTGGCGAGGGCTGCCATGGAGGCCAGGGTGTCCTTGTCTGCCGCGAAGAGGAGCGGTCGCTCACCCTTCAGCAGCTTCAGCGCTGCCTCCAGCTCGTCGGGCTTGCGGCTCATCAGGACGAACGGCAGCCCGGCGGCTTTCTTGAGAACGGCGACCGCCGCGGCAAAGCGGGCGGGGCTGCCGCTCTCGCCGCGTACGGCCACCAGGTTCACTCCGATCGTCATCCCGACCCGTTCGAAGGACAGGCCGCGGATCTCTTCCCCGGCACGGGCCAGGGCTGCCTCGTCCAGGGAATCCGATACCTCCACTGCAAGCGCGGTGGGATGGAAGAAGGTAAGCTCGTGGCGGAACAGGACGGTCTCGCCTCCGATCTCCGCTTTGCGCTCCCCGGCGCCGACGGACACCAGTCGGATGGGCGGAGCCGACGCCCCTTCCAGGGCGGCCTTCGCATCCGCGCTCACGTGGGGGCAGTCCGAGAGGCTCGCCTTTTTCTGCGCCAGCGCCATGGCAAAGGCGAGGCAGGTCGGGAACTTGCACTCCTTGCAGTTCGTCTTGGGCAGGTACTTGTAGATTTCCAGCGCGGTCAACGCCATGGCAGTCTCCTCCGATTGGTATGCGTCACATCAGCGGCGGAAGGGTGAGCGCGGGGTGGCCCGCCTTCTCAAGGAACGGCATGATCTCCTCCACGCTGCTGCCCACCGACTCGTCAGCGATTCGCTCCAGCAGGTCCGGCATCCCCTCGTCGGCCGCCCTCTTCTCGAAGCGCGAGCGCACGTCGTCCTTGAGCATCTTCGGCATCCACACGATGCGCTTCATCCCGCCCTCGGCCAGGATGAACTTGCGCGAGGTCACGTACAGCCGTCCGATGCCGAGGAACCCCGGGGTCTGCTGACCGCCGCCCACGGCGCCGGCCAGGGTGGTGAACTTCATCCCGCAGGGCGTCATGTCGGGGTACTCGCGGTTGACGATCATCACCCCGTTGGTCTCCGGCAGGATGGCCATGATGCACTCGAAGCACCCGCAGCTGGTCATCGGCGTGTCCATGAGGGAGTAGATCGTGAACTGCTCCAGGTGCCCGTGCGAATACAGCCGCACCGCCTCGTTGACCCCCTTGAAGATACCCTTCACCGGGTCCAGGCATTCGCCTTTCTTCACGGGCTGGTTCGGCCCGCGCGGGTTGATCTCGAAGGAGGCCTTCCCGTCCAGCCAGTTGTAGGCGCCGCAGAGCCCCAGCCGCTCCGGGCTGATCACGCACACGTGGTTGGGAGCGAAGGACTGGCACAGGGTGCAGGAGTAGAAATCGTCCACGCTCTCGTCCGTCATTCCTTCCACCCGGGCATCCCGCTCGTGGAAGGCCCGGGTTGCCTCCCCCAGCACCTTCTCCACGTCCGCCTCCCGGGTGAAGATCCTCACCGCGGCCTTGTCCACGATCTTCCCGTACTCCTCGTGCAGCTGGTGGTGCAGGATGGTGCCGAAGTGGGCGAGGCGGAACCCCTTCTGGAAGGTCTCCGTGCTGATCCGGATCCAGACGATGTTGCGTTGCCCGGCGTGGCTCACGCCCATGGCCATGTTGATGTAGGGGTGGATGCGCCGCTCGAGGATCGGTTCAAAGTCCTTCTGCATGCGCCGCCCGGCCACGTCCACCTGGATGGCCAGCGGCATGGCCGCTCCCGGCTCCACGGAATCGATATCGGGCCCGACGAGCTCGATCTTCCCGTCCTCCACCTCGTCCAGCTCCCGCATTCGAAGGTATTCCACCGCCTTGGAGTACTTCTGTCCCATCTGCACGTGCATGGACTCGCGGCGAACCACCTCGCCCTCGAAAGCGGGGGAGTAAGGGACCGGGACGTCGATCTCCTGGACCTTCACTTTGACGCCCCGGACCTGGACGGAGTAGGGCACGATCTTGTCGTAGTCCAGCTCGTGCACGACGTGCTCGTAGGTGCAGATGCCCGTGGGACGGATCTCGGGGATCTCCGTGTCCGCGATCACCGGGAAGCCCATGTTGATGGCCCCGGCCCCGGTGGCGTACTTCAGGTCGTCCACTTCCCCGAGGGCGAGCCCGAAGGCGAACACCCTCTCCTTGCAGTACAGCAGGCACTCCCGCGCCTGGCCTTTCCTCAGGCCGCCGAAGGTCAGGGCGGAACGGATGGCCCAGTCCAGGGGGTAGATGGCGCTCACGGTGTCCCGTCCATAGGGCACCACGTACGGCTCCCACCCCATCTGCACGCCCTCGGCCTTGAGCTGGTCGATGATGCTGGTCCCGTTGACGCTGGACCCGGCGAAGATGAGGATGCTGCGCTTCTGCAGCTCCCGCACGATCTTCACCGCGGTCTTGGAGTCCGGCGCCGCCCCCAGGATGGCGGCGAACCCCGGCATGCGGCCGTCCACGAGCTGGATCCCCAGGGTGCGCATGATGGTGTCCGTGAAGAACCCGTTGCAGTCCTGCTGGGGCTCGGTCCCGTTCAGGTACCGCAGCGCCATGATCATTTCCTCCGCGAACAGCGTGGCCACCCCGGCGTCCAGCGTGGGGCCGAGGTAGGGAAGCCACACGGAATCCGTCGGGACCTCGTGCAGCAGGCCCTTGGCGTAGTCCAGGATCGGGAGCATGTCGCCGACCTGCTTCACCTCCTCACCAAGGAGCGCGTAGATCATGGGAAGGAAATACGCGGTTTCGGGGAACTCGACCTTCGCTTCCTTGCCCTTCTCGGCGACCGCCTGCCCGAGAAGCTTCTCGCACTCCCCCACGATCCGGTGGGCGCCGCGAATGGCGGCGGTGGCGATGATCTTCGACATTGTCTCCTCCTCACGTGCTCGCGGGCGCCGGCAGCAGGCCCGCCCGCGAAAGGAACCTTCGCACAACCGTCTCGCCCAGAACCGTGAGGTCCTCGGCGCTGAGGTACTGCTCCGCCGTGGAATCCAGCAGCATCTTGCCGTTGGACGGGATCTCCTCGTCTCCCTGCCAGAGGATGAACGCCATGGGAACCCGGGGGAACGGGCGCAGCAGGACCGAACAGTCCCCATATGCCGCGGGGGAGCCGCCGAGCTGATGCGCGGTCTGCACGAGCTGGGCCGGCCGCGCGGCGAAAGCGCGAACGAGAGGGATCTCCACCCGCCCCCGGAAGGGCTTGCCGTAGAAACGGGCGCCGCTCAACTGGTCGAACCCGACCATGGCTCCCGAAAGCGCCTCCCCGCTTGCCGTACACAGGTAGTGCAGGATGAGGATCCGGTCTCTCAGGTGCTCCTCCTGCAGCTCCGGGGAGAGCGTGAGGGCGTTCTCCGTGGGAACGCGTTCCTCGGGATAGAACGGGGTGACGTTGACGATCGCGAACGTGGCTCCGCCCCGGCAGAGCCGGTATCGCCGGTCCAGGAAGGGGATCTCGATGCCATCCGCACCCATGCGCAGGCCGCCGGCCTCGCACCGCTCCGCGAGGTCCCGGGTCGACAGCGCCGCGAGAGCCTCCTCGTACACCCTCCAGTATTTGTGCGTCGTGATCACGCGGGGTCTCCCGTCGCGCCGCCCGGCGCCATGCAGGCAAGGTGCCGCCGAAGCGCGTCGCGCACGGCGTCCTTCGTGAGGTTCCCCGACACGTGCATCAGCGTGTCGGAGAAGTCCGGATCAACCCCCATGCCCGCAAGACACGGGTGATGGTGGTGGGCGAGCCCGGCCGTCTCCTCGGCTTCCCGCATGCCGGCGCCTTCCAGGCGAGAGGCCACCGTGCGCGCGCAGCCGCAGCAGGCGTCGCGGACCACGGTGATCGACCGGATCGTCCCGGTCCCGCGTTCGCAGCTGATCTCGAACAGGGGCATGCCGAAGTGCCGGGCGAACTCGGAAATCAGGGGAGACTGGTAGGCCGTCTTCATCCCGCGAAGCCCGCTGGACTCCTCCGTCAGCGAGCACAGCGGCTTGGGGAACACTGCGGGTACGCGCCGGGCCTGGAACCATCGGGAGAGCTGGTTCGCGAGTCCCCGGGGGATCCACTCCTCCCGGTCGATGGGGGCGATGACGGCCTGGGCGCCCGAACGCAGCGCCACTTCGCTGATCAGCTGGGCGGCGCGCCCGTCTTCCTGGAAGCACAGCAGGAGGTCGGCCGGCGGGAGGGAGGCAGGCAGGAACTCCTCCGGCTCGTCGATGATCTGAGGAAGCACGCGCGGCGCGCTCCACGTCGCCACCGACCACTGGGACGGCCCGTTTGCCCGGATGTTCGCCGCGTGGCGCTGGCCATATTCACCCTGTACAATGGCGAGGATCCTCATCGGGTCGCTCCCGCATGGCGCGCGCTCTCCCGTGCCAGCCGGATGCCCGTCTCCCGGCGGCGGCACTCGGGACAGATCGCCATGGTTTCGGCAACCGCGGGCACTTCGCTCTGCAAGCGCTGCACCTGCGGGCCGGGGCCGAACGGCGCCCCGCAGCGGGCGCAGCGAACCATGGCTACCTCGATGGCGAGGAACGGCAGGCGCCGCATGCCCTGCGCATCCTCGAGCCGAATGACGCCGGTCGGGCACACCGCGGCGCACGCGCCGCAGCCCGTGCACGCCTCCGTGTTCACGAAGAAGGGCGAAGCGACACGGCGGTTGGGTCCCCGGTCGGAGAAACTGATGGCGCTGGCGCCGATGGCTTCCTCGCAGGCCCTCACGCACAGGCCGCACAGGACGCAGTCCGTGAGCGCCGGCTCGGATGGCGCGAGGCGTGACGGCGCCGGCGGGGGAAACCGGCCTCCCTGTGCTCCGATTCGCCGGGCCAGCTCCTGGACCGGCTTCGAGCCGGGACAGCGCGCGAGCAGCAGCTCCATCACCACGCGGCGCGCCCGCGTGACCCGCTCGGAGCCCGTGGACACCGACTCCCCCTCCCGCAGCACGGGATAGTTGCAGGCCGTGGTGATGCGGCTGCGGGATCCGCTTGAGATCTCCACGAGACACAGCCGGCAAGCCCCGTACGGCGGCAGCGCGTCGTGGTGGCAGAGGGCCGGGATGTCGATGCCGGCGGCTCGCGCGGCCCCCAGGAGCATCGTTCCCTTCTCCACGCTGATCTCTTTCCCGTCGATGACAATTCGTACCGTCATGCCACCACCACCGCCCCGAAGCGGCAGACCTCGGAACACACCCCGCACTTGATGCATTTCGAGGCATCGATGGCGTGCGGCTTCTTGCGCTCGCCGCTGACGGCTCCCGACGGGCATTTCTTCAGGCACAGCAGGCAGCCCGTGCACGCCTGCGCGTCTATGGAGTAGCGGATGAGCTCCTTGCACACGCCGGCGGGGCAGCGCTTGTCCCGGATGTGCGCCTCGTACTCGGCGCGGAAGTAGCGCAGGGTGGTCAGCACGGGGTTGGGGGCCGAGGTGCCCAGGCCGCACATCGCCGTGTCGCGCACCACCTCCGCCAGCTCCTGCAGGGTCTGCAGGTCACCGTCGACGGCGCTTCCCTGCGTGATGCGCGCGAGGATCGCGTGCATCTGCTGCAGTCCCTCGCGGCACGGCGTGCACTTGCCGCAGGATTCCTCGATGAGGAAGTCCACGAAGTACCGGGCCACGTCCACCATGCAGGTGCGGTCGTCCATGACAATCATCCCGCCCGATCCCATCATGGAGCCGACTTCGGAGAGCTTTTCGTAGTCCACGGGGAGGTCGATGAGGGTCTCGGGGATGCACCCGCCGGAGGGGCCTCCCGTCTGCACCGCCTTGAGCTTTCTCCCGTTGGCGATCCCCCCGCCGATGTCGAAGACGATCTCGCGGAGGCTGATCCCCATGGGCACTTCCACGAGGCCGGTGTTCGTCACCTTTCCGACCAGGGAGAAGACCTTCGTGCCCTTGCTTTTCTCCGTGCCGACAGCGGAGAACCAGCCGGCGCCGCGGCTGACGATCGCGGGGACATCGGCCCACGTCTCCACGTTGTTGATCGTGGTGGGGCAGTCCCACAGCCCGCTCTCCGTCGCATGCACGTGCTTGGCCCTCGGCTCGCCGATGCGGCCCTCGATGGAAGCCAGGAGCGCAGAGGATTCCCCGCACACAAAGGCCCCGCCCCCCCGGCTGAGGCGTATCGAGAAATCGAACCCGCTGCCCAGGATGTCGCGGCCGAGGAGGCCGGCGGCTTCCGCCTGGGAGATGGCCCGGGAGAAGTTCGTGATGGCCAGGGGATACTCGGCGCGCACGTAGATGAATCCCTCGTGAGCGCCCACAGCCCAGGCGCCGATGATCATCCCCTCGATGACGCTGTGCGGATCGCTCTCCAGTATGCTGCGGTCCATGTAGGCCCCGGGGTCTCCCTCGTCGGCGTTGGCGATGACGAAGCGCCTTTCCCCGGCTGCCTCGCGGCACGATCGCCATTTCCTGCCCGTGGGGTACCCGGCGCCGCCGCGGCCTCGAAGCCCCGAGCGCTCGATCTCCCCGATGACCGCTTCCGGGCTCATCGTGGCGAGCGCCTTGTGAAGGGCGAAATACCCGCCGTGGCCGATGTACTCTTCGATACTGCCCGGGTCTATGAACCCGCAGTGCCGCATGGCGATTCGCAGCTGCTTGCGGTAGAAGTCCTGCTCGCGGTAGGGCAGCGCCGAGGCATACGCCGCCGGCAGCTCCCCCTCGAAGTAGCGGCGCACCGTGCCGTCCACGACGAAGTCCTCGGCGTCTATGCGGCCGAAGATCGACTCCCGGCTGTCCAGCGTTCCTTTTGCCAGCCCGCTCACCAGCTGCACGGCCTTCTGGGCAGTCATGCGGCGATAGGTGATCCTCGGCGCGCCGGGCTGAAGCACGTCTACGAGGGGCTCTTCCTGGCAGATGCCGATGCACCCGGTCATGGAGAGCCTTGCCTCCACGTGGGTCTCCCGGATCGCCGCCTGAAGCGCCTTGTACACCTCGGCGGCCCCGGAGGCGATGCCGCAGGTGGCCATGCCGACCATGATCCGCGTCGTGTCGGGAAAGCAGGAGCGCAGCCCCTTCTTCCTCGCCCGCTCGAGATCGTCCAGGCTGCGGATAGCCTTCACCGGCTGCCTCCGGCCCTCTGCCGCGTCGTAGCCGTTCGCGCGGGTCTCGCCCGCTTGGGCGCGGTCGCCCGGGCCGATTTCGCCCGCTTGGGCGCTTCCGTGCCGCGGCTGGCGATGATCCCGGACAGCTCCTCCTGTTTCAACCGGCCATAGGCGGTCTCGTCCACCGTCACCACTGGGGCGATGCTGCAGCATCCCACGCATCGGACGGTCTCCAGCGTGAACTTCCCGTCCTTCGTAGTGCCGCCCTCCGCGACCGCCAGGTCACGGCGCAGCCGGTCGAGGATGAGGGCGGCGCCCTTCACGTGACAGGCGGTCCCGAGGCAGACCTTGATGGAGTGCTTCCCGCGAGGTGCAAGGCTGAAGATCTTGTAGAACGTGCAGACGGAGAAGACCTGGCTGAGCGGGATCTTCAGGCTCTCTCCCACGCGGCGCAGGGCTTCCCGGGGCAGGTAGGTGTATTCCTTCTGGATGTCGGTGAGGATCCCGATCAGCGTGCCGCCGGCATCGCCATGCTTCTCCATGATGCGGTCTACCGCCGCCGCGTTGAACGAGCTCACCGGGTGGAACCCCGTTCCACGGCCACGAGGAAGCTCTCCGCCGACCTGCGGCGGGCCTCCCGCGCGACCTCTTCCGGCGTCGTGTAGCGGATGGCGTGCGTGGGGCAGCCCGCCGCACAGGCCGGCTGCTGTCCCTGCGCGAGCCGCCGGACGCACAGATCGCACTTGACCACCGCCTTCCCCATCCGGCTCTTCGAGATCACGCCGAAGGGACACACCGCGATGCAGGCGTGACAGCCGATGCACCGCGCATCGTCCACGAGAACGGGGAAATCCTGTCCGTTCCTGTGCATGGCCTGCGTCGGGCAGACCGCGACACACGGGGCATCTTCGCAGTGACGGCACTGCAGGGGAACGGAAAGCTGTCCGGCTGGTTCGACCACGATGCGGCGCTGCGCCTTCTCTCCGGCCGCCAGGATCGCGAAGAGCGTGCCCGCCTCGGAGTGCGCGATCGCGCATTCCAGCTCGCAGGTCTTGCAGGACACGCACCGGGAGACGTCGATGGAGAGCATGCCGTTCATCGCTGCCTCCTCACTGGTACATCATGGGCGCCAGCTTCAGCGCCTCTCTTTTCCGGTTGATGTGTTCGATCATGAGGCGCGCACCCTGGACCGGGTCCGGCTCGAACGCCCACGCCCCTCCGACCATTCCCGCCAGCTCCTCGGTGACGTACTTCTCCACCGCCGGGCTGCCATGGACGCGCAGCGGCGTCCCGAAGACGGTGAAGATGCCGGACGCCACCACGTACCACCCGATGGCGATCGCCTTCTCCGAGTACCACTCGGGGGCGGCCCCTGCCACCGGCAGCTCGTCGATCCCGGTCCCGATCCCGCCCTCTCGCACCATCTCGACGCACGCGGTGAGAATGCGCGTGTTGTCCACGCAGGAGCCGGTATGGAGGACCGGGGGGATCCCCACAGCCTCGCAGACCTCCCGCAAGCCCCGTCCGGCGTACTCCAGGGCCGCCTCGGGCTTCAGCAGCCCGGCCTTGGCGCAGGCAATGGCCGAGCATCCGGTCTGCACCACGAGGACGTCGTTCCTGATCAGCTCCTTCACCATTTCCACGTGGGAGCCGCCGCTCTTGTTCTTGGGGTTGTCGCATCCCACCACCCCGGCCACGCCGCGGATCCTGCCGGCCATGATCGCGTCATTGAGGGGCCGGTAGGTGGCGCGGAACCTCCCGCCGAGATTGTAGAAGACGTTCTCCGTGGTAAAACCGGCAACGAGGTCCATCGTTTCGCTCGGGATGAGCTTTCTCGCGCCGTTGCGGTTGGGGAAGTTCTCCACGGCACGGCGCACGATCGTCCGGGCAATCGGGAGGGCATCCTTCTCCACCAGCTCGATGTGCTCCATCCCCGGGAACTTCGCCCTCGGGTCCGTGGAGATGAGCTTCGTGTGGAAGCAGGAGGCGATCTGGCCGAGGGCCGGCATGATGCACTGCACGTCGACCACCATCGCGTCCACCACTCCGGTGGCGAGCGCCAGCTCCTGCTGCAGGAAGCTGCCGGCAATGGGAATGCCCCGGCGCATCAGGATCTCGTTGGCCGTGCAGCAGATCCCGGCGAGGTTGATTCCTTCTGCGCCCTTTTCCTTCGCCAGGGAGATGAGCTCGGGCTCCCGGGTCGCTGCCACGATCACCTCCGACAGCAGCGGCACGTGGCCATGGACCACGATGTTGACCTCCCGTTCCTTCAGGACGCCGAGGTTGACGCGTCCGCGGACCGGTTCGGGCGCTCCGAAGAGGATGTCGGAGACGTCCGTGGCGATCATCGAGCCTCCCCAGCCGTCGGCCAGCCCGACCCGCATGGCGCTCTTCAGGAGGTTGGCGGCGTCGTTGTCCACGCCCATGTGCGTCTTGGCGATGCCCTCCACGACCTCGTGGTCGATGCCGCGCGGCGTGATCCCGTGCTTCTTCCAGATCTCCTGCTGCTTTCGCGGCGCGCGGGCGGCCAGAACCCCGTCTCCTTCCTGCCGGCCAAACTCGGCCAGCATTTTCTCGGCGAGCTCGAGGGCGATCTTCTCCTTGGGCCTGCCGTCGACCGCCACGCCGTACTCCCGGGCAACCTTGGAGAGCCTCTCCACGCTGGAGATCCGGTAGGCGGTCGCGCCGCCTTCTGCGACCTCCTTCAGGGCGTGTGCCATGTGCCGCCCGTGGTCCGAGTGACATGCGGAGCCCGCCGCCGCCGCGCGCAGCAGGTTGCGGGCAGCGATGACTTCCGCCGTGGCCCCGCACACGCCCTGCCGGGGACCCTGGCCGAAGGGATCGATCCTGCAGGGGCCCAGGTTGCACACGGTGCAGCACAACCCCAGGCTGCCGAATCCGCACTGGGGCTGCTGGGCCTGGTAGCGGTCCCACACCATCTCGAGGCCGAGGTCCCTCCCCCTCTGCGCCATCTGCCGGGATGCCGGGTCCATGCTGGTCAGCGCTCTGTCGAACGCGGACACCTCCGGAACAGCCGGTCGAGAAGTCGTGCTCATGGTGCCTCCCCTACGTGGAACTGATCGCCGCATATATCCCTTCGAGCGCCTCCCGAACCGAGGGCTCGATGCGGTCGATGTTGGCCTGGGCGGCAAACCCGCCGAGGGCAGTGGAACGGGGGATCGCTCCGGCCAGTGGCACGGAGCCCAGTTCTTTTTCGATCAGGCGCACGTCCTGCGCAGACGTGATCTTGTTGGCAACGGCGCGTACGTTCCGGATACCCAGGTCACCCGCGAGAAGGCGGATCCTTTCCGCGGTCTCGAGACTCCGCAGGTACGGCTCCACCACGATGAGCAGCGAGTCCACGTTCCTGCTGGAGCCCCTGCCCAGGTGTTCGAGTCCTGCCTCCATGTCGAGGATGACCCATTCTTCCGGCAGGGTGAGTGCATGAGAAAGAAATGCTTTCAGCAGGGCGCTCGGGGAGCAGAAGCACCCGGACCCTCCCTTGGGGATGGTGCCGAGAACCATGAGGCGGATGCCGTCGAGGTCGATCCCCAGCCGATTGATGAGATCGTCCACGCGGGGGTTCAGGCGGATCATGCCGCCGGATCCTACTCTCTCTTCTATGAGCTCCTTGCGGTCGCAAAGCGGCACGATGGGCTGCGGGTCGAGATAGCCGAGGGTTGGGGCGAGATTCGCATCAGGATCGGCGTCAATGGCGATCACACGATTCCCGTGACCCAGGCAGACTTGGGCCAGGAGCGCCGAGATCGTGGTCTTGCCGACTCCGCCTTTTCCGGTCACCGCGAGCTTCATCGGAGATATCTACCTGCCTGACCTGTTCCCTGGTGCTCGCCTGACAATGCTGTGGTTGAACTTGTGTCAGTATGAACCCCGGATCTTGAGTTGTCAAGGCAAATGCAGATAATGGAAAGCCTTGTATTTGATCTTAAGGTGTGTTAACTTATTCAGAATCCCGGACGAGGAGGTCACCATGACCATGGATCTTTCCTTTCCGGATTTCTCGGAAGCCCTCACGGCCTATTTCACGGGTGAGAAGGCCGCTGCCATCGCGGCTCTCACCCGCCTTTCGGTCGAACACCCGGACAACGCGTCGGTCTGCATCCTGCTCGGGAACCTGCACTATTCCCGGGGTGCCCTCGATGAGGCGCTTCTAAGCTACCGGAAGGCCGTCGAGCTCGGCCCCAAGTACGGCCACGCGTACTACAAGCTGGGAGTCTGTTCGTTTCGTGCGGGGCTCCTGGAGGAGGCCCGGGCGGCCTTCTGTCACAACCTCGAGCTGCAGGGCCAGTCCCACGCGATGTCGAACTACTGGATCGGCTTGATCGACTACTTCCTCGGCAAGGACGAGAAGGCCCTCGATTCGTTTCATCGCCTGAAGGAACAGTCCGCGGAGTCGGGCTTCGCGAACTTCTTCATGGCCCAGCTTCTCGTCAAGCACAACCGGCACCAGGAAGCCCTGGACCTGCTCGAAGAGCTGCTCGGTCGGACTCCCAACTTCGCGGAAGCGCTCTACCTGCGCGCCCAGGCCTTCCGGGGGTTGTACAAGAACTTCGAAGCCGTGCAGTGCCTGCGCAAGGCGCTGGAGCTTGCACCGGGTGACAGAAGGATCCAGATGGAGCTGGACACCCTGATCGAAGTGCCGTCGATCTAGAACACGCCCTCAGGGCGTGTGGAGGGGTGATGAACCTGGTCTTCCTGGGTCCACCGGGCGCGGGGAAGGGAACCGCGGCCCAGAAGCTTGCCGTGCAGAGCATGCTTCCCCACGTTTCCACCGGCGACCTGTTTCGAAAGGCGGTGGCGGGGCAGACGACGATAGGGGTGAAGGTACGCGCGATCCTCGAGCGCGGCGACCTGGTGTCGGACGAGCTGGTCATTGGCCTCGTTCGGGAGCGGCTCCTGCAGGAGGATGCGCGCGCAGGATTCATCCTGGACGGATTCCCGCGCACCATCGCGCAGGCGGAGGCGCTGCAGGGCATCGTGCGCATCGATGCGGCCGTCTTCTTCGATCTGTCCGACGAAGAAATTGTCCGTCGCCTGTCCGGTCGGCGCGTGTGTGAATCCTGTGGGCGTGTTTTCCATGTCGAGGACCTGCCTCCGCACGTGCCGGGTGTGTGCGATGCCTGCGGCTCTGCCCTCCGGCAGCGCGAGGACGACCGCGTGGAGGTAATCGAGAAGCGGCTTTCCGTCTTTCGGTCCCAGACCCGGCCGCTGGTCGGCTACTACCAGGAGGGCGGGCTGCTGAGACGGGTGGATTCCTCCGGCCAGCCTCACGAGACCTACGCCCAGGTGGTGGAGCAGCTGCGCAGCTACCTCTAGGCAGCATCGCCCGGAGGGCGATATCGTCGGAACTGGTCGGCTGAGCCAGACGCGCCCACTGCGGTAGATGGGCGGGCGCCGCTCCGCATCGCACCTAACCCGACGCGTTGGTGGGGAGCTCCAGCAGGGCACGCAGGATGCACAGTGCCTCCCCGGCGATGTCGTTCATCCGCGCCGTGATGCCGGGCTCGGGAGCGGCGCCAAACTCCCGGATCGACCCCACCTCGATCCCGATGAGACGGATCCAGCGGGGGAGGGCAGCTCCTACCCGGCGCGCGAGCGCGAAGACGGCGGGCAGGTTCATTCCGTGCGGTGACAGGCCGCCCTGGGCGTGCAGCAGGTCCTCTTCCGTGAAGAGGCGCACCGTGCCGACCGGGCATCCCGTGGCGCAGACCGTGTCGATGAGGATGAGGCGCGAGCACCCCTCGACCTCCTGCAGCAGCGCAAGAGGTGAGCCGGTGAACTGCCGCACAACGAGCCCGTCCCCGGGGGGGATTTCCCGCGCAATGCGCTCCCCGACGAGCAGCGCCACCTGGTCGTTTCGGACGATCGGGTTCCCGAGGCAGAGGATGAGGGTTTCTATCGGCCGATCCGTTGTGTCACCCTGCCGTCGCGGTCATGGATCAGGAGCTCCATCGGCATCTGGCCGATGGCGGCATGCGTGGCGCAGGAGAAGCACGGGTCGTAGGAGCGGAAACCCATTTCCACCATGTTGAGGATGCCGTTGGAGACCTGGCCGCCCTTGATCAGCGCCGTGGCCACCTTGCGGATGTCGATGTTCATGGCCCCGTAGTTCTGGGAGCTGGCCACGATCAGGTTCAGGTCCGTCATCATGCCCTCGGCGTCGGTGCGGTAGTGGTGGAACAGGGTGCCCCGGGGAGCCTCGATGATGCCGACGCCTTCGCCGACCACTCCGCGGCTCAGCGTCCGGTAGTCCGTGCCGAGGACCTCGGGATCGTGCGCAAGCTCGCGAAGCCGTTCCGCGGCGTAGAGGCACTCCACGGCTCTCGCCCAGTGGAAGGCCAGGGAGTTCTGCACCGGCTTGGGACCCAGTGTGGCGAAGAAGCGCTCGTACTCTTTCTGGGCTTTCGGGGTGGACATCCCCTCGCACACGTTCAGCCGGGAAAGCGGCGCCACCCGGTAGAGCCCGCTCGCCATTCCGTCCGTAAGGCCGGCCCATCCCACCTTCTTCAGGTAGGGGAACTTGAGGTACGACCACGGCACCGGGTGCTCCGCGACGTAGTCCAGGTACTCCTCTTCGGCAAAGCTGGCCGTCCGCGCCCCGTCCGGCGCCATGACGGCGAGCTTTCCCCCGTAGTAGGTGAGCTTCCCCCCCGGGTCCACCATGCCCATGTGGTAGGAGTCGTGGTAGTACAGGTCCTTGTTCAGGATGATGGACAGGTACTCCTTGTTGGAGAGGACGACGTCGTCCACGACCTTCAGGGTGAACTCGCTGAAGTCCACCAGCAGGTCGGCAAGCGTGCGGATCCGGTCGAGCTGCTCCTGCGTCATGGGCCGGGACACTCCTCCGGGGATGCTGAACACCGGGTGCGTGGACTTGCCGCCGACGAGATTCTCGATCTCCACCGCGTACGCGCGGTGCTGGATCACCTTCTTCCCCACCTCGAGGCCCACCGCCTCGATGACCCCCAGGACGTTGCGCTTCGCCGGGTCCGCCGCCGGCCCCAGCACGAGGTCCGGTGCCGGGCCCAGGGCGTAGATGTGCTCCAGGTGGCTCTCCAGCATGTGCGCGCAGTAGCCCATCTCCCGGATCTTGTGCGCGGTGGGAGGCGGAGGAGCGTCGAAGAGGCGGTCCAGGGCGCGGCTGGAGGCCAGGTGGTGGGGCCAGGGGCACACGCCGCAGAGCCTGGTCACGATGCGCGGCATCTCTTCTGCGGGCCTGCCCCTGCAGAACTCCTCGAAGCCGCGCAGCTCCACGACCTGGAAATAGGTGTTCTCCACGTTGCCGTCGGAGTCCAGGAAGATGTCGATCTTCGCGTGACCCTCCAGCCGGGTGACGGGCTCGATAGTGATGACGCGTTCATCGGTATGGTGGGTCTCGTCCCAGATCTTCGGCATGGGCGCTCCTCCTGTGCCTTCGCGCTAGCCCGTCGTGTCCCGCACGGCGTACTCGCCGAGCGGGTACTCCCGCACCACTCGCCCCAGCTGCGACTTGGGCAGGGAGAAACGATAGAAGTATCCCAGCGGGTCCGGCACCTGGCTCATGAGCTTTTCGATCTCCTCCTCGCTCATGCTGCTTTCACGGTCGGTCATCCCGTACACGGAGGCGAGGGCGGAGAGCATGGAAGCGCCCTGCTCGGTGACTGCCGCGGTGGGTCCCATGCAGCCGCGGCAGGGCATGTTCGTTGCGGTGCACACCGCGTCACACCCGCCGCGGGTGGCCGGTCCCAGGCAGAGGATTCCCTGGTCGAGGAAGCACTTCTCGGGATCGAACATCGTCTCGTGCAGTCGATGCAGCCGCTCCACGGTCACCTTTTCCCCGCGCGTGCGCTTGCACTCGTCGCACAGGGTCTTCACGGAGGCGATGACGGTTCCCTTCGGAGGCAGCGGCGTTCCTTCCTCCACGAACGCCTTGACCACGCCGAGGATCTGCATGTTCATGTCGCGGGTCGGAGGGCAGGCCGGCACGTAGTAGTCCACGTCCACCACGTCGTCCAGGGCCATGACCTCCTCGTAGAACCTCGGAAGCGTGAGCTCTTCGCCGCGGTCTCCGCGCCAGCTCTCCTGGGGGCGAACCCCGTCGGGATTGACCGTGGAAAGCGTGGTCTGGTAGACCTTTTCGAAGATCGCCTGTCGCGTGGTGACGTTGGCCAGCCCCGGTATCCCGCCCATGTGGGCGCAGGCGCCATACGCGATGAGGATCTGGCACTTGTCCCGCATCACGCGGGCCATTTCCTCGTTGTCGGAGTTGCGCACCGCCCCGTGGTAGAACCCGATCGTGATGGACTTGTCCGGCATCCGGCGCAGCTCGTCGTACTTGACGTCGAGAAGGGTGGGAGCGAACACGAGGTCCGCCACGCTCAGCAGCGTGAACAGGTCCTCGTTGAAGTTCACCACGGCGATGTCGCAGCCGACGCAGGAAGCGCCCCGTTTCAGGGCGATGCTGATCTTGTTACCCATGAGGGCCTCTCTCGCCGGATACCGTGCGGTATATCGGTGCCCGCGGCGCGTGCACGCGGTAGGGGCTGGGGCCGAGGACGGTGACGCGCTGGACGAACTCGTTCACGACCTGGGCGAACTTCTCTCCCTCCGCGGCGGATACCCACTCCAGGCGGAATCGATCCCGGTGCAGCCCGAACTGCTGCAGGATGACCTTCAGGAGCGCCATGCGGCGGCGCGTGCGGTAGTTGCCGCCGATGTAGTGGCAGTCCCCGGGGTGACAGCCCAGGACCATGACCCCGTCCGCCCCCTGCTTGAACGCGTGCAGGATGAACTCGGGATCCACGCGGGCGGAGCACAGCGTGCGGATGACGCGGAAGTGGGGACTGATCTGCCGCCGGCTCACCCCCGCGAGGTCCGCGCCGGCGTACGCGCACCAGTTGCAGCAGAACACGAGGACTTTCGGGGCGAAAACAGCCGGCGAGGCCGGCGGCGTCTCCCGGGTTGCCGTTGTGCTCATGTCCGCGTCACCTCCCCGCTGCCCACGAGCGCGGCGTCGATCTCGGCCATGATCTGCCCGCTCTTGAAGCCCTTCTGTTCCATGGCGCCGCTGGGGCAGGCGGCCACGCAGCTTCCGCAGCCTTTGCACGCCGCCTCGCTGAGCTTCACCTTCTTCTTCCCGTCGGCGGCGTCCACGAGCTGCAGGGCGTTGTACTCGCACACCCCGGCGCAGATCCCGCAGCCGTCGCACAGGTCCTCGTTCACCGCCGCGATGGTCGCCTCCGCGAGGTAGGTGCTGCGGCTGATGATCGTGGCCGCGCGGGCGGCGGCCGCCCGGCCCTGGACGATGGCCTCGCCGACCGTCTTGGGGTTGTGGGCCATGCCCGCCAGGTAGATGCCCTCGGTTGCGAAATCCACGGGGCGCAGCTTCACGTGGGCTTCGAGGAAGAACCCGTCCGGGTTCAGCGGCACTTTGAACAGCTGCGAGATGGCGTGGTTATCCACTTCCGCGTCCACCCGGGCGGCGAGCACGACCGCATCCGCCGGGATCGTGAGCCGCTGCGAGCACTGGGCATCGCTCACCGTGACGGTGAGCCGGCTGCGGTCTCCCCCCTCCCGGGAGACCTGCGGCGGGTCGTCCTGCTCGTAGCGCAGGAACGTGACGCCCGCCTCGCGCGCGCTTCGGTAGTAGTGCTCGAAGAAGCCGTAGGTCCGCATGTCCCGGAAGGCCACGCAGACCTCGGCCCGGGGATTGCGGCCCTTCAGCAGCAGGGCGTTCTTCACGGTCTGCTGGCAGCAGACCCGGCTGCAGTAGGGGTGCTCCTTTTCCCGGGAGCCGACGCACTGGATGAACACCACCCGATCGGGCAGGTCCTCCGCCGCGGATCCGTGGACGAGCCTCTCGAACTGCAGTCCCGTCATGACCCGCTCGTCCTGCCCGTAGAGGTACCCCTGCGGCTGCGATTCGCGGGCGCCGGTGCAGATGACGGCCACCCCGTGGCGGATTTCCCGCCGGCCGGACCCGTTGGCGGAGATCTTCGTCGTATACTGGCCCACGAAGCCTTCGACGGATTCGATGCGGCTGCCGAGGTGGACGCTGATGCCGGGCAGGCTCTGCACCTCCCTCACCATGCGTTCGAGCAGCAGGCGGGTTTCCCTTCGCTCGATGGTGGTTCGAAGCCGGTTCAGGTTCCCGCCGAGCTGTGCCTCCTTCTCCACGAGGTCCACCGCGAAGCCCTGGCGCGCCAGGGACAGGGCCGCGGACATTCCCGCCGGTCCCCCGCCGACCACGAGGGCTCCCTGCACGACGTCCAGCGGGATCGTGGGAAGCGGCTCGACGAGGCAGACCTTCGCAACCGCCATGCGGACCAGGTCCCGGGCCTTTCGTGTCGCCTCGTCGGGCTGGCGCATGTGGATCCAGGAGCACTGGTCGCGGATGTTCGCCATCTCGAAGAGGTGGCGGTTCAGCCCCGCCTCCCGGATCGTCTCCTGGAAAAGGGGCTCGTGGGTCCGCGGGGTGCAGGATGCCACCACGACGCGGTTCAGGTCGTGCTCCCGGACCATGTCCCGGATGTGCGCCTGGGTGTCCTGCGAGCAGGTGTAGATGTTGTCCTCCGCGTACACCACCCCGGGAAGCCCCCGGGCGTACTCGACGACCTCCGCGACCCGCACGGTGCCGCCGATGTTCGTTCCGCAGTGACAGACGAACGCGCCCACTCGCGGGGCGAGCTTCTCCACCTTCTTCTCGGGCGGGTAACTCTTCTCCCGGACCTCGGTCCAGCGGTTCTCTGACAGGATCTCGGCAGCGGCCGCGGCGCCTGCCGAGGCCTGCATGACGGTCTCGGGGATGTCCTTGGGTTCCTGGGCGGGGCCGCAGATGAAGATGCCGGGGACCTTCGTTTCGATCGGGCTGAAGGGATCGGAGGCGATGAACCCGAAACGGTTCAGGGGCACCCCCGCAATGGAGCCCAGCTCACGCAGCCTGCCGCCGCCGGAGAAGCCGACGGCCAGCACGGCCATGTCGAACTGCTCGTGCGCCACGCCCCCGCCGTCCTTCTCGTACTCCACCTGGAGGCCCGGGCCGCCGCTCTCCCTGATGCGCGCCACCTTGGCCCGGGTGAACCGGACTCCGTACTCCTCCCTCGCGCGCTCGTAGTAGCGGTCGAAGTCCTTGCCGTGGGCGCGGATGTCGATATAGAAGATCACCGGCTGGATCTCGTGCTCGTGCTCCCGCGCAATGACCGCTTCCTTGATCGAATACATGCAGCAGATCGATGAGCAGTGCTCGTTGCCGTCCACCGGGTCTCGCGAGCCCGCGCACTGGACGAACGCGATCTTCTTTGGCGTTGCTCCGTCCGACGGCCGCCGAATGTGCCCGCCGAACGGACCAGAAGCGGACAGGATGCGCTCGAACTGCAGGCTGGTGACCACGTCCCTGCACGTGCCGTAGCCCAGCCGGGAGAGCCTTCCCAGGTCGACGCGGTCGCAGCCGGGGGAGAGGAGCACCGCCCCGATGTGCAGCTCCTCCATCCGGTCGGTCATGGAGTGATCCACCGCCTGGGCCTTGCAGGCGTCCACGCACTGGCGGCAGTCCGAGCAGGTCCCGCAGTCCAGGCAGCGGGAGGCCTCCGCCACCGCTTCCTCTTCCGTGAAGCCCCGCTCCACCTCCTCGAAGCCTCCCACGCGCTCGGCCAGCGGCAGCCGGCCCATCTCCACCGGAGGGACCTTGGCGAACGCGCGCAAGGGCACCGGCGCCACGAAGGCCGCCGGCGCCGTGCGGCCCGCGCGAAGGTCCTCGCCGCGGAGGTAGCGCTCGATCGATTCCGCCGCCTGGTGACCCTGGGCGATGGAGTGCACCGCCAGCCCCCCGGCGCCGGCGGCGTCCCCTCCGGCGAAGATGCCGGGCACGTTGGTCTGCAGCGTGACCGGGTCGACTTTGAGCAGGCCCCGCTCGGTGATCATCGCCCCGTCGGCAACGTCGAGCAGGGTGGTGTCCGCCCCCTGGCCCGTGGCCACCAGGACGGCGTCCCCTTCCACGAATGATTCGCTGCCTTCCCGGATCCGGGGGAAGTAGCGGCCGTAGCGGTCGAACACCGACTCGCACTCCAGGGTTTCCACCCCCAGGAGGCGGCCCTGCCGGCCGACGATCCTCTTGGGGGCGCGGCGGTGGTAGAACACCACCCCCTCGGACTCGGCGGCTTTCGCGTTCTCGCCGTCCGCGGGCAGCTCGCTCCTCGACTCCAGGCAGATGATCCGGACCTTCTCCGCGCCGAGCCGCTTCGCGGCACGGGCAGCATCGATGGCAGCGTTGCCTCCTCCGATGACGAGCACGTTCCTGTCAGCGCGGGCGCGCCCCGAGGCGGCGTCCTGCAGGAACTCCTGGAATCCCCGGACCCCTTCCATCTCGACGCCGGCGAGGGGGACGATGCCGTCCCGGGTCACCCGGAACTCGCCGAGCTTCTCGGCCAGCGTCGTGAGCTCGGGGACCTGGCCGATGGCCGGGATCACCAGGTCGGCGTCCAGCACGCGGGTTTCCCCGTCCACGGGCATCGGCTCGCGGCGCCCCGTCGCATCCGGGGCGCCCAGGCGCATGCGGGTCAGCAGGACCGAGGCGACCCTGCCGTCCCTGCCGACGATCTTCCGCGGGGCCACGAGGTAGTGGATCTTCACGCCCTCCGCCTCGGCTGCCGCGAGCTCCTGCTCGGAGACCGGCATCTCGTCGCGGGTCCGCCGGTAGACGACCATCGAGTGGCGGGCGCCAAAGCGCAGGGCCGTGCGCGCCGCGTCGATGGCGGTATGCCCCCCGCCGATCACGGCGACCGTCCTGCCGCTGACGGAGAACGGCAGGGACCCGAACGAGGCTCCCTTCAGGAACCCGAGGGCGGGGTGGACCCCCTCGAGGTCTTCCCCCTCGACCCCCAGGCGGCGGCCGCGGTGCGTGCCGATGGCGATGAACACGGCCTTGAACCCCTGCTGCAGCAGGTCGCTCATCGTGAGGTCGGGGCCCACCGGCGTGCCGGTCCTGATCTCCACACCCGCCCGACGGATAAGGTCGATCTCGTAATCCAGGATCTCGGCAGGCAGCCGGTAGCGCGGGATGCCCACTCGCAGCATCCCGCCGGCAACCGGCAGGGCCTCGAAGACGACGGGCCGCAGCCCGTGCTTCGCCAGGTCCCAGGCCGCCGTCAGCCCTGCCGGCCCCGAGCCGATGATGGCGACCCTCTCTCCCGTGCCCGCGGCGGCGGCCTCGGATGGCAGGGCGGTCCAGCCCTCCCGCCTGACCATCTTCATCTCGTAGTCGGCCGCGAAGCGTTTCAGCGCGCGCAGCTGGACCGACTCGTCGATGTAGTGGCGGTTGCAGGCCGCTTCGCACAGGTGCCCGCAGATCCGGCCGCAGACCAGCGGCAGCGGAACCCGGTCACGGATGAGGTCCAGCGCTTCCTTGAACTTCCGCTCACGGATGAGGGCGGTGTAGCCCTGCCCGTTGCAGCCCGCGGGGCACTCTGCCCGGCATGGGGGAGTGCCGGTCTTCTCGATGGCGAACACGTTCGGCGCGGCCTGGGGGAACGGCCGGTAGATGGCCTTGCGCTCGGACAGGCCCTCGTCAAAGGGGTTGGGGATGGTGACGGGGCAGTTCCTGGTGCACTCTCCGCAGCCGGTGCACCTCGACTCGTCCACGTAGCGCGCCTTGCGCCGCACCGTGACGGTGAAATCGCCCGGCTCCCCGCGCACGGACTGCACGTCCGTCAGGGTGAGAAGCGTGATGTTCAAGTGCCGGGCGCAGTCCACCAGCTTGGGAGACATGATGCACATGGAGCAGTCGTTGGTGGGAAAGGTCTTGTCCAGCTGGGCCATCATGCCGCCCAGCGTGGGGGTGGACTCGACCAGGAAGACCCTGAACCCGGAGTTCGCGAGGTCGAGGGAGGCCTGGATTCCGTCGATGCCCCCGCCGACCACCAGGACGGACCCCGAGCCGTTTTTCGCCATGGCTACGCCAGTTCCTTCAGGCCCCGGGAGAGCTCGGTCTTGAGCCTCTTCTCGATCTCTGCAACCTCCTCCCCCCGCGCGGCGCGCCAGAGGTATTCGGCGATGCCGTGGCGGAGGACCTGGGCCATCGTGTCGACCTTCGGCGTTCCCTCTTTCATCCGGGCAGGGGCGTATCCCTGCTCCACGGCAATCTCCCGCAGCACTGCCATCACGTCGGTGAAGCGCACGTCCTGGGGGCAGCGGGCGAAGCAGGTGTAGCACTGGGCGCAGAACCAGAGGCGTTCCGAGGAGAGCAGCTCCTTCTTCATGCCCAGGAGAGCCTGGCGGATGATCAGACGGGGGTTGAACGCTTCGTCGATCTCGGACACCGGGCACGAGGCCGTGCAGGTACCGCACGAGAAGCAGCGCTTGAAGAACGCCGCGCCCGGGCGGGAGGCGATCTCGTTCTTGAAGTCTCCGTCCAGCTGGGAGAGGTCGATGGTTTCCACGGTGTTCCCTCCGCCGTCGCGGTATCCCGCGACATTCCTCGATCAGGCCGCTTTGGGCCGGGGAAGCAGCCCGGCGGCCCCGACGATCTGAGGCACCGCCGCTTCCCACTCGACGGTCATGAGGTGGATGCCCGCAACTCCTTCCATGGCCCGCAGCCGCTCGATCTGCTCGAGGCAGACGCGCAGCCCCTCGGCCTTGATGTCCTTGGCCGCGCCGAGCCGCTCGGCCAGAGAGTCGGGGATCGCGATCCCCGCGACGTTCTCCTTCATGTGCTTCAGCATGCCGAGGGATCGGATGGGAGTGAGCCCGGCCAGGATTTTCACGCGGGAGTGCAGGCCGCGCTCGACGACCTCCCTCATCCAGGCCGCGAATCGTTCCATGTCGTATACGCATTGAGTCTGGATGAAGTCCGCCCCGGCGTTGACCTTCTTCTCCAGGCGGCTCACCCGCCATTCCATGGGATCCGCGAAGGGGTTCTCCACGGCGCCGATCAGGAACCGCGGCTCGTGGATCTCGGCTTTCTTGGAGTTCCTGATCTCCTGTCCGCCCTGGAATACGCCGCGGTCCCTCATGTCCCTGACCATCTGGATCAGCTGTACGGAGTCGATGTCGTAGACCTGCTTGGCCTGGGGATGGTCGCCGAAGCACTGGTGGTCACCGGTGATGCACAGGATGTTCTTCACGCCGCTCAGCGCCGCGCCGAGGAGGTCTGACTGGATGGCGATGCGGTTGCGGTCCCGGCAAGCCACCTGGACCACGGGCTCGAGCCCCTGGCGCACGAGGTACGCCGCGGCCGCAATGGAAGACACCCGGACAATGGAGGTCTGGTTGTCCGTGATGTTGATGGCGTCCGCCGAGTCTTTCAGCGCCGAGATCTTGTCATCCAGAACCTTGGGGTCCACGCTCCGGGGGGGGCCGAGCTCCGCCGTCACGACGAACTCGCCCCGGTCTAGCAGCCGTTCCAGCGTGCTGCCTGATTTGAGCTTGCTCACAGCCGTACGTCCTTTCGGATCACCGACCGGGGCCTCCCGTCGTGCGCTCGGGACCAGTTCCGGGGGGGCTGGATGTCCATGAGCCGCTCGATGCGGCCGAGGCTCTTGAGCCTCTTGTAGATGAGGTCCCAGCCGCAGTCGAGGCTCTTCGGGTCCACCTCGCACTTGCCTCCCACCGAGCCGCCGCACGGACCGTTCATGAGGCCTTTCGAGCATCGGGTCTTCGGGCAGATCCCGGCGGTGAGCTCCAGCGAGCAGTCCCCGCATCCAAGGCATCGCTCCAGCCAGTAGCCCGCCTCCTCGGTGGATCCCATGAACAGCGTATTCAGGGCGGGCTGGACGATCGTGGCCGGGAAGAAGTCAGAGAGCATCTGCACCCCGGCGCCGCAGGCCATGGAGAGCACCACGTCCGCCCGGCTGACCTTGTCCGAGAGCTCGGAGAGGAACTCCCGGTCGCACTGGCGTTCGATGGAGACGGTTTCCACGTTCCTGATCTTCTTGCCCGACATCCGGATCGCCGCGCAGAGAACCCGAGCCTCCTTGTCCCCGCCGGCCATGCAGACGGTGACGCACGTGTCGCACCCGGCCACCAGGAGGTTGTCCACCTCGGGAAGCGCGGCGAGGATCTCCTGGATGGGTTTCTGTTCCGCGACGATCATCTATGCCTCCTCCGCCTGCCCCTGCAGCGCCACCTTCTCGCAGAACCCGTGCACCGCCCGGTAGAGCGCGCTGCCCTCGTCCGCGGCGGTGAAGTGCATCTGCACTGTCTTCCGCCCGATCCCCGCGTCCCGCAGGAGGTCCTGTACCCGGGCCGCGCGTCGCTCGGCGCGGCAGTTGCCGTCCAGGTATCGACAGGCATCCTTGCGGCAGCCCACTACCAGGATCCCGTCCGCGCCGTCCTGCAGCGCCTCCATCAGGATGGGCTCGCTTACCCTGCCGGTGCAGGGCATCTCGAACGTGCGCACGGAGGTCGGCAGGCGGTAGCCGAGCTGCCGCATCCTTGCCAGCGCACTCGCGCCGGCCTGCGCACAGTGGATCACCAGCACCGCATGTTCCACGGCTGCTCCTATCTCACCAGCGCCTGCATCCCGGCCCGCAGATTCGTCGAGCCCAGGTTTCGGATCTCGATGGCCTGCGCCGGGCACTCCGCGGCGCACAACCCGCAAGCCCGGCAGGCGGACGCGCGGACTTTCGCCGTGCGCTCCACCGGGTCCTTCTCCATGGCGCCGAACGGGCACACCCGCACGCAGGTAAGGCAGTACGCGCACGTTTCCTTGTTCACCACGGGGATGTGCTCCTCGATGCGGATCCCACCCGGAGACAGGCGCTCCTGGATCGCGCGCGCCAGCGATGCGGAGCTCTCGCGGAGCTCCGCCCCGGCCCGGCTTCCCCGGGCGTCGCCCATGGCGAAGACGCCGGCGCGGTTGGTGGCATTCACCTCGCGCCAGAGACAGTCCGGCTGCGCGGCGCGGTCCCCCTCCAGGCGGAGCGCGAGCGCCCCTGCGAGCGCGCGGGCCTCGGGCGCCAGGCCCATCCGCCCGGGGATGACGAGGATCTTCGGCTTCTCGATGACGAAGGCGGCGCTGGTATGATCGTCGATGCCCCGAAGGACGAAGTCGCCGTATCCGCTGGCGACGCTGACCGTGTCGCGGTAGCGGATGAAGAGAATGCCCATCTGGCGGCACTCGTCGTAGAGCTCCTGCGTTCCGGCGAGGGACACCCGCGCGTTCCTGCACAACACGAGCACCTCCGCCTGCATGCGCCGGGTCAGGTGCGCGGCCGCGAGAAGGACGTCCCGGAACACTTCCGGCTCCGTCTCTCCGTCCCGGTCCAGAAGGACAACGACGCGTCCGCCGACCGCCCTCCCGCTTGCCATGTATCCGTAGAGCTGGGTGAGCGTGAAGGCACCCGACTCCTCCGGCGGCGTCTCCCGGCGCTCGGGCGCGAAGACGATGGACCCGTACTCGCGGGCGTCTCCGCCGGAGGACCGTATGAGAAATCCCCCCTCGACCGGAGTCGGATCGGCGCGCGCGCCGGACGGCAGAAGGAGGATTCGCTCGTCCCGTCTCGCTTTGTCCCGCAGGTCATCCAGGAGGCGCGGGTTTTGCAGGAGCTCCCCCAGGCAGCCGGGAGACGCCGGGCAGCCGTCGGTTTCCATGACGTCGACGCTGATCCCTTCGGAGGCCAGGCCGAGCGCTGCCGTCAGCCCCGACATTCCGCTCCCGTAGACCAGCACCCTGCGGTGTGCCACGGCGGCGGTATCGTTGGCGGCCTGGGTGCCGTACAGGAGCTGGCCCAGGGATTCCAGGACCGCGCATACGGTGCCTTCGATGCCTTTCGTCTCCTGGTACAGATCGAGGACATCCGCCTTGAGATTGATGGCGAGCCAGTCCGCGCGGCTGATCACGAGCCGCCGGGCCGTCTGCTCGTAGAACCCGTTCTCCTTCAGCAGGGGACAGCCGGCGAACACCACCTTGCGCTTGCGGATGGCAGTGAGGGTCTCCGGGACGGCGCGGCAGGGCTCTTCCAGGACCACCAGCCGGTCGAGTACCTCGCTCTTCGCAACGGATGCGGCAAGCCTTTCCATGTCGATGAGGTTCGGCGCGCAGCGCGCATGGCTGCAGAGCACGACGGCGGGCTTGCCGTTCATCTATGTCCTCACTGCAAGGTGCCTCAGCACCTTGTGCGAGATCATCGAGGCATCCTCGATGCTCTCCTGTATGGGCATGGGCCGTCGGCAGGCCCCGGCGACGAAGATGCCGTGATCCGGTTCCGTGGACTGCAGGTATCCCTGCGCATCCAGGTCCAGGCCGAAGATCTCCGCCAGCTCCTCGGCACCCTGGGGCGGGCCCATGCCGTTGGCAAGCACGACCAGGTCGTAGGAGCGTTCCTGGCAGTGCAGGTCCGGGAGGGATTCGAAACGGATCACCGGTTTGCCTTCCGCGTCGGCCTGGACGCACAGGGGATTGGAGCGGACGAATCCCACCCTGCCCTTCAGTCCCTGGATGAATCTCTCGAAGTCCCTGCCGAAGTGCTGGATGTCCATGTAGTACACGTCGATGTGGGCATCGGGCGCCTCGACGGCGATGCGGTTTGCCATGCGCAGCGCGGTGGCGCAACACACCCGCGAGCAGTGCGGCAGTCCCTCCCTCACGTCGCGGGAGCCGACGCACAGCACGAACGCGATCCGCTGGGATCCGGCCGGTCGGTACGTTTCTCCGAAGAACTGCCTCTCCAGCTGGCCCACGGTCATCACCCGGGAGGAGCTGCCGTATCCCCATTTGCGGTTGGCCGAAGGATCGAAGGGGTGGAACCCCGCGGCCACGACGACGCCCCCGGCGGAGACCTGTGTCGTCTCCGTCCTGCGGTCCAGGCGGATGGCGCCGACGGGACAGGAGCGGACGCAGTCACCGCATTCGGTGCAGTCTCCGGTCACGACGTACTTCCATCCGGGGATCTGCTCGATCCCGCCCCTGGGGCAGGCGTCCCGGCAGATCCCGCACTCTGTGCAGGAATGCCAGTCGATGGGGTTTGGCCTCGTCTCCAGATCCACGAGGTATCCGCCATTCGTTCGATGAAGAGCGGCAGGAGCGGAGGAGAAGTAGCAGGAGGTGAGGGGGATCTCCCGGAGCTCGCTCATGGCGTCACGCAGGAGGCAGACGCCGCAGTGCACGCACGAGTCCGCTGCCTTGCATCCATAGTGAACGGCCTGCCCGCCGGGATAGGGGCTCCTGTCAACCAGGGAGACCCGCACCCCCGCGCGAGCGAGGTTGTTCGCGACTGCCATGCCCGTGACGCCGGCTCCGACCACGCAGACAGACGGCTCTTCCAAGCTGCTATCCTTCTTGCCTGGGACGCGGCAAACCGTTCATGCGTCCCTCTCGTGAAGGGCAAAACGTAGAGGCTGGCTGCTGCGGATGCACCGGATCGGAGGTCGTGAGCTAAACCAGAAGCCGGATGAAGAGAGTGCGGATGGTTGCTGTCTGGGCCAACAGGAACGTTCCCCGACGACCGCTGTCAACAGACTGGATGCACATTCCGTGATGAGGCTCGGGTCCTTCCCGTTGGTCTTTCTGGCATGCAGAGCTCTCACGATGCTCTCCTGCAGAAATACCAGTTCAGCCAGGGCTAGGAAACCAGATAACCTTGGTTTGATTCTTTGTATACCAATTTTTCGATTTTGTCAAGTGTGCTATTATGCACGATATGTTTATTGGCATTGACTTCACGACTTCTCTGTAACCTCACCAAGGAGGGGGAAGACAATGGAAATGGCCATGCTGGATCCGAAGAGGATGAAGGACTGGGAGATCGCCGAGGCGGCGGAGGCCGGCATGAAGCCGGTGAAGAAGCTGGCCGCCGAGATGGGCGTGGAGGACCGCGAGCTTCTTCCCTACGGCCACTACGTGGCCAAGCTGGACTACATGAGCATCCTGGAGCGGCTGAAAAGCCGGCCCGACGGGAAGTACGTGGAAGTCACGGCCATCACCCCGACGCCGCTGAGCGAGGGAAAGTCCACCACCACCATGGGCCTGGTGGAAGGGCTGGGCAGGATGGGCAAGAG
>Ga0153915_10000842_pt1 | contig 28273 bp, 25 predicted proteins | sample Opewatmetagenome_2_FD_107003 | JGI IMG/M metagenome (GOLD analysis project Ga0153915, IMG submission 107003) | Freshwater wetland microbial communities from Ohio, USA - Open water 3 Core 3 Depth 3 metaG | ecosystem: Environmental > Aquatic > Freshwater > Wetlands | place: USA: Ohio, Lake Erie...
ACGAAGGCCTTGACGTACTCATCACCCGGGTCATCTTTCTTGGGCACACCAATGACAGCAGCCATGGCTATCTTGGGGTGCTCATAGAGCGCGTCCTCAATCTCACGCGGATAGGCCTTGAGCCCTCCTGCGTTGATCATTTCCTTCTTCCGATCGCTGATGATGGTGAAGCCCTCATTGTCCATGTAGCCAATGTCACCTGTGAGGAAGAAACGCTTCCCACCTATGGTTCTGAAGACCTCCTCAGTTTCCTTCGGTTTGTTCCAGTATCCTTTCATCACTTGAGGGCCGCTGACAGCAATCTCTCCCTTCTCACCTATTGGCATCTCCTTCATGCCAGTTTCGACGTCGAGTATCTTGCAGATGGTGTCAGGTATTGGCAGTCCAATGGATCCAAACTTGCGGTCTCGCCGGTTTGTCGGGTTGATGTGTGTGACTGGCGAGGTCTCAGTGAGCCCGTAGCCTTCGAAGAGGATTGCACCAGTGGCTTCCTCGAATTTCTTGGCCAGCTCAGGAGGCAATGGTGCTGCTCCGGAACTGCATACCTTGATGGACCTCAGATTGTACTTCTTGACGTCGGGATGGTTGACAACTCCCGCATAGAGTGCCGGCACGCAGTTGAATATGGTTCCCTTGTATTCTTGCAAGTCCTTCAGGAGCGCGGTCATCGGGGGTTTCCCGGCTCTGGGGTCTGGGATACAGACGATCCTAGACGAGAGGTATGTCCCCATTAGCATAGTCAGCGTCAAGCCGTAGCTGTGGTACCATGGCAGAGCTCCTACAAAGACTTCGTCCATCTCCTGGATCTTCGGAGGCGCCTTGATGTCTTCAGGCGACAGGTTCACCCACTCATAGACCTGATGCACGTTGGAAACCAAGTTACTGTGCGTCAGTGCTGCACCCTTGGGGGTGCCAGTAGTCCCGCCGGTGTACAGGATCAGGGCCACATCGTCGGGGTTGACCTTGACGTCTGGCGGCTTAGGTTCCGATTTGGCAATGACATCATCGTAGAAGAATGTCACGTCGGCTTGATACGAGGGACTTTTCGGAATCTTACCAAGAGCGCCGCCGAGCACTGCCTTGGCTTTCGGCAAGAACGACTTGACGCTGCAAACGACTACAGTCTTGACATCTGTCCCCTTGATGGCCTCGTAGCACGTTGGTGTGAATGTCGGATGGTCAAGCACAAAGACGGCAGTTGCACCTGAGTCCTTGAGCTGGAAATTCAGTTCCGCCACCTTGTACATCGGGTTACAGGTCACGACGGTTGCTCCAGCTTTCAGTCCGCCGAAGAACACAGCCGGGAAGTGGGGCACATTCGGCAGGAAGAGGGCCACCCTGTCGCCCTTCTTGATGCCTCGGGATGCGAGGAAGTTCGCAATCCTGTTGGCGTGATCACGAATTTCGGCATACGTCTTCGAGGCGCCCTCGAACAACGTGTAGGGCCGAGTTCCATTCTTGTCTGCTGCTTTGTCCAGCATGGCATAGATTGGCTCTTTCGGATAGTCCAGTTTCTTGCGGGCTTCCTTTGGCCACTTGAACTTGTACCAGAGATAGGTTTCTTCTACCAATCTAAACTCACTCCACTACTCTCTCTTGAGGATTCTTGACTCCGAGTAGCAGTCAAAGACTGTTTGCGCCTACACGTTCGTGACTGATATCTCTTCTGTCAGAAGAGGAACTGGCCTCAGACCGCAACATGCTCAATCTACGCTCCCCGGCTCTCCGATGGTCCAGATAGCACAACAGATAAGATGTGCCATGACGAACCATTCCTGTATTTGATGTTGTCACACGAAAGCCAATGACCGGGGATTGCCGATTTGAGCTATGAGCAAGTAACCGTACAGTCCAATAGTCAGACGTTGAAGCCCACAGTGACAGACCGACTCACAATGGGCTATGTCTACCCACATGCCCCATTGGAGATCATCATGGCACATGGCCTGACTCCAACTCTGGTCCGCGCTCGACCAGGGATTGCTGGCGCGTTTGAAGCCAGTCTCCAGACGTTTGCCTGTTCCTATACCAGGAATCTGTTCAGTCAGCGCGCTAACGATCAAATGCCCGCCTCATCAGCACTCCTGTTTCCAGGCAACACGTGCGATTCTCTCCTGAACGTGGGTGATATCTGGCGTGTCCGCTTTCCTGACGACATCATATTTCGGCTCACGTATCCTGCAGCGAATCAGGGCGAAGCAGCAGTCCACTATCTTGCAGACGAACTGAGAAGCCTGAGCCAGTCAATAGAAGCAGCATTTGGTCGCCCTTTCTCTGAGGAGGAATTCAGGGATGCTGCAGGTCTGACTCGGCAGTTTCGCAGTGCAGCCCAGTTCCTTTATGCAGCAAGGGTCGTAAGCCCTCAGGTACTCCGGTACTCTAAGCTGGCTGCACTGATACATACCTTTCTTCTGTCGCCTGACCAGAAGTCAGCTAACGAGATCACGAATGCGTCCACACAGGTTCAACGAGCCCTGGCTCGGTCGAGGCTTCTAGATTCTGCAAAGAAGATTCAGGAGCAACTGATCAAAAGGCATCTTACACCAGCGGCCCTCCCTCACGGTGCCAAGTCACCTCGAATCGCTATTGCAGGCGGCATGATTGATCCCGGTGCCATTGTTGCACTCTTCAACGCTGCGGGTATTCCTGAGGATGCACTCGTTATGGATCTTTTCTCGTTCGGCTTCAAGACCGTGTTCACTCCACCCTGTGAAGTGGGACGAGACCCATTCGACAGCGTTGCAAGGTCTATCCTAGCATCACCCCTAGAACCAACCCAGGAGGGACTAGGAGTGCGTCTAGCTTTTCTGAAGGATGTCGTCACCAATCTGGCCGTCGATGGTCTAATCGTCTGTGAACAGTCCTTCTGCGACCCCGATGAATTCGAGGCGCCAAGTCTTGAGGCGGAGGCCTCTAAGTCAGGAGTGGCCGTGATGAGGCTCCCCATCGACCCCGAACTCTCAGACCGGGAGCGGCTGGGAGTTCGCCTTCAGAGCTTCCTCGAAACTATCAGTCCTAGGAGTGGGAGGTGACAACATTGGGACAGGAAGAACGACATACTGAAGAGAAAGTGTACAGGCAGCTTCGCGCCAATTCACTACTCCAAGAGATCATGTTGCGCTACATGATGGAAGGCCAAGCCGCCAGTGAACAGGGCAAGCTGGCATGGGTTACGTCTGGCTTCCCCGTAGAGATTCCAGTGACAATGGGCGTCAATGTCAGTTACCCCGAGCAATACGGGGCTATCATCGGCTCACAGAAGGTTGGTCCGGAGATCTGCGGGTTTGCCGAAGAGTTGGGTTACTCCCAAGAGCTCTGCTCCTATGCCCGGTCTAGCATTGGCTCTGTGCGCTATCCTGAGAAGAGCCCGTTGGACGGGCTGCCAAAGCCCCAAGCTCTGCTTGCATGCAACAACATCTGTGGAACAGTCCTTAGGTGGTACGACGCCGTATCCCAAATGACCGGCGCGCCTGTCTTTCTGTTTGACACTCCTCCCACGGAGGGCGACCAGCCATCACACCACAGGGAATACGTTCGCCAGAGCGTCCTGCGGCTCATTGATTTTCTTTCTCGTACCTTTCATACGTCCTTCTCAGAAGAACGCTTACGTAAGGTGGGTGAGCTATCAGGCGAAGCGATTGATCTGTGGACTCGCTCTCTGAAGGCTTGTCGCAATAGACCCAGTCCACTGAACTGCGCTGACAGGTTTCTTGCCATGGCTCCTATCGTAGCATTGCGTGGCACAGAACCGGCGATTGAGTTCTATCAGGCCCTCCTTGAGGAAGTGCAGGAACGCGTGTCGCAGGGTCTTGGAGCAATCCGAGATGAGAGAATACGTCTGCTGTGGGATGATATTCCTCCTTGGTTCACGATCTTCCGTTTCTTCAATGGCCTTGCAGCGAGAGGTGTCGTCTTCCCTGCAGACACTTACACTCACGCATGGTCCGGATCGCTCGCTGGTGCAGACCTGCTAGATAGTGTTGTGTCTGTCTATTCCAACGTCTACCTGAACAAGGGTCTCGAGGCCAAGGTCGACAAGATGTGCGAGTTGATCAAGGAGTACTCACTCGATGGGTTCATCATGTTCTCAGTCCGTTCCTGCAAACGCTATTCCCTCGGGCAGCTTGTGTCAAAAGAGCTCGTCATGGAAAGGACTGGCGTACCGGGAGTCGTGATTGAGGGTGATATGGTGGACAGTCGCCTCTTCAACGACGCACAGATTCAGACAAGGCTTGATGCGCTTCTTGAGATGTTTCTATAGGGTGGCACTGAGTTGGCAAGACGCACAACCATTGGAATAGGTCTCGATATTGGGTCGACAACGACGAAAGGTATACTTGTAGACTCATCAGGCACTGTGCTCGCGGCCTCGCTCGTGACCACTGGTGCGTCGGCCCCTATCGCCGCAAGACATGTCATGGATGAGCTGTCACAGACATCGGGTAAAGAGCTGACAGGCTTGCCTATCATTACCACTGGCTATGGACGGACATCGGTCGAGTTCGCCCATGAAACCGTGACTGAGATAACGTGCCATAGTATGGGTGTTCATTCACTGAACCCCGACATTCGGCTCCTTATTGACGTGGGTGGCCAAGACTCGAAAGTGATACGGATTGGACCAAACGGGCGTCCAACGGACTTCGAGCTGAATGACAAGTGTAGTGCGGGGACCGGCAGGTTTCTAGAAGTAATGGCCAGAGTGCTGGAAGTCTCAATTGACGATTTGGGTCCCCTTGCTCTACGCTCCACTTCTCCGTCCACAATCAGCAGCACATGCACAGTCTTTGCCGAGAGCGAAGTTGTAGGCAGAATCGGGACTGGTGCCGCGCCAGCCGACATCGCTGCAGGAGCCCACTTGGCCATGGCAGGGAAGGTTGCCACTTTAGCAAAGAGGGTTGGCTTGGTCACTCCCGTGGGTGTGACTGGCGGCGTGGCTCTAAACCCTGCGTTTCGCCACTATCTCTCCAAACAGCTGAATAGTTCTCTTTGGATGCCGGACAAGCCCCAGCTGACTGGGGCCCTTGGTGCAGCGATTCTAGCAGTCAAACGATAGGTTCCCATTTCTAGCGCTAGAGGCCGATTCAGCACAAATGCAGATTCATGATGTCATATCTGTCTGAACTCTCAGCTAGGGGCTTCGAGCGCCTTCTCACCGGCCTTGATTCCCAAGTCAAGAGCCAGGTGGTTGATCTTGACGAACTTCGGCCACCGTTCCTCCATCTGGTGTCTGAGGCCCTCGATCGACACGGCTTTCGTGATTGCAGCAAATGCCCCCATCATGACTACGTTGGCCGTCTGCTTGCTTCTAACTTCTTGGTCTGCGATGCGTGTGGCGGGAATACTATAGACTTTCACACCCTTCGGGAGTTCAGTTTCCACTTTGACAAGGTCACTGTCGATTATGAGTATGCCATTCTCTTTCAGACCGTGGACATACTCAAGATATGCTGCCCGGCTCATGACGACAAACACATCGGGTGCAAGGACCTTCGGGTAGTCGACCTCTTCATCACTGATGACTATCTCGCTCTTGCTGGCACCGCCTCGTGCCTCGGGGCCGTAAGACTGGGTCTGGACCACGTACTTCTTGTCGAAGAGAGCCGAGGCTTCCCCGATGACGACTGCCATAGTGACGATGCCTTGACCACCAAAGCCTCCTATCCTTACCCCATAGCGCACCATGCAATCACTTCCTGACCTTTGCGTGCATCTGTTTCAGGACATCAGTATATTCAGGCTTCTCAATATCGACGAACTCACCGCAGACTATTCTCCTTGCGTAGTCGAGTTCTGCCTCGTGCGGTGGAAGGCCGTTCTGGATGTCAGTCACCTCTAGGAGGTGTTTGTGCATATCGACGCCCTCGCCCAGCCTGTTCATCCTGCCATATGCAGTGGGACACGCGCCGACAATCTCAATGAAAGAGAGCCCCTGCTTCGTGATACCTTTTTCAATCGACTTTGTGGCACGACGAACCTGAACGGCTGTCCAACGTGCAACGAACGTCGCTCCAGAGGACGCGGCAAGCTTGACCAGATTGAAAGGATGTTCTATGTTGCCAATCGGAGCTGGGCTCGTCTGTGTCCACTTCTCGTGCTCAGTAGTGGGTCCAAACTGGCCGCCTGTCATGCCGTAGTTGAAGTTGTTTATGCAGACAACAGTCATGTCGATGTTTCTCCGGCAGGCATGGATAAGATGGTTTCCACCTATTGCAGCAAGGTCTCCATCGCCTGCAACTACCAGAAGCTCGAGATCAGGATTGGCAATCTTAACACCCGTGGCGAATGGGATGGCTCTGCCATGTGTCGTGTGAAATGTGCCTGTCTTGAAGTAGCCCGAAGTACGACCACTGCATCCAATGCCTGAGACGACGACCACCTTCGAGAAGTCGATGCCCAAGGTGTCGATGGCCCTTGTGATCATGCCTGTCACGATTCCTATCGAACAACCGGGACAGTAAATCCATGGCATCCGGTCCTCTCTGATGTACTTGGCCATCGGGTGCTTCAGTGTGACCTGCTCTGCTGTCGCAGTCATTTAGCATGGACCTCCATGATCTTGCGTAGAATTTCGTCAGGTAGTTGAGGTGTCCCGGCAGGTTTTGTCATGAGATGAACAGGTGTAGGCGCTGCAAAAGCCCTGACCATATAGTAGACCTGCCCCATGTTCTGTTCAGGCACTATGATGTGCTTGACATCTGAGGCGAGCTGTGCGATGGGTTCTTCGGGGAAGGGCCAGACGGTCTTCAATCTCAACATTCCCGCCTTGATGCCTTTTGCTCTTGCATCCTTAACGGCTCTCCTGGCGCTTCTAGCTGGAGTCCCATAGGCGACGATGGCGATTTCTGCATCGTCCAAGAAGTATCTCTCTACCTCGGTTATCTCATCGATGTGCCTGAGTATCTTCTCGTTTAGTCGAGTCACGAGCTCAATCTGGACCTCGTCACTATCAGTAGGATATCCACGCTCATCGTGTGTAAGACCTGTGGCATAGAACTGGTACTTTGTACCGAGCAAGGCCATTGGCGGCACAAGATCATCATCAGGCTTGAAGGGGAGATACTCGGAGGGTTCGCTCTTGGGCATCTTCCTGCTTACAAGCTTCAAACTCTTCTCATCAGGTATCACTAGTGCTTCTCTCATGTGTCCGACTATCTCATCGGCCAGCAGGAACACAGGAACTCTGTATTTCTCTGATAGATTGAAAGCCCTGACAGTGAGGTCAAACATCTCTTGGACGGATGCCGGTGTCAGTGCGATTATCTGATAGTCACCATGGCTGCCCCACTTTGCCTGCAGCACATCACCCTGCTGCCCACGTGTGGGTTGACCAGTACTCGGGCCGCCACGCATTATGTTAACGATCACGATCGGAGTTTCCGTCATGACGGCAAGACCCACAGCCTCCATCATCAGGCTTGCACCCGGACCCGAGGTCGCGGTCATGGCCTTAATCCCCGCCCATGAGGCCCCAATCACACTCGTTATGGAAGCGATTTCGTCCTCATACTGAACATATGCTCCGCTCAGCTCAGGCATCCTGACGGCCATCCACTCAGCTATCTCTGTCGCAGGAGTGATCGGATAGCCACCGAAGTATCTGCACCCGGCGCTCAGAGCCCCTTCAGCACAAGCGATATCACCCATTGTGAACATGGTTCGTTCGGGCATTCAGTGGGCCTCCTCCTTCTCGTCCTTCTTTTGATACTCAGGGACAATCGTGCCCTCCTCCACTGTTCCTGCTTCAAGCGCCGCCTCCGCCACCTTCCTATCAACCAGAAAGATGGCCATATCGGGACAAATCAGTTCACAAAACTCGCAATTCACGCAGGCGTCAATATCACAGGCAGTGACTGGATGGTATCCCTTGCGGTTGTACTTATCCTCTGTCAAGCACAGGACGTGCTTGGGACAGAATTCCACACACAGACTGCATGCCTTGCACTGTTCCTGCAGGATGACGAGGACTTTCTCTCTAGTCCTCGGGGGTTTGGGTGTGATCGGCTTGCGAACAGTTGTCATTCAGGCGCACTCCGTTGACAGTCTGCCGTATGTCTTTGTCCCTAGATGGACTGGTCTGGACAGAGCCCGGTCTTAGTTGAGGTTGACCAGAAGTAGCAGGTATATGAGCCTTACCTTAGTGCTGCCGCACGGGTCGTGAAGTATGACCACAGTTAAGAGGTAGCACTACAAATCAGACGACAACACGATGATGGTGTGGTAGGCCTTGTCCGACGACGAGCCAAACGAGGAAGAGCTGGCCAAGTCGTTGAAAGGCAGGACCTTGCGGGTCTACTGGTACATGCTGCGTCATCCTGTGCCGATGACTGCACGGGAGATTCAGCGTGGTGCCGCCCTTTCCAGTCCCTCGCTGTCTATGCACCACCTTGAACACCTTAGGCTGCTAGGATTGGTGGATAAGGATGTTCATGGTCAGTATACAGTGAGACGGGACGTGCGTGTCGGGGTTCTCAAGCTATTCGTCGGGAGGGGTCGGCTCATGGTGCCCCGATTTCTCTTCTACGCGACCTTCTACACCTCTGTGACTGCTGCACTTGCCACGATGATACTGGGCACCGGCCACACCGATTCGTACTTGATCGTTCTGCTTGTCCTTCTGACATCAGTCTGTGTGGTCCTGTGGTACGAGTCAATGAAGATATGGAGGGAACAGCCATTTCCAGAGCAAGAAGACTAGGTTCTAAGAGTAGAACTAATTGCCATATCGCGCAAGTCAATACGGACGGTTACTTTCCGGTGGTACTGTCCTGGAGTGAATCTATGCACATCTTGCTCCGATCATTTGCCCTAGCTCCTATCCTGCTGCTTCTGCTGATAGGAGGAACACTGTTTCAGCCAAATCCTCTTTGTGCTACTGTCAGCGAGGAGTCCGCTGGTGGCGAAACCTTTGCCAACTATAGCGACAATCCGGATCTTTCACTCACGTATCACTCCCTATGGAACGAAACAGAAACCCCTGTTTATTCAGGTGACAGAATCTCGGGCGACAGGGTGGTTCTCACAGGTACTTGGTCGCCTTCTGGCACGGTTGCCGAGAGCTGGATTAACGTGAGCGCGACCGCAATCCCAATGAATATCTCTAGTCAGAACCCGTCCAGCTCAGTTTCGATTGACACGCGAGGGCTGGGGAACAACGCCACCTGTATCATCACGGTCTTTGCATTGCTGCTTAACGGGTCCACTATCAATCAGACATTCAGCAATGTCTTCATTGGTAACTTCTTTGTTCCTCATGTCAGGGTGCTATCTCCTAACGGTGGCGAGCACTGGACAGGCGCTAACAACGTGACCTGGTTTGGCTGGGACAACAACACTGACGAGTCACTGACCTATGAAGTACTATTATCATCTGACTCAGGGACTAGCTTCCAGCTTCTTGCCACACATCTCTCGTCAACATCGTACCAATGGGATTGCACGGGTTTTCTCAATCTGAGTACCTACATGTTCGAGGTTCGTGTCACAGATGGTATCTACGTGTCATTTGACAGGTCTGATGGGACTTTCACTGCAGGAAGCATTCCCATAACGACGACCACTACTACTACGACCACGACCACAACCGCGAATACAACAACTACTACTATCGACAACAGTCTCATTGTTGGCTTCTTCATCTCTGCGGCCATGATTTCGAGCGCGATTATGGCGCTCATAGTTTACTATGTGGCCAAGAGATGGTACTGATTCAATGCTTGATTGTCTGAACAGATTAAAGAAATCTGTCAACAAGTGCATCTGTGCTGATGACATGTTTGTGAAGGCCAAGTTCCTCGGGATCTATCCCCATTGCCAGACCAAGCAGCTGCGTGTAGTAGAACACAGGAAGATGATACCTGTCGCCAATCTCCTTGTTTAGCTGAGGTTGAGACATCTCGAACTGGAGGTGGCAGAACGAACAGACATCTACTATGCACTCCGCCCCTGCCTCAATCATGTTGTCAAGCTTCTCACGTGCAATGTCTATGCTGACGGGCACATTTGACCCGCGGACTCCACCACCAGCGCCACAGCAGAGGAACTTCTCCTTGTACTTCACACTCTCTGCACCCGTGACTTCGACAAGCTCATCAAGGAACGTGTATTTCTGAGTCTGCTTCCAAGGCCTGAGCTTGGTCGGCTTCAAGAGGTGACACCCATAGTGTGTTCCGACCCTCAGCCCGTTCAGAGGGCGGGTCACCTTCTTGCGCAGGTTCTCCAACCCGAGGTTGTAGATGATCTCGACGAGGTGCTTTGCATCAGCCTTTGCCTCATACTTCACACCAACACTCTTGAGGATCCGCTGGACCTCCTTGAGCCTCTCGGGGTTCTCATGGACCACGTGGAGGGCCTCTTTGAATGTCCCATAGCAGCCATTGCAGCCTGTGAGTATGTCATGGCCTGCTGCTTCTGCGAGTGCGAGGTTCCGTGAGGCGAGGGCAAGCCATGTGGGCTCACTGAATGACCTGATCACCCCGGGGGCAGGACAGCAGCTCGCGCCCTGCAAGTCCTCTATGTCAATCCCAAGTTTCGGGAGCACAACCCTGATGCTCTTCTCCACATTGGGAAACCGGTTGGGCATGACGCATCCCAAGAAGAATGAATAGGTCTGAGCTTGCGTCATCTCTAGTTAGCCCCTGCTCCCTCTCCCTCGACTAGAGCGTTGAACCCTGTCTGCCTCATTATCTCCTTGACCTGAGCGAGTGCCTGTTCGCTGGAGTGCGTTGTAGGAGGTATCTCGACGATGCCAAGTTCTCTCCGCATCTCTTGGTTTGCATCGTCTAGTGGGACTGCATGACCCGTCTGGAGCAGCTTCTGAGCCGACTTACGATGCTGTGGCAGCATGAACCCTTCCTTGACAGCCATGTTCCGCATTATGATGATTGCGTCTGTGACCTTGATCTGTCTTGGACACCTTTCGAGGCAAGTTAGGCATGTGGCACAAAGCCAAAGGTCGGGCGAACTCAGCACGTCCTCTTTGAGACCGAGCAGAGCCTTCCGCATGAGTTCACGTGTCCTGAATGCGGTTCGACGTCCGCTAGGGCAGACACTAGAACAAGTCCCGCATTGGATGCAGGTGCGTATTCTGTCTGCACCTGCTGCGACAATCTTGTCTACGAAGGTAGGGTCTATGTCTGCGCTCCGAATGGTTTCACGGCTGATGTCGCCCATTAGTATGTCCTTCGATGCAGTGGTGCTGTCAGGCATCTGAGTTTGCGTGATATAAGAGTGGTGCTGATGACAGAGCTCCTCAGAGTGCCCTCATTGGAAATTGTACTTCTCGCTTGACAGGAGACCTGCGTTTCCGATTCTGACATTAGTGAGGCCTGCGTCTTGAGCAGCCTTCACTGCCGCCTCTGCATGCGCTCTGCTAGTGCATGGCAGGTCACTCATCATATGGTGAGGGTAGAATCCTAGGAGCGCAGTCGGGACAGTTGGGTCGCAGGATGCAATGAAGGCGGCAAGACTTCTGACCTCAGACAGGCCTATGTAGCCCGGGATGAGAAGTATGCTAGCAATGAGAAACTCTTCCTTGCGTTTCCTTCCCCGTTGCGCCAATGCTCTGAAGTTCCTGAGGACAGTCGTGTTGGACACACCTGTCAATGCAGTGTAGAGCTCAGGAGAGTACGCCTTCAGGTCGAACTTGATTGGCCCTCTGCTCTCCCAGACAACATCCGCAATCTGCTGTAGCCACTTGCCGGAGATCAGGCCATTGGTTTCATAGCATATCTTCACATCTCGTTCTTCGCGAAGGAGCTTCGAGGTTTCGACCGTGTGCCATGCATTACACGAGGGATCGCCGCCGAAATAGCAGACGCATGCGGTCCTGTCGTCAGCCACTGCCGCGAGTTCAGAGGGGGTCATCAGAGGAGTCCCTCTCCCCATCATGCCTCGATAGCTTATGTTCTGACAGAACAGACAGTCTGAGCTGCATGTGCCATAGAATACGGCGAGGTTTTTTAGATAACGTGCATAGGGGCTGTATGCCCCGTTGCAGTGAGTCAGCGAACATACCCAGTCTGCTACGCAGTTGGTGGGCAGCAGGTCGAAGTACCACGACACAACTGCTTTGCCGGGATACCTCTCAGCGATTCGTGAGTCAGTAACGGTCCTCAGGTGACAGAATCCATTCTCGCCCTCGTCAAGCCTGCAATGATTTGCACATTCCGGGCACACTATTGCGCCGCCCTTTGGGACTGTCGGGACTAAGCCATCGTTCTGTCTGCTGGCCCAATGCACTCTCATCACGCGTTTCAGAGATGCACTGTTCGCCTCTAGGCACTCAGGACAGCACCCTATGGACTTCGAAATGAGTCGCCCTTCAAGGGCGTGATTTGGACAAAACATCTCACGTACCGTGCCATAGCTACTGACTCTCTCCAGTCTATCCTTTCCAATATATCAGTATCATGGCCGCGGCGCACGATTGAGGAGGCAGCAGGAAAAGCTGGAGACTCCAACCGAATGCATCCAAGCCAGACGTGACTACTACACGGTGCGCCTCAGCTGCTAGCTGGGCTTGTATGCCATCGCCCCGATAATGGCAATAATGGTACTGGCTAGGAGAGTTGAGACTGGAAGGGTATCTACCTCGGCCATGTCCCCGCCAAATCCGATTAGGAGCCCGAAGAAGATGCTCAGAATCCCAAACAGGAGACCGTAGTATCGTGCACTGTAGGTCCCTCCTGAACTCCACCTACTCTCAGTCACAGTATGAACGCCGTCGGATCTCTGCTGATATCGTGTAACGCCCACGTAGCCAGGTGCCACGTGTACGGTCTTACCAGTGATGGCACATTGGAGTCCCCTAATCAGAGCAAGCGACATTATGCAGACAACGGCGTTGATAGCGAATGCTGTTCCGGAAGCGCCGACTGCAAAGGCAATTCCTAAAGAACCATAGACCAGAATCAGGCTGATCACGTAAAGATAGGTTGTAACCGGACTTGCGACCATGGCTTCGTTGCCTCCCGTTGTGCGAAATGACGGCAGTCTGTCTTCGTGTACTCTTGATGAAACACATGAGGCTCGTACGCGAACAGGAGTCTGCAATATTATCGCATTCTCATTCGGTCCTTTATACATTTTCCCATTTCCCGCAAGATTGGCCGCAAGAGCACAATGGCCTTAGTGTGATGAAACCTGTTTCTTCAAAGAATCAATCAACAGCCAGTTGCCTGATGTTTCCGACCTGACACTTGCAGCTGGGTTTGGATTGACACTTGCCACGAAGCAACGGATAAAAAGCCGAAACGTCTGCTCCTCGGTTGCCTAGGTGGACAGACTTGACCGTGGCCGAAGAGAAACCTCCAGTCGACGTAGACACAGTGGACTTGGATTTCATCCAGATGATCAAGAAGACAGGAGGGCCAAACATTCAGAGCTGTTATCAGTGCGGTACTTGCTCAGGATCGTGCCCCGCGGGTGCTCGCACAAACTATCTCGTCAGGGGAATCATCAGAAAGGCACTCCTCGGCCTGAAGAAGGAAGTCATCTCAGCTCCGGAACTCTGGTACTGCACCACATGCTACATGTGTACTGATAGATGCCCACAGGACGTGAAGCCGACAGATGTCATCAAGGCGATTCGCAACGTTGCGGTCGAAGAGGGATATATGCTGAAACCCCACCAGGACGTTGCGAAGAAAGTCCTAGAGGCTGGACACGCGGTACCGCTCGACAAGGACACCTGGTCTGCTCTCAGGCAGAAGTCGGGTCTCGAGCCTCTGCCCCCCAACGGTTCGTCGAATCCAAAGGTGGCTGAAGAGATACGCAAGATGGCCAAGAAGAGTGGATTTGACAAGCTCATTGGATATAGCGATACACCTCCGCCGGCAGAGAAGAAGGAGAAGTGAACAACTTGTCGAAGAGGCCTGCGTACTATCATTTCTTGGGCTGCATCATTCCTCACCGGTATCCGAGCATCGAGAAAGCTGCCAAGTTGGTCTTCAATGACCTCGGGATCGACTTGCTAGACATGGTGGGTGCTAGTTGCTGTCCTGCCCCCGGAGTCTTTGGTTCATTCGACAGGGTGATGTGGGCCACAATCGCGGCGCGCAATCTCACCATCGCAGAACAAGGCGGTCACCCACTTACCACAGGCTGCAACGGTTGTTTTGCCAGTCTCTGGGACGCGAATCACGAGCTGAAGGAAGACGAAGAACTTAGAGCGGCTGTCAACCGCAATCTGGCCGAGATTGGACGAGAGTTCAAAGGCACGACAGAAGTCACCCACTACATCGATGTTCTCTACGGTGTTGCGGGTATGCAGAAGCTGAAGGAGCATGTCACACATCCATTCACTGGAGTGAGAATGGCACTTCACCCAGGGTGTCACTGGATGCGTCCAGCGTTGGTCAAGAAGAAGGACAATAGCGAGCGTCCTCACATATTCAGGGAGATCTGCGAGGCCACAGGAGCAAAATACGTTCACTACAAGGATGAGCTGATGTGCTGCGGAGCTGGTGGTGCAGTCCGCACAGCAGACGTCAAGATTGCGCTTGAATTCACAAAGCAAAAGTTCGACAGTATCCTCGCAGCCGGTGGTGCCGATGTGATTGTGACTCCCTGCCCCTTCTGCCTCCTTCAACTGGACATGGGTCAAGTGGAGATTCAGAAGATCTTCGGGGTTGAGTACAAGTTCGACGTGATGCATGTTGCCGAGTTGCTCGCGTTGGCATTTGGGCATCAGCCAGAGGAGTTTGGGCTTGCGAGCCATCTACAGTACGCCCAGAGGAAGACCGAGCCAAACTGGCAGCGACTGAAACTGAGGGCCAAGGCAACCGCATAGAACATTTATGAAGGTCCGTTTCTCTGTTAGGAACGAGGTCCAACTGCTTTGAGAAACTGGCTAGATGAGATGGACTACCTGAGCCTAGGAAGACGAGTTCGATTGCACCGTTTGATGTATGAGCATGGCCCGGGCAATGGGCACATGTTGTTACTTCCCATCGATCAGGGCCTTGAGCATGGTCCTGCCGATTTCATACCCAATCCTCCGTCAGGCGACCCAGATTTTCAGTTCAGGCTTGCTTTGGAGGGCGGCTTCTCGGGAATCGCACTCCATCTAGGGCTTGCTCAGAAGTACGCGACAAAGTATGCTGGAACCGTGCCAATCATCCTAAAACTCAACGGAAGGACGACGATTCCTCCCGAGAGCTATCCAATATCCCCTATGACCGCCTCAGTAGAAGACGCGGTACGAATCGGGGCAGACGCGGTGGGCTATACTCTATTTGTTGGCAGTCCAAGGCAGTATGACGACTTCAACCAGTTCAGGAAAGTAAAGGCTGATGCAGACCGATATGGAATGCCAGTCATCATGTGGGCGTATCCAAGGGGACAGGCAGTCGATGCCAAGGGCGGGCGTGACTCTCTCTTTGCCGTGGACTATGCAGCACGTGTTGCAAACGAGCTCGGTGCTGACGCAGTGAAGATCAGCATGCCTGCCGAGGACCCCAAGACGAAGTCGCTTCAGCCAAAACCGTATGACACGCTGAAACTGAGCTATGAGAAGTCCGTAAGGAAAGTCATAAAGTCGGCAGGCAAGACACTCGTCCTGTTCTCAGGTGGAGGCAAGATCAGCGATGAAGAGCTGTTGCGCAAGGCGAGCGTATGTCTTGAGGAAGGTGCGGCTGGTCTGATTTTCGGCAGGAACATCTGGCAACGTGAGTGGAACGATGCACTGGCGATGGCTAGGGCTCTCAAGGACTTGATGGGGGCCTAGTGCAGTTCCGAACAAGATGTTCTAGATAACAAACGTTTTATCGTGCTATCCAGAAGCCGCGGACTATCACCCTCCAAGAGGACACATGATGGCAGAGGCCTCAGTAAAACCCGTCGTTATCATAGGCGCTGGGATCGCAGGCATTCGCGCAGCCCTCGATCTCGCAGGCATGGGCGTCAAGGTGTACATGGTTGAGAAGCAACCATCTATCGGCGGGCACATGGCACAGCTCGACAAGACATTCCCCACACTGGACTGCTCCATGTGTATCATGGGTCCGTGGATGGTCGACTGTTCCCGACACCCGAACATCACAATCATGGCCTACTCGGAGGTTGTTGGCGTATCAGGGGAGCGAGGGGACTTCAAGGTGAAGGTCTTGAAGCACACTCGCCGTGTAGACCCCAGCAAGTGTACTGGCTGTGGTGAATGTCAACGCGTATGTCCCATCGAAGTTCCCAACGAGTATGACCTTGGCCTGAAGATGCGAAAGGCCGCCTACATTCCATTTCCTCAGGCAGTGCCCAATATCGCGACGATCGACATTGAGAACTGCATCCAGTGCATGACCTGCGTGAATACCTGCAAGGCCCAAGCCATCAACTTTGAGATTTCTGATGAAACCGTTGAGATCAACGCAGGCGCTCTGATCGTCGCCACTGGCTATGCGTTACTAGATGCTTCAACCGTGCCAGAGTACGGCTACGGCCGGTTTCCTAACGTTGTCACGAGCCTTGAGTATGAGCGGATGGTTTCCGCAAGTGGGCCCACTGGAGGAGTCTTGGTGCGTCCTTCTGACGGTCGGGAGCCTCATCACATCGCCTTCATACAGTGTGTCGGCTCACGCGATGTGAATCACTGTGCTTACTGTTCTAGGATCTGCTGCACTTATGCCACAAAAGAGGCCATCATCACAAAGGAGCACACGCCAGACGTGCACATTGACATATTGTACAATGACCTCCGCGTCTTTGGCAAGGGGTTCGAGGAATTTCTGGTCCGGGGCGAGAAGGAGTATGGGATTACATACGTCAAAGGCCTACCGAGCGAGATATCCGAGGACTATGAAACACACGACTTGTCCATTCGACACAGTGACACCAAGGGGCGGGAGGTACTGCAAGACAAGTATGACTTAGTGGTCCTTTGTCCTGCAATGGTGCCCAACGAGAATGGCGCCCTCTTCAAGAAGCTCGGCATTCAAGTCGACAACTACGGCTACGTACAGGGTCTCAGCGAGCAGATTGACAGCGTCCAATCAGGCGTGCCCGGAATCAGCATCTGTGGGACCGTGAACAGGCCAAAAGATATTCCTGATTCTGTGACGCAAGGCAGCGCAGCTGCTGCACTTGCTGCACTCGACGTGGTCATACCTAAAGCCGCCGAAACAGAAGTCCTGACAGAGAAAGACCTCGATCTCATGACTGCGGAGCCGCGGATTGGCGTGTTCATCTGTTCCTGCGGTATCAACATCGCTGGGACCGTGGATGTTGCGGAAGTCACCCGATATGCGGGTACTCTGCCAAACGTTGTTCACTCTCAAAATCTGCTATACTCATGCTCATCTGATGCTCAAGTCGTCATCAAGGACGCCATCAAACAGCACAAGCTCAACCGAGTAGTTGTCGCGTCCTGCACTCCAAGAACCCATGAGCCCCTCTTCAGAGCGACAATCGAGCAGGCAGGGCTCAACAAATATCTCTTCGAGATGGCCAACATCCGAGAGCATTGTTCATGGATTCACCAGTCCGTCAAGGATGAGGCCACCTCCAAGGCGATGGACCTCGTGCGAATGGCAGTTGCGAAGTCAAGGCTGCTAGAACCTCAGGAAGAGGCGGTAACGAAGGTAGAGCCCGCAGCCCTTGTCATCGGTGCAGGGGTAGCCGGCATGTCTGCTGCGGAGCTGATTGCAGGGAAGGGCTTCAAGGTCTATTTGGTCGAGAAGGAGAAGCGGGTCGGAGGACTCCTGAAGGATCTACGTACTGTGAGCTTCGATTTCAAGCCCGCTGCAGAAGTCATTGGAGAACATGAGTCCTCGATCAAGAACGCGCCAGGCATTGAGCTGATGCTTGGCTCTGAGGTGACAGAAGCAAAGGGCTCGATTGGTGACTTTGAGGTCACCGTCACAACGGGAAAGAAGCAGAAGCAGCTGAAAGTCGGAGTGGTCGTCGTAGCAACCGGGGCTGTTCAGCTTGACGAGAAAGGCCTCTATGGTCTTCACAAGATTCCCGACGTGATGACGGAGCTTGAGTTCAACCAATGGCTCGGGCAAGAGGAAGCGATGCAGGACGACCAGACCTTTGCAGTCATCCACTGTGCAGGATCGCGGGAGGATGAGTCGCTCGAAGGTGCCCGGACATGGTGCTCTGCTGTTTGCTGTACTGTTGCTCTCGAACATACACTCGAGCTGCTTGAGAAGCACCCCGGCTCACGGGTGTTCCACATATACAGAGACCTCAGGGTTTCCTATGCAGGTGAGGACAAGTATCGCGAAGCCCGGAAGAAGGGTGTTGTCTTCATCAGGTTTGACAAGGACTCTCCGCCAGAGGTGAAGAAGGGGAAGAACAAAGCACTCAGGGTCGAGGTCACTGACCAGATACTCGGGGCCAAGCTTCTGCTAGATGTAGATCACGTGATTCTGGCCACTGCCATGGTCCCCCGCGAAACAAACAAGCAGGTTTCAGAGCTGTTCAAGGTGCCACTGAACATGTCCGGCTTCTTCATGGAGGCCCACCCCAAGCTGAGGCCTGTAGACTTCCAGACTGACGGTATTTACGTCGCTGGCACTGCCACTGCCCCGAAGTCAATCGACGAGGCAATCTCTCAAGGCAGGGGCGCTGCTGCGAGAGCCCTTGTGCCCTTGGTCAGCGGGATAAGAAAGGCTGAGGCTATAGTCTCTGTCGTGGACCCCGAAGTATGTGTTGGATGCGGGACTTGCGAGATCAACTGCGCCTACAACGCGATTGAGGTGGTCCCGGGTGAGGGCGGACACGATTATGCGGTTTCGAATCCTGTTTTGTGCCAAGGTTGCGGCCGTTGCGCAGCGGGGTGCCCAAGTTCCGCTATCACAATGAAGCACTTTACCGATGACCAGATACTCGCCCAGATACGCGCCGCTCTTCAGGATGTGCCTGCCAACCAGTCACGCATACTCACAATTGTCTGCAACTGGTGCAGTTATGCAGGAGCTGACAACGCAGGAGTATCGAGACTGCAGCAGCCGACCAACGTGCGCGACATCCGTGTGATGTGCACAGGGCGTATCAGTGTGACACACATTCTCGAAGCATTCAGGCTAGGGGCTGACATGGTCTGGATATCAGGTTGCCACATCGGTGACTGCCACTACGTGGACGGCAATATCGCATTTGAGAGACGGTTCGCCATTGCCAAGAAGATCATTGAGAAGGCTGGGCTTGAAACCGAGCGCCTGCAGTTTACTCATATCAGTGCGAGTGAGGGCTCAATCTGGGCTGAAACTGTCAGAAAGCTGTCTGAGCTTGCTGACAGACTAGGTCCTAGTCCTCTCAGGCAAAGGTAACGACTCCTCAAGAGTGTAGAAGGGGTCGGTTGAATCTCTCTCGGTGCAATCGTCTGCCCGGACAGGGCCTGGGGGCCCTGACCAGACAGGTTGTCTACTCTCTGGGTGACTGTTTAGGGCATGCTACCAAGAAACGAACCCAGAATCAGTAGCCCGATAATGACTAGAAGAAAGAATATGATGCAGATGCAGGATCCACAGCCACCGCGTCCTTTGAAGAATATCCTGTCAACAACGACCGCAGACGCGACGGCATGTAGCCAGTCCATGTAGTCCCCTACTGAAACACGGAACTGGTCCCTGACCGCCAGTATCTTCTTGTCAAGCCGGAAGGCGAATGCACCCACACTGTTGTTTGCCTCAAAACCCCATGCCAACAGTCCGCCTTGGGCTTTCAACACGTCGTCACGATAGAAGATCTTGAAGTTCTTGCGGAGAGCAATCCATGGCCGCGTGAGCTTCGCGATCGTCTTTCCCTCGCGATCCTTGAGCCAGAAGGTCTTGTCAAAGAAGCCTCCCTTTGCAGTGAGAATCTTATTGCCTTGAGCATCCTCGAAATTAACGGTTGACCTGAAGATGCTGAACCAAGTTTGCCTTGCAATCGCGATCTTCTCACCTGTCTGTTCATCATATATTTCGAATACAGGTCGCGCCGCTATAATCTTCTGAACGACCTTGAAGTTACGGTGCCCACCTGGTGTGCTTTTGCCTACTTCCACTGATGATACCTCTCTTGTTGTCGCGCCTTACTATGCTATTAAACAATAGTCGTTTCTCTAGGTCCGAACCAAGCCCAGCGAGGTGTCTGCCCATCCCGGCGCGGCCAAGACACTACTGATATAAGAGGGCGGTTTTCCGTCGGCTCCGTCATTGCTCCGAGGTGGAATCATGGCGACTGAGACCTGGGGCCAGCTCAAATCCCTTGAAGGCAGCAAGCTCGAAATCCTTGACGCTGAGTTCACCAGAGAGGTGTCAAAGATTATCGGAGGTCAGGACCTCACTGCATGCTTCCAATGTGCGAAGTGCAGTGGTGGATGCCCCGTTTCTGACAAAGTGAATGTGCAGGTACATCAACTGATGAGGATGCTTCTCTTCGGTCTTGAAGAAGTCCTCAAGACAGACATGGTCTGGCTATGCACAACTTGTTACCAGTGCCAACAGAGATGTCCTCAAGGTATCAACATCACTGACATAATCTTCGGTCTCAAGAATATGGCCTTTCGTAAGGGCATTAACCCACCCGGCTATGTTGCATCACGGAAAGCACTGTACGACTCGGGCAAGCTCTATGAACCGACTGACTGGGAGCGAGATGACCTTGGTCTGGGTCCGGTCCCGCCTTTGGATGTCGCCGAGACAAGGAAGGTCTTAGACAAGACTGGGCTGATGAAACTCCGGGAGGGCGAGTGATACGACTCAGACCTATGAGGTGTTCCTCGGGTGCGCGATTCCCAATCGTTTCAATAACTATGAGGCATCAATGAGGGCGGTCGCGAAGGAGCTGGAAGTCGAGCTTCTGGACTTTGAGGGCGCATCATGTTGTGGGACGGTAGTTCTGAAGTCCATCGATGAACCTAGCTGGCTGGCCCTGTCGGGGAGGAACATCGCACTTGCGGAGAAGCGCGGACACGACATAGTCACCCCCTGCAATGGCTGCTTTGGATCGCTCAAGGATACTGCTCACATCTTGAACCATGATGAGGCTGTGCGGAAGACGACTAACAAGACGCTGATGGCACTCGGGCTCAAGTTCACAGGCAGGGCCAAGATACGACACTTTGTCGAGGTTCTGTACGACATGAGAAACGAGATCAAGGGCAGAATCGTGAAACCACTCACTGGACTCAGAATTGCGTTTCACCCGGGATGCCATCTTCTACGACCCTCGACAGTTGCTGGTTTCGACGACCCTGAGCTTCCTCACAAAGTCGATGAGCTTCTGGAGCTGACTGGTGCGAGGAGCATACCTTGGGGGCTCAAGTTGAGATGCTGCGGTTCGCCTCTGCTCATTGCCAGCGAAGCCGTTGCTTCAAGCGTGCTGAAGGAGAAGATGATATCAGCGAGAGAGGCCGGCGCTAGTTGTGTCGTCACCAATTGCCCTGCATGTCACACACAGTTTGACGTTCAGGTCCTCGGACTGAAGGATGAGGGCGGTCAGCCACTTGAATTGCCCGCGCTGTTCGTGACCCAAGTTCTTGGTCTGGCCATGGGTCTGGAGCCCGACAGCTTGGGCCTTCAACTGAATAGGGTTTCACTTGACCCAATTCGTGATGTGCTTGGTATCTAGGTTCGGAATAAGTGGTTTTGACCCAGATGGTCTACTTGTACACTACGGGTTGAGCTTACTGTCACCATAGAATAAGTCTGCCAGGCGTCTTCTGGCATCGCGCACGCATTCTTTCTTGCCACTCACCTGCAGGTGTCTGTCACCATCGAGCGATATACGAACGCGACAGTCCTCGGCGAGTTCTGAGATGACTTCGACTGGTATCTCCTCAGGCAGTTTGATGCGGAAGAATGCGATATCTTTCTCTCTTGGGAGGTCAGTTATTGGTGTCTTGGGCTCCTCTGGCAGACGCCGACCCTTCCCTGCCACAGCATCATCGAATCTCCTCTCCCAAGTCCGACGAACTGCTTGACCGTCCTTCTGCTCGGCCCAGATCATCAGGGTTTCCTTGAGTCGGAGCATCCGGAGTTCCATCTCAGACCTCAGCTCTTCGTCTTGGCTGCCCTCAGAAGAAATCTCATGCTCGAATGCCCTGAGGTACTCAATGGACATCTTACTGTTCCTCAGGTCCGCGTAGGTGAGGTCGGGTATGAACACACCTTTGCTCCTCAGGTCGCCAAGCAGGTCATTCAGGACCATCCAGCCTGCAAGTAGAGCCTCTGCAGAAGTCACATTATCACTCCTTCAGCATCGCTTCAATCTCTTGGATATGCTTGTCGGTTCAATCACTTTCCAGAGCGGAGTAGACAGACAGCCATGCCAATCAGGATGACTCCGGCGACGAGCGACAGAGCATTCCAAGTGGGGTCATAAGGAACCGTGCCCGGAGTGAACCCAGCAAGTATCACCAGTACAATTCCGAAAAGGACGAGCAGAATGCTCGGTAGCGCTAACCTTCTCATGTTCCAATCGCCTTCGACTCGATTTCCTTTGGAGGTTCATGTGATTCCTCGTGCGATTCAGGAGTGCTGTCTGACGACACGTACCTTCGTGTCCATAAGAAGCCGATCGATGCACAGAATAGGGACAGGAAACACACGACAGCTACATTCCCTATGGAGTTACGGGGAATGATCCCCCCACCAGATAACAGGGGGGATGGACGAAAGCTCTCTCCTGTACGTGCGTCCACTGAGTACTCAGATACACTCACTCCCCACGGCCCGGTTACATTATACTCGAAAGTCCATGTGAGTCTGAACTCCCAAGATTGCGACGTAGGTATGGCATACGGCCAGGGCTCAAGCCGAAGGCATACCCGTCTCTCCGAGTAGCTCGCCACATACGAGATTGCCACGTTTCTGGCAAGACTCACATCAACAAGCCCTTCTGTGCCAGCTTTCGGAATGTCAAGAGCCATGTATCCAAAATAGAAGACTCGTCCAGTTATTGCGTCGATTTCTATCAGCACGCCTTGAAGCCACTTGACTGGAAAAACCTCACCGGTTGGTATCGCCAATTCGATGTGGTATACCGGACGTGAGTAGTTCTCAGGCGGGCCGGGTTCTGTGTCGACCTGTCGGTACTCCAACCTAGTGTCAATCAACCTTGTAGAGCGGGGAAGTGTGTAGTTATGTGAATAGAGGAAGTCGCGAGAAATGACTCGTGCTTGGCTCGGGTCTATCACTCTGCCATCTGGGTTCATGGGGGTAAGAATCCAACTATGATGGGACGAGAACTCGGATGACCAAACCTCGTAATACATAGCGACCTTCCCTGACACAGAGTTCACAGAAACACGAACGTAGAGCCCATGGAGCATCATTGGCCCCGTATATGAGTCGTTAGTGAACGTGTAGTGCCAGAGTCGTCCTTCCATACCGCCCTGTGGATTGTCAAGGACTCCATCGCTGACTAGTGACTTGAGATTACTGTCGATGAAGGCATTTGCTAGATCAAGACCCGCAGTGTCCGAGATGGCTGGCTCATCAAGGGTCAACAGGTAGGTGTGTGAGAATCCTAGGGCCTCCTGCCATTCACCAGTGAAGATGACCGAATCACTATCATTGGCCGCCAGCGATGCATACACAGTCTCCGATATCGGTTCCCCCGGCAGAGGGATTGTTAGGGCATCATTCCTGGTACTCTGATAGATTGTATAGGGAACTAGCATACCCATGACTACAGAAACAAGCAGTACGGCGGTGATGGGAGTCTGGAAGCCTACTGAAGACATAGGAATCACGATTGCCTAACGATGCCGTATGTTGACGTGTGCGGGAATAACTCTATCATTAGAGCTGCCAAAGGCATCAATGACCTAGTTTTAGAGCTGATCGGATTCATCACCATGAATCTATGAACCAGTGCGCGCGTACCTCCAAAGGCTCAGAGTTTCAAACCAGAACACGCACACCGAAAACACCAGTACCACCGTGAGAAGGAGAAAGGCCGGTGTTGGAACCCAGTCAAAGAGCAGCAGAGTGGCTATCAAGAAGCACGTTGTGAAGACTGCGTAGAAGACGTAGCGTGGGATGAGGAGCCTTCCTATGACAACAAAGAATGTGAGTATCCCTGTCTTGACCACCTTGGCTGCAAAGAAGCCCTCTTGAACATCCCTTTCCACTAGGCCGAGTTTCTCCAGCTTGTCCAGATGATACAGAGCAAGGCTGGGGCTAGAGATATTGGTCCTGCGCTGAATCTCCCTCGCGCTAAGGGGCTTGTTTTGTCGCAAGAGAAAGATGTAGACCGCCAGAGTCCTGCCCTTGACCTGATCGACATTTCCTGGAGCGCCCAAACGAAACATACTCCCGCTTGGCGCCGGGTAGATAGACTGGAAACTTATGAGCATTCCGCATTTCCAGAGTTACGATTGTGCTCCAACTTCGAGCTGTACAAGCTAGGACAAAGAGCACACACGCAAACTGATTACGGATGTCCACCCGCACGGCTCGGAATGTTGACCATATCCAAGTCAATCCATCTAGGGCCACAGCTGCTCGGGCGAAGTTTCCTAATAAGCTAGGTCTATTCCTTGAGCATTGCCTCTATCTCTTCCATGTAGCTCTTCTCACGCCACCAACGCAAATCACGAGCACCTGTCGGGCAGATTGCAGCACATGCACCGCAACCCTTGCACCTCATTTCATCGGTCACGCTCTTCTTGACCCCCGGCGAAACCTCCATCATGGTGATTGCGTCGTAGGGGCAAATCTCAGAGAAGTGACAAAGATCACAGCCGACACATAGATCCTGATCTACTTCTGCGGTGAGCAGTTCAATCTCGACCTTGCCTAGATTGAGCGGGATGCAGGTTTCACTAGCCGCGGCACGACCCTGATTGATCGAGTCTGCCACGTTCTTCGCATATGTTGTACCCAAGAACACACCCGGTACTGTGGTTTCAACAGGTCGGAACTTCATGTGCATCTCACGCAAGAACCCATCCTGTCCCCTGTTGATGCCCATGGCCTTCACGAGGTCAGCCACATCATGCGGAGCTTCAAGGCCCACTGCAAGCACAACCATATCTGACCTGATCTTGAATGCCTGCTGCGACAGAGTGTCATAGACTGTAACTATCGCCTCATCTGCGTCTGGCGCCTTCTCTACGGTGACGGGCCTCTCACGGACCCATCGAAGATACGTGACGCCCTCCTGCCTGTTCTCACGCCACATCTCCTCCATTCCAGTTTCATAGGGCCGGATGTGCTCCTTGAAGGCTGAGAATACCCTGATGCTTGGAAACATCTCCTTGAGCTCATGCTGCATGGCCACAATCGCAGAACAACAGACTCTGGAGCAGTATCTGTTGCCCTCACCCGGATTCTGTCTTGAACCCACACAGTGTATGAAGATGGGGTTCTTGGGCGGTGTCTTGACCTCATCATTCCTGAGCTTCTTCTCAAGGTCTAGCGTGGTCATGACCCCCGGCACCTCACCCCACCCGTACTCGCCCTTCTTGGGCTGATAGGTGTCAGTGCCAACAGGCATGAGAATCGAGCCGACCTTGTACGTTGTACGTTCCTTGGTCGCGACGTTCTCGACTGCCACATCGTAGTTCCCATACGCCCCTTCAAGCCCCATGGGTCTTGAGTTCAGAACAACCTTGATTCTCTTCTCCTTGCCCACGCGAGCCGTCAAATCGTCCACAATGTCCTTCGCAGACTCCATCTTCGGAAACAGGCGATGCAGCTCGTTTAGTCTTCCACCAAGGCGTTCAGACTTCTCAACTAGAATGACATCGAAGCCCCGTCTAGTGATATCCAGTGCCGCCGTCATCCCAGACACTCCGCCACCGACGACCATCGCGGTTCTGACCACGTCGATGGACTTCATTGGGATGACTTCATTGTTGATTGCCTTTGCCACGGCGCTACGGATCATGTCCTGAGCTTTCTCTTGGCGTTCCTCAGCGGTCGCTCTGGCGTTCACAAGAGAGAGTTGTTCCCTCAGACCCACAGGACCGACGAAGTAGTATCTTGAGAGACCTGCTCTCTCCAGTACACCTCTGAAAGTTTCTTGGTGCTGAAGTGGTGAGCAGGACCCGACAACGACTCGGTTCAGCTTGTGTTCCTTGATAGCATCAAAGATGTTCTGCTGGCCTGGGTCGCTGCACATGAATATGTAATCAGTACTGAAGACCACATTCGGGAGGCTCTTGGCCCACTCAGCAAGGCCAGGGGCACTAATCATGTTGCCAATGATACCTCCGCAGTGACATATGAATACCCCAACCCGTGGTTCGTTGCCGACTTCCATCTTGGGAACTTCCGGAAGCGGCGTAGGCGTGGGGATGGGCAGGAAGGACTGAGCCGCCATTGCGGCACCTTTTCCTTCATTCACGGTATCGGTTCCATCTCTGGGGCCATGTGCGCAGCCAGCCACGTATATGCCCGGTCTGTTTGTTTCAAGAGCGGCCGTGTTCGCATGCTTCTCCTTGAACCAGCCCGTATCACTCAGTTCGATATTGAGGATCTCTGCGAGTTCTTTGACACCATCGTTCGGTCTGAAGCTTGAGTTGAGAACCACCATTGAGATGTGGTTCAGTTCAATGATCTTGCCGCTCTCTGTGTCCTCAAGCTTCACAAAGAGGTCCTGTGTATCGGGGTCCTCGGCTATTTCCGCGACCCTTCCCCGGATGAACTTGATACCTTGATTCTTCTGCGTGTCCCAGAGAAACTCCTCGAGCGCCTTGCCAGCGGTCCTCATGTCCATGTAGGTGTAGATTATCTCGCAGTGTTCCTCCGGATAGTGCATTCGCGTGACTTGAGCGAGCTTGAGACCGAATGAACAGCAGACTCTGTTGCAGTGCTGGGAGTAGCCACCAATGCTCTCTCTGACGTCCCTGCTACCGACGCAGTTGACAAACAGAATCTTCTCGGGTTCTCTGCCGTCAGAGGGGCGGACCATGTGCGAGTCCGTAGGGCCGGTCGGGTGGCTCTGTCTGTCGTACTCAAGGCTTGTGACTACATTAGGATACACACCATAGCCATACTCGGCATAGTCGTATGGCTTATACTCCTGAAAACCTGTGGCGACTATGATTGAGCCTACATTGACGTCGTACAGCTTGTCCTTGTCATCATACTTGATGCAGTCTTGGGGGCAGACTCCTGCGCACGTACCACAGCCAATGCACGACTCCTTGTCAATACGAGCAATCAGAGGGACCTGTTGCCTGAAGTTGAAGTAGATTGCTTTCCGAAGGCTCATTCCGAAGTCATACTCGTTGGGGACTTCGACTGGACAGTTCTGAGTGCACAGCCCGCAGCCCGTGCACTTCTTCTCATCCACGTATCTCGCTTTCTTTCGGATTGTGACCGTGAAGTTGCCCTCGGTGCCGGTGACCTTCTCAACAGTTGAAAGCGCATAGGTCGTGATGTTGGGGTGCTTTCCCACGAAAGAGGTCAGAGGCGTCATTACACATGCCGAACACTCGAGAGCTGGAAATATCTTGTAAATCGCTACATAGTTGCCGCCGATGTTCACTTTCTTCTCCACAAGGTGGACATGGTGTCCGCTCTTTGCGAGATCGAGTGAGGCATTTATGCCTGCCATCCCCGCGCCGATGACGAGAACATCAGTGGACTTGGCTGCAACCTTGGCTGACGCCTTGGATGTTGCCCTAGGAACTGTCTTGGGCGTTGTCTTCTTGCTGGACTTGGTCACCATCGGCCGAAATCTCCAAGCTCTGCTAGTATCGGTCGCGACAACCGGAGAGGCGATATAATCTTTCTGTCAGAGGCCACGAGCGCCAGACACACTAAGATGGAAGCTCGGTGGAGTGTTTTCAGTATGCTCTGTTCAGTGAGTTTCAAGAGCTCTGGAAGCGTGCGCCCAGACAATCACTTACTCCCGCAAGCGTCAGGACTCATCCTGTTCATAGACTATGTCGTCATTGGATGCGACCAATGAACGGCTAACAGTGCTTAAGTAGTGCAGTGACGAACTGACAGACAGAGGAGGACAGGATGTCAAATCGGAGAATGCGAGCACTCGTCGTGGTTGTCGTCGTAATGACCATGGGGGTGGGTGTTCTTCTGCTGATAGACCCGTTCAGCGCCATGTTCCACATTGAGAGCAGGTTCCCTACTGACAGACAAATCACAGCATCCTATGTGAACGTAGGGCTAGTCCATCTCGAAGACTGCAATCTGACGGTTTCGTTCATCAACGACACCTCTCTGGTATACGCCATGGACATCCAGCTGTACAGCCCCACGCTCATGACCTCTGCATTTCAGCTTACAGTGGAGAACTACACGGCATTCATCCATGTCACGTTGATTGCCGCAGTCCGCATCAGGTCGTTCAACCTGACACTGGGAATTGGGAA
>Ga0153915_10000843_pt1 | contig 28271 bp, 21 predicted proteins | sample Opewatmetagenome_2_FD_107003 | JGI IMG/M metagenome (GOLD analysis project Ga0153915, IMG submission 107003) | Freshwater wetland microbial communities from Ohio, USA - Open water 3 Core 3 Depth 3 metaG | ecosystem: Environmental > Aquatic > Freshwater > Wetlands | place: USA: Ohio, Lake Erie...
GGTGACGCGCGCCACGGCTTTTACTTTTCGCATCGGAGACTCAAACCAGATTGCATCGCCGTCTTTGATCCCTTTTTTGCGCGCGAGCCTGGGATGATCAGGACGCCGTAGGAGTGGGGCAGCCTGGGTCGTGCCGCTAGATGGAAGCGCGCTGGCGCCGAGGCCCGGTCGCAATAGCTCGCGCTGAGAAATATCTTCCTGGCCTAGACAATTCAGCACCTGAACCTTTGGTTTTGCGCCCTGGCAAGCACGTCGTCGCTAACGTAAGATAACCTGGTATTCACTCTCTTCGTCGCCGAATAGCACAGCGGGGCGTCTGATTTTGACCCTGATGGGGTCGCCCGTTTTTTTGTAGAAAAGCGCAATTTTGACATCTTCGATGCTCTCGACTGGGTAGCCATCCAGGGTTAAAAGTATGTCCTCTGTTTTGAGGCCCGCCTTTTCGGACACGCTGTCCGGAACAAACCGGGTAATCCGCACTTTTTGGTCCCGTTCTTCAAGGTATACCATCAACCTCGGAGTTGTCGCGGCCTCCGCGGCCTCGGGAAACACGATAAAATCGGCAATGTCTCGCTGCAGGGCAGCGTCACTAAGCAAGATTGAATAATCGAGTCTGTTTCTCCGGAAGACGCGCTTGGGTATTCCCGAACCATATTCAAAGTGGCCGGCGCCAGCGACGACAACCATCCTGAAATCGGGGTTCTTCTTTAGGAAGCGGTCGACCGATTCCGCCATGGTTTCATCCCAAAGGACCTGTGCCTGGTGAAAGTGAGTGAAGGTTTTTGCTTCGAAGTGTTGGTGCGCTTTAAATACATTTTCCAGCCGGGCGCGATAGGCCTCGTCGGAAAAATCCAAATCCTGGGGAATATCCTGCTTCTCGGCTGCGGAAAGGGAGTCGAGGCCGGTTTTGCCGACTTTGTCGATGATCTCGCGCGGTAAGTTGAGCGCAACTACCGGGATTCGATGGCTTCGGGCATAGTCTAAAAGCGGCTTATAAAGGTAGTAGTTGACATCCCACCGCTTGAAATATTCGGACCGTTTCAAGAAGGCGCGCTCGTCGATCGCGCCCGAGATGTAATCGTCAAGCGCCTTTTGGGATGGACGTGGAAACATCTCCATGCCCAGGGCGATGTTTGGATTCTTCCGGTGCAGAGTTTCGAGGACCTGGAGCTGGACCAGGTGATGGGCGTAGTTATCGTGTCCTTCGCCAACGTAAACGATTTTCTTGCCGGCAACCCTCTCAATAACATCCGAAAGGCTTGGCGTGGCCGACAGATCGATCGCCAGCGCTTGATCTTTGACGGTCTTTTGAATTCCGCGTTCGGATGGGCCGACGGTCTTGACGACATTGACTCCGTTCTCAAATCTCAGCCCGGAATACTTGCCGTAGTGAAAAATCTTGGGGAACGCAGCGTTGGTTTCGGCAAGGGAGTCGCTGGAGATTATTCCGACCACCTGCGCGGGATTCGCCGGATTCTTCTTGGCAACGACGCTGAATCCGCGTCCCGCAGCCTCCGCGCTGCCATAAAGCGTCCGCACCGCCGGATTATCCCCGCCGAGGATGAGGAGTGAGACGGGTTGAGCGGCAAAATCGCCGAGCGCCTCTGAGGGTTTTACTTCTGCGCCTTTGGTCCGAAAGCTTTCTATGACCGGTTGATAATTGGACTCATCTCGAACAGGGCGGACAACGATCGTTTTACCCTCGCCCAACAGAGGCCCAATCACGGCAGGGATTTCCTGGTCCGCTAGTTTGCGCGCAATATCAAAGTCCTCGTCGAGAATGACCGTGGCAGGTTCATGGTCAAGCTCAAGTCGGACCCGCTTTTTCGCTTCGTCAAGCCGCAAACGAGTCTTTTTTTCACCCCCGGACTTGTAGACAACCTTTATCGGGACATCAAGTTGATAGGCCGGACCGCTTTGAGCCAGGTCGAAGCTGAGGGCAAAGTTACCGCCGCTAGGCTCGACCGCAAAGCCGCTCATCTCCAGCCCGGGAAGCCCCGTGCGCTTGACCCACTGTTCAAAAAACCAGCCCAACGTTTTCCCGGATTGAGTCTCAAAAGCGTCCCTGAGATCATCCCAGGACGCGCGCTGGAACTGCTTTTGCCGAATCAAACTCTTGAGGCCGCCGAAAAAAGCGTCGTCCCCCAGCATCTGCCGCAACATGTGAAAGACCATGGCGGTTTTGCCATAGCCGATTGCCCGCGAAGCGGCATTGAATCGCCGTGTGAAACTCTCCAGCGAAAATTCGTTATCCTTCCGGACATAGCTCGCATAATCGATAAGAATCTGCTTGCGGTAGGCCCATCCCTCCTGCTTGCGCTCTTCATAGAGGTGATCCGCGAGATAGGTGGTTAACCCCTCGGTCCAGTTGCCCCCCTTCTCTCCAGGGAATACCTGGTTGCCGAACCATTGATGCAGAATTTCATGCCCCAGGGAGGTTTCCACGATGAACGGAAGGCGCACGACATCCTGGCCCAGGAGTGTGTAAGTGGGCATGGAATATCCCGTCGGAAGAAAATTTTCCACGATGGCAAATCTCTTGAAAGGAAAAGGCAGCAGCAGTTCTTCATACAGCTGGATATATTTCTTGGCGTAGTCCAGATAGTTGCGCGCCAGCGCCTGATCCTCGGCAAAAAAATAGGCCGACAGTTCGATGTTGTGAAAACGTTCCCGCGTAATACGAAAGCGGTCGCTGGCGACGAGATTGATGCCATCGAGCGGATGATCCAGCGCAAAGGCAAAGGTCACTCCGCCGCGTTCTTCACGGGTGTCGATTTTGTCGGCCTCCGAGACAGCAACGAAGCCGCGCGGGAAAGTGGCCTTCAATCGATAGCGCGCCAGCGCTTCTGTCTGGGGATACCAGGCTGAGGTCAGAAAAATTCCTTCCCGGCTGATCGCACTTGGAATGCTTGCGTCCCGCCCAGGGGAAACTGAGCGTCCCGGTGCGAAGACCGCGTCGTAATTAATTTCCAGGGAACCACTGTCCGGCGGCGTGAGCGCGAGAAGACCGCTGCGTACCTCGAATTCGAGGCGGCGCCCGTTGAGGCGCACGCTGTGAATCGCAAGCCGGCCAACGTTCAACAACAAGGGCTTTGAGCGAAAAACCTGGATTGTGGCCAAGCCTGTGAGCTTGGAACGCGGGATGTCGAAGGACACGGCCAAATCATATTCAAGCGCTTGCTCGACAGCCGAATGGCTGGTCTGGGAGATGAAGGCTAAAGCCAGAAAAAACGATGCAATAATGCCACGGCGGTAGACCATTGGATGACAATCTATCCGGGGGCGGCGCGAAAGTCTATGCGAGCATACTCTGACCCGAGTTTTCTTTTTCCTTATCTGTTGAGTTAGCGGCCGCCAAAAAGTTTTAGGAATTCTTCGTTGATCTCGTTGTAGCGTGTACCCCCGTCGACAATGTCGGAGTAAAAGAGTTTCCGTCCTCGAACCAGTTCAGGAGGATCTGGATCGACCTTCGGGTTCGCCGGAATTCTTCCAGCGCGTCGCAGAATCGTTTGCCCCTCCGGCGACAGCACGAAGTCAACGACCAGCTTGGCGGCGTTGGGTGACTTGCCATAGCCGCTGATGCCGATTGCCTGCGGCGTAGTCACGAGAACGTCGTCTTTGATCCAGCCCATGGGCGCACCTCTTCGTTGGAACTGCCCAACGCGATGGGCGTATGCGGCAATGCCAATCTTATTTTCTCCCGCCATCGTCAGCTCAACCATCATACGGTTACCCGCCTGGACACTAACATTTTGAGCGGCGAGCCGCTTCATGTAGGCACGCCCCTTTTCACTCCCCATGTATTGCAGCATTCCGTGATACCAAGTGAGACCAGAGTCCGGAATCGACATACTGTTCTTCCACCTCAGATCCAGCAGATCATTGTAGCTCTTGGGCGCCGTGGCCGGCGGGACGAGATTCGAGTTATAGATCACGACTTGCGGAAGGAGAAAAAAGCCCGCCCAGAAGCCGTGAGGATCGCTCAGTTCTTTAGGGTAAGCCGTTAGTTCCGGCGAAACGTAGCGGCTCCAGTAATTTTTCTTCAGCACCTGGGCGACGTAGAATCCATCGAAATCGATCACATCGACGTTCAAGCCTCTGGCGCGGGCTTCCACGTCGAGCTTACTCAGAACGGACGCGTTTGCGGCGCGAAATCTTTTGATTTGGAGAAACGGATACTTCTTACTGATCCCGGCGAGTAGCGCGCTTGCGTCGTCCACATTCATTGAGCCGTACCAATAGGCAACGCTTTCCTTTTTTGCAGCCTCGATTTTTTCCTGCTCGGTTTGAGCTCGGACAGACGCCGAAAAATAGAGGAGCAATAGCACCGAGAAGATGGCTATCCAGAATTTCTTATAGCGCATAGAACAATTCCCGCTCTTTCACTGCTCGAATAGTTATTCGAACCGCTTGCGCGTCAAACCCAGCCACGGTGTTAGCGTTGTCTTTAGAGTTTCTCGACGAAGGCGCTCTTTCTGAGTTCGTCGACAAAGCGGTGCTCGACGAAATCTTCTACTCTGGCTTTGACCGCTATCTGGTCGGTCAGAGCTTGAATCTCCACTTGCCTAACGCTCTTAGTCCGAAACTTTCGACTGGATGTAGAAGAGACCGTTGGGGTCCATGGTGGTGACAATTTTGGTGCGCAGCCAGCCGCCTTTGACGCGCTTTTCTTTTTCTTCCGGCGAGTCGTAATCGGCGGCCGTCATCGGCGACTTAACGCCGACTTCGCCGTACTCGATGGTCTCCCAGGGAACTTCCAAGGGATTGCCGGTGGCCGGATTGAGCGGCCAAACATCCACGTTGGTTACCGGGATGCCCACGGCGGTGTCGAGATACCAGGTGGGATGAGAGGAAAAAACCGGTCCCGCTTCAGCCGACCCGAAGGCCAATAACGCAGGCTTGCCGAGCAGGTTTTTCAAGCGCAGGCGTCCGAGCGCCGTAAACGGCCCGGTGGTCGAAACAAACAAACCCTGAAGGCTTTCCTTAAAAGCCTGGACCACGGGTCGGTGGCTCGGCTGATAGAGCAACCGCGCCTCGGGGCGGGAAAGCATGGTGTAGATGGGATGATGCTCCCTGACTCCGTGGGCGAGCTTGTCGGGGTCCTGCAAGTCGGCGACCAGACAGGTGCCGCCGCGGAACAGAATCGGCATCAGGCTGTATAAACCTTCCCAAGTGTAAAGCGGCTGCGCGGCCAGGACGAGATCCTCGGTCTTGAGCGGCACAAAAGTGCTCCACGACACGGCGCCGGCGAGCAGCGATTTGTGGCTGTGATAGGCGAGCCCGCCCCCTTCCATCGCCAGCGCGAGCGCGGGTGCGCCGAGGTCCTGGCGTCCGCGCGGCGCGGCGGTGGCGGGTTTGGTCTCGTGCAGCTCCAATAATGAAAGGATTCGCACTTCCTGCGATGAAGCTTCGATGGAGCGGCGCGCGGCGTCGTCGACCAATGCCATGTCAGGGCGAAACAGTTGCAGTTGCGCCGTCAACTGCGCCGTTGGCAAGGAGGGATTCATCAAGAAAACGACGGCGCGCGCCTTGAGCGCGCCGAAGACGACTTTCATGAGCTCTAGCGGATCCGCAACGGCGATCGCTACGCGATTGCCCTTTCCTTCCAGTGAAGTAAGGATGGTCTTCATCGCCTGGTCCAAGTCCGCCAGGAACTGTTTGTAGCTGAGCGGACCCTGATGGCCGATCAGCGCGGGCCGGTCCGGGGTTCTCTTTCCCGGCCGGGCAACCAGCCCGTCGTCGATGGATATACCGGGAATCGCCAGATAACGATAAACGTCTTCCGGCCAATATCCGGCGGTCAGGCCGACGGCTCCTTTAGACACGCTCTCCCCTCCAATCCTTTTCTTCGATGACCGTCACGCCTTTCCAGCGCTGCGGCAGTTCTTCCGCCCACTCTTGGGTCGCCTCCACGTTGAGTTGCTTGCGCAGCAAGTTTGCGATCCGAACGCGGATTTCTTCTAAGTTGCCCGAAGCCGGCTTCTGCATTAACAGCGTGAGCCGTTTCATTTTAGTTTCCCCGCGTACCACGGCAAAAGGAAGGTTGACCAGCTCCGGCAATTCATCCAGGCAGACGCGCACGTCGTAGGGAACGATCCGTTGTCCGGCGATCTCCACTTCGTTGGCGCGCCGGTCATAGACCTCCATGCGCGGCCAGCTTCTGCCGCAGGCGCAAGCGCCGGGAAGAATCACGCCCAGATCTTCGGTGTCGTAACGGAGGAAAATCGAACCATGCGGGATGAGCGTGGTGATGACGACGTTGCCTCTTTGTCCCGCCGGCAGCGGCGCGCCGCTTTTCGGGTCGATGATCTCCACGAAGCAGCAATCCACGAAGATATGATGGCCGCAGTGCGAAGCGCACTCCATGGCGGTGAGCCCTTCCGGGTTGCCGAGCCCTTCGAAGATGTCACCTACGCCCAGCTCGCGTACGAGCTGCTCCCGCGAGCGCGGCGTCATCGGCGCGCCGACGGCGAGAATTGATTTGACGCTGCGGAAAACTTCCGCCGAATTCACGCCGCGCCGGCGGCACTCTGCCAAAATCGCATACAGCATTGGCAGGAAGATGGAGACAAAGTCGGGTTTAGCGTCGCTGATCGTATCGATGAAGTTGCCGGCGTTGCGTGGCAAAAAAGTGCCCCAGGGAACCACGGTGCTTACGCCAAGGCGCTCAATGACACGGCTCTCTTGAACCGAGAGACTATGCCAAGCGGGCGCGGCCATGAGCATGCGCATGCCTGGGCGGAGCCCGGCCCACCAGTAGGCGCGCAGCAGCGAGTCGCCGCGCAGCGCGCGCCACTTGCGCGGCAGATAGAGAAAGGAGCTGCCGAGCGTTCCCGAGGTCATGCATAAGACCGCCGGCTCTTTGCGAGCGATGGCTTCCAACCCGAAGTCAAAGCGGCCTTGCCGCCTGATCTCTTGCAACACGTCTTGCTTGCAAAACGTCGGTATCTGAGCAAAATCGCTGAGCGTTTTCACCTTGTCGGGATGAACCTTCGTGCGCTGCAGACGCTGGCGGTAAAACGGCAGCCGGGCGTATACATGGCGCAGCAGCCGGTGGATTTTTTGCCGCTGAAACTTCGCGAGCCTCTCCTCCGGCCACCTGTCCATGGCGTCGGGAGCGACGCGTCTCGCGCCGGTTTTCATACCGCGATCCTCAGATCTTTCGGGCCCCTGGGACAGCCCGAGGGCTCTAGCGATCCCCGCACCTGGCTGAGATAGCGGACCGTGGGGGAGGTCCCGGCAAACCAGTTGGTGACGACCAGCGGGTTTTCTGCCGCGTCATCCTCTTCCGCGAGCGTCTCGACGAAGTATGCATCCCGGCGACAGTGCAACAGCCGGCAGCGCGGGCACTCCATGGCGAGAAACATCGCGGCGTCGATGCGCAGCAAGCGGTAGATGGGCACGCCCAATCTTTTCTCGAAGCCGCGGCGCTCCTCATCGGAGAGCAGAGATTCGTTTTCCGCGGCCACCAGCGCTTGCGTGTAATCTGCGAGCCGCAGTGCTTGTCGTTCGACCTCCACGGCTAAAGCGTGCAGGCAATCGTGGCGGATGAAAAGGACGCGCGGCCGGACGTAGCGCAGAATCTCGACGGCCCGCGGGCTCATGTTGGCCACGCCGTCGTTGCAGACGGGCAGACAGCCCATGAGATCGGCGGCGCCGTGCTCCAGATAAGGGGTAAAGGAGGAAGCGGCAAGATAAGAAAGCGGGCTGGTGCCGTAATCGAAGATTGCGACCCGGTCGCCTTTGCGCAGGCCGACCAGCGACCAACAGTGCTTTAGAACCTGGCCGTAACCTCTAAGATCGGCGCGGTCGAGGGCGACGTAGTGGGCAGGTTTAGTATCGTATTCGAGCTGAAAAATCGCCCGTGGACCACGGCCGGCGCAGAGTCGAGGGGACATCGGGCCAGCGCTTGCCACCGTTTCCGCCGCCAATTCCTCGAGCCGCGTCGGCGGAATCGTTGCGCTGAAGCTCCGAAGATCGCGCAGGGCGCGCGGCTTGATACCGGCGAATTTTCTCCGGTAGAGGGGAGCCTTGGCGGACCGCTGCAACAATCTTTGGATTCGATTCATGGCCGGTATCAAAAAAGCCCGTTGTGGAGCAGTGAGGTGCCGGAGATCAGCGCGAGGATCGCCGTGCTGACGTTGGCGAGTTGGAATGGGTCGAGCAAGGTGGAGCTGCTCATCTGCGCCGCCCTTCTTTTCTCCACCTCGGCGAGCGTCGGATTGGCGCTGACCGAGAGCTTGTTCATCAGTTTGGGCCGCGGGACGAATGTCATATAGGTGGAGCTCAGCACGGTCAGAAACCAGAATAGAATCATGAAGCCGAGCGAACGTCCATAGCTCGTCGTGTAGAGTTCCGGATCGGTGAGGATATTCAAGGCGCCCAGCATGTAAAGGCGCGATAGACCGCTCAGAAAAAGCAAAACCAGCGCGGTCCAGCCGAGATAAGTGAAGAGGGTCCCCACTCTTTGAGCAGCGACCACCGCGTGAGCCGGAGGAATCAACCGCAGCGCCGGTCGCAGAAAGAAATAGTTGAAAATCGCGGCGCCCACTAAAAAGGCGGCGGAAGAAATATCTATGAGTCTCAACGTGAGAAGCATGTGCATTCAGCTAACATATTTTTTCCCAGCCGTCCAAAGGAGACCCGGCGGCATGTTTTAGGAACCGCTGGTCAGGGGGCGGTACGAGCTTAGAACAGTCCGCCCATGGCGACGGAAGCGCCGGCAACCAGCGCCAGGGTGGAAGTGATCAGATTGATCAACTGGAACCGGTCCAGCCGAGCGGAAGACGTCATCTGGTCTTGCCTTCTTTTTTCAACGTCGGCGAGCGTGGGATTCGAGCTAACCGCGAGCTTCTTCATGAGCTTGGGACGCAGGGCAAAGGTCATATAGGTGGAGCTGGCCACGGTGAGCAGCCAGAACAGCAGCATCAAGGCGAGGGCGCGTCCGGGCGCGTGCGCGTAGAGATCGAAGGAAACCAGCAGCCAGAGCCGGCCCGTGTAATAGACGCGCAAGAGTCCGCTCAAAAAAAGCAGGATCAGCGCGGTCCAGCCGGTATAGGTAAAAAGGCTCCCCACCCGCTGCGCGATCACGACCGCATGGGCCGGAGGAATCAATTTCAAAGTCGGGCGCAGGAGAAAATAATTGAAAATAACCGAGCCGACGAGCGTCGCCGCCGAAATAATGTGGATGAGCCTTAGAATGAGAAGTAACGTCAGCACCGGCAATAAGTTTCTGCGTTCAAAGAACGGGCCAATTTTCGCCGCGGAGTGAAAGATTGAGGAAATCGCTATCCCCAGCGCGAAGAACTATCCGGTTCGCCTTGCTTCGTCAAGCGATTCAAGAACCTTGTGCGGCGCGCGCTGAGATTCCGAAGGCGCGCCAAATATCTCGGATATTTTCCAGCGAGTGGGAAAACCATGCATTTTTTTCTTGCTTTCGGTAAGGATCGCTGCCGTTTCTTCCATTGTTTAAGGGGATCGAACGCCGGGCGGCGGTACAAGAATTGCGACAGCCTCACGACAGGTACTCCACGAATACGCGACGAACAGGTGCTAGATGCGGAAATTGACCAGAGAGGAATTTCTAACTTGGCTGGCCTGGAGCAGCTCGGTCATCCCGGCGGCTCTGATGGGTTTCGGCTCTTTTAGATTTCTCGTTCCCAATTTTACCTTTGGCCCGCCGACGAGGTTTAAAATCGGCAAGCCGGAGGAGTTTCCTGAGGGACGGCAGATATTTTTGCCCGAGAGCCGCTTGTTTATCGCGTCCACCGGGGCCGGTATTGGCGCGATGTCGGCGGCCTGCACGCATCTTGGCTGCACGGTGGCGCGGGTGGAGTGGGGCTTTCAATGCCCCTGCCATGGCAGCCAATTCGATTCAGGCGGACGCGTTCTGGGTGGCCCGGCGCCGAAGCCTTTGCCCTGGTTCCAGGTTTTTCAGGACCCTGAAGGCCAACTTATCGTCGACACCTGGCGCCCGGTTCGCAGACAAACTTTTTACAAATTCACTTGAGAGCCCCGATGGCCATGCGCGGCATATTTTTTCATCTTGCGTTGGCTGTCGTAGTCGGAACGGGCTGCGGCTCGCCGGGCAGCGGGAGGGCTGATTTGGCTTCCGTCGAGACTCCGGCCGCAGTTCCGGCGCTCGACGCGAAAGAAATAGTGCGCTGGAGAAAGCCGAATTCCGAGGCGCGACCCGGCGCAGCGCTGCCGCAACAGGGAGTCATGGTCGCCTTGACGCGCTGGGGCGAAACCACGTTGGGCGTTTTCGACGTTGCGGGCGCCAAGATGATTCCGCTGGCGAAGAGAGAGACCGGCGCCCTGATGGTTTCGCAAGGCGGCAGCCGTCTGGCGACCTTGGTGCGGGAGGGCCCAAGTCCGGCGAGGAACCATATCGAGATGTTCGATTGGCGCAGCGGCAGCGGCTTGATCGTCGAGCCCGCCACGGATGACGCGGTGCTGGGTTTTGCCTTCGATGCCGAGGGCAAACAGCTGAGCTACGCTACTATGAATCTGCGCAACAGCCGAAGCGCGCATGTGACGTGGCGTGTCGGGTTGCTCGATCTGGAGCGGCAGCAGGCACGGATCGTCATCGATTCAGCCGCCGAAATAGTCGGCGGAGAGGGCATACCGGTGCCCTTCGCCTGGTCGGGCCGAACTGGGCGCCTGTATCTGCAAGGCTGGTCGCCGTTTCGCGGGATGATCCGGCAAAGCATCTGGGCGATGAGCCCCGAGCGAGGCGAACCTGCGAAAATAGTACTGGCGCCGAACTACACCGGCGTGCCGCGCCTTTCTCCCGACGGCGCGCGGCTCGCTTATCTGGGCACCGACATGGGGAGTCTGCCGGCGGATTTCGTCGCTGCGCCGGGCGCCCCGCCGGGTAACGGTTTGTTGGTGATGGATTTAAAGACCGGCGGGGCGGACGCCTGGGCGCGCGGCGGCAAGACTGCTTTCGGCGCCTTGGCTTGGTCCGCCGACGGAGAGGAAGTCGTCGTCGCTGAACAAGCCTGGCTCAATGGGCGGTTTCGCGACGTGGAAGTTCGGCGCATCGGCGCGGGCACGGCTGTTTCCGTCGCCAAGATCGATTTATCCCAGAGCGTGAAAGAGGTCGCGAGCATCCTCGAATGCCGCGAGCGCAATCTGTTTTGGGTGGAAAAGGAGCGGGCGGCAGCGACGCTCTACGTTAACCGCGGAGGAACTTCGCAACTCCTGTTCGAGCTTCCCAATGGCGCCATTCAGCTCCTGGGTTGTCAAAACCGATGATCGACATCGCGGCGGTATATAAGAAGGTCACGCATGCGAGCGAGCGCGCGGCAGAGTTGCCGGCGCGCTTTTACCGCTCGGTTTTTCGCGGCGGCTATCCGGCCACGGTCAGGCAGCAGCTCGGGGCGGTGGTCAACAACCTGGTGCTGCATGTCCATCCGACGCGGGTCTACCATCGCAGCATCAAAACGCAAACCACCTTCGGCCTCGGCCTGATTTGCTTTTACCTCTTCATCATCGAATGGATTACCGGGATCTTTTTGATGTTCTACTATGAGCCTTCGACGGGCGCCGCCTATGGTCGCATTTTGGATCTCAATTATGCGATTACCTTCGGCCGCGTAATGCGCAATTCTCATCGCTGGGCGGCCGAAGCCATGGTCGTTGGGGTGGCGCTGCACATGTGCCGGGTTTTCTACACCGGAGCTTACAAGCCGCCGCGGGAATTCAATTGGGTCTTGGGAGTGTCGTTGCTCGTGCTCACCCTCGCGCTCAGCTTCACGGGCTATCTTCTGCCGTGGGACCAGCTTTCATTCTGGGCCGTCACGGTGGGCACCAACATCGTCAGCTACGCGCCGGTGCTCGGCCCCAAATTGCGCTACGTACTGCTCGGCGGCGAAACGGTGGGCAGCGACGCGCTGTTGCGCTTCTACACGCTCCACGTCATCGCCGTTCCCGCCGTGACCGCGCTCATCGTCAATTACCATATCTGGCGCGTCATCAAGGACGGCGGCCTGGCTCATCCGTCGGAAAATCGCGGCGCCGACGGCGAGCCCGTAGGGCAGCCGCAAAAATCGGACAGCGTGGTTACGACTTTTCCGAAGGTCGTCTATCTCGAGTTACTGGTATTTTTGGTGTTGATGGTGGGGCTGCTCGCCGCTTCGCTGCTCTTCAACGCGCCGCTAGAGGAGGAAGCCAACCCTTTGACGCCGAGCAACCCGTCGAAGGCCCCTTGGTATTTTCTCGGTCTTCAGGAACTGGTCGGCTATTCGGCTTTTTGGGGCGGCGTCGGCGTGCCGACGGTTCTCATGATCTATCTGCTCGTGCTGCCCTATGTCGATCGCCGTCCCGCAGGCATCGGCGTCTGGTTCGCCCGCGAGCGCGTGGTCATGATCGGCATTTGGACCTTGATTTTGATCGGCATCTTGGCGACTACCGCCCTGGGCATCTATTTTCGCGGGCCCAACTGGAATTTCTATTGGCCCTGGGAAAATTGGCCCGGGCCTCATTGAAGGTTTGTTCTGGCTATGGAGAGATGGCTGGGTATTTTCGGCGTCGCGCTGACGCTGGTCTTGGGGTGGACGCTGTGGGACGCGTCACAGCAGGAGTGGGAGCCCTACCAGGAGGCGTACTATCGCGAGGCGGTTCGGTTGGCGCAAAAGGGATCGCAAAAAGAATGGGCGAGCAACTTGCGCACCGAGATCAGACAGCTGCAACTGAACGGCCACACGTCGGTGGAACGGTGCGTGACCTGTCATCTCGGCTATGACAACCCGGCGTTTCAGAATTTCGCCGCGCCGCTGCGCACTCATTCCGCGCTCCTAAAAAGCCATCCGGAGGAACGCTTCGGCTGCGTCGCCTGCCACGGGGGCGAGGGAAGGGCCGTGACCACGTTGGAGGCGCACGGCCAGGGAGCGGTCGCCGCCAAACCGCTTCTCAGAGGCAAATACATGCAGGCCGCTTGTTACAACTGCCACGGCGCGAACACCTTGCCGCCGGAAGCCACCGCGGGCGTGGTGCGCGGCCGGCAACTGGTGAACGGCTATTTTTGTCTGGCCTGTCACAAGATCAACGGCGAGGGAGGTGAGGAGGGGCCGGACCTGAGCATCGTGGGAAGCCATCGCACCTGGGTCTGGATATACGCCCATACCGTGAGACCTCAAGGCGTGGTCTCCGGCTCGACTATGCCGGTCTTTTCCTTGAGCCGCGAGGAGATTGAAGATATCACGATTTATCTGATGACGTTGTTGGACAACCGCGACCGGTTGCGCTACCTACCCCTCATGGCCAAGCGCGTGGTGCGCGAGCCGCCCGCCGGCGCACCGGCGGCGACGCAGCAGCGTGAAGCTCGGGCGCAGCGCGCTGTCGAGAGCCGGGTTGAGTTTCGCTATGACGGCAAGAGACTGTTCAACGGAGCCGGATGCAACATATGCCACACCGTCGATATCACCGGCGGCGAGGTCGGTCCGGCACTGACTTATATCGCGCGCAAGCGCAATGCAGAAAATCTTGAACGGCTGCTCAAAGATCCGGATGAAATCAACCCCGGCGGAAAAATGCCCCAGCTCTACTTAAACGAACTTCAGGTGCGCTCGCTCGTCGGTTACCTGAGCGTACTCAAGTAGGCGCGGAGATGACACACAGACCCTTCGACTCGATCCCCGGCTTTGGCCGGGGGCTCTCGCTCAGGATTCCGCCCCACGGGCTTGCCCGTGGGGCTCCACTCGTATGCGTCTTCACAATGCTCATGTTGATTGCCGGCTGCATCGCCGCGCCGGAATCTTTTCGCGATGAGCCGTTGAGCGCGCTCGAAGAGCAGGGGCTGAAAATTTTCCAGCGCGAGCCCTGCTATTCGGCCTGTCACGTGACGACCCTGGCCGTAGCCGCGGCGGACAACCCGACCGGATTCGTGCCCGATCTGCGTAGAACTCCGAGGCGCACGCGCGATTGGTACCGCGCTTACTTCGTCGATCCGCGCTCGGTTTTGCCCTTTACCTTTATGCCCTCCTTTGCGCACCTCACCGTCGCCGACACCGACGCTTTGATCGCTTTTCTACAGCGGCTAAATCGAAACGTGACTGCGGTCAAGCCGGAACCCGTGGCATCGAATGAGATTCCCGGCGTGCCGAAAAACGGCGCGGTTTACCGAGCGGGCAAAATCGTATACAGCACCTATTGTCTGGGCTGCCACGGCGTTTCCGGCAATGGCGGCGGGACCGTCGGCCATTTGCTTTCTCCGGAGCCGCGCGATTTTACCGACGGAGCCTGGATGACGAAGCAGAGCGATAATTACCTTTTTGCCGTGATCGCGGTGGGCAAGCCTAACACGGCGATGCCCGGTTTCAAAGATATTCTGACCCCGCTGCAACGTGCCGAGGTGCTTCGCTATGTCGAGTATTTCGCCGATCCCGTGGCGCGAGCGCGCGCGGAGGTCGGCTTGGGCGGTCAAGGAAATAAAAACTGATAGAGAAAGAATCGACAAGAACGACCTCAACCCTTTTGTCTCAGTAGAAAGATCCCGATCCGCTTGATGCCGAGCTGCGGCGCACGGCTATTCACAAACTCCCCGATCCGATAATTCGATAATTTGATCCTTGACAGAGGTGCAAGGTTGGAGTAGAGACGGGTTTACAATGAAGAATATACGTTTTGCAATGCAAGACGCTAGCGGCGGTGCGCGTTCCTCGCGAAAAAGTTTCTTCTTCAGCGCCTGTCAGGACCGGGCGCCTCTTATTCAATGCGAGCTTCATGGGAGAACTATACGGGTCGATAGTGAAATAATCGGTGACGATATTCTTCTTCGCGGCTCGGATTTTTTACGCGAACCGATTGTGAGTCTGGGAACGAAAATGCCAAGCGTATCTACGGGATGAAGTGCTGAGCCCGGAGATTTCGAGTGCCCGGAACAAAAATAAAAGTTTTTGACAAAATCGTTCAGGTTATTGAACTGCTTGCGACTTCATCGCAAGGAGTGACGCTTAAGAAAGCGCAACAATCCTTAGGGTTAAACAAAGGAACGGCCTTCAGGATTTTACGCGCCTTAGAATCACATAGGGTTGCAGCGAGGAACGAAGATGGCACTTTTGTCCTGGGTAACCGGGTGCTTTGGTGGGGAACTTGTTACCGTCAAAAGCGCGACCTTTCAAAGCTTGTCCGACCCCACCTGGAAAAGCTTCGTGATCTGACGTCGGAGACGGCGGCATTTTCTATCATGATGGGGAACCAAACCGTAGTTGTAGACCAGGCAATTAGTCCGTACGCCACAAGTACTAGATTTGATATTGGATTCTCTGCTCCTTTGCATGCGGGAGCCACAGGGCGGGTAATGTTGGCGCATTTGGATCCAGAGAGACGGAAGAATCTTTTGAGCCAAAGCTTGGAACGCTTTACGGAGCGAACCATCACCGACAAAAGGCGGCTCGAACAGGAATTAAATAAATGCCTAACTCAGGGGTTCGCTTTCAGTGAGGGAGAAAGGCTCATTGGCACTTCTTCCATCGCCGCGCCTATTCTCGGTCCCGAAAAAGATGTCTTGGGGGTGATATCGGTGACTGGCCCATCCGCAAGGCTGACACGCAGGAGATGTAAGTCAACCGCTTCCACCTTATTGAAAGAAACCCGGCTATTAACGCAACAACTGAACAAAGCCTGAACAACTGTTAGAGAAGAGCGTCGTTTGAAACTTGTTTACAGAAGAATACCGGACGGTTGACGCAACCTTCACCGAGAGGCCAAAGACAAAACGGCCGCCGAATCCCTAGCACGACAAAGGAACGGTTGAGAGCCGAGTTGTAAGAATTCAAAGCGGAGGATGTTTATGAGGGTCGGGAGGAGAATATCCCTTATTCTTGCGATCTTGATGATGGTTTCGGTAAGGACCGCGCCTGTCAGGGCAGCTTCCATTTTGGGCGACGACTGGGAAAAATTCTTCCGTGACAGAGTCAGCTTCGCCGGTTATCTCGAAAACGTGACGGGCCTTTCGATCGCCGCGGGAGACAGTAAATTTACCACCAGCAACCGCTTCATCATGAACCGGCTCACGTTTCAGCCTGAGTTTAACGTCGATTTCGATGAGCAGTTGCGGTTTTTCATCTCATGGAGATTTGCCAAAGAGCCCCGCTATAACAAGGAGGCGAAAGACCGGCGAAGAAGTACGCCGCCGTTTCCTCCGTTGGACAACACCTTTTACGACGAGGACAGCTTCAAGCCTTGGGAGATGGTTATTGACATTAAGCCTACGGATCGGCTCAAACTGCGATGGGGTCGGCAATTTATCTCGTGGGGCGAAACCGACGGGCTGAGACTGCTCGATGTGATCAATCCCCAGGACGGCACTTTTCCTCCTCCGCTGTCGCCCAACCTATTCAATCTTGATGAAACAAGAATTCCCAGCTGGGGACTGCGGAGTTTCTACACGTTCAATCCGGCGACGAATACGACCCTGGAACTTATTGCGATGCCCGGCTTCGACGAGAAAAAGAAGCGAGTCGACGAACTCGCGCCCCAAGCGGGGAGATGGGCCCCGCATCCTGAGACCCGAATAAGATTGGGTCGGCTTTTTGCCGATCCCGTCGGACCTATTCCTGTTGTTATTCCTGATATTCAGCAAGAATTCCCTGACGCAGGAGACAATTGGAAACTCGGCGGCAGGATCACTCACACATTCGGTAGACTGAGCGCCGGCATCGGTTACCTCTGGGGTTACAACCCGCAAGCCGGAGACATGGTACTTAAGAAAACAGGCGCGCCGTCGCTGTCTACTTGCCCTTTCCCGCCGTTTCTTGTTCTCTGCACGCAAGTGAAGCTCAAGCTGATCAACGACCGCACGAGCATTTACGCGGCGCACTTCAACTATTCGCTCGAAGAGCCGTGGAAGACCGCCATCCGTGGCGAACTGGCCGTCTATCCATCCAAGCCTTACAACATCTCCCAATACCCCGGCTCCACGGGTTTAAAGGCCGGGCCTGATCCGAAGCACAGCAACACCGACATCGTCGAGAAAAACACGTTGAGATACTCGCTCGGCTTCGACCGGCCGACGCTCATCCCTTTCCTCCACCCAGATGACCCATGGCGCGCGTTCAATTTGTCGCTGCAAATTTTCCAGAGCATCATTTTCGACCACGAGGATGGCATCCGCGCCTTCGCCAGCGCTGAGAAAATCCACAAAGTCTCCACTTCCCTTACCTTCAGAATCGGCACCGGTTATCTTGGCGATACGATTTTTCCGGATGTTTTTGTGGCCTATGATCCATTGGGTTATTGGTCGGCCAATCCCGCCCTGAGTTACGCGCCGCCGTGGAACGAGAAAATAAGGTTTACTCTCACGGCGGCTCTATACGGAGGCCGCAACAAGTTCGGCTCGCTCGGCGTATTCAGCGAGAAGGATTCGGTCTTTCTTAAAATGCGTTATCAGTTCTGAAGACTTGCTAAGGGGGATAAGATGAGAATGAAGAACGCAGCCCATAACCGTTTGACTGTTTGCCTGGGAAACAGCGCCCTGGCGGCTTTCCTTTCTTTATTCCTGGCGGCGCAAGCTCGCGCAGCGGAGGCCGAGCTTAGGCCCGGCGATACCATCGGTCCCCACAACTGGGAGCGGGTGAAAGAGATGGTGGGGGAAAACCTCCTGTCCCGCATCAAGCAGGGCTATACGTTTAAGATTAAAGCCCCGACCCGGTATCAACCTCCCCGCGAATATGTCGAGGCGACGAAAAAGCATGCGCCCGCGGTGCGTCTCGGACCCGACGGCGAGCTTTTGAATCACGTCGCGGGACTCCCTTTTCCCCAGATCGATCCGCGCGATCCGCAGGCGGGGCAGAAGGTAGCCTGGAACTTTTACTGGCGTTGGCAGGGCGATGATTTCAAGGGCGGCGGCGGCACCGAAACCGGTAAAATGATTCGCTACGCGATCGAGAAAGACGGCTCCGAGCGGCGCTACGACTTCTACTCCTATTTTCTCTTTCCGCGCACCCGCGTTACGCTGGAGCCCAAGCCGGTGATCCCCGGTTTCGAAAATATCGACAGCATCCAGCTGCGAGTGGACTCCTATCCGCGGGACAGCGCGGGTTCGACCACTCTGGAAATCCGTTACAGCGAGCCGAAGAGACCGGATGACCTCTACCTATACATCCCCAGCTTGAGGCGGATTCGCCGGCTCACCACCACGCAGCGGTGCCAAACCTTGGCGCCGAGCGAATTCAACTTGGACGATGTCGATTTTTTCCGCGGCAAGATCACCGATTTCAACTACAAGCTGGTGGGGGAAAAGAAGGTGCTGACAAATTATGCCCAGGAGCACGTTCCCTATAACCGCAAGAAAGGTGATTACCTTCCCGCCGACGAACAATGGGAAGTGCAGGATGTTTACGTCTTGGAGATCACGCCCAAAGATCCCGATTACTGCTATCCCAAGCGGGTCATGTGGATTGACAAAGCCGCCTGGGAGGCCACCTGGGCCATGGTCTGGGATCGCAAGGGCGAATACTGGAAAGAGCTGGTGCTGTTTCGCATACCGGGAAAGCTTCAAGACGGCCAAGTCGTTTGGCAGCAGGGGACGGGTTATATCATCAACGTTCAGAACGGCCGTTCCACCGTGATCAGCGCGTCGCGTAAGTTCAATATCGGGCTGTCCCCGGATCTGTTCACTTTCGCTACGATGCAAACGATCACTCGCCAAGGGGAGATCAACTAATTCTCGCAAGGCCCGGACCGGCTCTTTCTAACCCGGCCAACGGTGCGATTCCAGACTGTAAGGGGCCGTAAGTTGAGGCGGGCATGCCCTGCTGACAGAAGTACCCTCAATATGGTAGTTTGCGTCAAAGCGAATGAACTCTGAAAAATTCGTTTCTGTTTCGACGAAACCCGCATTTCTTACCATGGTGGTGGAATGTGGTTGATGCAGCGTTTTTGCGAGGGAATTGAGTCCCCCAACATTTTTGAGATTTACAGAAAGGATCGACATGAACAACCTTAATCCTTTTGCTCCCGGAGCCTGGCAAGATCCCTATCCGCGTTACGCCGAGCTGCGGCGCACGGGCATTCACAAGCTCCCCGATTCGATCATTTTCCTTGCCTCGCGTTATAAACATGTGCAGCAGATCATGCAGCACCCCGAGATATTCTCCGTCAAAGACGTTGCGACCACTTTGATGCGGGAGACGCCGGAGTTTATTCAGGCCCATGCCGAAGGCTGGCCGCAGGTGCACACGTTCACGGCGGAGCCGGAAGAACATGACCGCTACCGGGGGCTGGTGGCCGAAAATTTTTCCGTCCAGAGCATCGACAAGCTGGCGCCGCGCATTCGGGCGGTGGTGGAAGAGTTGGTCGATTCCTTCGCGCGGGACGGACAGGTGGAGTTCATCAAGCAGTTTGCCGAACCGCTGGCGCTGCGCAACCTGGGCCATCTAGTTGGCATCGAGCCCGAGGAGATGCCTCAGGTTAAATTTTGGTGCGACGAGCTGCGCGAGCGCATGAGCGGCAGCGTTAGCTACGACCGCGAGATGGAGATGGTGCGCGGCCACGTCGCCTTCCAGCGCTATCTTTTTAACAAGCTCGAGCAGCGGCGGGCGGCGCCGCGCCAAGATATTATCTCCCATCTGTTGTCGGTGCACATGCCGGACGGTAGACAACTGAGCACGGAAGAGCTCATGAGCATGACCTGGATGCTCCTGGTGGCCGGCAGCGGCTCATCGATCTTTTTCTTCGGCAATGCCATGCTGCTGCTCGCGCAGCATCCGGAGGTCGCGGCAGAGCTGCGCTCCGATCCCGCGCTGATCCCGAATTTTATCGAGGAAGCGATGCGCATCGAGTCGCCGATTCAGGCCCTGTTCCGAACCGCGAAGGTCGATACGGAGCTGGGGGGCGTGAAGATCCCCGCGGGTTTCCGCTTGGCGACCCTCTACGGGTCAGCCAATCGCGACGAAGAAATTTTCCCGAATGCCGACCGCTTCGACGTGCGGCGCGCGAACGCGAAGGAACATCTGGCCTTGGGCGAGAACATTCATACCTGCCTGGGCGCGGCGCTGTCGCGTCTCGAAGCCGCCATCGCTTTTGAAACGCTCTTAAGCCGGCTTCAGGACATCCGTGTCGTGGACTACGAGAGACTCCCCACGCCGATCTACCGCGGCTTGACCGCGGCGCAGCTCCAGTTTCGGCCGTCACGGTAATGTCCGATTCGGGGATGGCTAGAATTCCTCGCGTCCAGACGAAGCATGTTTCGCGATGTCATCAAAGGAGACGAGCAAAATCCCCTTTTCCCGCATGCGGAGAAGGTAGGGGTGAGGGTCCGGCCTGAGACGGCCCCTCGCCCTCGCCCTCTCCCCCACGAAGACGGGGTGGAGAGGGGAAATTTCCTGTCGGTTTCGAGCCGACGATAATCGGAACCCCTCACCTTCCAGGCGAGGGGTGTTCAGTTACCACAGATGTGCGGCTGTTATGGCGGTCAAACGGTGGCCGGGCAATAGGGTTTTGCCACTAAAACTGCGCCCATCCTCAAGGTCTGTCTAACCTCATTGCCTCGTGAGATTACCAAACGCCGCACCCGTATATTTTTGAGGATAGTCGAGCCTGATGAAATTTGGCACAGAAGAAAAATCGCAGACCCTGGGCCCTATTCTACTGGCCGCGTTTGTCGGATTATTGGGCTGGTATTTTTACGCGAGCTATATCGGGCGCCAGGTCTCGTGGCAGGTTCAAGAGAAGATGTTGACGGGCCACGACGATCTTTTTGCGATCGATGGGCGGCGCGACGGCAACCAGGCGGCGGTCGGCAGATTCGGCATGATTCTTTTAACACGCGACAGCGGTAAGACTTGGCAGGAGCAGCCGAGCGGAACAAGCCGCGCGCTGTCGGCGATATCTTTTGCCGATCATCAGCATGGATTTATCGCCGGCAGCGGTGGAACCATTCTCGCGACAAACGACGGGGGCGTCACTTGGAAAGCGCAACGCTCGGGAACGAGAGAACATCTCTTAGGCCTTTATGCTTCGAGTTCGATGTCAGCGTATGTCGTGGGCGCGTTTGGGACACTCCTGTCTACTTCCGATGGGGGAGCAACATGGCGTAAGCAGGAGCTTTCGTGGGACCGGTTGATCCCGCTCATAACTAAAGATAGCGGCATTCTCGAGCCGAACTTAAATGCCGTCTATTTTGTGAACCCGGAGACGGGGTGGATTGTGGGAGAGTTCGGCTTGGTCTTAAAGACTTCAGATGGGGGACGAACGTGGAGCTCGCAAACTTATGGAAGCGATCGTCCCCAGCTTTTCGCCGTCATGTTTCGTGACAAACTGACCGGCTGGTCGGTCGGTCAGCAGGGGACGCTCCTCAAGACAACGGACGGAGGACGAAATTGGATAGCCGTCGATATCGGCACCCGGAGAAACCTTTACGGAATTTCCTTCGAGGACGAACGGGGATTGATTGTCGGTGAGGGGATAGTAATGGCGAGCCAAGACAACGGAGCCATTTGGACAAGATTGGAATCGATGCCGGAAGGGCGGTGGCTGAGCGGAGCGGCGATAAAAAAACGGCAAGCCGCCGTCGTGGGCCAAGCGGGGACTATTCGAGCGCTGGACTTGAACGAGAAAAGTTTCCGGCGAGAAGCAGCGGCGCGATGAGACATTGGGCGGAGTGGCTCTTTGACCACCGACATGCCGTCGCCGTCGTTATTTTGATCGCTACCTGTTTCTTTGCCTGGCAGGTAAAGCATCTCGATATTTCAACCCGCTTTGCTGATCTAGCTCCGAGGAATCATCCTTACAATAAACTTTTTGAAGAATACCCAGGGTTTGGCTCGCCCTTTACGGTAGCGCTCGTCATCCAGAAAAAAACCGGAACCATCTACAGTCCCCGAACTCTACAGAAGATCCAAGAAGCCACGAGGCTGGTGGACCTGATTCCTGGTGTCGACCACGACCAGATACTTTCCATCGCATCCCGCAAGGTCAAGTATGTCGAGGCAACTGTTGGTGGAATTCAGGCGAGCAACCTATTGACCGGACCGGTGCCGCAATCGACGGAAGAAATCGCCAGGCTGCGCGAAAAAACCCGGTCGACAACCGGGGTGATCGGAACTTTGGTTTCGTTTCAGGAAGACGCGGCGCTGATCCAAGCGAGCTTCATCGAGCGGCTGACGGATTTCAACGTCATCTTTCATGCCGTCAATGACATCATCGAAAAACTGCGCGACGACGATCATGAGCTGCACGCTGCCGGACAGCCGATGCTCACCGGCTGGGTCTATTCTTACCAAAAGGAGATGTACCTGATCTTTGCGTTCGGACTGCTCGTCATGGGGTTGTTTCTCGTTCTCTATTTCCGAAATATTTCGGGCGTAGTAACGCCGCTAGTGGTCGGCGTGACGAGCGCGGTTTGGGGGTTCGGATTTGCCGGCGTGCTCGGTTACAACCTCGATCCGTTGATCATCGTGGTGCCGGTTTTATTAATTGCGCGGGCGCTGAGCCACTCGGTGCAGATGTGCGAGAGGTATTTTGAGATTTACAATCGGGAACGGGACAAGAAAAAGGCCGCCGTTGAATCGTTGATTTCTCTTTCGCCTCCCGGAGTCGTAGGGATCATCTGCGATGCCGCGGGTGTATTTATCATCGCCATCGCGCCGATCCGCCTCATCGAAAAGCTCGCCTATATGTGCGGTCTCTGGTCCCTGACCCTTGTGATTACCGCCATAGTTTTGACCTTCGTTCTCCTGACCTATCTGCCTGCGCCAACCAATGTTCAAACAGTGATTCTTACTTCAGACGGCAAGAGGGGGCTGCTTTATCGGATCTTCAGCTTTATTGGGTTGTTTTCCTCGACCCAACGTCGTGCCGCCGGCACCTGTTTATTTTTCTTGGCGGTTACAATGTTGTCCGGCTGGTGGGCTTCGCACCGGGGAGTAGGGGACGTGCATGCGGGCACACCGCTCCTATGGCCGACCTCCCCGTATAACATGGCGGTCAAGCGGATCAACGAGCGCTTTGCCGGCTTTGACGTGCTCCAGGTCGTTGCCGAAAGCGCTAGACCCGACGGTATCCGAAACAGTGAAACGCTTGAGTTGATGCAGCGTTTCCAACGCTACATGGAGCGCGATAACGAAGTGGGAGGAACTTTTTCGTTTGCCGACCTGGTGCCGCAAGTGAACCGCCTCTTTCACGGCGGCTCGCCTAAGTGGAGCGTTGTTCCGGAGACCAATGTCGATTCGGCGATGCTTTTTCAGTTAGCGATGACCGGCGCCGGCCCAGGGGACTTCGACCGCTTGCTTACCAGAGACTTTGGCGCCGCCAACATCAACGTCTGGTACAAAGATCACCGTGGAGGGACGGTCGGGCGCGCTCTCAAGCGCGCCCGCGGATTCCTGGAGCATGAAAATAACCCCGGCAATAGCGCTCCCAAGCTGCGGCTTGCCTCAGGCACGATCGGACTGCTTGGGGCGCTCAATGAAACCATCGGGCGTCTGGAGGTTGTGACGGTAGCGCTGATCTCGCTCGTGATTTTTGCAATTACCACGTTGATCTATCGTTCTGTTACCGCAGGATTGCTTCTCACGGTCATCTCGAATATCGCTAATTTAATGACTGCCGCGGTGATGTATCACCTGGGAATCGGCTTGGATGTGAATACTCTACCTGTGGCAGCGGTGGGGATGGGAATCGGCATCGACTACAACATCTATCTAATGAGTCGGATGTGCGAGGAGTATCGGGTCAATCCGGATTATGCGACGCTGATTCCCGCGGCGATTTTTACTACCGGCAAGGCGATTTTTTTCACTGCGACTACCATGGTCGCGGGCATCATTATCTGGTATTTCATGTCGAGTCTGCGCTTCCAGGCCGACATGGGGTTGCTGCTTTCCACCGTGATGATGGCGCATGTTCTCCTGGCGCTTTTTTTCCAGGCGGCCTTCATGAGGCTTTTGCAACCCAAATTCATTCAGCGGGGACTATTGTTTTCTCAATGATGGCGGGATGGCAATCCGTTGAGATGGCGCGAGAAAAACATTACGCAACAAAGGAGAAGAGGCGGACGATGGGACGGAAAGAATTATTACTGTGCGGCTCGATGGTCTTGTTAATAACGGCGATTCAGTCAACCGCGTGGGGACAGCCGTACCGGGTCGGGCCGTTCGAGATAACCGGCTTTTACCAGTTCACGATCGATTCCGCTACCGAGCACGCGAACCCGAACAATGTCGCCTGCCTCGCGGGACCTTGCTATCCGGGATTGCAGCGTAAATCGGGCAAGCCTGATTTTCTGCTGATGCGGCAGCTGCTCGATTTAAATATTTTCGGCAAATTCAGCGAGGACTGGAGCGTCACTCTCGAGCCCCGTTTCTTCCACGACCTGACGAAGTCCGCGGATAGCCACTTCCGCCAGTATGAGTCTTTGGCCGATCGGTTTCCCGGCAATGGCTGGATGCTGCGTGGCGGCGGCAACGATTTCAAGGCGGAGATGTGGCAAGCCTATACCGACTACCGCAGCGGAAACCTATGGGTTCGTCTCGGCAAACAGCAGATCGCCTGGGGAGAAGCGCTTGGATTGCGGGTCCTCGATACGGTGAATCCCTTGGAGCTGAGCCAGAATTTAGGATTCGACCGCATCGCCGAGGAGTTCGACAGAGTTCGGGTTCCGCAGTGGTTTTTGCGCGCCGACTATACCATCCCGAACGCAGCCATTCCGGACCTCACCGCCGAGCTGATTTTAAATCCCGGCGTCGTCGTGCCGACGCTGATACCGCCCCAGGGATCTCCTTTCAGTGTCGTGCCGGCATTCCTCAAGGTAAAGAACCAAGTGAATCAGGGCGAGCCGACGGTCGGCGGTCGGATCACCGGCTCCATCGAGCCGGTGCAGTTTTCTCTAAACTTCGTCACCAAGCCCAACGATGATGTGGCCTTGGTATCTAAGTTCATTCCACCTTTCGGCGTCACTCCGCAGTGCGTTCCCGCTCCAATCGGCCCCGGCCCCGGTCCGCTTGATCCTTCTTGCCGAGTCGCGCTGACCGGTCACCACCCCCGGATTTACGTCGTCGGTGGGTCGGTAAACTATAACTGGACCTGGGCAGGAGCGGTCTTGCGAGCGGAGACCACGGTAACCCCGAACGCGCCGTTCTCCAGCACCGCTAACGGCTTGCCGACCAAGATCGTCGACCGGACCGTGTGGAAATCCGTTTTGGCGGTGGACCGTCCGACCTATGTCATCCCCGGCCTGGACTCGATGATTATTGGCGTTCAGTTTTTTGAGATCTTCACGGGAGGCAAGCTGGCGGGTCTGACGGACGCGAGCGGATCCAAAGTCGACAACGCCGTTCATATTTTCACAACCTTCTTACAGCAGCCTCTTTTCGATAAGCGCGTCGCGCTCGAGTTCTTCGGATTTTTCGACACGGACGATGGTCACTGGCTGCAGCCGGGGGTTCACTGGGAGATTGGCAACCATGTGCGGCTGAATCTCTTCTACAATAAGTTCGGCGGGGCGGAGAAAAGGGGCAGCCGCTTCGGCAGCAATCTAAATTTCGTCAACGGGCCAGTTTTTCGATTTACCTACGGATTTTGAAGCTCGCGCAAATTTGACGGAGAGAAACGACCATGTGGAAACCAGAATGGACGAGACGAGATTTTCTTAAAGCCGCCGGCAGCTGGGCCGGGGCCGGGTTGCTTCAGCCCGTATTGCCGCTGATTGGCGCCGGCAAGAGCATCGCCGCGGCCTATCCCGAGGAAGTGCTTTCCATCGAGAAATACACCAAGGGGCGAGTCAAACCGGGAATGGTCATCTCAAAGGACAATGTTGAATTGGTCAAAGACATCGCCCCCGAGGGCCTCATCGTCGAGCTTCAGCGCGGCGGCCAGATCAAAATTGGCGAAACCGCTTTGAGACCGGAGGCCGTAGAGCCTGGATTCTGGGTGGAAGCCACCTTGCGCAACAAGGGCCAGGCGGTACTGGACAAGCAGGGACAGCTCTGGACCAAGGATGGAAAACCATGGATCGGCGGGGCGCCGTTCCCGGAAGCGAAGAGCGCTCTCGAAGCGATCTGGAATTATAAATTCAATCCACGCCGCTACGATGACGTGATCGGCATCTCCAAGGTGGCCTCCGTGGATACCAATGGAAACGTGCTGCGGCGCGACGGGGCGATGTTCATCCAGATTCAAACCGTGGGACGGCTGGTGGTCGATCCCAAGCCGGTGCTGCCGAAATACAAGGACGAGATTCATCGCACGCTGTTCTCGATCACCTATCCTTTCGACGTTTACGGCCTGGCGGCGGCGAGCACGATCTACTACGACGCGGCGAAGCTACCCGATACCGATCTCTACATTCCAACGCTCAGGCGAACCCGGCGCGTACCTTCGACGCAGCGTTTTGAGTCCGCATCGCCGTACTCGATCTATTACACTACCGACCTCGACCTGCAAAATGATCCGGTGCTGACCTGGTCTTGGAGCCTCGCCGGGCGCAAGCCCATGCTCGGACCGTCGCCGAGCAACCGCGGCGCGCGCATCAAAGGAGCGACGAAGGATGATTTTGTTTTTCCCGACACCGAGGAAAAATTTCCCCGCTCTACTTGGGAGCTACGCCCCGAAGTGCTCTTGGTCGATGGCGTGCCGCATCTACCGGGAGCCAACTACACCAAGAAGCGAATGTATATCGACGGTATTTACCAGCGCGCCCAAGTGGCGGATATTTGGGATGCGGCGGGGAAGCTTTGGAAATTTATCGTTTTTTTCACCGGCGACACCGGAGTGCCCGACAACGCCGGCGGGACGGCCAGGGACCTAACGGGGCTGATCTTTGCCGATTTGCAGCGTGATTATCATAACAACGTCAGCGTTTACAACCATGAGGGGGATATCGACTTCAAGGTCAACTCCGACCTCAAGATCGAGGATTGGATTACGCAAAGCGCGATGCTGCGCCGGGCGCGACGGTAGTAAGTGAGAGTGTAAGACAAAGCGGATTAGGGCCGAGCGGTAGCAGTCGGCGAAAAAATTCGCGTTTTTTTTCTGCCTTTGCAAGGGCGCTCGTGCTATAGGGAGAACATGGAGCGAGCGAGGATAAACTTTGTTCTCTTTGCAGTTTTTTTTCTTCGGATGGAGCCGCCCACTCGGGCCGCTGTCTTCCTGGGCGAGGAGTGGCCACGCCGATGAAAGAGGAGGCGGCTGCGGCCGTTATCACGGACTGAAAAAAGCGGGGGACGACTTTGTAGCCTACCTGCCGGATAGCCTATCGGCTCCCGTCTTCGAGGCTGTGCGCAAGGAAATCGCTCGCAACTAACGAATAAGGAGGAATAAGATCATGATTACCGCGCAAGACTTGAAAGGCGTCATGGCGATGATGCCGGCGTTTACCACGCCGGACGGCGGCTCGCCGGGAGCGAAGGATACGGTGAACACCACGGAGCTCGAACGGGCGGTGGACCGGATTATACGCGACGGCGTCGATGTCGTCACCACGATGGGAAGCTTCGGCGAGTGCCACACGCTCTTGCCGAGCGAAAAGAAAAAGCTCGTCGAGGCGACTATCGGCGCGGCGAAAAAGCGCGTGCCGGTCTTCATCGGCTGCACCACGCTCAACACTCGCCTGACGATGGAGGAGGTGGAGTTTGCGCAGCAGGCGGGCGCCGACGGCGTGCTCTGCGGCGTGCCCTTTTATTTCCCCTCCACGGTCGATAACGCCGTGCAGTATTATCTCGACCTCGCCGATGCGTTCCCCAAAATGGGCATCGCGCTTTATCACAACCCGCAGCTGCACCGGATTACGATTCCCGTTGCGGCGTTCAACAAGCTCGTCACCCGGCCGAACATCGTGGCGATGAAGGACAGCCACCGCCAGCCCATCGCCTTCATGGAGCTGATGAAGATCACCCAAGGCAAGCTTTCCGTCTTCTGCAATCAGAGCCAGTGTTATCCCTACATGCAGTTTGGCGCCGTGGGTTGTTGGTCGATCTCCGCTTGGCAAGGACCCTGGCCGCTCTTGCGCCTGCGCGATGCCTGCTACGCGGGGGATTGGGAGTTGGCCAAAGAGATTTGCCTGGATTTGAACGCGGCGTATAAAGCGCCCGGCAGGCCGGGGGATCTTTTCTGGCGTGAGAATGCGCATAAGCTGGCGATGAATGAATCGGGCTACTGCACGCCGGGGCCGCTGCGCCCGCCGTTCCGCGTCGTGCCGCAGGAGATCCACGACCACGCCAGACAAATGGCGGTGAAGTGGAAGGAGCTGTGCGCGAAGTATCCGTACAAGAATGCGGCGGCGGCGTAACTAACTGTTCAAACGGTTCCAGTCGTTCCAGTAGTTCAAA
>Ga0153915_10000844_pt1 | contig 28252 bp, 39 predicted proteins | sample Opewatmetagenome_2_FD_107003 | JGI IMG/M metagenome (GOLD analysis project Ga0153915, IMG submission 107003) | Freshwater wetland microbial communities from Ohio, USA - Open water 3 Core 3 Depth 3 metaG | ecosystem: Environmental > Aquatic > Freshwater > Wetlands | place: USA: Ohio, Lake Erie...
AAAGGAGGAGATTCTTCCGCCGCTCAAGGAACCGAAGCAGCTGTAAGCTGCTTTCGCTTGTTAAGTAGCTTGCCTTGACCCGCCCCTGAAGGGGCCGGGATTGCGGCAAGCGATGCGTTCAAGGCTTTGGCCCTCGGCAAGCTGAGTTGTTTTTGACAATTTGGGGGAGCGGGGCAAGTCTTCACATCTTTCTCCCATCTTTTTTAAAAGAGCGGCCTTTTAAGACAGTCTCCTTGAAGAAGATGTCAGCGATCGTTTTAAAATTTTACACTGCCGTTGCTCTATGTACGCATGTGTAAATAATAAAAGGAACAACGAATCCTATGGGATAATTGAATCCAATTTTCATATTTTCCCAGGGATTTGATGCCATAGACGTTGTATTATTATTGAGTGATAACAGTCGATGCGACAACATGGTGTTCATTTTTAGTTCATAAGTTTGAATGATTGCCCAAGCAGCAAAAATAGGACTGGCGATGGCAACAACCCTTCCCATAATTCCTAATCCATTACAAAGTTCATAACCGAGTCGGTTGAGAAATCCCTTTTTTCCTTGCAATGAGTCAAAAAATCTGGATCTCCAGATAGACATTCTATCAAGCATTGTTTTGCTCATGAAAGTTGAGTAAATCCTCATTGCAAAGGAACTGGAATGCCCATGTGTCCTGGTGCCATTGCATGGAATGACAATTGTGTAATCTTACACATGATTGCTAAAATAGCATAAGGACCTATGAAACCCATTCCGTAATTGAATCCAACTTTCATGTATTCTGTATCCCAGAGGGTTTGTGCTGCTGGTTGAGGCTTGGGTAGCACCAGTTGCTGTGATAACATAATATTCATCTTAACAAGTTCATAAGTTTTAATGATTGCCCAAGCAGAAAAAATAGAACTAGCGACTGAAATAACGGTGAAAGCGATCTTTACCAAAATTCCGGTCCCATTGTTAAGTCGGCTATGAGAGTCTTTTTGGGCTGGCGTTGCATCAAATAACATTGATCCTAAGTTTCTGCCGAGACTAATCATTGTTCCTCTCCTTCGAATAACGAAAGATGTACATTTTTTGCTAAAGATTTTATCAAGATATCTGTGTCTTTTTGTTAAGATCTTATCGTGAATTGTAGATTGTATGCAAAAATTATTTGAACCAGAATCGCGAGTTGGTTTGTATTGCATTAATACTGATCGGTTTGTGAAGCTTGCCGTCGTCGGTTCAGCGGAACTTTCACCAGAAATTATCTCAGGAATTTTTGTTAAGGACTACTATCCAATCTTCGAAGCTGAGCGCTTCGGGCCTCAGCGAGGCAAATGGTTCTTGGCGAATCGATAGAGTCGATCGGAGCATCTTGCGACGTTGCTGGAAGGCGCGCCGGACCATCGTGTGAAACGGACCGGGATTGTTCATTAGCGGTTGGTGAAAATCAAGCTGGAGTACGCAAGAGTCGACTTTTGGCGCCGGCAAAAAACAATGGCGGGATACCTTTAGCGCAATTTTAGGCTCGCAATAGGTTCGCATGAATATAGTGAGCGAGCTCATCTCTTTCGTGCCAGGCCGAGCCACGATTCGTTCAGCGACTTCTTTTTGCACCATCACCCATGCGCTGGAAAATAGAAATGAATGCTCGCACAGCCGTTCAATGATCGGTGTTGTGATGTGATAGGGAAGATTGGCGACGACTTTCAACGGCGCATGTTTGAGCAGCTGTTCGTTGAGAGGAAAAGTTAAAAAATCGGATTCATGGATCTCCAGGCGGCCATCGATTTGGAGGCGATGGAGGGCTCGTGCAAATTTGGCATCTTTTTCGACTGCTATGACGCGAGCTTGTGCATTGAGCATCTCTTGAGTGAGGGCACCCGGTCCCGAACCAATTTCCAGAACTCGATCGTCTTTCGCGATGGCTGCGGTATGGACGATTTTTCGCAAAATATTGCCATCGATCAAAAAGTTTTGAGACAGCCCCTTTTTAGGGGCTGCGTCGATTTGGCTTAGGAAGTTCAATAACTCATTCGGATGGGCGACGCTCATTCCAAATGAAAGGGCTGCAGATCGTCCGAAACCGTCTCTTTTAAACGAGTCGGATCAAATCCATAATGTTTGCGAAGTTTTTGCAGATAGCTCTCTGATTCCTTTGCGACTGCTTTTTGAAGCAATTCGTTTTTCAGCTGGCTCGCGACCGTGTCGAATGCGGGAGCGGGATGGTCGGTCTTTTTTACAAGATAGAAGATACGGTAAATGTTTTTGTTGTCGCTGCGGCTGGCTTGCCTGGTCGGCTCGCTGAAGTTACCGGGCGTCAAGGTGGCGAGGACTGTTTGATGCGATTGGGAAATCTCGTCATCTTTGGCAGTGAATTCGTTGGAGATCTGCACTTTGACCGATGGGTGGGTGATTTCCCAGTCTTTTAAGAACGGAGCCGATTCGGGGCTTTGCCCATGGTCGAGGAAAAGATGATGCAGTTCTTCGATGCAAGTAGCATCGTTGTTTTCGGGACGGATAGAAACGATGCGGTAAACCCATTCATTGAATGCAGGATTTTTGGAAAGATATTGTTGATATGCTTCGCGGATTGACTGCGGGCTGACCGATTGCATTGCTTTTGAATGGACAAAATACCACATCATCCGGTGAACCGTCAGTTCATTTTTGACCAGCTTCCATGCGTCTTCGTAGGTCAAGCCGATCTTGTCGAGGGTTTGCGTCACATTCGGACCGAAGCGGTTTTCCATCTCTTCGCGGACATCTCCGTCGGAGAGTTTGATTTCCTTGTCTTGAGCATCGGCCAGAATCAGCTCGGTGTCGATCATTTCCATGAACGTGGGGCGCCAGCTCATTGAGTAAAATTGGAAACGAGCCTGCGATGAGTCGGCATATTGCGGATAATTCTGATGCAGGATCATATCCATTTTTTTCATGACATCGATGACGGAGATGGTACTGCCGTTCACTTTGGCTAACAGAGTGTTGTTTATGGAGACTTTCGGCTGTGGGTTTTGAAAGAGATCCATATCGGCGTATACGGCGCACGTCAAAAACAAAAATGACCAAACGTATTTCATAAGCATGTCTTTAGTAAAGTGAGATTACAGAATATCATATTCTAATAAACTTGGCACCGAAAAATCCATCCGGGCCGTGGGCTTCGGGATGGATCGAAAGGGGGGCGGCGGCTAAGTCTACGGGTAGAGTTTTCAAAAAGAGTTCGATTTGTTCTTCATTTTCCCGCTTGAAGATGCTGCAGGTGGCGTAAACGATTTTTCCTCCGGGCCGCACATAAGAAAGCGCTTTGCTAAAAATCTCTCGCTGCTCTTGGATCAGCCGGGCCATCATTTCCTCCGAGCCTTTCCATTTCATATCGGGATTGCGCCGATAGGTGCCGGATCCGCTGCAAGGTACATCGGCCAGTACCCAATCCATTTTGTTTTTCAATGAATCGAGGCGGGAATGTCCTGGCGGCAAAAATTGTATGTTTTGAATGCCTGCCCGCCGACAGCGTTTTCTCGCTTCTTGGAGAATGCTGGGACGAATATCATGCAGATAGATTTGGCCGCGGCCTTTCATAGACGATGCGATGGCGAGGCTTTTTCCTCCGCTGCCGCTGCAGTAGTCAAGAATTTGTTCTCCCGGTTTGGGTTGAACGAGGTCTGCGACGAGCTGGCTGCCCTCGTCTTGGATTTCAAATAATCCATCCTTGAATTCAGGAAAAGCGGTTAGAGCGAGACGCTGGCAAAAGCGGATGCCTGCTTTTGAATAGAGGCACGGCTGTGCGCCGTAATGGTCTTTCCAGCGATTCAATAATTCATCCCGTGTTGTCTTGAGCAGATTGGCTCGAATGGTGGTCGGTGCCGGCTCGTTCAGGATGCGGCAAAGCTCTGCAGTTTTTGCTTCATCATAGCTTTTGGCCAGTTCGTTGAATAGCCAAGGGCTGGCCCCGCACCGGATTTGCAGAGGAATATTTTCCGGAAGTGCCGAAAAATCTATACGGCGCCAAATGACGTATCGTTTTTCCCAGTTCGCTTTCTGACCAATGAGGTAATCGAGCAATGCGCGCCAGCGGACAAGCGCATATGCGGCATCGCCGATAAACCGGCGGTCATGTGCGCCAATGCTTTTATGCGATTTCAAATAATCGCTAAATGCCGCATCAAGAGGTTTCGGTTCCTGATCGAATTGATGAAGAAAAGCGAATAAATGGGTTTCTCGAAATTTTTCTGACATTTAGCTGCGTGGTCAATTAACTCACTTTATTGTTTCACAGACCCTTATTTTCCTCGATTGACGGTTTTCGGATCTATCTCAAAAAAATATTCATTGGAAAAAATGCTCGCGTTTAAGCATAAAAATAACATTATGAAAACAACTCGTGTGATTTCCGTATTTTTGGGTAGGCTTTTTTTGAGCCTGATTTTTTTAGTTTCAGCATTCGAAAAATTATTTAATTGGGGAGAAACGGAAAAAACGGTAATGGACGCTTTGTCCGAGTGGCAAAATTTTGCTATGTTTTCCGAATCGCTCCAAAGTTTTTTGACGATGCTTGTTCCTTGGGCGTCATTGTTGCTCGCGGTAGGTATTATTCTCGAGCTGCTCGGCAGTTTTATGCTTCTTATCGCATATCGGGAGAAAGTCGGCGTGGCGCTTTTGATTTTGTTTTTGATCCCGGCTACGCTTCTTTCCCATGCTTTCTGGTTTTTTGAAGGTCCAGTCCGAGACCTCCAGATGACAATGTTTTTGAAAAATTTAGCGATTTTGGGCGGATTGATCTTTGTCGCGATTCATGGGGCGCGTGCTAAAGACGACGGTTCTTCGATGTCATCCATGAGTTTTTCTTGATCCAGTTTGTGTTAGTTTTAATCAGTTTTTTCGGTGTGGCGATGGCCCAGAATGCCTGGATCGGATGGCTTGGGCCATTTGCCGCCGCCGCGGGGTATGCTCTTTTTTGGCAGGCAGTCTCTGGAACTTCGCCGAAGCAGAGATTTTGGACTGGCTTCGTCTGGTTTTTTTCAGTTCAGGCTTTTCAGCTTTCATGGATGGCTACAACTGAATATATGGGCCTGGGAATCATTGCCGTTTATCTCGCGCTAGCGATCGGCCTCGGTATCCAATTCGGGTTTTTGTCATGGCTTATCGGACCGCTGCAATCTCTTTCGATTTTGCGGTGTTTGGCTTTGGCTGGAATATGGGTTTTGCTGGAATGGATCCGACTTTATGTTTGCACTGGTTTTACCTGGAATCCTGTCGGACTTGCGCTCGCCGCTTGTCCGTATTCTTTGCAAACGGCTTCTTTGTTCGGAATCTTTGGCCTTTCTTTTTGGGTGATCTTTGTCAATTTAGTCGGGTTGAAAGCCTATTTCTTGCGCTCTTTTCCTGTATACGCTGGTTGGGCTTTATGCGCTGTTGCTCCTTATGTTTTTGGCATCATTCAATATTCCACTACTGCGCAGGACAATCGCAGTTTGTCTGTTCTTTTAGTGCAAACGGCTCTTGTACCGGAACAGAGGGATTATGATCCGAAGTTTCCCGATCGATTCATCGATCCTTTAGAACAATGGGATCGGATTCTTGGCATTATAGAGAATACCAAAGCGCAGAATGTTGATTTGATTGTTTTGCCCGAAGGCGCTGTGCCGTTCAACGCCTATCAGTGCGCCTATCCTCTCGTGGATGTTGAGCGTGTTTGGACCGATCATTTTGGATTGGTTTCGGATAATGATTTTCCCACATCTGGCAAAGAGGCTGATTATAAAGGGAGCTTGAAGAGAGTCAGCAATGCCTTTTGGGCGCGAGCTTTAGCCAATCATTTTCAATGCGACGTAGTAATGGGGATGAACGATTGGGAGCCCGATTCCGGCAAGCATTTCAATGCCGCATTTCATTTTTCTCCGCGTGGCGAGAGCGCATCTCGTGTGGAAAAGAGGATCCTGGTGCCGGTCGGTGAATATGTGCCTTTTAAAAATTGGGACTGGGTTGCTCAATTCCTCTCCAAACAGTTCGGCATCGGCGATTCATTCGATCCCGGTAATGAGGCTAAGGTATTTTCAGGGCGTGTTTTGATGGGCGTTTCAATCTGCTACGAAGAGACGTTCAGCGAAGTGATTCGCCATCTGCGGATGAATAATGCGCAGTTATTCATCAATATTTCGAACGATGTCTGGTTCCCGCATTCCCGTTTAGCCAAGCAGCATTTCAACCACGGCGTTGTACGAGTGGTGGAAAACGGCGTTCCATTGATCCGAGCCTGCAATACGGGGATTACGTGCGGAGTGGATTGCTTTGGAAATGTTCTCGCTCAATATCCCGAAGATCAAGCGGGTGCTCTGGTATTGGAAGTGCCCCTTCGCTCATTTAGAACGCTTTATTCCATCATCGGCGATCGGGCGATCCTGATTCTTAGCGCCTTTTTTGCTTTGTGCTCTTTCAAGATGCTTGCTCGAAATAAATAAAGTCGATTAAGGTTTTACTAACCAAGAGATGCGCAAATTCAATTTTGCAGCTCATTTTAGAGGTGTTCATTGATCGAGAATCAGATGCAAAAAACGCTCGGGCGCGAAGTGTTTATTTCTGGTATCGGTCTTTTTTCAGGGGAAAAAGTTGCGATTCGCATTAAGCCTGCTGCCGTTGGCAGCGGAATCGTTTTCCAGCGTATCGATTTGCCAGGCAAACCGTTAATTCCCGCTCAGGTTCGTTATGTAGGCGATACCCATTCTTGTACGCGGCTGAAAACGAATGACGCGAGTGTATTGACAGTCGAGCACCTGCTCTCCGCATTGAGTGCGGGCGGAATTGATAATGCTCGCATCGAAGTCGATGGACCTGAGATCCCCGTTGGCGATGGAAGCTCCCAAATATTTGTTCAAATGATCGAGCAGGCCGGAATTGTTGAACAAAATCTACCCAAACGCTTTGCTGTATTATCGCAGCCCGTCTTCTGGTCGGATAGAGAAATTCATTTAATCGCGTTGCCTCATGATGAGATGCGCGTCAGTTTTACATTGCATTTCCCGCGCTCGCAAAATTTCCGTTCGCAATATTTTTCGATCCCAATTCATTCTGAAATATACAAACGGGAAATTGCTCCATGCCGCACATTTTCTTTTTATGAAGAAATCTTTCCGTTGATCGAAAAAGGCTTGATCAAAGGGGGAGGGTTGGAGAATGCCCTCGTTATCAAAGAAGATAAGGTTTATAACTCTGGCGGCGCGCGTTTTGACGATGAAATGGTTAGACATAAGATTCTAGATCTGATTGGCGATTTTTCATTGATTGGAGTGAGATTGAAGGCGCATATTATCGCGATTCGCTCAGGACATACCAGCAATATTGCATTTGCGAAAATGCTGCAGAATTACTTAGTGATTGAATGTCAGGAACGTGAAAACGCAGAGACCGTAAGCTGTCTCTCTAACGATAGTTAAGGGGAGTCTAATGGCCGATCCACTTAGTGAAACACCTGTGATGAATACCAAAGACATCGAACGCATTCTTCCCCATCGCTATCCATTTCTTTTGGTCGACCGCATTTTGCGGATTGATCTTGAGGAGAGTGAAATTCACGGAGTAAAAAACGTAACCGCTAACGAGCCCTTTTTTCAAGGCCATTTTCCGGGAGTGCCGATCATGCCGGGAGTGCTGCTTTTAGAGGCGCTTGCTCAGACGGGCGGGATTCTTGTCCATCAAAAAGGCTATGACAAAAAAATCGCTGTATTATTGAACGTTACCAATGCGAAATTCCGCCGGCCGGTAGTTCCTGGAGATGTTTTGCATCTTCATGTGAAAGGTCTACATATTAGCGGCATGGGAGGAAAGATTCGCGGAAAAGCGATGATTCAGGATCAGCTTGCTGTAGAAGCTGAGCTGAGCTTCGCCTTGATAGACAAGGAACAGTTATAACGAAACATCAAAGGCTAACGAATTGGATTTTCATGGCAAACATTCATCCCTTAGCGGTCGTTGAAGACGGAGCAAAAATCGGAAAAAATGTAACGATTGAGCCTTTTGCCGTCGTTAAAAGCAATGTTCATCTCGAAGACAATGTTGTGATCAAATCTCACGCTTACATCGATGGCAATACGACGATCGGAGAAGGCACCGTAGTCTGGCCTGGAGCGAGCATCGGCACAAAGCCGCAAGATCTGAAATACAAGGGTGAAAAAACATATGTCGTGATCGGCAAGCGCTGCGAAATCCGTGAATTTGTCACCATTAATTCTTCGTGCCAGGAGAATTCGATGGTCAAGATCGGTGATCGCTGTTTGATTATGGCTTACTGCCATGTAGCGCACAATTGCGAGATCGGAAATCAAGTGATTATGGCGAATAATGCCATGTTAGCTGGGCATGTGATTGTCGAAGATTGCGCGATCATCGGCGGGATGACGCCGGTTCATCAATTTTCCCGGATTGGATGCTATGCAATGGTTGGCGGCTTTAGCCGCGTTTCAAATGATATTCCGCCATATACTGTGGGCGGAGGGATTCCATATAAATTCGGCGGAATTAATTTAATTGGTTTGAAGCGGCACAATTTTCCCTATGCTGTCCGAAAAGAGTTGAGCAAGGCTTTCAAGTTGACCTATCGCGCAAACTTGCATCTGGAAGATGCGATACGGCAGATTGAACAGGAAGTCGAACCCATCCAAGAAGTTCGTCATTGGCTCGAGTTTTGTCGCAATTCCAAGCGGGGTTTGATTGGCTTGCAAGGCGTTACAAAAGATAAAGAAGAAGATATCGAAGAATTCGAAGAAGAAGATGAATTCGTCGATTCATTCAGAACCAGCCTTTAAATCCTATATCATCTGATTTCATGAAAATTGTTTTTTTCGGCACACCGCCATTTGCCGCCCAGATTCTTCAATATCTGTTTGATCATGGAGTTTCTGTTGCTGCCATCATTACCCAGCCCGATCGGCCCAAGGGGCGGAATTTGGAGCTAGCTCCCTCTGCCGTTAAAGCAGCGGCGCTGCATATTTCTCCTGCTAGCCTTCTGTTGCAGCCCGAAAAAGCTTCCGATCCTCAGTTTTTGCTGCAGTTAGAGAATTTGCATGCGGATCTTTTTGTTGTCGTTGCCTACGGACAAATTCTGTCGCAAAAACTTTTGGTAATCCCCAAATTGGGCTGCATCAATGTACATGCCAGCCTTTTGCCGCGGTATCGCGGCGCGGCGCCAATCCAGCGATGTCTTCTCAATGGCGACAGAGAAACGGGTGTATCAATACAAAAAATGGTATTTCAACTCGATGCTGGCGACGTGATCGATGAAGCAAAGATGTCGATTCCTCTGGAAATGACTTTTGGCGAACTTCAGCAGGCATTGTGTGATCTTTCCAAACCGCTGCTTCTATCGGTCTTGAAACGATATCATTCCGGCGTTCCATCGGCGCGCGCTCAAGATTCCAGCCTGGTTACTATGGCTCCCAAAATCAAACCTGAGGATATGGAAATCCGCTGGAACCGCTCTGCAGTAGATTTGCACAACCTCATCCGCGCACTTTCGCCCCGTCCGGGCGCCTGGTGCTGGATGGAAAATAAGGAACGTAAACGGCTGAAAATTCTTCGTTCGCGAGTGTGCGAGGAAGAAGGTACGCCAGGCGCTCTGCTCGCATTTCAAAAAGATCGTTGCATCGTGGCCGCCCAGACCGGCTCTTTGGAGTTGGTTGAGGTTCAGCCTGAAGGGAAAAAGGCGATGCCTGTCGCTGATTGGATTCGCGGCTGTCCGGTTCCTCCAAAGTTTTTTATTGAATAAATTGCATTAAAATTTATTGTTTTAATCGTTTGTTTTGCGTTTGTTTGAAACAAATAAAAATAATTTTCGTGATTTAATATTTTTGATGAACCCAGTTCTATCGTTTTTGACCTTTTCTTTACTTAAATAAAGTCTCAATCTATACTTTTTGCTTCCTTAACGAAAAAGAGGTTTCGAAATGACAGCAGCAGTAGAAGCTCAACAATCCCTGCGTCTTTCAGTTCGCTGCGAAGACGTTTCTCTTGATGAGTCGGCAAAAAAGAATTACGGAAAATTGACGGACACAATAAAAGCGTGGAATGAGACTACATCGGGCGCATACGATGGTATTAAAGTTATAAAACAGCTTGGTGTTTTATTCGGCTCTGATCATTTGGTTAAACAAGCAAATGGATACATCGCAGGCACAGCTCTTTGGCGGGTATTTCCTACAGCAAAAACTTTTACAGATTCTTGCTCTAAAATAAGCCAGCTCAAATATGAAAAGCTCATTAGCCACTGGGTTCAGCGCGTTTCTTCTTTTGCTCACGAGTTTTTCGATTTCATCGCAATGAGTACCTATTCATTAGCGTTCTTTATCAGGAATTCAACTCCTTTCCTGAACGCAGGGACTTGCTTGAATTTCGCTTGCGATCTCACGGATGTAGTTAATTTTGGCTCGCAAAGTTACAATGCTTTGGCCCGCCGGTCAGCGCTTGTTACGCTGGGACGTCCTGAATTGGTGCGCGCGAATGAAGACTCTCTTGAGAACCACTTGTTAAAATTGGTTAAATCGGTAGCGGCCTTAGTGGGTACGATTTTTGCTTGTGGCGCATTGTATTTTGGCGCTCCGTTAATCGTTCCAGCGGCTGCGGCAGTCATAGCATTGACTGCGGCAATGTTTAACATTGGGGCGTACTACCACAAAAATTACAGTTGTCCTGCAATGCTTAAAGTCGGTTTCCTCGCTAGCGCGCAGGCATAAGGAATTGAAGCTTTTTCTATTAATTAATCGCCGGAAATGGTTCGTCTGTTTCCGGCTTTTTCATATACTTTCAAAACGGGCATCGACATGGCAAATCAAGTCACTTTTGATGGAAGCTGTACGGAACAAGCAGCTAACGCAGGAAGACATTCCGTAGGAAGATTTTTTCATGTAACAGCGGAATGGGCGGGGCAGGCGAGCAATGCTTACGATTTAATAAACGCCCTAAAAAGAATTTTTGCATCATTGGGAAATGGGTTTCTGCAAAGCCGAATGGACAGTTATCTCGATATTGCTGCAGTGCCTCGTTTACCCACAATCGCTATTCCGTTAGCTCGGGATCTTTATGAGGCGCGGTCTGAAAAGCTAACAGCAAAATCAGCGGTGGATTGGTCTCATCGCCTGTTCGATGTCGGTTCAACAGCTTGCTATGCATTGGCCGCTTTCAAAAAGCGGGCGCAATCCATCCTCAAGGCTGCGTCTGTGCTGGACGTCTTGTCCGATTCCACCGATTGCGGCGTTTATGCGCTTAAGTGCCGGGAATTGGCTGGCAAATGGTCGCAATTGAAGACAGCCTCGGCTCCGGTGCAGCGGGCTGTTCAAAATGAATGGAGCGAATCGTTCATTCAGCTGATGAGGACAATTACAGCTGTTGCCGTCAGTGTATTGGCGTGCTGGGTGGCGATCACTGGAGTTGTGCTCGTTCCTGCCGTTGCTTTGATTGCTGCTTTAGCCAATTCATTCTTTACAATTTTTGCCCACTATCACAAAAATTATTGGTGCAACGGCTTCTAAGAGACTGTCCGCAACTTATACTGCGCCCGGTCTTAAATGATGAATTTGGGACAGCGTGAAAGCTCCGTAGAATCGACGACCGCAGGCTTCGCAAGTTGATCTGTATTAATGCAATACGAATCAACTTGCGATCGCCGATTATACGGGCTTTGACGCGGCCCAAATTCACCATTTCAGACCGGGCGCAGTATAGCTTCTGTTGATTTTCGAGTTCCAAAATCAACGAAGCCTAAGTTTGGGGAACAGCCTAAGGTGGTTTTTCATCGATTCTAAATCTTTAACAAATTCTGAATGGTTTTTTGGTTTTGCGCTTTTAATTGTCCTGGCAACATTTTTTTTGATCGCTAAAAAAACAAGTTTTCGGGATTTGGAGCGGCTGAGCCAATCGAAGCAGGCTTTGCCGGTTCCTTTGATTGCGGTTGATGTAAGCGGGTGCGTAAAAAAGCCGGGAACGATCAGCGTCGCGCAAGGCGCTACAGTTCGCTATGTATTGCGGAAGGCGCGGGTTGAACCGTTGGCAGATCTGTCAAATATCGATTTGGATCGTCCGCTGGATGCATCGTGTTCTCTTTATATTCCCGCTTTGGAAAAAATTCTAGTCGACGTGCAGGGATGTGTGGAGGAGCGGGGAACTATCGAATTGCCCGCCGGAAGCCGGATCTGCGATCTTAAAAAACACCTCAAATTGTCCAATCGAGCAGATCTTACGTTTTTCAGGCGCCGGAAAATATTAAAGAATAATGAAATCGTGCGCATCCCGCCAAAAAACAATGATTTCGACGCAAGCGACTCTGGCATAGGTAGATAGTGGTTGCTGTTCAGGTTGGAAATTGCATGCGATAGCGGTGGCGCTAGAGATTTTAATTGAGAGAAAACGCGTAGATATGTACTCTCTTTGCTTATCTTTTTCAGATAGTTGTTTCGTATCAAAATGCTGTCTGAAATACCGCGCAAGCCTTTCATTATTGACATCGAAAGGCGGCGCAATCGAATTTGTCAATTCAGAGCGAAAAGGAAAATCTATGTCGCTGACACTGATAGGCCAGAAGAAAGGGATGGCGCAAATTTTTGATAACGATGGCAAAATGATTGCTTGCACAGTCATTTTTGTTGAGCCGAATCCAATTGTGCAGGTTAAGCGTACTGAGTCCGATGGCTATAACGCGATTCAGGTCGGCGGAGTCGGCCTTTCCAAGTCACGGGCCAATAAGATGACGAAGCCCCTTAAAGGGCATTTTGCAAAAGCAAATGTTCCGGCGCAATGGCGTCTCAAGGAATCGAGAGTGGATAATGTCGATTCATATCAAGCTGGACAAACTCTTGATTTGAGTCTTTTGAATGACGTTTCTCATGTCGATATCCAAGGCGTAACGAAAGGTAAGGGTTTTCAAGGTGTAATCAAACTGCATGGCTTTGCGGGCGGACCGGGCGCGCATGGTTCAGGGTTTCATCGTCATGCTGGATCAACCGGACAGCGGACAACTCCGGGACGTTGCTATCCGAATGGTAAACGCGCATCTCGTATGGGCGGAGATACTCAAACCGTGCAAAATTTGCGGGTAGTGGCTGTCAAAGGGAATTTGTTGCTTGTCGAAGGCGCGATTCCCGGCTCTCGCGGTTCCGTGGTTTACATCACGAAAGCGATGAAGAAAAAGCAGCAGATAAAGAAAAAATAACGAAAAAGGTATACCGTCGTGGCAATCCTGAAAAAATATGATTTGAGCGGAAAGGAAATCGAGGCCGTCCAGGTTGATGATGCATTACTGGAATCGAAGGCCCATCCTCAGATGATTAAAGACTACATTGTCGCCATCCGCAACAATGCCCGCCAATGGTCGGCTAACACGAAGATTCGCAGCGAGGTCAATCGTACGGGCAAAAAACCCCACCCGCAAAAAGGGCAAGGGCGTTCACGCCAAGGGTGTTTGGCAGCTCCCCACTATAAAGGCGGCGGTATTGTGTTTGGTCCGAGGCCAAAGTTTGACCAACACGTACGGATCAATAAAAGAGAGAGACAGGCCGCAATCCGTTTTCTTCTAGCGGAAAAAATCAAGGCCAACCAGGTGCACATTCTCAAAAGCGAAAAGATGACAATGCCTAAAACGCAAAAAATTGCAGGCTTTTTGAAGGCTGTGAATTTGATGGATCGGCGTGTGCTGTTCCTCGATGCGTCAGATGGGCATAAAGAGCTTTTGCTGAGCCTTCGCAATATCCCCAAGAAAGAATATTCGATTTTGTTCAACATTAATGGCTACAACCTCGCGCTTTGCCGCGATGTCGTCATTTTGGACAGTGCATTTGATCAACTATTGACGATTTTAGGTTAAGGACTATGACCAAGAAAAGCCCGTACGCCATTATTAAAAACCGTCGCATGACTGAGAAGTCTCGTGTGCTTGAGAACCTGCAGAATGCAGCGAAAAATCCTTCGTTGAGCCGCTGCAAGACGCCAAAGTACGTTTTTGATGTCGATCCTCAAGCGAACAAGCAAGAGATTGCGCAAGCCATCGAAGAAATCTACGCCGAAAAGAAAATTCGTGTGACGAAAGTCAACACGGTAACCGTGAAGTCGAAACAGCGCCGCGTTCGCGGCCGGCTAGGAATGACTTCGGCTGGCAAGAAAGCGGTTGTTTCTCTGCAAGCAGGCCAAACCATCGACGAGCAAGTGTAAGGAGAGCGATATGCCAAAATATTTCCGACCAGTCACTCCAGGTCAACGAAAACTTGTTCTTCCTACGTTATTGGAATTAGATCCATCCGACAAACGACCGAAGTCATTATTGACGAGCAAACGACGGATTAACGGCCGCAACCATAGCGGTCATATTACTGTCCGCCATAAAGGCGGCGGCCATAAGAAGTTATTCCGTGCGATCGATTTTAAACGGGATAAAGAAAATATTCCGGCGACTGTTGCTGGTGTGGATTATGATCCAAACCGATCTGCATTGATCGCGCTTCTCCATTATGCTGATGGCGAAAAACGTTATATCATAGCTCCTCAAGGAATCAAGAAAGGCGATGTGGTTTCGACATCCGATGAGCCTCCATTTAAAATTGGATGCTGCATGAGGCTGAAATTTATGCCGTTCGGTTCTGTCATTCACAACATCGAGTTGTTCCCAGGCAGAGGTGGACAGATTGTCCGATCTGCTGGTTTGTCAGCACAATTGCTGGGCCGAAGCAATGGATACGCGAGCATTCGCCTTCCGTCAGGCGAAGTTCGCCTAATTAATGAAAATTGCCGCGCGACGTTTGGAGCGGTCTCTAATTCGGAGCATAATTTACGCGTGATCGGCAAAGCTGGACGCACTCGATGGATGGGGGTTCGTCCGACCGTACGCGGCGTCCACATGAACCCAGTTGACCACCCGCATGGTGGTGGCGAAGGACGCGGAAAAGGAAATACGCCTCAAACTCCATGGGGTCAATATACCAAGGGTTTTCGAACACGCTCCAAGAAGAAAACGAGAAAATGGGTTGTAAAGGAACGCAGGTAAACACATGGGAAGATCGCTAAAAAAAGGACCTTTTGTTGATCACCATCTTCGATCAAAATTTGAAACGATGAATCGGGAAGGATCCAAAAAGGTTATTAAAACATGGTCGCGGCGTTCGATGATCATTCCAGAAATGGTTGGCCATACGTTCGACGTACACAACGGGAAAAAATTTGTTACCGTCTATGTGTCAGAAAACATGGTCGGGCATCGCCTTGGTGAATTCTCGCCAACGAGAATTTTCAAAGGCCATCCGAAGAAAACCGCAGCAGCTGCCGCACCAGCTGCCGCACCAGCGTCTTAAAAAGGTTGAACTATGCAATTAGCTAAAGCCTGTACACGATTTGTACGGATCAGTCCGCGTAAAGCTAGATATGCGGCAGGATTAATTCGAGGCCTTCGCTTAGATCAGGCCACGCAACAATTACTCTATTCGAAACTGCGCGGCGGCAGACTCTTAAAAAAGACGTTGGACAGCGCGGCTGCGAATGCGGAAACTCAGCTTGATGTCAAGCGGGAATCGCTGAAAGTGCACGAAGTGCGCGTCGATGCTGGTCCAATTTTAAGAAGAGCGAAAGCGCGCAGCAAAGGTTCTTCAGTTCCGGTCAATAAACGCACGAGCCATTTTACGATCGTGTTAATGGCGGAACAAGGTTAAAGGAGAGAAGCGAAATGGGACAAAAAGTATCGCCAGTTGGATTCCGCCTCGTTACGAGAAAGAAATGGTTGTCTAATTGGTATGCGAACAAACAAGAGTTCGGAAGTTTGATCGGCGAAGACAAAGTCATTCGCAAATATCTTCTGACCAAGCCGGCATGCCAAGGCGCATCGCGTTTTCAAATAAAGCGCATGAGCGGAAAGATCGAAGTGACGATTTTCACTGCTCGTCCAGGACTTGTTATCGGCAAAAAAGGTGCTGAGATTGATATTCTCAAAGCCGAATTGCGCAACCTGACTGGAAAAGAAGTTTGGATTGAAGTTGAAGAAATCAAGCGTCCCGATCTTGATGCCAAATTGGTTGCAGATGGTATTGCCAAGCAGTTGGAGCGCAGGATTCCATTCCGTCGCGTCCTCAAAAAAGCGATGCAGACGACGATGGATGCTGGTGCAGCGGGCATTAAAGTTCAGATTTCTGGACGAATTGGCGGTGCTGAAATCGCCAGGGTTGAGTGGTATAAAGAAGGCCGCATTCCTCTCCATACCTTGCGTGCTGATATCGATTATGCGACAGGACGCGCTGAAACGACGTATGGTTCAATCGGCGTAAAAGTATGGATCAATCGCGGTGAAGAAGTAGTTGTTGCCGCACCGAAACCTGCGATGGGAGGTTAATTATGGCGCTGATGCCTGTAAGGACGAAATATCGTAAACAGCAACGAGGCTCGGTAGCTGGACTGTCTAAGGGCGGTTCGTATGTTCAATTTGGCGAGTTCGGAATGCAATGTCTGGATCGCGGATGGATTACTGGTCAGCAAATTGAAGCTTGTCGTGTTGCAATTACGCGATTTTTTAGCCGCAAGGGACAAGTTTGGATTCGAATCTTCCCAGACAAGCCTGTATCCAAAAAGCCGGCAGAAACTCGAATGGGTACCGGTAAGGGCGCGCCTGAGTATTGGGTCGCTCGTGTAAAACCTGGCCGGATTTTGTTCGAAGTCGCGAATGTGACTCGTGAAGAAGCTCAGGAAGCACTGCGACAGGCAGCTGGCAAACTTCCTTTGCGTACGAAGTTTGTTTCAAGACTGGAGACAGTATAAGTATGGCAAAGCGAAAACAAGAAAAAGAAAATCAATCGATTGCAGAAATGGAAGCCGCACAGTCTCAGCTGGCGAGTGAGATTTTCGTTTTGCGCAATGAACTCGCGATTCAGCGAAAAATGGAAAAACCCCATCTTCTGAAAGCAAAACGCCATGAGCGGGCTCGCCTATTGACGATCCTGACGCAACAGCGGAGAAAAGTGACATGAATACGAGATCCAGCCGAAAAGAAAATGTCGGCATAGTTATTTCTAATAAAATGGCGAAAACCGTAACTGTTCAGGTCAGTCGGAAGATGCGTCATCCGAAATATGGAAAAGTTTTTGAGCGTTCGAAAAAGATGTACGCTCACGACGAAACGAACGCGCTTCAAATTGGTCAGAAAGTGCGTATTGCTGAAACCCGGCCCCTTTCAAAAATGAAGCGGTGGCGAGTGGTGGAAGTCCTGTAATTCGAATAAAGGCGATAGTTTATGATTCAACAAGAAACTGATCTCGAAGTCGCTGATAATACAGGAGCGAAGCGAGTTCGTTGTTTTAAAGTTTTAGGCGGCTCCCGCCGTCGGTATGCCAAGGTCGGAGACATCATTGTATGCTCGATCAAAGAAGCTGATCCGAAAGGCGCAGTCAAGAAAGGCGAAGTCGTTAAAGCAGTCATCGTGCGTACGAAGAGCTATATTAGGCGGCCTGATGGTTCGATGCTGCGGTTTTTCGACAATAGCTGCGTAATTATCGATGATAAGAATAACCCACGTGGAACGCGTATCTTTGGACCTATTGCGCGAGAAGTTCGCGATGCCGGATTCATTAAGATCAGTTCTCTGGCTCCTGAAGTGATTTGAGGTGAATGATGAGTAAATGGATACGAAAAGGTGATCGCGTTCTAGTCACCTCTGGAAATGATAAGGGGAAGGCGGGAGAAGTATTGTCTCGCACCGACGACCGTATTGTCGTCCAAGGCGTCAATATCCGAAAAAAACATATGCGTCGGACACAGGAAATGCAGGGCGGACGGATTATCGAAATGGAAGTGCCCATTCATGTTTCCAATGTGAAGCTTTGCAATAAAGACAATCAGCCCCTTCGGCTCAAAGTTAAAGTTGAAAAAAATGGCGAGCGATCTCTCGTATATCGAGACGGTTCGAAAGAGACTGTTTATCGCTCCGTGAAAAAACCCGCATAGGTACTATGTCTAAACTTCAGAAAAAGTATAAGGAAGAAGTCCTCCCTGAATTAATCGCACGGCATTCAGACCGATGCGTCATGGAGCTTCCCGTGCTAAAAAAGATTGTGATCAGCATGGGTCTTTCAGAAGCTCTGAAAGATAAAAATGCGATTCAGGACCACAGTAAAGAACTCGCTGCGCTGTCGGGCCAAAAGCCTGTTGTCACGCGTTCGAAGAAAGCGATTTCGAACTTTAAATTGCGAGAAGGTCAGCCGATTGGACTGATGGTCACATTACGCGGTAAGCGGATGTATGATTTTCTCGATCGCTTTTGCAATATCGTTTCTCCGCGCATCCGCGACTTTAGAGGATTCAATAAGAAAGGCGATGGACGCGGCAATTATAATTTTGGCCTCGAAGACCAACAGATTTATCCCGAAATCAATCTCGATGAAGTCAAACGCGCCCAAGGGATGAACATTACTTTGGTCACGACTGCAAGAAATGATTCTGATTGTATCGAATTATTAACCCTGCTCGGGTTCCCGTTTAAGTAAAAGGAGACTTATGGCTTTTAACGATCCCATTGCTGAAATGCTGACGAAAATCAGAAATGCGAAAAATGCACAGCATCGATACGTGGATTTGAGCAGCAGCAAAACAAAACAAGAAATTCTCGTTATTCTGAAGCAGAATGGATTTATCGAGAACTATCTCGTGAATGACGAAATGCATAAGATCCGCGTCTTTTTGCGATATCTTAAAAACCGACGCAGCATTCTGAATGATTTGCGACGGGTCTCGACGCCTGGCGCACGCAGGTATGTTAAATGCGATGAAATTCCATGCGTGTTTAACGGAATGGGTTTGGCGATTGTTTCTACATGTAAAGGAATCGTCGACGGTGAAACTGCCCGCAATTTGAAAGTCGGCGGCGAACTTATGTGCACGATTTGGTAAAGGCTGGAGGAAATCGAAATGTCTAGACTGGGAAAGACCCCTATTGCTCTGCCAAAAGGTGTCGAAGTGAAGAGTTCGAAAGATGGTGCCGTTCATGTGAAAGGCCCGAAGGGAACGCTGCAGGTGCAATTGCCAGCGGGAATCCGTTGCAAAGTTGAAAATGAATTGATTTTGGTGGAACGCGATGAAGCGGTTGATTCTCCCAATGCTCTGTATGGTCTCTATCGATCTATCTTGAAGAATATCGTAATCGGAGTGACGGAAGGATTTGAAAAACGGCTAACGCTTATCGGCGTTGGATATCGCGCTGCCGTTGCTGGCAATAAATTAGATCTGCAAGTCGGTTATTCACATCCGACTTCATTCGAGATTCCTAAGTCGCTGCAAGTCGTGGTCGACAAAGGTACGTTGATTGTCATTAAAGGGATGGACAAGCATGAGGTGGGTCAATTTGCCGCGATCGTCCGTTCCTTAAAGCCACCGGAACCATACAAAGGAAAAGGGATCCGCTACGAAAACGAATTTGTTCGTAAGAAAGAAGGAAAGGCTGCCAAAGCGGCTGCTAAGTAACCCGAGGTAAATACACAGATGGATCATTCACAAAAAAGACGAAATAAAGCCCGTAAGGCCCGCGTGATGCGTGTTCGGGGGCAGATTCGGGGAACTGCACTCAAGCCACGCTTATCCGTTTATAAATCGAATGCGCATATCTATGTGCAATTGATCGATGATGAAAACCGGAGAACGCTCGCTGGAATCGGCACCTTGTCCAAGCAGAATCAGAAAACGGAAAATAACCGTAAATCAAAAGCTGCTGCGCGCTACATTGGGACTGAAATCGCGCAATTCGCCAAGAAAAATAACATTGCTGCGGTCGTTTTTGATCGAGGACGTTATAAGTTTCATGGTATGCTCGCTGAGCTTGCCAATGCTGCTCGTGAAGCCGGCTTGCAATTTTAACTCTAGGACGGGAAATGGTTAAACAATTTGAAAGAAAGCGCCAGGAAGACTTCGATACGGAGTTTGAGGAAAAAGTCCTCTATATCAATCGTTGCGCGAAGGTTGTCAAAGGCGGACGCAAGTTTAGCTTTTCCGCTCTGATTTTAGTCGGAGATGGACAAGGGCATGTCGGGTTTGGATTTGCTAAAGCGAATGAAGTGTCCGATGCAATCCGCAAAGGCAGCGAAGCCGCGCGAAAAAATATTTACATAATTGAGTTAGACGGCACAACTATTCCACATGAAGTTTATGTCGAATGGGATGGTGCAAAAGTGATGTTTAAGCCGGCTCCTGAAGGAACGGGCATTGTTGCCGGATCGAAAGTGCGTTCGATTCTTGAGATTCTTGGTGTGAAAGATGTGATTGCCAAGAGCTTGGGATCTAGCAATCCATTGAATCTGGTCCAAGCGACTTTCAAGGCTCTACTAATGTTGAAAAATCGCGAGCTTTGTCTTGCTGAACGAAAAGGGGCATAATCGATGATTACACTGTCTCAAATGCAAAATAGTTCCAGGCCCAAAAAGAAAGTTCAACGAGTCGGCCGTGGTATTGGCTCCAAAAGAGGTGCGACGTCTGGCCGTGGAACCAAAGGCGATGGAAGCCGCAGGGGATATTCACGCCGCTATGGTTATGAAGGTGGACAAGTGCCTTTGTACCGAAAACTTCCTGTACGGGGATTTACCAGAGGCCGTTTTGAAAAAACTTCTGTTGCCGTTACTTTGGCGATGATTGAACGAAATTTTTCGGATGGCGAAACCGTGAACGTCGAATCGTTGCTTCATAAGGGCTTGATTCCTCGTTGTATTCCCGGCGGTGTAAAGATTTTGGCGACTGGCGATTTGAAGAAAAAAGTCAAAATCGAAGCCCATGCATACTCCGAAGCTTCGCGTCAAAAGCTTGAAGCTCGATCCATTCCATTTCAAGTCATTGAATAACTAGGATAATTTAACGTCATGGTTGAAGCGATCCGACGGGTTTTAGCAATCCCTGAGTTGCGTGCAAAGATCTTTTTTACTTTGGCTCTGCTGGCAGTTTGCCGGATTGGCGCTTATGTGCCGGTTCCCGGGATCAATGCGGATGTTGCAATCATGATGTTTAAATATGCGACGAGAGGGGGGCAGAATTTATTCCAGCTCGTCGATATATTTTCCGGTGGCGCATTCGCGCAGATGACCGTGTTTGCATTAGGAGTAATGCCTTATATCTCGGCATCAATCATTCTGCAGGTTCTGATTACGGTAGTGCCGTCTTTGCAGCGTGAAATTCGCGAGAGCCCGGATCACGGGCGCCGCAAGCTATCGAAATGGACGCGATTGGCGACTTTGCTGCTCGCTCTTTTGCAGTCAACGCTATATGCACGTTATGCCGTAAGTATGAACCAGTCTCATCCGGGGATTATCGTTTCTGAGATGCTCGATGTGCAGATCATGGGATTTTCCTGGTTGTTTTACGTCTCTTTTGTTTTCACGATGACTGCCGGAACCCTTTTGCTGATGTGGATTGGCGAGCAGATCACTGAAAAGGGGATTGGAAACGGCATTAGCATTATCATCGCTGTGGGTATTCTCTCTTCTCTTCCGATGACGATTGGCTCTGTGATTAAGCAATTGAATATGGAATCGCAAGAACCTGGACAGTTGACATTTTCGACGCTAGTCATTCTTTGCTTGATGTTCGTGTTCATTATCGTCGGAACTATTTTGGTCATTCAGGGACAACGGCGCATTCCTCTCCAATATGCGAGACGAATTGTGGGCCGCCATGAAGTGCAGGGTGCCAATTCTCACATTCCTCTGAAGATTAATTATGCCGGCGTCATCCCAGTAATTTTTGCGGCTTCAGTTTTGATGTTTCCAGCTACGATCGGTCAATTTATGGGCAAGAACAGCTGGCTGGGGCAAGTTTCGAGCTATCTCGTTCCGGGAACGTGGGTCTATCTCATTCTCTACGTGTTTCTTATTTTGTTTTTTACTTACTTTTGGACCGCAACGCAATTTAAACCTGAGCAGATTGCTTCGGACATGAAAAAGAATGGAGCTTTTATCCCTGGCATTCGGCAAGGCAAGCCGACACAGGATTTTCTTGAACAGACCATGAACCGTGTAACTTTGGCTGGAGCTATTTTCCTCGCCATTATTGCGATTTTGCCGACTATCGTTGGCCGGTTGATGGGTGTAGATGCCCGGATAAGCCAATTTTTTGGTGGAACCTCATTGCTGATTTTAGTAGGCGTGATTCTTGACACAACTAAACAGGTTGAGTCTCATCTACTTATGAAGCGATATGACGGTTTTATGAAAAAGGGACGCCTCAAAGGACGTTAAAAGTTTGTCAGTTAACAAGTTCTTGTGTTATTTTATAGGGCGTTTCCCTGCATAACAGTTAAAAAGAAGGAAGAAGAATGCCTAGAATTATCGGTATTGATATCCCAGGAAATAAAAGACTTGAAGTGGCTCTTACATATCTATTCGGCGTCGGACGAACCCTTTCGAATCAGATCATCGAGAAGCTGAATTTAGATAAAGACATGAGGGCGCAAAATCTCACAGAAGATGATATTGCGAAAATCAATGCGATTCTTCAGACGGAATACGTTGTTGAGGGCGATTTGCGCCGTCAAATTCAAAACAACATCAAGCGTTTGATTGGAATTAACTGTTATCGCGGAATGCGCCATCGGCTGGGTTTGCCAGTACGCGGTCAGCGTACTCGTACGAATGCTCGTACACGTAAAGGCAAACGTAAAACGGTAGCTAACAAAAAGATTTAATGATTGATATAGGAGAATTGAGCCTTGTCTAAGCAAGAACAAAAAGCACCGCCGAAAAAAACTGGCGTACGAGTAAAGAAGAAAGTTCAGCGTACAGTTCCGGCTGGAATTGCTCACGTCAAAGCAACATTTAATAACACGATCGTCAGCATTACGGATCTGGCGGGCAATGTCGTCGCCTGGTCGTCTGCGGGAAAATCGAATTTTTCAGGATCGCGCAAATCTTCCGCTTTTGCCGCTACTGTAGCCGCGCAGAATGCCGGCCGCGAAGCGATGGGCGTAGGAATGAAAGAGTGCGAAGTGAATCTCAATGGTCCGGGAGCTGGACGCGAATCGGCTGTACGCGGCTTGCAAAGCGCAGGACTTGCGATCACTATTATTCGTGACTGCACACCTGTGCCGCACAACGGGTGCAGACCCCGCAAGCGCAGACGCGTATAAACCGTAGAGGAGTCGCAACATGGTAGTCAAGTACGGCAAATTCGAAATGCCAGAGAAAATCAAGATCGATGAAGCGAGCAAAACGAATACGTTTGCCCGTTTTGTCGTCGAACCTTTTGAAAAAGGGTTTGGCCATACGATCGGAAGCGCTTTGCGCAGGATTATGCTTGGCTCATTAGAGTCCCCAGCGATTCTGTCAATACGCATCGAAGGCGTTCCCCATGAGTATATGGCGATCGATGGAATTGTTCAGGATATGACGCATATCATCCTGAATCTTAAAGGCGCGCTTTTACGGCGTCTCAATTTGGAAGAAGAGCTTTCCGCTCGCGAAATCAAACTTGTGAGCAAGGTTCTGGAAATCACTCATGAGATGATTGAGAAGGGAAATGGAGAATATCGGGTTGCATTGAAAGACCTGATCGGTACGGGCGATTATGAGATTGTCAATCCCGATCATCATATTTTCACTGTAACGAAACCGATGACAAAACGTGTTGATTTACGTATTTCGAATGGCAGGGGATACGTGCCTTCTGAAAGGCATGCTTTCGAGCTGATGCATGATGAGATTATCATCGATTCTGCATTTTCGCCTGTTCGTCTCGTGAACTATTATGTTGAAAATACGCGCGTTGGCCAAGACACAGACTATGATCGATTGATTTTGGATGTGACAACGGATGGCCGTGTAACTCCTGTGGAAGCGCTGGCATTTGCTGCGCAGATCGGCATTCAGCATTTTCAAGTGTTCGTGACGATCAAGACGCATTCTCTCGTATTTGATAAAGGAGAAGCGGTTGTCAACCGCGATCGCGACGAGATTCTGCAGAAGCTGGCTCTCAAGATCAATGAAATTGAGCTTTCAGTGCGTTCAACGAATTGCCTTGCCAATGCGAATATCGAAACGATCGGAGAGTTGGTTACTATGCTCGAAACTGATATGTTGCGTTTCCGCAATTTTGGCAAGAAGTCTTTGACAGAGATCAAACAAAAACTCGATGAGCTTGGCCTTTCCTTGGGCATGGATCTTTCTAAATATGGCATCAACCGCGATAACATCAAAACGGTGATTCAAAACTATCTGCAAGAAAAGGGAAACGTTGAAGTATGAGACACGGGAAGCACACATTTAAAATTGGCCGTACGGGATCGCATCGTCGTTGCATGGTGGCCAACATGCTAAAATCCTTGATTGAGAACGAGCGTATTTCGACGACTGTTACGAAGGCGAAAGAGCTTCGTCGTCATGCAGATCGGATGATTACATTAGCCAAGCGAAATACGTTGGCATCGAAGCGCGATGCAATTTCGCAAATGCACATCGTCTATAATGATTTGACGGCAAAAGAAGAGCGGAAAGCGAAAGGCGGCGATAAGAGTTCTTATTCACGGGATCGACTTGTGATCTCCAAGCTCTTTGGCCCGCTTCGCGAGCGTTTTCTCGAGAGAAAGGGTGGCTATACGCGGATCATTCGCACAGAAGACCGTGTAGGCGATAGCGCTCCAACTTGTTACATCGAATATCTCAAGTAATTTTTCTGACCTATCGGGATGGCTGTGAGGGGCATTATGCGCCTCGCAGCCTTTCTGTCTAGGCGGCAAAATAGTTCAAAAGTGCGTTTTTACCGCGTATTTGAGTTTTGCAATTGACTCTGTGAAGAGCTGCTCGTAATTTTTCCATTAAAATTTCCAAAAACAGAGCTTTACAAGCGGCATTACTTGCGTTATTCTTTTTGGCAAAGATCAGCGATTTTTGGAAAAACGATGATCGTGTTCGACCGATTAGAATTAATAATAATGAATTTAGGTGAATGATCATGCCCATACGTATAGCAATCAACGGTTTCGGCCGAATCGGGCGCATGGTTGCACGCTTGGCGCTGCAGCGGCCGAATATCAAGCTGATGGCAGTCAATGATCTGGTTCCTCCTGATAATCTCGCCTATCTTTTCAAATACGATACTGTGCATGGGCGTTATCCAAAGAGTGTGAGTGCCCAGGAAAAAGCGCTTGTTGTCGATGGGATGAAATTCGATGTGTTTTCTGAGAAAGATCCCTCCTTACTTCCCTGGAAAAAGCTGGATGTGGATTACGTGATTGAATCGACGGGAAGATTTACTCAGAAAGAAGATGCGGGCAAGCATTTGATTGCAGGAGCGAAGCGGGTTGTAATCACAGCTCCTGGCAAGGACAGCATTCCCACCTATGTGATTGGAGTGAACCATACGAAATTTAATCCTGCTGAAGATCGCATTTTGAGCAATGCTTCTTGCACGACAAATTGCCTGGCTCCCTTGTGCAAAGTGCTTCTCGATCGCTTTGGGATCGAAGAGGGGTTGATGACGACGGTGCATTCGCTGACGGCCAGCCAGCCGACAGTAGACGGACCTTCGCATAAAGACTGGCGTGGTGGGCGTGCAGCTGGGGCAAATATCATTCCTGCATCGACCGGCGCAGCAAAAGCAGTCACATTGTGCATTCCTGAGTTGAAAGGAAAGCTGACTGGAATGGCATTTCGTGTACCGACGCTGGATGTGTCTGTGGTTGATTTAACGGTGCGTCTTGGAAAGGATACGACCTACGAAGAAATCACGAATGCCATGAAAGAAGCTTCGGAGAAAGAATTAAAAGGAATCCTTGCCGTAACAGATGAACAAGTTGTATCGTCTGATTTTATTGGAACGTCTTATTCCTCTATTTTCGATGTGACGGCAGGTATTGCATTAAACAAACGTTTTTATAAATTGATCGCATGGTACGACAACGAACTTGGTTATTCGCACCGCGTAGTCGACATGCTGGAGTACATGGCCTCTAAGGAATAAGGCTCCAAACAAGAATTATACAATTACGGATTATTGTGAATTTTACACGTGAACCTATTATCGAAACTGTGATCACCCCGCGCGAGGGCTGCAAGCTCGTTGTGCGCAATAGCAAAGGCGGTGGGCAGGAAGATTATTTTGTCGATGCCGTCGAAGTTGTTTCGTTCGGCCACTCCTTTTTTTTCCGTTCGCTGGAGCGTCCAAAATCTTTTTTGGTGCCTGTAAGCGATTATGAGATCTTGGAATTAAAAGAAACTCGCATGGTGTTGAAAAACGCCAGCCCTGAGCGTTCGATCAAAATCGGTGGTGGACGTGAGACGCCGGTAAGGCCTCGCGAAGCGACCGAAGAGCCGCAACAACAACCTCGTGTTGAAGGCGAACCAGCAGCAGCCCCCATGATGCAGGAACGAATGGACAAAAAACGCGACCGCCGGCGTTCCCGCCGTCGCCGCGGAGGTCCGATGGAGCCTCGCCAGCAGGAAGTTGCGTACGAAGAACGTACGGAGCAATCAAATGTCCCAGCAGAAGGTACCGAGAAAAACGTAGAGGAGGCAGCAGCTCCCTCGTTTATCTCGAAGTTATTTCCGCCGCCCCCAACACTTATTAAAGAGACTCTTAGCCGCTACAAAACTAGTGAAGAAGGTTTCATTATAGAGGAAAAACCTTCTGTTCCGGAAGATCTCGAACCTCCTGTAACGGAAAACAAGCCTTCGCCTGAAGAAGAGACTCATTTCGAAGACTGACGTTTGCTTGGATGGTGGAATGGTAGACACTGGGGACTTAAAATCCCCTGGTTGAATAAACCGTGCGGGTTCGAGTCCCGCTCCGAGCAAAATAACCTGGCTTTTGCCAGGTTTTTTTTTGCTCGGAAATCGAGCCAAGGCTTTGCCTCGATTAGAAACGAGAATTGCAGGAGGGCAGACTGCTACATGGAAGTAACCTGCTTCACTATACCACGCGCGGCCTCATATGCGAATTGTTCGAATGAGGACTATGAACCTCGGCTAACAACCATGCATTTCGATATTTGACTGATGAAATTGCTATCAAGTCTTCGGGCCTATTTAAAATCATCTTCTCAGCGCAGGCTTGCCAAAGATTTTAAGGTGCGCAAGGACTTAAGAATCAAGTTGGTATAATTGCATGTGGTTAATGATAAATTAGTTTGTTGTTGTGGTTAATTTGATAATTATATGTTAGCGTGGTTTTGGCATTGTTTATCAGGTTCGCCTCAACTCTAAGAAGCGTTTTTAAAAACAAAACGAACGTAATCTGTTGGTATTTAATAACATTTAGCGCAGCTCTTTATAGAAATCAAATATCGTCTTCACAACGTATTTAATAACGATGTTCTTTTTGTCTTGTTTAAACTAGTTATTATTGAGTAGTAATTTTATTTGATTTTATTTATAATAAATAATAAAATGTATATATCAATAATTAAAAATGGGTGTAAAATGGCTATAGAACCAAAACTTTTTCCTGCGTCTATGACGCCGAAACCCTCCGAACGCTCTCCTTCTCTTTCACCGCACATAGAGAGGACTGAAGTCCAAAAAATACAGGATGCGTTCAGAGTTTTTAGTTCAAAAATATCAGAGTTAAGTGACCGTCCTAGCCAGATGATTAATATCCAACGATGTGAAGCGGTTTTTTGTGAGCTTTATCAAACAAGAGACGCGTTTATGGCATCTTTAAAACCACGAGACTTGCATGCTTTTACTGGAGCAGCTATTGAGGCTTATGGTCAAGAAGCGGCAATAGATCAACGAATTAATTACGGTTTTTCCACTCTCGCTGAACAACTTGAAGTGCGAAGATTTGATGCAAACAATCCAGATTTTAAAGAAGCTCTTGTTGAATTAGTGGAAAAAATCCAAAACATACCATTGCTGACAGAAGCACATTTAGCGACGTGCTCGGCGAATGGAATTGATGTCTGTGGCCATTTGCAACGCGCGTTAATGAAATTTGCGCAATAGAGTTTCCAAAAATATACTGACTCAATATTTCAGCGGTTATTCTGCTCTTGCCTCGATCCTTTCTTCTGGATTGAGGCAAATTAAATCGAAGGATCGAATCTCTTTAGGGGGCTTTCACGCTGCCTTAAATTCACCGTTTCTGACCGGCACAGTATAAAATTTATTGTGCCATTTTTAAATGCATGCTTCACTTTTGAGAACAGTTGCTTTAATTTTGTGTATACCGAGCATGATTGAAGAACTCCTCCCTGAAAGGAGGAGATTCTTCCGCCGCTCAAGGAACCGAAGCAGCTGTAAGCTGCTTTCGCTTGTTAAGTAGCTTGCCTTGACCCGCCCCTGAAGGGGCCGGGATTGC
>Ga0153915_10000845_pt1 | contig 28187 bp, 27 predicted proteins | sample Opewatmetagenome_2_FD_107003 | JGI IMG/M metagenome (GOLD analysis project Ga0153915, IMG submission 107003) | Freshwater wetland microbial communities from Ohio, USA - Open water 3 Core 3 Depth 3 metaG | ecosystem: Environmental > Aquatic > Freshwater > Wetlands | place: USA: Ohio, Lake Erie...
AATGAAGAACGTGACAAATTGTATTCCAGTAATCTACCACATTGAAAAAAGAAACCACTTTTATTGTCTTAGAGCCATGAAGCTTGATCAATGCCCTTTTTTACTTTTTGGAAGATAGCATTGGATTGGTTTTCTATTGTGGCACCCAGTTCTGCGCCCGTATATAAAATGTGCAAAGGGTCTTCCAGTGCGGTCTTTTTTAAGGCAGTCAGAGAAAAGCCGGGCACTGGAATAGACATGCTATGATCAGGCGTAATGATTTGAATCATCAATTTGAATTTCCATGTGATCATGTCGTTTTTGTCTGAATATATCGGGCTTTCATATTCAGCAATAATGACATCCGGACTACATCCCCACAAACTGGCTAATTTTTTTATAAATTCATCATTAATTTTCGTTTTTATGGCTTTGTAAAGTTGATTTGTATTTTTTAGGTCCTCGACAAGCTCTTGATATTTGTTCATATTATTTCCTCCTTTTGAAAAAATGATATGTCCCAGTCAGGTTGACATCATATTGTTGTTTTTGTAAGGTTTGATGACCAGTTCAACTAGGTAGCCCTTCCAAGCAGTGCTGCGTTCTTTTGCTACATCTAAGACTTCAACATTGAAAAGATATGAGTTGAAATGTGCTTTAAGAACTCTTTGGATGGTACTTTTATCATTCTCGAAAATTCCTACTGTTTTTCCTGTTTGATTGAGAAATTTGATATGCCATTGACACGATTGAACGTGTACATTTTGAACATATGAATCCAACTCATTGAATTCAATTACGAGCTTGTCTCCTTTTTTTACTGTGCTTTTATTTTTAGTTGCGATCATTAGTGTTATCGGTTTTTGGGGATTATATGTCTTGGTCAATTCTTTTCTGATAGATGCTTTATATTCTTTTTTCCTATGTTCGGTTTCCTCCCTTGAACTCAATCTACACTTTATTTTGCATGTATTATCAGTAAGTTCTACTATTCTAGCATCATAATCTAAGCCATCCACCAAGTGAGAGACGACGATGTCGGAATAATTTAAGGGAACAATACCGAGGCAACCGTCAGGGCCATCCCGGTGGTAAATATAAACTTTGTCTGTATTGACTTTTGGAATCCAAAGTTTGACAGTCGTGCCTACTTGTGTACCTTCTCGAATATGAGGCCTTTCTATAAAGAAAGTAAAACAGTCTGTTTTATTGGAATCCATTGGTGTCCTCTTGGTTTTATTTACAGTAATAATGTCTTGAGGAGGTTCTATAAAGTCAGGCTTTTTATTTGGTTTTCCAACTAGCCAACTTAGAAAACGCATGATAAAAACCTTATGGTCGTGATGATAAATTTGACGAACAAGTGATGTGAAGTTTAAGTAATAATGAGTTGTGTGTCAAGGAATAAGAACTGTTGGTAGTGGGTCGGCTTGAATGATTGTTAAATTATTTAATGATCTTTGTTCAATTTTTGAATATAAGTGAATAAAAGATGATAGATTGTGTATTTACCTTCGTGTTTGCAATTCTTCAAAAACTAGATTATCATATCTGTTAAGGCCGTAAACTCCCAGTTCTTAGCAGAAATATAACTTGACAGCATAATGGTGGTATATGCTAAATTGCGACGATCTTCTAATTAGAATAATTTTTGGCGACTATTATAATTTTTTATGACATCGATCTATCTCCAAAATAATTATTATCTTAAAGCTATAAGCGGTAATGGCTTGTATTTTGCATTTTAATTAAAAGAAAAATTTATTTTATATATTTTGTTCATATTGCCGACAAATTTAAAAGATAGACAAATTAATTGACATAAATATAATCATTATATTTATAGAGAAAGGAATGAACCATGGAAAACAGCATGACATTTAATATCCTAGCAAAAAAAGAAGGCGGTCTTTACGTTGCCCACTGTCTTGAGTTGGATATTGTGGCCACTTCTCATTCAAAAGAAGAATTAAAGAAAGAAATTAAAAATCTCATAATCACCCAAGTAGACTATGCTTTTAGTAATAATAATTTAGACAATCTTTATAGACCCGCACCTCCAGAAGTATGGAAAGAATTCTATGCATGTAAGGATTTTATTGAAAAGAAAATTAAAATGAAATCTGAATATGAGGGCAATTCTTTTGTACCTCCTTGGATTATAGCTAATACTTGTTTTTCTAATGAGGTTTCATTTGCCTAACAAAAGGCCCTTGAAATATAGTGAACTAATTAAGAAACTCAAACCTTATGGTGTGGAGGTAATGTCAAAAAAAAGAGGTAAAGGTTCAGAAAGAATTCTTTTATTACCTAAAGCATCTGGTTCTCATCAAGGGCCTCAGTATCCAATCTTACATCATGGTGATGGTTCTGAAATATCAATTCCTGTTATTAATGCTATACTTAGAAGGTTTTCAATCACTGATTTTTGGGATTAATAATAATGGATTGATATTTAATTCAAAAGTTGAATTATATCCTCAACCTCCCAAAGTCTATCAGTTACCTTTGCTTCTATGGCCGCATGACATCTGGTAATGTATTCGTTTGAAATATTCATAAAACAGACGCCTGAAAAGTGAAGGATTAATCATCCAAGCGATGAAAAATTTGTACCCCGTTTTGTACCCCGTCGAAAAATCCCATAAAAAAGGCTACATGAAATCATGTAGCATATTGTTTTTACTGGTCGGGGTGAGAAGATTTGAACCTCCGGCACCCTGCTCCCAAAACATCAAAAGAAGGAATACAGGGGGAAATGGAACCGGATTTAAAAAAATAAAAACCCGCCGTGAAGCGGGTTAAGGGAAAAGGAATGGATTTATGCTTTAAAGGTCACTTGCTCCTGTTTTGGTATTTTTTACTTTGATTGCTGTATTGAAGTTAGAATTCCATTATCAAAATAGATGTAAGTGTCTCCATTCTTGTTCATAACCCATTGGTCACTTTGGGAAGTCCCGGTAATGGTAGTATTTATTTTATATGGCTTACCCCAAGCTGTCTCAACTTGATCGGTGGTCATTCCAACGCGAATTTTATTATCTGCAATGGTATTGCAATCACTATTCTCCCACGTGGGATGAGCCTTTTTTACTATTTTTCCTTTATCAGTTAGGGTAACTTCAGGAGTGGGCGCGGTTGCGGCCTTTTTTGCTGTTTCTCTATATGAATTAAAGGAGGGGATAGAACACTTCCCTGCTAACCAGAATATCAATAGTAATAAAATTAAAATAACCCATAAATTTGAACCTGAACCTATATTTTTTCTACAATGTGGACATATTTTAGCCTCTTTAGGAATCATCATTGCACAATATTTACATTTCTTTTCATCGGGCATGCTTAAACCTCCTTATTGAAGCCATAATCACTGCATAATAATTTTAGTTGGTGTCCATTTGTCACCAATTTTTACTAATTTTATATACCAATTGTTCCGCAACATCGCGCCAAAGCTGTTTTCTGCATCAACATAACCGGAAACCTCCCAAACGTCTTTAATTGGTTCCCCTTTTTCATCCTTTGCTTGCGAAACTCCGAAATCGAGTACATTTTGAAATTCGGCTGTTTTCGGTGCTTTAAGTGAGTTTTTAATGTATATTTTTGCCCATGTTCTGGCGTCAATACTATCGCTCTTTAGTTGTTTTGCGGCAATTTCTTCGGGGGTCGGTGCGGGTTCTGATGAAAAAATGGCGTGACCAATACAGAATAAGACAAGGGCGACAAGACCTAAACCAAGAATACCGAAAAAAACGTGGCCAATAATTTGTGCAATGGCTCTCATTTTATATTTATCCATGATTTTATCTCCTTACTATTTATGGATTTTCTATATATCAAGGATGGTTAGGATTTTTAAGAATATATTGCAGTAAATATCATCTTCAAGTCAAGAGATTAAAACGGGCATGTAAAAGAGAGGTCAAGAAATCGACTTTTTAAATAAGTGGGGGTAAAGTGGGGGTAAACACAGGGGAAATAAAAAAGGACTTAGCTGTTATCCGGCTAAGTCCTTGTTATTTTTGGTGGGCCTGGACAGACTCGAACTGTCGGCCAATTGATTAAGAGTCAACTGCTCTACCAACTGAGCTACAGGCCCTTTATTACTCTAAATATTAAAAAATACCTCAAGTGCGCCCAGCAGGATTCGAACCTGCGGCCTACGGGTTCGAAGCCCGGCGCTCTATCCGCTGAGCTATGGGCGCAATGAATTTTGAATTTTTAACAACTAATGATAATGTTGTCAATCAATTATTAAAAGAAAATTAATAGCTTTCAGCCGTCAGCATTCAGCTCTCAGCCAGTCGAATTTTAAAGATGATTGCTGGAAGCTGACCGCTGATAGCTTATTTCTATTCCCCCTGTTCCGGTTCCTGCCCTCCAGCCATCTGCTTATATGTATCATATCTATCCTTCATATCAACTTCGGCCTTTTTAAAGAGGGTTTCAGCGTTTTTCGGGAATGTCCTTGTCAGGCTGGAATAACGCACCTCGCCCATGAGGAATTTATTGAAATCGCCCTCCGGCGCCTTGGAATCAAGGATAAAGGGATTCTTGCCTTCTGCCTTGAGCATCGGGTTATACCGATAGAGCGGCCAGTAACCTGTCTCAACCGCCTTCTTTGCCTCTTCCTGGCTGAATCCCATGTCAATTCCATGGTTGATACAGGGAGAATAGGCAATTATAAGAGACGGGCCTGGGTAAGTCTCTGCTTCAACCAGTGCCTTCATGAACTGGTTCTTATTGGCCCCCATGGCAACTGAGGCGACATAAACATAGCCATAGGTCATGGCCATCCTTCCAAGATCCTTTTTTCTGGTCTCTTTGCCGCTTGCCGCGAATTTAGCTACAGCCCCGGTTGGTGTGGACTTGGAAGACTGACCGCCAGTGTTGGAATAGACTTCAGTATCCATGACAAGGATATTGACGTCATGTCCCATGGCAATAACATGGTCAAGACCGCCGTATCCGATATCATAGGCCCATCCGTCTCCTCCGAAGACCCAAATGGATTTCTTGGTGAGATAATCGCTCCTCTCAAGAATATCCATCAAGAGCGGATTAAATTGTCTGATCGGGTCGGTTATCTCTATCTCAATCTGTTCTATGATCTTATGCCCGCACTCTTTTGATTTCTCGCCGTCATTCATGTTGTCGAGCCATGCCTGAAAAGCAACTTTAAGATCTTCCGATAGGTCGCCTTTCAGCGCCGTCCGAATAAGATCCGCAAGTTTATCACGCCTCTGGGACACACCGAGTTCCATCCCGAACCCATATTCAGCGTTATCCTCAAAGAGAGAGTTGGCCCAAGTCGGTCCGTGTCCGTCTTCATTTACGGTATAGGGGCAGCTTGGGGCTGATCCGCCGTAGATGGATGAACAGCCTGTAGCGTTTGCAATCATCATGCGGTCGCCGTACAACTGGGTGATTACCTTAATATAAGGTGTTTCACCGCAACCGGGACAGGCGCCTGAGAATTCAAAGAGCGGCTGTCTGAACTGACTGCCTTTTACAGAGGTTATCGACATCAAGTCATCCCGGATCGGTAATTCTGTGAAGAATATATGGTTCGGAATCTGTGTATCCTTTTGTGTCTCAAGGGGTTTCATGACAAGCGCCTTTTCCTTGGCAGGACATACCTGGGCGCAGTTGCCGCAGCCCGTGCAGTCAAGGGGGCTTATCTGAATACGGTAGCTTAATCCTTTAAGTTCCTTGCCCTTGGCCTCAACAGTAATAAAATCTTTGGGCGCATTTGTGAGGTCATCCTTTTCCGCCAGCAACGGCCTTATCACGGCATGGGGACATATGAATGAGCACTGGTTGCACTGGATGCAGTTTTCAGGTATCCATTCAGGAACATTGATGGCAATCCCCCTCTTTTCGTATTTGGTGGTAGCGGTCGGGAATATTCCATCAGGGCTGAAGACGCTGACAGGCAGCTTTTCTCCCCTGAGCGCCATCATGGGTCTCATTATTTCCTTTACGAATTCGGGTTCATCCTTGCCGACATATTCTTCCTGTCCGGCGGTAGCCCATGATTCAGGGACATTGACTTTTAAAAGTCCACCGATCGCCAGATCAACTGCGTCGGTATTCATCTTTACAACCTTTTCGCCCTTTTTGCCGTAGGTCTTTTTGATGGCGTCCTTCATATAACCAAATGCCTGTTCCGGCGGGATAACATTGGCGATCTGGAAGAATGCGGCCTGCATGATCATGTTGATACGACCGCCAAGACCAAGGTCAGTTGCGATTTTTACGGCGTCAATATTATAGAAATTCAATTTTTTATTGGCTATTATCCTCTTTAAGGGCGCTGGGAGTTTTTTCTCCAACTCTTCCTGGCTCCAGGGAGAGTTGAGAAGGAATGAACCTCCTGCAATCACGCCATCCAGAAGATCAAACTGCTCCACGTAGGCGGGATTATGACATGCTATAAAATCCGACTGTGTCAAGTAGTACGGCGATTGTATGCGATGGGGCGAAAATCTCAGGTGAGATATGGTGCTTCCGCCTGATTTTTTTGCATCATAGGCAAAATATGCCTGTGCGTACATGCCGGTGTTTTCACCGATAATTTTGATGGCGTTTTTGTTGGCCCCGACTGTCCCGTCAGCGCCCAGACCCCAGAACTTGCATCGAACTGTGCCCTCAAGGGAAGGATCAAACTCCTCTCCAAGCTCAAGGGATGTATAGGACAGATCATCATTGATACCGACCGTAAAATGGTTTTTCGGAGAGGCTGATTTCAGGTTGTCCAGCACGGCCTTGACCATAACCGGCGTAAAATCCTTGCTTCCGAGACCATACCTTCCACCCACAATCAACGGCCTTTCAGACCTTTCCTGGAATACGGTGCATATATCCTGATAGAGGGGCTCGCCGAGGGATCCCGGCACCTTTAGCCGGTCAAGTACGGCTATTCGTTTGACAGTTGAGGGCAGTGCCCTCAGGAAGTGTTCTGTTGAGAAGGGGTGATAAAGGCGGACCTTGATCAGACCTACCTTTTCTCCTTTCTTATTAAGGTAATTGACGGTTTCCTCTATCACATCACAGCTTGATGCCATGGAAACTATAATCCTGTCGGCGTCAGGGGCTCCAGCATAATCAAAAAGATTATATTTTCTGCCTGTGAGATCGCTTACCTTCTTCATCTCCTCCTGGACGATATAAGGAATCCTGGCGTACAAGGGATTGGATGCCTCCCGATTCTGGAAGAAAATATCAGGATTCTGATTTGTGCCTCTAAGTTGCGGATATTCGGGATTCATGCAGCGGCTACGGAAATCTTCGATTGCCTCCCAGTCAACAAGCCTCGCCATGTCCTCGTAATCGATCATCTCAATCTTCTGTATCTCCATGGAGGTCCTGAAACCGTCGAAAAAATGGATAAACGGCAGGCTAGCCCTGATGCTCGCCAGATGGGCCACAAGGGCCAGATCCATTACCTCCTGTACTGAGGCAGAGGCAAGGAGTGCAAACCCTGTCTGTCTGACGGCGTTGATGTCCGAATGATCCCCAAAGATAGAGAGTGAATGACTTGCAAGGGCGCGGGCGGAGACATGAAACACGGCTGGCATGATCTCACCGGAGATCTTGTACATGTTAGGTATCATAAGAAGAAGACCCTGAGATGCCGTAAATGTCGTTGATAATGCGCCGGCGGAAAGCGCCCCGTGGACCGCCCCTGCAGCGCCGGCCTCGGACTGCATCTCCTTTATTTTTAATACCTGTCCAAAGATGTTCTTTCTGCCGTATGCGGCCCATTCATCACAATATTCGCCCATTGTGCTCGATGGAGTAATAGGATAAATCGCAGCGACGTCGCTCAAGGCATAAGCCACATGGGCGGCTGCTTCGTTTCCTTCTATTGTTTTTGTTTTAAAACCCATATATATCCCCTTTCGTTCGTATTTTATTATCTGTTTCAGATTAATTTTTATTGATAAATATAGACTCGATTAAAAATCAGCTCTTATAACAATCCAGCCCAGGAGGGAAAAGCTTCATATGAAAATCCGTGATTTCCGGATGGACGCTACCTTATAACATTTAACAATCTGTCCCAGTGAGGCCATGACCAGTAAATTATCAATGCCTTCCCCTTTATTTTATTAAGGGAAACAAAACCCCAGTACCGGCTGTCATCACTATTGTCGCGATTATCTCCCATAACAAATATGGAATCTTTTGGAACTTTTATTGGGCCGAAATCTTCGTATTTTTTATATTGATCCAGTATATAATGTTTTACATCCCCAAGAGACTCCTCCAGTTTTTCAACCGTGGAGCTATTGTCGTCATCGAATTCTCCAACATGTTCGGCAGTTATTTCTTCACCATTTATATATAACTGGTCACTTTTTATCTCAATAACATCTCCTTCAACGCCTATAACCCTTTTGATAAAATCCTTGCTTTCGTCTTTTGGCCATTTAAATACTACGATATCGCCCCTTTTGGGGTTTTTAAATGGAATGATAATACGATCAAGATATGGGATCTTTATCCCATAAATAAATTTATTGACGAGCAGGTGATCTCCGATAAGAAGAGTCGGTTTCATTGAGCCGGATGGTATCTTGAATGCCTGAACAACAAATGTCCTTATAAAAAGGGCCAGCAGAATCGCGATGGCAAATGCCTCAACATATTCTCGGGTTACACTCTTTTTTTGTAATTTATCTGATATTGTCTGGCTATCCAAAAGGCCTCTCCTCATTTATTAATGTCTTTCAACGATTTTTGTCTATAAATCGTGATTTAGATTTTGATATTAATTATCATGAACTACTTTAGTAATCTGAACAGTCCAAAGTTTTGTCATTCCCGCGAAGGCGGGAATCCATAACTTATTAATTTTCCTGGATTCCCGCCTTCGCGGGAATGACGATTCAGAAAAATAAAATGCTATTTAAAATCAGAAGGCTATAAAGAACTTTAGACTCTCAAGTTAGCAATGTTAAAGATTTATACTGAATATATGCCCTAAACTAAGGACTGACAGTAGTTGATTTTTTTCTTGAATAAAACTGAATAAATCGCCCGAAATTGTTTTCAACAGGCTCTACTCCTTTATATAAATATTGGAAAAGTGTAAAGAAATATTTTGCTCATAAAAATAAATTTTTTGGAAGATTTTTATCATTTATCGAATGCGGGAATCTTTGCCTATAGGACAAAGACATACAATCTGTAGTGTCAATTTATAATATTATATACGCTATATGTTGAAATTATATTAAATTATATTAAATTATAAAAAATACTTGACAAATTATGTTATATATATATATGATATTAAGCAAAATTAAGATTTAAAAAAAGATTTTTAAAAATTGTACCACAGAAAAAACTTGGAGGAAACATTGGATAGTAATATAGTAAGAAAAATCCGGGAAGAACTCTTAATGAGTAAGGCAGAACTGGCAAGAAAGGCTGGGGTTTCGTCTCTGACAATAGACAGGATTGAAAGGGGTAAGAGTTGTCGGATGGAAACCAAGAGAAAAGTAATTCTTGCCCTTGGTTATGCCCTCACAGATAAAGGCAAGGTCTTTCTTGAAAGTTGAAAAGGGGGCAATCCATAATGCCGGTTCCTAAAAAGAATCAATTGATAGGTTTGGATATCGGTTCGCATTCGATCAAGCTGGTAGAGATCAATAACAGCAAGAAAGGAATGATCCTGAAGAATTTCGGGATCATTGGGCTGCCGAAGGATGCCATTGTAGAGGGGACCATTAAAGAAATGGAGGTTGTGGCATCCGCGATAAGAAAGCTCTATTACAATCTGAATATTAAAAATAAAAATGTTGCTACATCCATATCCGGCTTCTCTGTGATTGTTAAAAAAATAAACATTTCAAAAAGGGATGAATCCGAACTGGATTCCAGCATCCATGAAGAAGCCGAGCAGTATATACCTTTTGATATAAGTGATGTTAATCTGGATTATGAGATTCTGACTGGCCAGGATGAAGAGTCAGGCGGGGGAGGCGCGGCAGATGCCGGCGCTAAGAAGGGAACAGGCATTATGGATGTTATGCTTGTTGCCGCAAAAAAGGATATTATCGAGGATTATGAAAGCCTGATACACTTGGCCGGATTGAACCCTGTTATAATGGATGTGGATGCGTTCGCACTCCAAAATGCCTTTGAAATGAGCGTGGGAGACATTTCCGGTTGTTACGCAATTATCAATATCGGCGCCGAAGAGTTAGGCATAAATGCCGTTAAGGACGGGGTATCTATTTTTACAAGGGATTCATCTTATGGCGGATCTCAGATTACCGAAGCCATCATGTCAAAATTTGATGTCTCATTTGAGGAGGCTGAAAAGATAAAACTGGGCGGCACAAAGGTTGATAAGGAAAAAGGAGCGCTTGAGGAGATCTTTACAACAATGGTTTCAGGATGGGTGCAGGAGATAAAACGCGCCCTTGATTTTCTGTCGACCACCTATCCTGATGAGACGATAGATAAAATTCTGGTCAGCGGGGGAGCCTACAGGATTCCGGGTTTTCTCAAATATCTTGAAATGGAGACCGGCATAACTATTGAGGAATTGAATCCTTTCGCCAATCTTCAGATAAATGAAAAGGTGTTTGATCCAAGATACTTAAGCTATATTGCTCCGCAGGCCGGCGTTGCGGTAGGTCTGGCCTTGAGAAGTGTTGGTGACAAATGATAAGAATTAATCTTTTACCCTTCAGGGCTGCGCGGAAGAGAGAGAATATCAGAAGACAAGTATCTGTCTCCGGCCTTTTATTCCTATTATTCATATTGATTTTTGGAGTCTGGTTCATATCCCTAAGCAGCAATGTATCGGAACTGAAAAGTCAGGAAAGCAACAAAAAGGCTGAGTTGGAAGGCTATAAAGTAGAGCTTGAAGAGTTGAAAAAACTGGAAGCGATGATAAAGGAGATAAAGACCAAGCTCGATGTGATTAAAGAACTTGAAAAGGGTAAAACAGGTCCTGTACTCCTTCTTTCATCTGTAGCCGACGCTGTGCCCAAGAATAAATTGTGGCTGACCTCCTTTAAGGAGAGCAATGGGTCATTAACGTTGACAGGAACAGCTATGGATAATGAAACAGTCGCCCTTTTCATGAACAATCTGGAGAAGGCGGAAACCATAATAACCTCTGTGGATCTTACGAGCGTAACCTTGAAAGAAATTCAACAATACAAACTAAAGGTATCCGATTTTATTTTAGAGTGTAAGACGTACGCCTATAAGGCTGAAAAGAAGGTCGAAAAGAAAAAAAAGTGATTTAACAAGATCAACAGGGGAATAGGGTTATAATGGAAGGCCAAGCCATTTTTGAAAAGATCGAAGCGATAAAGATGCCTGTAAGGATATTGATCCTGGTCTGCACTATCCTACTGTTTATGGGGGCCTTTATATGGTTTGTGTATCTCCCTAAGTCGGAAGAGATAAAGAAAACCAGGACAACAATTGCAGATCTTGATAAACAGTTGACACGGGCAAAATTGGAACGGGCAAAGCTGTCGGAACGCAGGAAGGAAAAGGAGGAAGTGGATGCCCAGTTCAATGAAGCCCTTAACTGGTTGCCTAATTCAAAGGAAATGCCGAGCCTGTTAACGAAGGTTTCGGAATTGGCAAACGAATCACAACTTGGTTTCCCCGTCTTTACGCCCAAGGCTGAACAGGAAAAAGAGTTCTATGTGGAGATACCTGTCTCCATTGAAATCAGCGGCACATATCCTAATGTGGCTGTTTTTTTTGAAAAGGTGGGACATATGGAACGGATTATGAATATACAAAATGTATCCATGAAACCGGTGAGTGAGCGCTCAACGACTTTGTCCACTACCTGTGACGCAATAACATACAGATTTAAAGGGAAATAAATAATGAGAAGGCTTCATAGTAAATATTGTGTCGGCCTTTTTTTACAGGTTCTTCTGATTTTGATCCTTTTTAATACCGGGCAGGCAGCACAAAAGGAAGAAACTGATAAAAATAAAAAATCCCCTGAAGCGACAACGGATACTGAAAAAGCTGATGTCACCGGAAGTGAAGTCAGCAATTATATTTATGATCCGACCAATAAAACAGATCCTTTTAAATCGTTTATAGCGGCCAGGGAGGAGAAGGAAAAAACCAAGACAAGGACCTATCTTGAAACCCTGGAGTTGTCTCAGTTGGATCTTGTGATTACCATTATAAGTCCTAATGGAAAATGGGCTGTGGTAAAAGATTCAAAGGGCCTTGGTCATGTTATAAAGGAAGGCACGCCTATAGGGACAAATAATGGCGTTGTCTTTAAAATAACTCAAGGAGAGGTAGTAATTCGCGAAGAGTACAAGGATTTCAGGGGACAGACGCAATTCAGGGATATTAGTAAAATAACTCAATCCCAGATGTAGAAGTCCGGATATCAGTTAATTTGAACAAACCACTAAAGGCGGCGTCTTAAACGAAACCTTTTTAAGTTTGCTCACATCTTGATGGATTAAATAGTCTTTTTGATTCACTTGACTTGAGCAGGCGGATTTTATTGAGAGTCGTCAATATTATCAGCAAGGATTTAAGGAGATATTACATGGGTAAAAAGATGAGTATTAATAGAGGCCGATTATACTCCTTATTCATATATCCGGTGGCAGCTTTATTGTTTATGTCGGGTTGCGCTACAGGGCCTAAGACATCTGTCGAAACCGGTGAGAGCAAAGCGCCCGCCATTCAGCAACCAGATATGACTCCTCCTGCTCAACCAAAGAAAGATGTGGATTCGACGCCTGTAACGGAGGCATCGACAACTGCTCCACAAGTCAAGGCTGCGGATAAGGCAGTAGTCAAGGATATCACGCCATCTGAACCCAGAATATTTTTTGAGCCTTCCAAATCTGATCTTAACCAGGTGTTGGGGATTGATTTTACCATGACGGAAAACGGGAAATCCCGGTTAATAGTGACTACGGCTAAAAAGACCAGTTATGACCTTGACAGAAAAGATGAAAAGACGCTTGTATTAAAGCTTCATAATTCAACAATCGCTAACCCGTTGCTTATGAGACAGATAGATACGACGCAGTTCCCATCGGCCCTTGAAGGGATCAAACAGGTCTACTCTTCTGAAAAGAAGGAGGTGGATCTCATATTATCTTTAAGAGAGATAGTGCCTTTCAACGTAAAGCCGACAGACAGCGGCATCAGCATGGATTTCGGACAGACTTCCGTTAAGGTGTCCGAAAAGAAAATCGTTCCGCTGGAAGCGGCTGAAAAAGAAACAAGGACCTTATCTGTAAAGACTCAGACTTCTGCTGCTTCCGTCATTTCAGCAAGTTCCACGACTGCCGATAGCGAAGGGAAAAAATACAAGGGAGAGAGGATATCTCCGGTTTTTGACAACGCTGATGTAACAGATATACTTAAAGTTATTAATGCAGTAAGCGGGAAGAATATTATATGGGACCCCGCGATAGCAGGGAAAAAGGTATCGATGATACTGAATGATGTGCCCTGGGACGAGGCGCTGGACCTTGTCCTGGATAATAATGACCTGGCCAAGAGATACCGCGGAGATAATATAATCTGGATCACGACCAAGGAAAAGATGAAACAGGTCCGGGCCGAAGAAGAGTCTGAAAAACTGAAATTAAAACAGTTGGCGGATGAAGAGGAAAAGCGACAAAAGGAAAAGGATAAGGCAACAAAGGAAGAAGAACCCATTATTACGCAGTATCTCCCCGTTGATTTTGCGAAGGCCGATGATATTATAAAACATATAGTCATAAGCGAGACAAGCAAGAAACGAGGCGCTATTGTTACTGTTGATGCAAGGACCAATACGGTTATTATTACTGATATTGCAGAAAATATTGAGAATGCCAAAAAGACTATCAAACAGTTTGATACGCCGGTGAAGCAGATAATGATTGAAGCAAGGATCGTAGAGGCATCGGACACCTTCAGTCGCGATCTGGGGATTAAATGGAATTCAAATACCGGGGCGTGGACGAATAATGAAGGCAATCTGACAACAACTGACGTCCCGCAGAATGCCCTCAGTTTCACGACTGGCGGTGAAACCGGACTTGGAGGATCTTTTTCAACCAATTCTCCTGATGGATGGGCAAGCAACATAGGCCTGAGCTTCGCAACCTTGACCTCCGACGGATTGGGGGCTTTAACCCTGGACGCCTCATTGGCCATTGCCGAATCGGATGGCACGGCAAAGACCTTGTCTGCACCGAAGGTGATCGCTCAGGAAGGAACACTGGCAAAGATCAGCAGTGGACAAATCATCAGAACCGCAGCCACAGAAAATGTTGCAGCGGTAGAGTGGCCTGCCGAATTGTCCTTAAGCGTGACCCCCAATTCAATCAGCTATAACGACTATATTACCTTAAATGTGAATGTTTCTGATGATGAACGAATAGATAATACTTTAAAGAAGACCAAGACAATAAATACAACTCTGATGGTCAAAAGCGGAGAAACCATTGTGATCGGGGGCATTGTCAAGGAAAGCGAGAGCGATAACATTACCGGCGTGCCCATACTGAAGGATATTCCTGGCCTGGGATGGCTCTTCAAGGCCAAAAGTAAGTCCACGTCAAAATCAGAACTTTTAATATTCATTACACCAACAGTGCTTCCAACTCCTGTTAAATAATGGATATCTTCCGGCATATGGTGAAACGTTATATCGCTAATGATACGCTATCAGTCCGGTTACATTCTGGGTTGTTGATAAGTATGATCAATTTAAGTATCATCTTGTCGATTCTCCTTTCGTCCTTCCTTTTTACCGGCTGCGCCGGCACTACAAAAGCCAATAAGGGAATGGCCGTTAAAATGGAGGACATGGGACGATCGCTTGTCTTTCAGGGGAAGTCAAGGGAAGGCTTGTCTTATTTAATAAAGGCAGAGAAACTTGATCCGAACAATCCTGATATTGAACATGAGATGGCCCTTGTGTATGAAAATATAGGGGAATATGATTTAGCCCTCCAACACTTTAAGAGGGCCATAGGTTTGAAGCCTAATTTTTCAGAGGCTGTCAATAATATGGGCGCCCTTTATTCCAGGATGAAGGAATGGGATAAGGCATTGGAATGTTTTCAACAGGCCATCTCCAATGTCCTTTATAAGACGCCGCATTTTGCCTATCATAACATTGGATTAGTATATTTTTATCAGGGTGATTATCCCAAGGCCATTGAAAATTATCAGAAGGCATTGAGATTGGCCCCATCATATGTAAACGTTTATTATGATTTGGCCTCTGCTTATATAGCGTTAAACCGTTTTGAAGATGCTGTTGAGATCTATAAAAAGGCCGTTGCGTTAAGTCCTCAATCCATGCAGGCCGACCTGAGTCTGGCCAGACTTTATATCAAGATGAATAAAAAGCAGGAAGCAATTGACGAATTGAAGGATATTATCGAATCAGACCCGAGAAGCCAGGCAGCAAAAGAGGCGAATCAATTGCTTCAAGATATGATTAAAAAATAGTCCGGTGACATTTTTTTAACAAATTATCTTATGAATAAAAATATCAAAACATCAGATGATCCGATAAATAAATTACAGATATTAATAGGTCTGGTCTTTTTACTTATCGGAGGGTTAGTATATCTGATTGATCGCCCTCCTGACGCTACCTATTTGGTTTATCGTTACGGTCAGATATTAAGTCTTCATAAGATAGTTCCAAATATATTCGGTTCTTTCGGCAATTCGTTGCCGGATTTTATTCATGTGTTTTCATTCATTTTGATCACGGCAGGGATAGTCTCTTGTAGAAAAAGAGGGTATTTAATTATCTCCATTAGCTGGCTGATTATCGACTGCGCCTTTGAATTGGGGCAGCGATATCACTCATTACCCCTTAAAATGATACCTGACTGGTTTTCAGGGATTCCAATTTTGGAAGCTATAAAAGGTTATTTCATCAAGGGGGATTTTGATATTCATGACATAGTAGCTTTGTTGTTAGGCGCTTCAATGGCCTATCTGGTTTTGTTAACAACAATGAGTAGGAGGTTCAATCCATGAAAAGCAGGAAAGAAACATTTTTAAAGTCACTCAGGTATCTCTGCCTGACATTTGTATTCGTCATCGGGTTAATCAGCATCGTCGGTTCGGGGGCTGGAAAAAATGACAGTGGTACAGGGACTGATACAGGGACTGTAACAAAGACTGCTCCTTCAATTTCAGCTCTTGCATATACTCCTATAAAATATTATATTGCCACTTCAGGAGAAACAACTGTTTCAGGGTCTATGACCTTCTCGGATGCGGATGGCGACGTATCAACCCTGACAATTAATGTCTTCGATTCTGACGAAACTCAGGTTGACACTATAGAGCAAGATCTCGGGGTCTCAAATACGACATCCGGTACAATCAATTTCACGTTCGATATCAGCGCCTCTGATAGCGCTTATTCGTTTAAAGTCTACCTAACGGATTCAAATGATCTGGAGTCAAACATCCTTGAAGGCGCGCTTACTGGGGAAGAGGCGGTGGCGCCTTTAATTGGAACGCTTACCTATAAACCCTCAGAGGTCGTTATTGACGGAGGGTCTGTCGAGGTTACAGGAACTATAAATTACCTGGATGACAATGCCGATATTACAACCATAAGAATTACTGTCTACGATGCTGACGACAATGTGGTCAGCTATGGCGATAACGACTATATCGATCAAACTGTATCGGTCACAGCGACGACCGGCACGATCAGTTTCACCTTCTATGTCAACTCACCTACAGAAGATGATTATTCCGGTTACACCTTTGATATCATTGCTATAGATTCAGCAGGTCTCGAATCCAATTCGATTGGAGGCAATGAAATAGCAACAGGGGCACAAGTAAATTATCCAGCAATTGGGAATCTTGAGATTACAAATACTGCTGATGTCCCTGATGAAGCAGCCCTGATTGGAGAGTCCGGAGGGACGGTTTCCTTTATTGGAACAATGAACTTCCTGGACATTCAGGGCAAGGTGTCAAACGTAATAGTCGAGGTCTTCCCTTCGTTCGACTCGACAGGCATTGCAGACGGTGCAGACATGAATCAAGCCCTGATCGATTACACGGACACCGACCTATATACCCCCATAAGGACCTATACAAAAGCTGCGGTGGACTCTAATGGGAGCGATGTCCTTGGGGAGACAACCGGTTCGATTAATTTCGAGTTTTATGCCAGCACCTTAACTGAGGCTTTCTATCCTGTCAGAGTGCATGTTGTCGATTCAGACGGTAATCCATCAAACTATGTTTATGAAAGTATTAATATCCAATCGCGCCATCCTGAAATTGATAATCTTTTATTTTCTTGTAGTACATACAAGATTCCCGCTACATCATCATCGGTAACGATTACAGTTACAGGAGCTTTTGATTTCTTGGATGAGGATGGGAATCTAACCAATGCGGATGCGGATCTAGCCAGATTAGTAGTGGCTGTTTCCGGTCCAGGTGTAGCGGCCGTCACAGCCCCAACTGAAACATGGCCGGCCCTCGGTCAAGAAATTGGTTCGATTGATTTCTCTTTTAGTTTTGATGCGACGGCGATAGGTGCCTATACTTTTTATGTCTATGCAAGAGATGATATTATGATGGAATCAAACATACTTACTTCACATACCATAACGGTAACCAAAGCTACTGAATAATTCGTCCTCCATTTGCATAGGATTGAAATAAGAGATCATTAACAACAATAAGGCAGGGTCATTCAGCCCTGCCTTATTATTTCGGTTATTAGAACATCAATCCTGGCGAATTGTCCTGTCATCTGAACTTCCAGATGGTTTAGCTTTTTTATCCATCACTCCTTTTCCCAATCTTAAAGAGATCAGATATCTCCATCATTGAATCAACGTGATGATCAGCCTCCAAGTCCCGGTTTTTATAGGCGATAAATACGACTCCCGCAGCCCTGGCACATTGATAATCCAATAGAGAATCGCCTATATAAAACAAATTTCCCGGAGGGATATTAAGAAAATCAAGGATCTTCAAAAGTGATTCCGGGTGTGGTTTGGGATTTTTCACATCAAGAGAAGAGACCACTATATCAAAGTATTCCTTCAGGTCATTATATTCGAGAACCTTGCCGATAGTGGCGCTCCTGTTTGTTGCCACTCCAAGACCAAAATCCGGCTTAAGGTCCTTCAGTAATTCCTTCAGCCCAGGCTCAATAACCATGTCACGAATAAATGGGGTGTAATCAACCTTCTCTCTAAGGGCCATGGCTTGAGCGAGATATGGAGTCCCTTCAAAGATATGTCTGATAGATTCGTCCGCCGTATAGGAATGGACGAAATCAATTTTTTTATCGGTCATTGGAGGCAGGTCAAACCTTGCAAGTAAGTAGTTATAATAATTGATATTTGCATTACGGGAATCAAACATTACACCATCACAATCAAATATGACGGCATATTCCTTTGTCTTTGACATCATAAAAAAATCCTTTTTAGTAAGATATACTCTAGGGTATACTGTAGAAGATTCTGTTGATAATGTGCTAATGTAAGTGATAAGTGATTACATGTCAATTTTAGAACACATCCGATGGTTCGTCGATGATAGATATATGTGTGTTTAAGAAAAAAGGAAAATACTATGGAAATTAAAACCGATTATCTCGTTATAGGCTCCGGCATTGCCGGGCTTTCCTTTGCCCTGCATGCTGCAAAATCAGGGACTGTAGCGATTGTCACAAAAAAGGAGAGGATGGAGACATCCACCAATTATGCGCAGGGCGGGATTGCATCCGTATTGGATCATGAAGACAGGTTTGAATTTCATGTCAAGGACACCCTTAAATCAGGCGATGGACTTTGCAATAAAAAAATAGTTGAGATGGTAGTAAAAAACGGTCCTGAGAGGATCAGAGAGCTGATCGATATAGGGGTGAAATTCTCCCTCAAACCGGACGGGGCCGATAATCTGGACCTTGGGATGGAAGGAGGCCACTCCAGGAGACGCATCGTGCACACCAAGGATCGCACCGGGAGCGAGGTGGAGAGGGCATTGCTTGAGAAGGTCGAAGAAAACGGCAACATCACGATGTATGAAGACTACATGGCCATAGACCTTATTACAAAATCAAAATTAATTAAGAGAGGCATAGTCGCAAGCGAAACCAGCGAGTCCTGCTGGGGGGCCTATGTCCTTAATGCGGAGACCGGCGAAGTCATCACATTCCAATCAAGGATCACGGTGCTTTCAACCGGCGGGGTGGGAAAGATATATCTCTATACAAGCAACCCTGACATCGCGACTGGAGATGGCGTAGCCATGGGTTACAGGGCAGGGGTCAAGGTAGCTGATATGGAATTTGTCCAGTTTCATCCTACATGTCTCTATCATCCCCTTGCAAAGAATTTTCTTATCTCAGAGGCATTAAGGGGTGAAGGCGGCATTCTGTTGGACAGTAAAGGCAACCGTTTTATGGAAAAATATCATCCGTTGAAGGATCTTGCCTTCAGGGATATAGTGGCCAGGTCTATTGACCTGGAGCTTAAAAAGAGCGGCGAGGAATGCGTCTATCTCGATATGAGTCATAAATCCCCTGAGTTCGTAAGAGAGAGGTTTCCTAATATATATGAGAACTGCATGAAATATCAGATCGATATTACAAAACAGCCGATCCCTGTTGTGCCGGCGGCTCATTATATGTGCGGAGGTCTTTTAACGGATGAAAATGGAGCTACCAATATAAGGAACCTCTACGCGATCGGCGAGGTGGCGTGCACCGGGCTTCACGGCGCCAATCGTCTGGCCAGCAACTCCCTTTTAGAGGCCCTTGTGTTCGCTAAAAAGGCGGCCGAAAGATCCGGAAAGGAATTGATTGAAAACAAAAAGGCCCCCTTGTCAAAGGCCCCCATATGGGACTCAGGGAGCGCTACAGACAGCGAGGAGATGGTAGTCGTATCTCATAACTGGGATGAGATACGACGGACGATGTGGAATTACGTCGGCATTGTAAGGACAAACAAGCGACTGGCCAGGGCAAGGACGAGGATAGAAACTATCCAGTCTGAGATTAAGGAATATTACTGGGATTTTATTGTCACCAGGGACCTTCTGGAGTTGCGCAACATTGCCCTTGTGGCGGAGTTGATTATAACATGCGCCTCCATGAGAAAGGAGAGCAGGGGGCTCCATTACAACATTGATTATCCTGACAGGGATGATGAACACTGGAATAGAAATACCGTGATATGGGATTGAATCTTGCAGCTTAATTTGGCTTGACATACAAGGGTAAGTTCACTATGCTTCGGTACCTAAAAAGCTATTTCTTATCAAATCAAAAAATAAAGACATTGTTATGGTGAGGATTATTTAACCCTGATGAATTTTCTCAATGCAGTTCCTGACCTTTACGACTTTTTGCGCGGTCCAGCGTTTGTGTTCTCGTTTACTGTGTTTGCTTTGGGGTGTATGTACCGCGTCGGTCAGTTCATTCATTTGACAAAAAAGATTCGCGGAAATAGCATTGCGGTCGCTTCTCCAGTTGTTGATGATAGATCAATACTCTTCCAGGGAAAGTCGCCATTCAAAAAGATTCTCTTAAAAATAAGACTGAAACTCCGCAATACTATTTTTGGGACTAACCCGGTAATGGGTGTCGTAAGTCTTGTATTTCATGTTCTGCTTTTTGTGACGCCGGTTTTTCTTCCTGCACACAATATCCTTGCGGATCAATCGCTCGGCGTAAGCCTTTTTACGCTTTCTGAACCGTTGATGGATAAATTCACAGTCCTTATGATCGCCATAGGCGGATTCTTCTTTTTGCGCCGTATCTTCATTCCGCGCGTGCGCATATTAAGTACGATGCGCGATTACGGCATATTGCTTCTTGTTATGGCCCCCTTCCTGACCGCATTCGCGGCATATCATCAATTTTTTTATTACCGGACAGTTCTCTTTATCCATATGATTATCGGGGAGATCGCCATCATGGCTGTTCCTTTTACCAGGCTCGGTCATATGCCGTTTTTCATTTTATCGCGCTTTTTCATCAGAGGCGAATACAACTGGAGACCGGCCAATCGCAGGTGGCAACGGTAAGGAGATAAAATGAACAGCATTAACATGGATACTTTAACTGAAGGAAAGATACGAAGGATTATTGATAAAAAGAAGGGTATGATAAAACTTTCCTTGTCCGCATGCGTGCATTGCTCAATCTGCTCGGACAGTTGTTTTAAGTTTAGAGCCGGCAAAAATGATCCTACGTTTACACCGTCGTACAAAGCGATTCATTCTATTGGAAAAATATATAAAAAAAAGGGCAGGCTTTCGGATGAAGAATACGAGGCAATCAATGAACTTGTATGGAATAAATGCGTTCTGTGCATGCGATGCTACTGCCCGGTTGGGATCAGCATACCATCGCTTATAGCGACTGCGCGCAATATATGCCGGGAGAAGGGGATATATCGCAGATACGACGGCAGGGGGAAGGAAAAATAGACATGAATAAAAGGGCCTTGATCATAGCAACCCTTGTCATGATGATTGTTGCGCCTCAGTTGCTGACCGCGCAGTCTGAGAATATCCTTATCAATAATATAAGCGTATTCAAGAAAGAAAACCGACCGGCTGTATCATTTGCCCATGTGAACCACATGGAACTGGAAGATGTTTCTTGCACCGACTGCCATCATCGTTACGAAAACGGGAAGAACGTGCTTGATACGGATGAACTTACAGACGAAAATGCATCTAAGATCTTATGCAGCAATTGCCACAAGGGAAAACCGGAACTTGAGAAGGCATATCACCATCAGTGCATAGGATGTCATGATAATCTGAAAAAAGGCAAGACCGCCGGGCCCAGGATGTGCGGTGAATGCCACAAACGGAATAAGTAACTCGGAGGGTGTATGATAAAAGCAAAACGTAAACCGCTCGAAGAGATATTCAATATGGCAAGGAATTTTTCGCGTATTCTTACCGTTGGTTGCGGCGGCTGCACCTCGGTATGCCTTGCCGGCGGACAGCGTGAGACTATTATGCTTAATGAAGAACTTTCGGAATGTTTTAAGCAAAACGCCAAGAAGGCGGATTTTTCCGTCTTTACCATAGAGCGGCAGTGCAACGCGGAATATCTAGCGGAGATTGAGGATATGGTAAAGGATTGCGATTGCATAATTTCCACTGCATGCGGCGTCGGTGTGCAGTTCCTTGCCGAGATGTATGAATCAAAGCCCGTCTTTCCGGCGCTGAACACAATGTTTCTTGGATTAGACCGCGATATCGCGCTGTATCAGGAACGCTGCCGGACATGCGGGAATTGCCGACTCGGATATACAGGAGGCATATGTCCCGTAACTTGCTGTTCCAAGAGTCTTTTAAACGGACCATGCGGCGGAACAAATATCGACGGCAGTTGCGAGGTCGGCAAGGAAATTCCATGCGCATGGAATATGATCTATGAACGTCTCAAGGCTCAGAACCGCCTTGAAAACATACTGGCCATACACCCGCCCATGGAATGGACGGACAAAGGTCCGGGTTCATTAGTGCAATCAGGGTATGAAAGCAGATACAGCAAGTAAAAAAACGTAAATTGTGCATGACTGTGTTTTAAGGAGGATTAAAATCAATGAAGGCAGGCAGTAACCTTGAAAAGGTGCTTAATGGCGGTCATTTTGCCGTAACAGTCGAACTGGGGCCGCCAAAAGGAACGGACGTATCTGTCGTTAAAAAGAAGGCGGAGTTCCTTAGAGGCAAGGCCGATGCGATTAACGTGACTGATTGTCAAACGGCAGTCGCACGCATGTCCAGTATCGCGACCGCTGCAATCCTTATCCGGATGGGCATGGAACCGGTTATGCAGATGACGTGCCGCGATCGCAACCGTATTGCCATACAGAGCGACATTTTCGGCGCATCGGCGCTAGGCATAAGGAACATGCTGGCCCTTTCCGGCGATCACCAGAGCTTCGGCAACCAGAAAAACGCGAGGAAGGTGTTTGATATAGACTCCATCCAGCTCCTTGGTCTTGTGAAGCGGCTTCGCGATGAAAAAAAGTCATTGGGTGAAGAAGACCCTATACAGGGCGATGTGCCGATGTTCATCGGGGCGGCCGCGAATCCTTTTTCGCCGCCCGTGGAGTTCCGCGCACTTCACCTGAAAAAGAAGGTAGATGCGGGCGCTGATTTTATCCAGACCCAATGTATATTCGATATCGCGAAGTTTAGGGAGTGGATGAAGATAGTATGCGACATGGGCATTGACGAGCGGTGCAGCATGTTACCGGGCCTAATACCGCTTAAATCTCTTGGAATGGCAAGGTACATGGCAACCAGTGTGCCGGGAGTGATCATCCCGGAAGCCATATTAAAGCGGTTGGGCGGAGTCCCAAAAGAAAAAGTTGCCGATGAAGGCATTGCTATTCTTTGTGAGTCGGTTCAAGAGTTGCGTGAGATTAAAGGAATAGCAGGCGTTCATATTATGGCGATTGAATGGGAGCATAGGATACCTGAAATCCTGGAGCGCGCGAAGCTTCTTCCCAGGCCGATTGTTTTGTAGGGGCGAATAATCATTCGTCCCTGCAAGGTATTTTATCTGGAGGTTAGCTTTATGTGTCAATGTTGAAATAAGGCGACTTCAAGTTATAAGTGCCATCAATCAAACGGCAGTATCGGAAATTCATCCAATGCCCCGACCTCAAGCAGCTTTTTTATCAAAGTGCACAGGGGCAAGCCTACAACGTTGCTGTAGGAGCCCTTTATCCCCTCAACCATGAAAGATCCTATCCCCTGAACTGCGTAACTCCCGGCCTTTCCAAAGGGTTCTCCTGTGGCGATATAGGAGTCGATCTCCTTGTCGGAGAGGATCTTTATGGATACCTGCGTGCTTTCATAACCTGTACAGGCTATGCGCCCTGAAGGATCGACAATGGAAAAACCCGTTATAACATCATGGTCTTTTCCGCTGAGAGTCTTAAGCATGACACGGGCATCTTCAAGGTCAGAGGGCTTTCCAAGTATGATGTCCCCTGAAATGACAATGGTATCGGCCCCTAATATCCAGTTTTTTCCTGCGACTGCATGGCCGGCCATCGCCTTTTTTTCTGCCAGGGCCATTGCTATATGATGAGTCGAGCCGTTTATTGAATCTTCATCAATATTGCTCGGCAAGGACCTGAAAGGGATGCCTATCTGTTCCAGGAGGCTCTTGCGTCTGGGGGATTCCGAGGCAAGTATTAAGGGAGATTCCTTGCTTATGGGTATGTATCGGTTCATGGCAACCCGAAAAGTCTTTTGGCGTTTAAAGAGGTTTGAAGCGCCAGTTCCTCAAAATCCATATTCCTCAACTGGGCGATTTTCTGCGCCGTGTGTCTTACAAAAAGCGGCTCATTTCTTTTTCCTCTTTCCGGGATGGGGGATAGAAAAGGCGCATCTGTCTCAATGAGCATCCGTTCAATAGGCATCCTGGCGGCAACATCCTGCGTCTTGACGGCGTTTTTATAGGTGACAGTCCCTGGGATGGATATATAAAAGCCAAGATCAATAAAGGCCATGGCAAGGTCATAGTCTCCGGAAAAACAGTGGATCACGCCTTTCTGTTCCATGTCTTTTCTTTTTCTTACTATTCGGAGCACGTCATCGTGGGCCTCCCGATCATGGATAATAACGGGAAGATCCAACTCAAGGGCTTTATCCATCTGTAATTCAAATATCTCAATTTGACTTTGAACCCGGGCGTAATTGCGGTAAAAATCAAGACCTATCTCTCCCCAGGCCACCACCTTTTTTGATCCTGATGCCAAGCTGATTAAATCATCTATATTTGAGATATCCACGTCATCGGCATTATGGGGGTGAAAACCTACGGTTGAATATATGAAATCGTATCTCTCTGCCAATTCAAGGGCCTTTATAGAGCTGGGCATGTCGATCCCGACAGCGATTATATGGGAAATGCCTCCTCTTAGCGCCCTGTCGAGGACCTCTTCGATATCGTTTGCATAGTCCTCCATATCAAGATGGGCATGACTGTCAATCAACAATATTTTTCTCCTTACACCTTATACCCTAAACCTTACACCTCACCCCTTATTCATATACTCGAACCGGAAATCCCTGGCAAATAAATATATTGCATATTCGAAGAAACAATTTAAGATAGGGCAAAATGTTTAAAAGAATGGAGGTAATTTATTCATAACAATGGCTGCCATAACAACTAAACCTGATCAAGCCGTTTCGAGGGAAGCCTCTCTTGAACAACAATTATTATTCCAGAAGAGACTGAATAATATAACAAACAGGATACATTCCGCAAAGGACACCAATGATATTCTTCTTAATCTTCAGAATGAAATCCTCGGTCTTTTTGATGCAGATCGAATCACTATTTACGTGGTCGACGGTCTTAAAAAACAAATCGTCTCAAGGTTCAAGACAGGCGCCGAGGTCGCGGAGTATCGCGTTCCAATAAACAACAGCAGTATTTCAGGGTACTGTGCTGCGTCCTGCAAGATGGTTAATATTATCAACGCCTATGATGACGTTGAATTAAAGAGGATCAACCCGGAACTGGAATTCGATAAAAGCTGGGACCAGAAGACAGGGTACAAAACGATCCAGGTACTGGTAGCGCCTATTATATATAACAAGTATCTGTTAGGGGTCATTCAGCTTATAAATAAAAAAGATGGGAGTCATTTTACCCTTGAAGACCAGTCTTCGGCAATAGAGATCGCGAAGGTGCTGGGGCTTGCCTTTTTCAATAATCAGAAGCTCCTCCAAAAGAAAAAATCTACTAAATATGATTTTCTGATTACCAACAATATCATCACAGACAAGGACATGGAGAAGGCGATGATTGACGCGCGAAAGCTCAAAAAGCCCGTTGAGAGCATATTGATGAGCGATTTTCACGTGTCAAAGGAGGATATCGGGAAATCCCTTTCGGAATTCTATAAGACCAGGTTCCTGCTCTATGACGATAAGATGATCATTCCGGGCCAGTTGCTCAAAGGCCTGAGGGTTAATTTTCTCAGGAATAGTGTATTTGTCCCTGTTTCCCAATCCGGGAACAAGGTTGTCGTAGCTATGGAAAATCCTGATTTTCTCCCCGCCAGGGATACGATAAAGAGATTGATCCCCGGCAAGGAATTCGAATATTGCGTGGCATTGAAGGAAGATATCTTTCGAATGATAGACCTGTTTTTTGATGTAAAGCGATCTGAATTGCTGGAAGACACAGGGAGCATTGAAGATCTGCTCGGACAACTAGAGAGCGGCAGCGACAATGAAGATTCTGATGAAATGGACAGGGTAACCGAAGAGGACGGCACTATTGTCCAGCTCGTTAATAAGATGATCATAGATGGTTACAACCGGAACGCCTCAGATATCCATATAGAACCCCGGCCCGGCAAGGCCAATTCCGTGATCAGATTCAGGATAGACGGGGCATGCCAGGTATATCAGACCATCCCTTACACCTATAAACAGGCCATTGTTTCACGGCTTAAGATTATGTCCGATCTGGATATCTCCGAAAGACGGCTCCCACAGGACGGCAAGATAAAATTTAAAAAATACGCACCCCTTGACATCGAGCTTCGCGTTGCGACTATCCCTACGGCAGGGGGCACTGAGGATGTTGTCATGCGTATCCTGGCGGCTGGAGAGCCGATACCCCTGGAGAAGATGGGCCTGAATGAGAGGAACTTCAAGGTCTTTACCGAGATGATAACCAGACCCTACGGGATAGTTTTGGTTGTTGGTCCAACAGGGAGCGGCAAGACCACCACCCTGCACGCCGCCCTTCACTACATCAATAAGCCTGAGACAAAGATATGGACAGCGGAAGACCCGGTCGAAATCACCCAGGAAGGACTTCGTCAGGTGCAGGTTCATCCCAAGATCGGATTTGACTTCGCGACTGCCATGAGGGCCTTTCTGCGCGCTGACCCTGACGTAATCATGGTAGGAGAGATGCGCGATCATGAAACGGTTGCAACGGGCATTGAGGCATCTCTTACCGGCCATCTGGTTTTCAGCACCCTCCATACCAACAGCGCACCGGAGACAATCACTCGTCTCCTCGACATGGGCATGGACCCATTCAATTTTGCCGACGCGATGCTTGGTGTGCTGGCACAGAGGCTCGTAAGGACGCTGTGCAAGGATTGCAAACAACAATATCACCCTGCAAGGGAAGAGTATGATCAACTTGTGAGGGCCTATGGCGGCGATCTCGAACAGTTGTTTCCATATAATAATGATCTTGCCCTTTATAAGGTCAATGGTTGTTCAAAGTGCAATAATACAGGCTATAAGGGGCGAACCGGTCTTCACGAGATTATTGTAGGCACCGATGAAATGCAGAACAAGATACAGATCAGGGCAAGGATGGAGGAGATTAGGGAGCAGGCCATGAAAGACGGCATGACCACATTGATGCAGGACGGCATAAGAAAGGTCTTCCTGGGCCAGACGGACTTCATCCAGGTGAGAAAGGTTTGTATGTAGAAGAGGGTATAAGGTTTAAGGTGTAAGGAGTGAGGGGTGAAATAATTGTGTACTATTGACTTCCCGGAACCCATGCTTATCTTGATACCAAACTAATTGCCCACAGATTCAATACACACTTATAAACCATGAGACGGCCAAATGCCTCCAAAGGTTATACTTAAAAAGGGAATTGTAGCGGCAGTTATTAGAGGCTTCTTGGGTGTGCGTTTGAAGTATAACGGCATCACAGGAAGCCATAATTAAGGGCAGGGACAGAAATGTCTCTGCTTTTTATTTTCAATCCCACGCAGCGTTGAACGCTTAGAACGCAATGCCTGAATCGTCACCGTCATGGACTGTAGCTGACGCCCAGCCCCAGCGCCATTGTCAAGAAAAAGGCTAGTATAAGGCTCTTGGCCATAGTTAACTCATAGAAGCTTACAAGCAATGCGCAAATCGTCACGTGGTTCCCGAATCCCCACCTTGTCCGGATACAGAGACTACTGCACCGGACAAAGACAAGGATGACAATTTTGACCTAACAGCGTCGCCCTTCATGCGTTCTATAATCAAGCAATGCTTTCCAGATACTTGCCGACATTTTCGCCTGCAAGAAAACCGCTGGAGAAGGCCCAGGCCAGGTCGTTAAGCACCATGCGCTTCACGCCGCCCACATTGACATGACGGCCTGTGGCAAAGTCGCCGGTTACGTAAAGGCCTTCAACGAG
>Ga0153915_10000846_pt1 | contig 28186 bp, 31 predicted proteins | sample Opewatmetagenome_2_FD_107003 | JGI IMG/M metagenome (GOLD analysis project Ga0153915, IMG submission 107003) | Freshwater wetland microbial communities from Ohio, USA - Open water 3 Core 3 Depth 3 metaG | ecosystem: Environmental > Aquatic > Freshwater > Wetlands | place: USA: Ohio, Lake Erie...
CTATGAGTTTTGCGTATTCTATGATTATAGGGAACGAGAAGATAAAATAGACCATCTCCGCGTGCATTGTATGGAAAGGACTTAAATTGAAATCCCTGGAAAAAGAACCAAGATTGCGCTTCAGAGACATCCTCTATAACGATGAACAGCTCGGACCCTTTCCCATGCATCTGCTAAGGCATGTGGAACGGCCCACCAATAGGATTGTAGGTCCAACAGAACGTCGTGATCATCGGGAAACTGCCTTTGCACAGGCCGCGCGCGGCGACTTTGGCAAGAAGGTCCAGGAGGGAATCTTTCGGATGACAAAAAGATACCCCATCGGCGGGGCATTGATGGAGATCCAGGATTTCATCAACACCATCAAAGGACATCGCATCCAAACGGCCGCTAAAAAGGCACCCATACCGGATGACCCAAGGGTCCGCAGCAGGCATTTGAAGAGCCTGGGATATTTCCTGGGTGCGGATATCGTCGGCATAGGGAAGCTGCTCCCCTCTTCCGTCTACACACATGACCTTGACGGGACGCCAATAGAGGCATCCTTTAAGCACGCCATTGTCTTTGTCTGTAGAAAACACGAGATGACTATCAGGGCATCCAACGGGTGGGAGCAGATCATTGATCCTGCCAGCTTCCAGGCATACCAGAGGGTCGCGCTTCAGAGCGAGGCGGTTGCCAATTACCTGAGGCGGTTGGGGTGGGATGCAGCGCCATCCAATGCGAAAAACTATCTGACCCTGATGCCTCCCATACTGCTGGAAGCGGGCATCGGGGAGATCTGCCGGATGGGGATTGTTCTTAACCCTTTCATCGGCACAAATTACAAGGCATCATGTGTCCTGACGGACATGGATCTGGAGGTCGACGGCCCTGTCGATTTCGGGCTTCAGGAGTATTGCGCCAACTGCGACATCTGCGCCGAGCAATGTCCTTCCGGGGCGATAGCCAAAGGGGAACAGATCCTTTACAACGGATATTACACCTGGAAGCTGAATACCGCGGCATGCGCCAAATTTGACATCCTTAACAAGGAAGGCTGCGTCTGCGGAAGATGCACAAAGGTTTGCCCGTGGACGCGGCCCGACAGCAGCCCCGGGGATTTCGCCGGTTGGGACGGAAGCCTGGATGGGTTGTACAAAGGCGTTGACGCTCAGAGAAAGATGTTGGAGGAAAACAATTTCGTGGACCCACTGGAGGCGACGCGCAAATGGTGGTTCGAACTGGATGAAGACACGGAAGGGAATCTTATTATCCCGAATGTAGTTAACAAAAATAAATTTTGCCGCGAGTATCCCCTGGCGAAGAGGCCTGCGTAATGAATTTTCAATCCTGTGCCCGGGCTCGTTAAAAATAAGGTTGCCGCCAAGGCAGGGCCTGTGTTATCAAGGTCAGTCCTATTTCAACACAAGGAGTGACGCAGGCGCATGATTCACCTTTCCAATATTTCCAAACAGCACGGGTCGCAGGTATTGTTCCGCGACGCGAGCTTTCAGATACTGCCCGGCAGCCGCAACGGGCTGGTCGGCCCGAACGGCGCCGGAAAGACCACGATCTTCCGTATCATTACGGGCGAGGAGGAGGCAGACCAAGGGGATATAACCATTGCAAAGAGGACGACGGTCGGCTATTTTTACCAGGATGTGGGTGATATGTCCGGCAGGAGCGCCCTTGAAGAGGTTATGGCCGGGTCCGTCGAGACCGTCAGGCTGGCATCGGAGTTAAAAGAGATGGAGGCTGCCATGTGCGAGCCCCAATCCGATGAAGACATGGCAGCACTCCTGGAACGTTACGGTGCAGCCCATGAGGAGTTTGAGCATCGGGGCGGCTATGACCTGGACACCAGGGCACAGACCGTGCTGACCGGCCTGGGGATCGGGCCGGACCGCTTTAATCATCCGGTTGAGACCTTCAGCGGGGGGTGGAAGATGCGCATTGCCCTTGCACGCATCCTTACCCTGAAGCCGGATGTGCTTCTGCTCGATGAACCGACCAATCATCTGGATGTTGAATCTATTATCTGGCTGGAAGAGTGGCTGGCGGATGAGTTCGGCGGGGCGCTACTGATGACAAGCCATGACCGGGATTTCATGAACCGTATCGTCACCAGGGTTATTGAGGTGGCCCATAGATGTGTTACAACCTTTGGCGGGAATTATGATTTCTATGAGCGTGAGCGTGATATCAGGCGGGAGCAGCTGCTTGCAAGCCACAGACGACAGCAGGAGATGCTGGCCAAGGAAGAGGAGTTTATTGCCCGCTTTGCAGCCCGCGCCTCCCATGCGGCCCAGGTGCAGTCCCGGGTCAAAAAGATTGAGAAGATCGAACGCATAGAGATTCCACCGGAGGAACGGGTGGTGTGTTTTGAATTCGATGACCCGCCCAGGAGCGGCGATGACGTGGTGGTTATGGAAGGGCTTGCCAAGGAGTGGTCATTGCCGGATAATACTATGAAGCCGGTGTTCAGCGGGGTTTCCGGCATTATCCGAAGGCAGAACAAGGTTGCAGTGGTCGGGGTCAACGGGGCAGGCAAATCGACCCTTCTCAAGGTCATTGCAGGGCAGACGGAACCGACTTGCGGCACTATCGCCCTTGGGGCAAATGTAAACCTGGGCTACTTCAGCCAGCATGTCATGGAACAGCTCAACCCGGACAAGACGGTCTTTGAGACGCTGCAGGACACGCTGCCCCTTGCAAATATAGGGGTGATCAGAAACCTTCTGGGGGCGTTTCTTTTCTCCGGCGATGCAGTGGACAAGCGGATCGCGAAGCTGTCCGGAGGCGAAAAAAGCCGTGTGCTGCTGGCCACCCTGCTGGCGCGACCCGTCAACCTCCTGGTGCTTGACGAACCTACCAACCACCTGGATATAAGGTCCCGCGAGATACTCCTGGATGCATTAAAAAGATTCAGCGGGACGGTTGTCCTGGTCAGCCATGACCGCCATTTCCTCCGTTCGCTGGTGGACCGGGTGTTTGAGATTGATCATGGCGAGATGCGCGTATATGAAGGGAATTATGAATACTACCTGCACAAGGTCCATGGGACCGTATAACGGTATCCGCATATGACACGGATTAACGCAGATTAAAAGACCTTTCCAATATAAAAGATTTGTATATAATCTGCCTGAATCTGCGGAAGAATTTAAAAATACGGTTATTGCCTGGTTAAAAATATATTGACAGGCTGCCTGAGTATTGCAACAATTATTTCATTTTAATTTGATATATATTTGTTCTATTTCGTTTAATTATTCTAATAATGTAATAATTAAATAATCATCAACTAGAATTATATAAACTAATTGTGCAGCATTGAAATCAGGTCATGAAGCGCATAGCATAAATCAATAAAATGGAGTGCAATAAAATGGGAGCAATTTCCGGGCTTGTATCTCTACTGTCTTTGATAACCATTGCGACGGTAAATATCGAGGATAAGGCACCTCAGTTCATCAATGAAACCCAGTGGATTAAGGGTAAGGCGCCTGTCTTTGAAAAATCAATAACTATTGTTGAATTATGGAAGACTTCATGCGGTGTCTGCAAGGAACAAATACCCCATCTGACGTCTCTTCAAAAGACCTATGGAGACCGGATATCCATCGTCGCCCTTAACACCGAGCCTATTGATGTACTCAAGCAATTCATGAAAGAGCACGGGGATGAAATCGGATACACGGTCGGCCATGTCTCAAAAGATGTCGTGTCCCGATTTATAGAAGGCAAACAAAGCATCCCTTATTCATATATAATCGATAAGAAGGGCATCCTCTTGTGGAAAGGCCATCCTGCCACCATTGATGATGTGTTGGGAAGGATCCTGGCAGGATCATTTGATGTCAAAAAATCGATGACAATCACATCCCTTGAGAACGCACTGATTGAGGCTATGGGGACCAATCAGGTCACATCGATTTCCCGGGCAGTTAAAGATCTTCTGTCATTTGATCCAGGCAATGCAAAGGCATTAGAGGTGGGGATCGATATCGCAAAATACAATAAGGACCCTGATTATCTGAAGGAGATATTTGATAAGGTTCCCCTGGCTGGGTTGAGCACAAGCAATGCTGACAAGTTCGCCGTTATGCTTATTTCAGACAGTGACCCCGCGTACAGATATCCTGATGCTGCATTAAAATTTGCCGACTATGCCTTAAAAAAGGAACCTGAAAACAGCGGTTACATTAATACCTATGCCAGGCTGCTCTATTCTCGTGGAGATCTGGAGAATGCCGTGATCTGGCAGAAAAAGGCACTAAAGCTTGATCCGAATAACAAGACGTATAAGGACAACCTCAATTATTACCTTTCCATAAAGACACCCGGTGCAGGGAACCAGAAAAAGTGAAATCGAATCCATTGACCTGCTTGGCCTGAAGAAGAGGTATTTCCACCTTCCCCAAAAGGGACAGTAATTGGGTGAAGCGGGGAACAGGGGACTTCAAAATATAAAAATAATTTGATAAATTTTTATTCGCCTTTAATCCTTTAAAAGTTTATTTCGGTCGAATATGATATTTTTATTTTAAATGCATTTTTATTAAAGATTTTAGCTCATTTGCCGTTATTCATCATAAGCAATGATTATAAATTTTGGAAGTTAACACAAAACGGGAAAAACGATGGATAAGGAAAATACAGAGGAGAAAAGAGAGGAAAAACGGTTCAAAATACAGATTTGGGCAGAGGAGAAACGCAATAACGCCGTGTATTATCATCTGCTGACAAATTTAAGTAAAAAAGGCTTGTTTATTGAGAAACGATTGCCGTTTCCAGTCGGATCCACGATTCAACTGGAACTTAAACTCCCGGATTCCGATGAAAAAATAATTATTAAAGGGGACATCATAGGTAATTATCAAGATCCTTCTTCAAACAATATGGGCGCAGGTCTGGAATTTGTGGATATGGATCAAGAGGTTATTGATAAAATTGGCAAATTCCTCGAAAAATATGAGCTGTAAACAGATCGATTTCGTTAATCCAATTTAAAAATATAATCCATAATTATATTCATATATTAGCAGGCTGCAGAATCATTCAATATGGAAAAATTTCAACCAGCACAGTTTGGCAAGTATCTTCTTCTGGATAAGATCGCCGTCGGCGGCATGGCAGAGTTATACAGGGCCAAGATTTTAGGCGTGCAGGGTTTTGAAAAGCTTATTGCCATAAAAATGATCCTTCCCCATCTTTCACTTGAAGAAGACCTGGTCAGATCTTTTATCGGTGAAGCTAAACTTGCCGCCTTTCTGCAGCACCCTAACATAGTTCAGATCTATGACTTCGGGAGAATGGAAGACAGGTATTTTATCGCAATGGAATACCTGCTCGGCAAGGATCTGAAGGCAGTTATCAAAAAAGCAAGACAGGAACAACAACCCATAAGCCTGGAAAACTCTCTTTTCATAATCTCCCAGATTTGTAAAGGGCTTGATTATGCCCATAACCTGCGTGATTTTAACGGCAGGCATTTGGCCATTATCCACAGAGATATCGGCCCCCAGAACATTTTCATCACCTATGATGGCGAAGTGAAGATCATCGATTTCGGGATTGCAAAGGCATCCATTCAAGAAAGGACCACTCAAGCGGGATCAATAAAGGGCAAATTTGCCTATATGTCGCCTGAACAGGCGGAAGGCAAGGCCATAGACCATCGATCCGACCTATTCGCGATCGGCATAATGTTATATGAACTGGTCCTTCAAAAGCCCATGTTTAGCGGTGATGTATATGAAGTATTTGCAAAGGCAAGGGCATCGGATTTTGACGCGCCGGAAGATGTGAACAAGGATCTTCCGCCCAAGCTGTATGAGATACTCCATAAGGCCCTGGCAAAAGATCCTGAGATGCGTTATCAGTCAGGCGGCGATATGCTCACCGATCTTGATGAATGTATGGCTGAACAATACTACCGTCCCAACGAACGGAGCTTCTCTATTTATTTAAAGGATATATTACGGGTTGAGGCCGATGACGAAATGACTGCGATGCAGGAGGCGTCCCAGGTAAAATTAATTACGGAATCCACGCCCGCAATTACACTTAGCTCAAATATAAGCAGCCAGAAAACCATAGCGCTCCCAAGAAAAGAACTGGAGCGCAGATCAAAAAAACGTCCAGGGTTTCTTTATCCTTTTATTGCAATTGCCGTGGTTATTCTTGCGGTTATCATCGGGGTACAGTATCTCAATGGGCCTGATTCCCGGATAAATGCCATAATTTCATCGCTCTATAAAAAGGATGTCCCGGCAGCATCAGACGGCAGCAATACCCCTGATCAGTATTCGACATCTGTACGGGAGGCCGAGGCGTTGCTTCAAAATGAACAATTCGAGGCGGCGGCAGGGCTGTTTGAAGGGCTCCTGACAAAGTATCCCGCTATAAAGGACAGGATCGCAGTCTCTTATTCCAAGGCATTGCTTGGCCTTGCCCAAAAGGTCCCGGAAACCGACCCAGGCAAGGCCAAAGATATGGTTATTAAGGCGCTGGAGATAGACCCGGACAATATTGAAGGGTATCTGAAAATCGGAGTTTATTATACAAGAGAAAAAAATTTCTCAAAGGCCATTGAATCCTATGAAAAAGCTGTTAAGCTGGACCCGAATGCCCCCAAGGCCTATTTCAATCTCGGTTATGTCTTTGCCGAGTTAAAAGATTATACAAAGGCTGAAGAGATGTACATGAAGACAGTCGGACTTTCACCTCCGTTTCTTGATGAAGCCCTTTGTAATCTTGCCATTATTCAGAGGCGGTTGGGAAAGAAGGATCAATGCATAAAGAATCTTCAAGAGGCGCTTAGGGTAAATCCCAATAATGAAATCGCAAAAAAATATCTGGAACGGGTTAAATAAAACCTGTCAATACCGGTCAGGAAACAAGATGATAAACAGGACCATGTTTTTATTAATATGTCTGATTATAGCCTGCATGACAGACGGCTGCGTCACGACAAAGAAGACGGAACAGTGGGAACCCGTCCAGCCCGAGCAGAAGTCATTTGTTCATGTAGTAAAATGGTCCGATGAAAACCTTACAATCATATCATCATGGTATACTGGCAGCGAAAAAAACGAAGAAAAACTGTCCGATAATAATCCGAACATAAATCCCAAACAACTGGTTATCGGCGACAGGATTTTTATCCCCAAAGATCTGTTGATAAAAGCAGATCCCATGACCGAAGAATTCTTAGACCAATCCATCACAAGATCCAAAAAGGTTGAAAAGATAGAGCCTCAACCCATCACAACACCCGAAAACGTTGAAAAGACGGAACCCAAGTCTGTCACCAAACCTGAAAAGACGGAAAAGAAAGAAACCAAGGCCGTTACAGAGGAATCGAAAAAGAAAAAGACAACCACGGAACCTGTGCCTGAAGAGGAGGAAGAACTGGACCTGTTCGGCCCGAAATAACCTTGTGAACCGATAATTATCTCCCAGGAGTATTATTATGAAGATTAGTAGAACATCTCAGCGTTTGCTTGCAGGCATCCTTGTAACAGGAGTTCTTTCCCTCCCCGAGATATCTTCGGGACAGACGGAACAATCCAGGCCCACATCCGGTGATCTGGCGGTAATCCTCGCAGGGGACAGGAATCTGAAGAATTACGACCTGAGCAATCTCAGGCTCCAGGGGATGGACATGTCCAAGTCAAACATGGACAACACAAAACTTGTAAGCGCTTTTATCATCAATTCCAATCTGAACAATGCGTCCCTGATAGGGACGAACATGAGCAGCGCGAAGCTGTTGACCTCGATCCTTGACAACACAACCATGGGTAATGCAAATCTTAGCTGCGTTGTAATGATATCCGATGAGTTTAAGGCGTGCCGCTTCGAGAATGCTGATCTGAGCGGATCTTACATAGACAAGGGTAATTTCACCGGCAGCGTATTCGATAAATCAGATATCAGCAATTCCCTGATACGAGATTCCGATTTCAGTAATTCCAGTTTAAAAGACTGTGATCTGCATGATTCCACGCTTATTGATGTCATAATGAAGGATGTTGTGATATCAAAGATAAACATGAGCGGAGCAAGACTTGAAAACGTTGACATGAGAAATAAAAGTGACATGAGGCCCGGCTTGTCCGAGGCGAATATGAATTGCGCCGTCCTGATCTCAGTCAAGATGCCGAGGGCGGATCTGAAAGGAGCGTTCCTTGGAAGTTCATACATATATAAAAGCAACTTGAGTGATTCATTGCTGAGCAACGCACACCTGGCAGGGGCATCGGTTACTGACTCCGATCTGCGCCGCGCCGATCTCAGGTACGCCTCATTAAATTACATCATGCTGGACAATTCGGATCTGACCCATGCTAACCTGAGCAATGCGGAGATGACAAATTCCACCCTGAAGAATACTGATCTCAGCAATGCCACACTGGATAATGCCGACCTTAAGAACAGCAACCTCAGCGGAATAATCCTGAAAAACAGTGTTCTCACCGGTTGTAATCTTGAAAACGCGGACCTAACCAATGCGAATTTGAAAAACGCAAACCTTGAAAATGCACGTATTTCCGGCAGCAAGCTCAATAATGCCGACCTGAGCAAGTCAAACCTTGCGGGGCTTAACTTCATGGCCCTTGACCTCAGGGGGGCAGACCTGAGCGGGGCCGTACTTACAAATGCCGATCTTCGCAAGGCAAACCTTGCCGGCGCCAAACTAAAGGAAGCCGTTTTACAAAATGCCAATCTTGAAGACGCGATCCTTACAGGATGCGACCTCCAAAATGCGGATCTCTCGAACACTAATTGCAAGGGGGCCGATTTTACCGGGGCGGACCTGAAAGGCGCCGGATTTAATGGTGCTGACACAGCTAATGCATTGAACCTCAAAGATGCGAAAAATACCGACAAGGCGAACGGCCTGATCTTAAATTAATATGAAAAGGGGGAAAAAAATTTAAGGTCAGCCTCCCTTTTAAATCCTTTTAACTGCTCTTCGGGCAACTTTTTTTGAGGCAATTCCTCTATGAAAGTAACTGCATTGATCGAGAACAGGCCGAGCAAAACTGATTTGCGCCTTGTGGCCGAATGGGGCCTGTCTCTCCATATTGCCTTCAACGGTCATGAAATTCTCTTCGACACCGGCGCATCCGGCGCATTTATTAAGAATGCGGAACATCTTTCAGTCAATGTGGCATCCATCGACACCGCTGTCTTGTCCCATCATCATTTCGATCACGGTGGCGGACTCAGGCATTTTTTTGAGGCAAATGCGAACGCCAATGTATATCTCGGTGAGGCCCCAGGCGGAGATTGTTTCATTAAACTACTGCCCTTTATGAAAAAACATATCGGTCTCGAAAGAACGATCATGACGGACTATTCTGAACGATTCAGGACTGTCGCCAAACCCACTCAGATACTCCCTGATGTCTTTGTTTTTCCCCGCATATCCGCGGCCTATCCCAGGCCCGCCGGAAACAAAAGCCTTCTTGTACGGAGGGACGGAAAGCTGATGCCGGATAATTTCGCACATGAAATCGTCATGGCCATTAAGGAAAACAACGAACTCGTCATCTTCACCGGGTGTTCCCACAGCGGCGTTCTTAACATGGCAGATACTGTGGCCGGGGCGTTCGAAGGGATGCCCGTTAAAGCAGTGATCGGCGGTTTTCATCTTGTAGCCTCGCCGCCGTTCAACCTCATGGCAGGCAGCAGGCGAGAGGTTGAGGACCTTGCAAGGCAGGTGTTGGATTACCCGATCGGCAGGACCTATACCGGGCACTGCACCGGTACAAAGGCCTTTGCCGTCCTTAAGGCAGTAATGGGCGAACGCATTACGGATTTACAGACAGGCTCTTGTTTCGAGGTCTAAACACAGCTAAGGCATGGTTCAAGCTTTATATTCCAGACTTATGAAGACACCGGTGCATTAGATTACGTAGAGTCAGTCACGATAGTCGATAACGTACCAACAACATATTATATAAAAGAGAGTAAATGATGTATATCTTACTGCTAATCATAGTCATTCTGGCATTTTTACTCGTATGGAGGGTCTTTCATTTATGGAAAAAGAGTAATAACACAAACCTGTATGGCGCTGGCTCCATGGTATTGGATCCAGGCGGTGGGGAGGAAAACCGTGAGCACTCCGGCATTGAAACCGATTGGGCTACCTCCATCGAGACACCCGATGGCTTTGTCGAGGCTGTAACGATCAATTTCAGTCAAGGAGGGGCATTCATCCGTTGTCAGAATCCTTTGCCCATCGGCGGAATTTTCCGGTTGAAGATATATGTGCCGGACAAAGAGCCGATTGACACAAAAGCAAAGGTCATATGGTCCAACGTGAATGTTCCCCAGGATAGAGTTGTAAACCGGGGCATGGGTGTCCAGTTCATTAAAGAGAATTCGAAGACCTCCCTATGAAAATAAACGGGAGGGCCTTTTTTCGGCTTAATTATTCGACGTTGGATGTTTTTAGCATAGTATAGTTTGTAAAGCAAAAGTTGCTTCTCAGAAATTACATATAGGAGAAGATCATGTTAGTTGGAAATAAAATTAGCATTGGGGCGCTTGTTGCACTTATGTTTATCATCTGCGGGTGGTTTTACGCCACGCCATATATAACCTTGTATCAGTTGAAAAAGGCGGTTGACGCACAGGATACCGTAGCAATATCAAAGCACATAAACTTTCCGGCTCTGCGCGAGAACCTGAAAAGCAGCTTAACAGGGAAGAAGGCAAGCGAAAAGTCAAACCCATTTAAATCCCTTAAGTCGGCACTTGTTAACGCCATGACTGACCCGATGGTCGATGCCCTTGTTACGCCGGAGGGAATTGCAGCCTTGATGAAGGGGGAGAGGCTTTTAGGTAAAAAGGGCAGGAAGGGGCAGGAGTCTCAGAAGGACGATAAGGACGACCAACAGTATTCAATGGGGTATGAGACGTTTAACAGAGTTGTCTTAAGGACGAAAAACAAAGAGAATTCAAAGGAAGAGACAGCCTTCGTGTTCACCAGAGATGGTCTCACATGGAAGTTATCCGGCGTTCGGCTGACATATTAAGCAGACATCGGTGTCCAAGGCTCTATCATGCTGTACAAGCATGGCAACGTAAGCGAAGAGCAAGATATAGGAAGAGGCTAAAAGTGTTTCTCCTCGAATCCTTGCTCCCTTGATCACAACCAATCAGGAGCAGATTGAAAAAACCTATTGTTGCAATAGAACCATTAATATATTATGTTTCAGTTGCAATAATTAAGAGAGCAATATAATGGATATGGAAGAAAAAATGAACCTCATAAAATACTACCAGGAACGATCAGATGAAGAAATAAAAGAGTTTCTTCGATTAGGGCCTGACAGCTTTGAACAGGAAGCTTGCGACATTATTCGAAATGAAGCAAGACGCAGAGGGCTTGATAAAGATCTCCCCCGCAACAAAGGTCTTGAGAAACCCCTTGGACAAATGACTCGAGTCGAGATTCTTGGGTTGTTTTTATCCGCCCAGACTATGGAGCCGGATTTATATAATGCATTGTGTGCTGAAGCGTTTCGAAGAAACATTTGCCGCGATGAAATCGAGCATCTCCATAGAGAAATATTAAAGGCACAAAAGAAGGAAAATAATGAAGAGGAAGCAGGGACGGATCCACTGCCCGGCAATCACCTTCCACTGATTATTCTCGAAAACCTTGAGGATGCCCAGCCATATTTCAACGCTCTCACTGAAGCAGGCATTCCCTATAACATTCAAATCATGGTCGAGGAAAAAAATTATGATCAAGCTGACTATATAACAAGCCGGCTCCAACCAAATGAAGGCATTGAGCATTAGATATTTAATATGGATAAATTAGCAGTGGGGCAAGGGTATTTCAATAAATTAATCTGCAGATTGATTTATTGAAGCATCCCGCCTTAGCCCTTGAATCCTAGAATCCTCTTGCCGTGCCGTAGCTCAAAGGGCGAAGTCTGGTGAAGCCTAATTATGGCATCTCTCGGCCGGATCATTTCGAGATCATTTGCCTGCGAACAGGCTTCATGAAATATTTTCATTTTATGAGCACATTCGGCGGTTATTCACACAGCAAGCCTCATCCAGAGCCATACCTGCCTGCCCTTGAACGCGGCGGATTTAACGCGGAAGGATCTATAGTCATTGAAAACCCGGGGCGGGGACTCATAGCCGCGAGGGAAGCCGGAATCAGGCGTATAAGGAATCCACCGGGAAACCCTGTATAAAATGAGGGATTCCGGGGCGCTTGACATGATAAGCCGCGGCCTGTATCGGATTGCCGAAAATCCACCGCTTGGCAACCCTGATCTTATTACTGTTTCTGCTAGGGTAACCGGAGGGGTTATATGCCTCATCTCCGCCCTGGCATTTTATGAACTTACTACACAGATACCCCATGAAGTTCATGTAGCCCTGCAACGGGGCGCAAAAAAGCCGCGCCTGGATTTTCCGCCCATCAGGACTTATCGTTTTACAGGCAAGTCATTTTCGGAGGGCATTGAGATACATAAGGTCGATGGGATCAATGTCAGGGTCTACAGCCCGGAAAAGACCCTTGCCGATTGTTTCAAGTTCCGAAACAAGATCGGCCTTGATACTGCGGTGGAGGCGATTCGTTTTTATCGTCAACAAAAGAATGTCAAGATAAATGAAATCATGCATTATGCATCGATATGCCGGGTTAGAAAAGGTATCCAACCCTACCTTGAAGCGCTTTTGTAATGACAAAGGGCAAAAATAATATAGCCGCATCCGTTCATCAACTGCTTCTGAATGAAGCAAAAAAGACCCCCCGAACCTTCAACGAAGACCTCCAACACTATGCAATAGAAAGGTTTATCTATCGTAGCCGTTATTAAAGACGCGACGGAAGTGGATGTTGAGCCGGACGGTATCTTATTTAATCCGGAGACAATAACGGCAACCAGGATTACTGAAGACGCAGAATATGAAGGTGTGTGTCAGACTTCAGGGAAATCTCGGAAATGCCCGCGTGTCCTTGCAGATAGATATTGGGTTTGGGGATGTTATTGTTCCTGGTCCCAGCAAGATAAAATATCCTGTGCTCCTCGACTTCCCGCTACCTGAGTTATATGGCTATAGCATGGAGAGTGTTATTGCTGAAAAATTCGAGGCCATGATAAAGCGAGGGATTTTAAACAGCAGGATGAAGGACTTTTGTGATATCTGGATGCTTTCCCGCACGTTCAACTTTCAAGGCACATGGGATGATTCAGGACCTTGGCAGAAATTGAAAGGGATAAATTTATAGAAACAAAAACAACTCTTAATTGCTGATGGTTCATGAAAAAGCAGCTGTATCAAAAGCATAAACCGATAAATAAAAATCAAATATTATGCCGCGAAACTGAAATATTGTTTTAATCTCTGCGGGTCTAATTCCCCGCAGCTCTGCTGCGAGGTAGTTTATTCTTTCCGTATATCATTACAGAAGGGGGATATCCGGAACATTAGAATAACTTATGATCGACGATAGATAGAAAGTCTAAATAGAGAAGGTTCAATATGAAATCATCCTCAATCACGGTATCAGCTCGCCAGCAGACGTCAAACCAGAACGTATTTGTTATGATGCATTATCGATCAGACTCTCATTTTAAGGAGATCGAAGACTGTATTCGGGAATCCTTAAGCGAGTATGCCTTGGTTGCGCGTCTGGCGAAGGACCGAGCCATTGTCGATGATCTTTGGGAAAATATTGTTCTCTACATGAAGCATAGTAGATTCGGTATTGCTCTATTTGAGGATATCGATGAGCGCGAGTTTAATCCAAACATTTCGCTTGAACTTGGGTATATGTATGCGCTCGGCAAGCGCTGTCTGCTTCTGAAAGAGAAGAGAATGCCAAGACTTCCAACTGACATTTATGGCCGAATCTATCGTGACTTCGACGTATTAAATCTCCGTTCATCCATTGAAAAATAAATTCGAGAGTGGTGTGAGAAAGATTTGCAACTTTGCCAGATTAGTCAAGAACCCAAAACGGATTCGACAAGTTTTATAATATCATATGACAATCTCATGGAGTATCCCGAATTTCGAACATGGGCGGTCTTCAGTAGCGACGGTCTATTCTCGAAACACATTAGACTCCAATGGGATAATAAACCTAAAGAATTGACATCGTATGCATTAAATGATATTTTTATGCATAATAAGCAAGGAGATTAGTGATGAGAACAACTCTTGATTTACCTGAAAATTTGATTGATGAGGCTATGAAAGCTTCTCAAATCAATACCAAAACCAAAGTGATAATTACAGCCTTAGAAGAATTGATCAGGAAATCAAAGATTTCAGGGTTGAAAAAATTTAAAGGTAAAATAGATTTGGATATCGATATGAACGCCGTTAGAGGGCGTCAATGCCGGTATTAGTCGATACATCTATATGGATTGAATATTTCAGGACCGGAAATAGTTCTGAAAAACTTAATTTCTTTATTGATGAAAATATCATTGTTATTAACGATCTTATACTAGCCGAATTGATCCCTTCTTTAAGAGTACATAACCAGTTAAAAATTATAGAATTATTACAGAATGTTAACAAATTGGAGTTATCAATTAATTGGGATCAAATTATGGAATTCCAATTTAAATGCCTGAAAAGCGGTTTAAATGGAATTGGCATCCCTGATCTGATAATTGCACAAAATGCAAAAAAAAATCATTGTACTATTTATACTTTTGATAGACACTTTAAACTCATGAAAGACGTTCTTAAACTACAGATAACTGATTAAGTATGGCCTTTACTGAACCTCAAGCTTAACAAGGCTGTACGGGAAGAACGCCTGCATCCCTGTTAAACTGCTCGTCAAAAATAAAGGATTTAAAATGTATCCCCCAGATTCAAGGGAAAGCACTATGAGATTGGATTGAAGTATGGCGGTCTGCTTAAAATGAAAAGGCTTGATATTATGATCGTCGTGTTTGCATATTTTATCGGACCGTTTGAAAAAATCTTTGAATAATGATCGGGATATAATGGGTCTTTTGCATAAGGGCATAGATTGCCTTCTAAGCCATGGTTACGGTTCGCCCAGGAAATACGGGGGCCTGAAGAAAGATATGTTTCATGGTCTGGCGTCAATGGCGCCCAATCGGCCTTTTTCCAGGAGGACGCATGACTTTATTACAGGTTAAAGGCCCCGCAGGTGATCTCAACATTGACGACGGAGGTTCCGGAGGTCTGCCTGTTGTCTTTATCCATTCTGCCGGCGGCAATACAACACACTGGGCCGCGCAGCTGGCTCATGTCCGAAAGACCCGGCGTGCGCTTGCGCTCGATCTTCGCGGCCACGGCCTTTCACAACCTCCAGTGGACGATGACTACAGACTTGTCTCTCAGACAAGGGATATAGATGCAGCGGTCAATCGGACCGGCATCCGGAACTTTGTTCTGGTCGGCCACAGCATGGGCGGCTCTGTTTCCATCGCCTATGCAGGCTTTCATCCTGACCGGGTGGCCGGGCTTCTTATGGTTGACACCGGCGGGGATTCCAGACAATTTTCAGAAACACAAAGGCAGCAGATCATAAAGGCCATGAAATCTGATGCCTTTCCTACTGTAACGGAGATCTACTGGGGTCAGCTCCTTGAGGGCTCAGCACAAGGGGTTCACGAGAGGGTCATGAACGAAATGAAGAGGATGCCGAAAAAGATGGTTATCAGCCAGGTCAGGGAGCTGTTTTTATTTGATCCCAGGCCATCCCTGAGCCGGTATAGCGGTCCTAAGCTTGCTGTTGTTACGCCGAGCAATGACACAAAGTTCAGCCTGCACAGGCTTCAATCCGGCTTTCCCCATGTGGTTGTGAAGGGCACCGGACACTGGATACAGCTGGATAAACCGGAGGAGTTTAACCGTATATTAGACGGATTCCTGTTCAAGATTGATGCAGGAAAATAGACATCAGTTGCGAGGCGGCTGACAACCGGAAGAAGGTTTAATAGAAATCATGAACGAATAATTTTATGGAGGCGCTTGGATATGACTGTTTACGGGAACAAGATCAAGTGTTACATCACGGCATCAGGTCTTCTTTCAACTATAATTATCCTAATCTGTTGCACAAACGCCTGGGCTGCAACGCGCACTAAAGAAAGTGCCGCAAATAATTCCCAGACCTTTGTCACCTATAAATATATCGACCCGATGACGAACCTGCAGGTCTTCAGTATGCTTGTCCCGAAGGGGTGGAAGGTAGAAGGCGGGGTTACCTGGTCTGCGGACCCTGCCCTGCCCGCCCAGTCCAGTTTCCGTTTTTATAATCCCAACGGCTCAGAGGAAGTAAACTTTTTTCCCACACGGGATTATTTCTGGACCGATAACCGCATGTTTCTCACGACCAATCCTGCAGGCACTTACCGTTTCGGGACACTTGTAGCCAAACCAATCGGCCTGCACGAGGCTTTTATAAAGACAATCATCCCCGGCGCCAAGAGAAGCATGAGCGGGATGACGATCGTCAAGGAGGAAAAGGTGCCGGAACTGGCTCAATTGGCCATGGGTGAGGCGACTCAAGGAGTCAACGCATCGGCGGAGGCGGGAAAGATCAGGATAACCTATGGGGAAGGCGGGAGGCAGATGGAAGAGGAGTTTTTCTCTGCTGTCAGTCAATTCGTCATTAATATGCCTGCCACAGGAACGGGCGGCGGTTACTTCATCAATTACTGGTACATGGATTACACCTTTTCCTTCAGGGATCAAAAAGGAAGGCTCGATACCAATACAAAGCTTTACCAGACGATGATCTATTCCGTTAAGTTCAACCAGAAGTGGGTTGCCAAGATGGTTAATTACAAGGAGGCACTGGCCCAGAAATATATCAGCAATATAAAGGCGATCGGCAAGATAGGACAGATGATCTCCGAGGCGGGGAGCCAGATGCGTGAGGATCAGCTTCAGGCATGGGAGGCGCGACAGGAGGTGAATGACAAGATTGCCCGGAACTTCAGCGATCAGATCCTGGGAGTTGAGAGGTATAATGACACACGCGCAGGCACGGAAGTGGAACTTCCTGCCGGGTATGACAATGCCTGGGCCAATGACCTGGGCGAATACATTGTCAGCGACAGCCCCGGCTACAACCCGAACCTCGATTCCAGTCAGCACTGGGAGCAACTGGAACCGGCAAGGTAAACAGGTCTTTTTTCTTGACACGCATGACAATGAATCCTAAGCTTAACCTGATTTCGGAGAGACTATCGCCTTACAACAAAAAAAGGAACAAAACATGACAGCAAACGACAGGTTTTATTCCTCATATCCTCACTTAATAGGCCGCCGCACGTTCATCAAGACAGCCGGTGCGATAATGGCCGGCGCGGCATTCGGTTCACAATTACGATGGGCATTAGCAGCTGAACTGCCGCCGAATATCATATTCATCTACTGCGATGACCTGGGCTACGGCGATATAGGCTGCTTCGGTTCCAAGATCCCTACTCCGAACATCGACAGCATAGCCAAGGAGGGCGTCCGTTTCACCCATTTCTCTGCAAGCCCCCTCTGCTCTCCCTCCCGCGCAGGGCTTATGACCGGCCGTTACTCGACACGTGTCGGTGTCCCTAACGTTCTGCAGCCCAACGCTGTCGGACTGGATCTCTCGGAGACCACGGTGGCAAATGTGCTTAAGTCGCGGGGCTACAGCACCATGTGCATAGGCAAGTGGCACCTCGGCGACAAAGAGGGATATCTGCCCACCAGTCGCGGGTTTGATGAGTATTACGGCATCCCTTACAGCAATGACATGAGCCCTGTAAAATTGATGCATGACACTGAGACTATTGAAAATCCCGCAATCCAGGCTACCCTTACGAGACGTTATACAGAACAGGCCCTGAAGTTCATAGAACGCTCAAAGGATAAGCCCTTCTTCCTCTATATGCCCCACACCATGCCTCATGCCCCCCTTGCCGCATCTGAGGAATTCACCGGCAAATCAGGGATGGGCCTCTATGCCGATGCCATCATGGAGATTGACTGGAGCGTAGGCGAGATACTCAAAACGTTGAAAAAAAACGGCCTTGAACAGAATACACTCGTGATATTCACAAGCGACAACGGTCCTGCCAATGGGGAGGGAAGTCCAGGCGGGCTCAGGGGCCGCAAGGGCTCCACCTATGAAGGGGGCGTGCGCGTACCCTTTGCTGCCAGGCTGCCCGGACAGATCCCGTCAGGCCTTGTATGCAGCAACGTGGCCGCCGCTGTTGACATCCTTCCAACACTCGCAGATCTCTCCGGGGCTGCACTTCCATCCAAACCCCTTGACGGGATAAACCTCTGGCCGCTTTTAACAGGCAAAAAGAAGCAGGTAGAACGCGAGGTGTTATTATACTGGGAGGGATGGTCCCTGACTAACGCCCGCCTGGGCAAGTGGAAGCTGCGTTTCGCGCAGGGCTCCTCGGGAATGGGAATGGGGGGAGGCATGCCGCCAATGGGTGGAGGCCTGTCCATGGGAGGACAACCCGGTAATGCCGCGGGCGGCGGTCAGCCGAATAGTGCATCCGCAGGAGGACAGCAGGTCGCTGGCTCCGGCGCAGGACAGGCAGGCAGTCCAGTGGCCGGCGGGCAGGCCATGGGAGGCGGCATGGGCCAGTCAGGGAGCGTGCCGGCACTGTACAACCTGGAATCCGATCCTGATGAAAGCTATAATGCCGCAAAAGACCATCCTGATGTGGTGGCGGATATCACGGCCCGGGTTGAAAAGCTCGTCCAGGGCTTCCCCGAAAGCGTCCGGAAGGCATGGGCGGAAACCAAGGCCAAATGGCCTTCATCGACCTCCGCCTTAAATTAATGACTGGGAAATGCCTTAATTCGATACTTGTCAAACCGGCAGGGCCTGACTGCAACCTTAGCTGCGCCTACTGTTTTTATTCGGGGAAATCGAGCCTGTTTCCGGACGATAAGAAACACCGGATGTCCGAAGATATTTTGACGAAGATGATCAGGCAGGTAATGACCCAGGCAGGGGAAGAGGTGGGCATTGCATGGCAGGGCGGCGAACCCACACTGATGGGGCTGCCCTTCTTCCAGAAGGCCGTTGATCTGATATCCCGTTTCGGCAGGAACCAGGCGGTCGGGAGTGCCTTGCAGACCAACGGCCTTTTGATCGATAAGGACTGGGCAAGGTTTTTAAGACAGTACAATTTCCTTGTCGGGCTCTCCTTAGACGGACCTGAACACATCCACGATCATTACCGCCTCACAAGAGAAGGCGGAAAGACATGGTCTTTAATTACAGACAGGGCAAAGATGATGCTGGATGAAGGGGTGCCAGTAAACGCCCTGGGCGTTGTAACGGATTATTCGGCGGGATTTCCGGAAGAGATATACGAATTTTATAAAGGCCTGGGCCTGAACTACATGCAGTTCATACCCTGTGTTGAGGCCGATCCCATGAACCCGGGCAGGCTGCTGCCCTTTTCTGTTTCAGGGGATAAATACGGTTCATTTTTATGTGCGATGTTTGATCTATGGATCTCCGATTTTGTTGACGGCGCGCAAACGACCTCCATCCGGTTTTTTGATTCCATCTTTTATAGATACGTGGGCTTGACCCCGCCTGAATGCACCCTCCTTGAAGAGTGCGGCAATTATCTGGTTATCGAACATAACGGAGACGTCTATTCCTGTGATTTCTTTGTTGAGCCCCGGTGGAGGCTGGGAAACATAAAAGAAGGCCGATTGCTGGATATGCTGAATTCAAAAAGGCAGGATGCCTTCGGGGCTATGAAGAACAGGCTGCCTGATGGATGCAGTGCATGCAAATGGCTTCATCATTGCCGGGGCGGGTGCATAAAGGATCGGCCAGACAGTTTGAATCATAATGGCGTCAGTTATCTATGCGATGCGTATAAGATGTTCTTCGAGCACGCTGATCCCCGATTGACCGAATTGGCCGCATCATGGAAGGCAATGCAGTCTTCCACGTTAAAACCTGTAGAGTCTGCCAAAATGGATAAAATCGGCAGGAACGATCCATGCCCCTGCGGCAGCGGCCTGAAGTACAAGAAGTGCTGCCTATCTCGTAAAGCAGGGAAGCATTGAACTTTCAGGCCTCAACGCCCAGATACTTGAATCCTTGAACGCTTTCGCCCAAACAAGCTGGAGAAAGGCATCTGAATATATTGTTGCAATAAATCCAATAATTTATTATGCTTAAATCATTCAAACTCAGGTTGATTTTATAAGATCTGAAAACAAATGACAAATCAGCCAAGCTGACAATATCTGGATTTAATCGCATAATTGTTACAGATAAACATATAGTTGAAACAATTAACAGGCAAAGCCGCATCATTGTATCCTAATAACAATCAGTGCCGAGGCTTTGTCCAACCTGATTGTATTTAGAATTGAGCTACATTCAATCCTGTATACAATTTTTATTGTTAGATATAAAAATTTAAAATAGAGGCATCATGACAATCAGAAACAAAATCAAGCTCCTCGCAGATAAGTACGCGGATCGCCTAAGGAGTGCAATTGATGGCCGTGTGGCTGAAATGCAAGGTGACGATGTCTCCCATTATCTCATCTACCGCGTTCTTGGAGTTGAAGAAACTGAAGGGCATTTAATAGACATCTACCAGAACAAAGGCCGTTTTTTGTACAAATATGCAGGTTCATTTCTTGAGGAAGCAACAAAACTCTGTTTCAAGGAAGCTTTCCCCAATTCTGGGTCGTTGCGAATACCTAATACGCGCAGCCAGCGCCCAAAGACTTTTGAGATAGACTGCCTTGTCGATAACGAAGCACTTGAAATCAAATGGAAAGATGCAACGACCGACGGAGATCATATCACCAAAGAACACACGCGAATCCAAGTGATTTCAGATGCTGGATATATCCCCATCCGAATAATGTTCTATTATCCGAACAGGGCACAGGCCATTCGGATACAAGAAACGCTGGAAACGCTTTATCAGGGTATTGGTGGAGTGTATTACCACCGAGAAGCAGCCTGGGAATATGTGAAAAACCGAACGGAGATTAATCTTAAGGCCGTTCTGGAACAAATTGCCGATGAACGTGACGAGGAAAAGATATGAATCAAACAACTAGTGAAGTAATTCTTGGCGATTCTCTCGTTACGATGAAGAGGATAAAAAACGCCTCTGTTGATTTGGTGTATCTTGACCCACCTTTTTTCACAAACAGAAATCACTCTGCGATTACACGCGATCGAAGTAAAAAATTTAGTTTTAGCGACGTTTGGAATGATCTAAGCGAGTACGCCGAATTTATGGAAATTCGACTAAGAGAAGTCCATCGGGTTTTAAAAGATACAGGCTCGGTTTTTGTCCACTGTGATAAAAGCGCTAATTTCCTTTTGCGGGTCTTGCTCGATAGTCTGTTTGAGCCGGAACAATTCAGGTCGGAGATTATTTGGACATATCGCCGTTGGTCTAATTCTGCAAAGGGATTAATGCCGGCACATCAAACACTTCTTTTTTATTCCAAAACCGATAATTTCAAATTTAATCGTGTTTATTGTGCATACTCTGAAACTACAAATGTTGATCAAATTTTGCAGTTACGGATGCGGGACACTCATGGTGTCGCCACATATGCTACTAATCAAGACGGTGAAATCATCTATTGTGATGAGAAGAAAGGTGTTCCGCTTAGTGACGTTTGGGATATCCCTTTTCTAAATCCGAAGGCTAAAGAGCGCACGGGCTATCCCACACAAAAACCGATATTGCTTCTTGAGCGTGTTATCGAGTTAGCTTCAGATCCTGGTGATTTGGTGCTTGACCCGTTTTGTGGTAGCGGGACAACACTTGTAACTGCCAAAATTCTCGGCCGTCATTCAATTGGGTTGGACTCTTCAGAAGAAGCAGTTGAGTTGGCTCGTCAGAGACTGGCCTCTCCGGAAAAAACTGAATCAGCACTATTACAGAAAGGTCGCGCCGCTTATGCAAATGCTGACAAAGAGGCACTGTCATTACTTCAAGGAACAGATTTTGTACCAGTTCAACGTAATGCCGGGATTGATGCTTTTATAAAAATAGCCGGCGAGAGTTCACTTGTCCCAGTAAGAGTTCAGCGGCAAGACGAAGCATTATCGGAGGCCGCACACAAATTGTATCGGGCTGGTAAATCAAAAAATGCCATGCGATCCATTTTAATTCGTACTCACGATGACACCAAGTTATTGTTTGCTACTCCAATACCTGAGTCTATAATAGTTGTTGATGCCCCTACATTTCAGATAAATCAAAAAATGACGGAGTTGATTGCTAATTTAGCCGCAGCACACTCGGATAAGAAGCAACTCCACGCAGATGCGCCAAAAGTGGCACAACAGTGATCTTTTGACCGTTACGTATTAGTGCATACCTACCATCATCTATTATTCAAGGAGATATTGCATGACTAAACAAGTGATCATTGTCCTTGGCAGCCCTCGCAAGGATGGGAATTGCGCTGTGCTGGCTGAACAGGCGGCTGCCGGAGTGCGTGCCCGTGGCGCTAAGGCAGAGATGATCTATTTGCATGGTCTGACGATGGAACCATGCAGCGCCTGTGACGCCTGTCAGAAGGCAACCGAGACAGACTGCATCATCGATGATGACCTGACCGCCCTTCTGCCCCGATTGCGCAAGGCCGACGCCCTCCTTCTTGCCGGCCCGGTGTATTGGTTCACCTTCACAGCCCAGACCAAGCTGTTCATTGATCGTGCTTTTTATGCCTTGAACGGGCCGCAGGGGCATGCTCTGAAAGGCAAGCCGCTGGGGATGCTTATGACCTATGGTGACACTGACCCCTTCACCTCAGGGGCGGTCAATGCCCTGCATGCCTTTCAGGATATCTGCCGCTTCATCGAGGCGCCGGTGGCAGGTCTGGTTTATGGGAGCGCGACTAATGTGGGCGACATCCAGAAGCAAAAGGATCTGCTCAAAGAGGCATATCAATTGGGGGAGAAACTTGGCGCTAAATAAGTATGTCAGTCAGGCCTAATGACAAGGAGCGAAAAATGGAAACGGATGTTCTGGACCTGCTTATGAGACATGAGTTAGCGATTAAACAGCTTTATGATGTATTCGCAACAATGTTTACAACTCACCGGGCTTTCTGGGAAGGGATTGCAGTAGAAGAACAGAGACATGCTGACTGGCTTGAAAAGCTTCAGGCCGGCTCAAACATATCTAAGGAGCTGTTGAATCAGAAATTAAAGCCGCAACCGATCAAGTTATCAATTGACTATGTAGAGGGCCAGATAACGAAGGCCAAGGGCGGAAAATTCACTCTGCTGGAGGCACTTTCCGCTGCCAGGGATATTGAAAGTGCGCTTCTCGAAAGACAGTTTTCCAGAATAAGCGAGATAACATCTCAAGAACTTAAACCGGTTATGATGAGTCTTGCTGCTGAAACGGAAAAACACCGGAAGGAACTTGTTAAAGAAATAGAGGCTCAAAAAAGCACGATTAATAAAACACGCTGACCGGTGGGATTTTGCAATACCTGGACAAGTATAGAATCGTTTTCTATGATAGAAAACAACAAGAAGATGAAAGGAGTGTAAAATGAAATCGATTCCCATATGGCAGTATAATGAAATGAAGTTTTCAGGAGTTGATTTTTCAAAGGTTGAACAGGTGGCGGCCTATGACGACATGCACAGGAAGTTCCGGGACTATGCCAAGGGAACAGAAGAAATAATAAGGCGTCTGGGTATTGACTCAAAGAGCACGGTTATAGACCTGGGTTCCGGGACAGGGGCATTCACCCTTCATGCCGCAAACAGGTGTAAGGCGATCTATGCCGTTGATATATCCGCGGCGATGCTTGATTACTGCAAACAACAGGCGGAAAAGAAAGGTCTTACCAATATTGTTTTTTGCCATGGCGGCCTCCTTACCTACGAGCATAGCGGTGAACCGGCAGATGCTGCCGTATGCGTCGCGGTTCTTCACCATCTCCCGGACTTCTGGAAGCTTAAGGCCCTGACAAGATTGTGCGCGATGCTCAAACCCGGAGGGAGGTTCCTGTTGTTTGACATTGTATTCCCTTCTGCAGAACCGGACCTTGACAGGAAGATTGATGAATGGATAAAGGGCATCGAGACTATGGTGGATGTTCGATTGGCTGAAGAAGCGGTAATTCATGCCAGGGATGAGTTCAGCACCTATGACTGGATAATGGAAGGGATTATAAGGAGAAGCGGGTTTCAGATCGATGCCGTCGAGTACAGCAAGGGGTTCCAAACCAGTTATGTATGCACAAAGAGACGAATCCCAAGCTGTACTTGATAAGTTTACTGGAAAGGGATGTCCTTATGAGTATATTATCGGAAATTCATAACATAAGCCCGTCGAATTCGTTAGGCTTGGAAAACAGGCTGGACACGGGGAAGAATAAACCATCCAGGAAGGGACACCTGTCGAAAACCAATATTACATTCGACGAGTATCTTGAGATGCAATTGAAAGCCAATGATTTCGCATCTTATTTTAAAAATGCCGGTGATGCAGGGGCCATTGCCCGGATAGAAGCTTCCGGAGTCGCTGAACCTCAGAACTCCTTTCCCAGTGCCTTTTTATTCCCCCAAAACGGCTATAGCTTTGACGGCTTGATGAGTCTTTTACGGCATCGAATTGCCTAGGCGAAATCCTGAATTATCAAAGGGGAAAACCTATAAAGGTGAAGGAGATGAGCCCTTTTTTATTGACATCCGCTAACAAATTATATGATTATACGTCAATCCATGCATTTCCAGCCTCATGTTAACAATATGGGGGATTAATAAATCTTCCGGTTAAAATTATCCCAAAATATCGGTTTTCTGATTCATGAAAATTAATGGGAGCGCTGTCCCGGCAAGACTGTCAACTAATTTCAATATCAGCAGGTCTTCTTAAAATCAAAACGCCATTTTATAAACACCCTGTCAATTATTTTTATAAGGAGGAAGTAAATGATGAAGAAAGGATACTTTAAAATTTTAATGGCCTTAGTCGCCGCAACAATGCTGTTGATGACCTTTACGGCATGTAAATCGTCAAAAAATCTCAGCACAGGCTTCACCTGGCAGGTCACGGAGACTACCATCCTGAAAAAACTTAACATTGCTGAAGGCGCGGCCATTATCGCCCCGGAAGGCAAAAGCCTTACCATGACGGTTGACGGCGTTGAAACGCCGGTTGCTGCGGGCAGTTACAAGGGCAAAATCGTGCTCACAGTCACGGATGATGTCCTTGTAGACAAGAACAATAAGACATACCATTTCAGGACAGCCATTTACGTAAGTGACGGCAAATATGTGCCTGAGAAATCTGTTGCTGCGGCGGTTTCAGCCGGAACGGCGTCGGACGCATCCGCAAATGACGTCAAGATCACATCTGTCGGAGACAACTTCAACGGCATCGTTGTAACAGGCGATAATAAGTCCTCTTATTCCATTATTAATCCTGTAATTAACATGACCGGGAACGGAAGGAATGACTTTGCCGGTTTCGGCGCGGCAATCAAGACCGACGGAAAGGCGGAAGTTACAATAGAGAATGCCAAGATTAATAATACCGGTGCCGTAAGGCCGGCAATCTGGGTCGGTGGCGATAGCAGCACGACGATCAACAATGCGGATATTGAAACGCATAGCGGGACATTGCCGGGTGACTATTCATTTTCTTGGGTAAAAGGGAGCATGGCGGCAGGCGATAATTTCATGGAAGTGCCCTGGATGCTGGGCTGTGTAGGCAATACCCGGGCCACTATAGTCATGGGCAACGCGCATGCCTACTACAATAACTCCCATATCAAGGCCTATGGGTGGGGAGCGCTTTCAACCGACCAGACAAGCTCAGACGCGATACTCTATGCAACCAACTGCATCATCGAAACCGTTGAAAGCGGTTACGGCGCATTTTCTGACGGCAATGTTAATACATACAGCGGGTGCACGTTCAACGTTGTGGACTATGCCCTGATTATGCAACGCGGTTCTGCGCACTTCACCGACGGCACAGTGGTGAATTCCCAAAGGCTTGGCGCTATGTCATACGGGGGTTCTAATATACTGACCATTGACAAAGGCTCTGTATTTAATACTAAAAAGGCCGTGATTCAGATAAAAGGCGGCAGCCCTACTATTGTAGTTGACAATGCGAAACTGAATTCTGAAAGTGGCGTTATCTTCCAGGCGATGCTTCAAGATGATCCTGATATGGTAAAGAGCAGTCGCAGCGGCGGCGCGCAAGGTGGCGCCGGAGCTCCAGGTGGTAGCGTTCAAGCCGCTGGTAGCGGGGCGCCTAGTAGTGGCGCTCCCGGAGCTGACGCGTCGGGCGGCATGCCGGGCGCTGCTGCCGGCGGCGGGCCTAAAGTCACCTTTAAAAATGTGACTCTGAACGGCGATATCATCACCTCCATGACTACGGAGGGCGATGTAGACGTCACTCTCGAGAAAGCGACCATTACGGGCGCTATCACAACGTCCATTGCCGAACACGCAAAAGGTCCCAATGGAGAAGAGCTTGCGCAGCGGGACGATACTTCTCTTTATAAAATAATAGGCGAAGTAAAAGATACCTATAGCGAAACTAAAGACAAGTATGGCATGAAATTATCCCTTGAAAAGGATTCCAGCTGGGTCGTCGATGAGACATCCTACCTGACAAGTCTGACCATTGCCGAAGGCACTTCCATTACCGCTCCCGAAGGCGCCACCGTAACCATGACGGTCAACGGCGTCAAGAAACCGGTCAAGGCCGGCGAATACAAGGGCAAAATCGTCCTTACAGTCACTAAATCTTAATCAACCGGAGTGCGGTGTCTGAAGCAGAAAAAACAGTTAGAACCAAAAAGGGCTGTCTCACGTAGTGAGGCAGCCCTTTTTATATCCGGAATTTAACTTCCTTTTTTCCAATAGAGACATAGTCTTTCCACCAGGGTTTGAATCCCTTAATAAATATCAGTAATTTACCTTTCAAATTTCATTTTTCCTTGCCTATGGTTACTCCGCCAAAGCGGGTTTAACTGAGACGGCTGGATGCACCCTGCACCCGCTTGCCGCGCCTTTTTTTATTGACACGGCAACCCAATTGTCCGATTATGCCCTTATCCATTTATTTCTAACCCCATGCTGTTAATCTGAGGACCTTAGATCCTCCGGTTAAAATATTCATTCTCTGATTTACATTATCAACAGGCTGTCCTTTAATAACGAGTCTTTCAGTAAAACCGATAAACAATATCTTATGGCGTTAAGACATCTATCTTGCATCAAATCATTTCAAAGGAGTATGCATGTTCAGATATTTGGTCATATTAACGTTGGCGCTTATAATCGAGGCATGTTCCACCACAAAAATTGTTGAATCCCCTCCCATGCTGTTGTCTCCCGGGATTATAGTGAATCAGGTTGAATCCGCAATCAGGGCTGCTATAAACAGTTACAATGGCGCATGGCTTGTTGAAGAGGCATACCCAGGCAGCATCATTGCCGGGCTTCATGTCAGGAATCACTATATGAAGGTTGAGATAAATTATTCTGAACAGGGCATCTCCTCACATATCATAAGCAGTAAAAATCTCAAACAGGATAAGAATTCAATTCATAAGAAGGCGCTATATTGGCAGAATCGCCTGGATGCCTCTATAAAGCTTGAGATTAATAAACTATCGATGCCCCTTGGAACCGGTTCGAAAATTACAGAGAAGACCGATTCGCAAACACCCGGGACGGCCAATAAAGATTTCATAAGTGCAACAGGAAAGGAAAAACAAAAGGAACCGGGATTAAAAACACAAGATCAGACAGCCCCGGAAACACAAGAGGAAACCGGTTCTCAAACGCCGGAGCAGACAATCCTGGAGACAGCAAAAGAACCTGCTTCACAAACTCAGGAGGAAATCGGTCCGGGAACCCCGGATGAAACAAATTCGAAAAGGACATGGAAAACCTATTTTGAGATTCAGGATGAAAAGGCCCGGAACATTAAATAAGTGCCGCCAGCTGGGAAAAGGATCGGCTTTTGATCTATCCTGGAAAAGAATTTAATGCAATGGTACTCAATGGACAAAACACGGTTTTATTTCATGTTTAGTTAAATTTAGAAACCCACGCCCTATGGGCGTGGTAATGTGGGTTGGCTACGCCGACCCCGAATGGGCTTGGCTAAAAGCCCACTCACTGCTATTCCTTAACTCGAGTTGTAGCCGC
>Ga0153915_10000847_pt1 | contig 28183 bp, 27 predicted proteins | sample Opewatmetagenome_2_FD_107003 | JGI IMG/M metagenome (GOLD analysis project Ga0153915, IMG submission 107003) | Freshwater wetland microbial communities from Ohio, USA - Open water 3 Core 3 Depth 3 metaG | ecosystem: Environmental > Aquatic > Freshwater > Wetlands | place: USA: Ohio, Lake Erie...
AAGGGAATTGGGGCTTTTTGCCACCCACAGGATCGAGGGCGTACTGGGCCTTAAAGAAAAGGCGGATGTAAAGGCGGCAGGCGTTATAGAGAACCTGAAGATGAAGAGGACCAAAAAGGGGGATATGATGGCGATCCTGGACCTGGAGGATCAGACAGGTTCAATTGAGGTTGTGATATTCCCCGACACCTATAAAAATTATTTCCAGTACCTTAAGAGTGAAGAACCGATTATGGTAACGGGCATTGCAGAGGTTGATGACAACAGATCCAAGATCATTGCAAAAGAGCTGGAATCGCTGGGCACCCTGCGCATGAAGGCGGTAAAGACCGTCGAGATGGGCCTTGACGTCAAGACAGTATCAAAAGGACAGCTGGAGGAGATAAGGGATATATTCTTCAGAAACCCGGGCGAATGCTCCGTGCTTTTCAGGATGGACATGGGGGACGGAGAAGATATCCTGATTGCCCCGAACAGCCATTACAGGATCTCTCCCACAAGCGAGATGCTGAGAGAGGTGGAGGGATTGACAGGCCAGAGGGTCATGTTGAGGTATGAATAAGTGAGGTGCAAGGTTCACGGTATAAGGCTAATGGCCTAAATCAATAAAACCTGTATTTATATTATAATATGACCCGGACGGAGAGCGCCTTGAGATGTCGGGGGCTATTTGCCGAGGGCTTTCAAGTCAGGGGGATATAGATATTTGGTGTTCATTTCATAGGTCCAGGGAAGGCCCCAGAACTGCCATCCATAGTGGCGACGCTGCAGATATCCGTAAACCTTGTACCTGTTTGCAAGCTGGCGATAATATTTGTTCAGTGTCTCGTCTTCATAGGTCGGGAACTCCGACCCCTCAAAACCGTCCTTAATGTCGAATACATTTTTAAACCCTTCATTTGAAAGCTCTTTGGCCGCCAGGGCGCTTATGACGCCGTCGCGGGAGAGGATCAGGAGGTTGTCGGTCTTTTTAAATGCCTTTGCTATCTCGCTCAGAAAACTCTTGTTTTTAAGAGTCATATATTCATATTTTTCGCCGTTCATGATCAGCTTCTCGCTTAAAAGCATATACGGAAAGTGATAGGCATTGGTCGGGTGTCCGACATATTGATATTCGGCCTTTGTCCTCACATCGATCAGGAAAGTATTAGGGACTGTATTCAACTGGTCATAGGCCTCGATGCTCATGATCTTCTTGATCTCCTCAGAATAGGCGATGCTGCCGTACAAAGAAGAGATAAAAAGACATGCCGAGGCAAAAAGAAACAGTGACATGCAGATATTTTTCCTTTTCATATTGAGCACCTTTCTGTAGGGAGGTTCCTGTTTATTGATAGACCTTTTTTAAATGGTGAAGATAAAAGCAAGTGCACGGAGGGCGGGCATCCATGCCCCAGCAAGAAAAATAATATAGCTTATAAAAATTGTTAAAACCATTGATTCCTAAAAGATTTTATTAGATAAATAAACCAACAGCCTTTTAATTGTCAATGGAAAAACCGAATGCCCATGCCACAGGGCGGGAAACCATATTTATAAAAATGATCCTGATATTTAAGTTATTTATGCATGGTGTCGATGGTTTTTCAAAGGCGTATAATTTAATCTATCTGCTGCCGACAGGCAATAATCATCACATGGAAAAATAATGGAAACGAGTAAGGTTTATTTCGCAGACCTGAGGGCTTCTTTCAAGACTAATCTGCTTTCAAAGGTAACTTATCTTCTTGATAACATTGACCTGAAGTCGGTGGTAAGTCCAAGGGGGCTGACGGCGATAAAGATGCATTTTGGGGAAAAGGGCAACCTCGCATTTATCAGGCCGAATTTTATCCGCCGCATTGTGGATTATGCCAGGGATTGCGGGACGAATCCTTTTTTAACCGACACGAACACACTGTATTCAGGGGCAAGGGGAAACAGTGTTTCACATATCGATACCGCTATTGAGAACGGGTTTGCATATGCCGTGGTTAATGCCCCGCTGATTATTGCGGATGGATTGAGGGGGGGCTCTTACGAGACAGTTGCGATAAACAAGCCAATAATAAAAGATGCCTTTATTGCGAAAGAGATATACAACTCGGATTCGATCATATCCGTCGCCCATTTCAAGGGACATGAGGTCTCGGGCTTCGGAGGCACAATGAAAAACCTGGGGATGGGATGTGCTGCAAGGAAGGGGAAGCTGCAACAGCATTCCGAACTGCTGCCCAAGATAAAGGTCAGAAGATGCATAGGCTGCGGTGATTGTGCCGGGCACTGCGCCCAGTCCGCCATTTCCGTTGTTAACGAAAAGGCAGTTATTGACCCTGCAAAATGCGTAGGTTGCGCGGAATGCATAATAATATGTCCCAATGAGGCCATTGATGTGCAGTGGGGCAGGGACACGGCATTGTTTCAGCAAAAGATGGTAGAATACGCCTATGCCGCCTTAAAGGGCAAAGAGAAGAGGTCGGTCTTTTTCAATTTTCTTCTCCAGATATCCCCTGCCTGTGACTGTGCGCCTTTTAACGACGCGCCTATTGTAAGAGACCTGGGGATTATGGCATCAAGGGATCCTGTTGCCATAGACCAGGCATCTGTGGATATGGTTAATCGGCAGGCCGGACTGGAGGGTTCATGCCTGAAGACTAACAGGGAGATCGGCGATGATAAATTCCGGGGCGTCTATCCCGGGATTGATTGGAATGTACAGCTGGAACACGCAGAAGAGATAGGATTAGGAAGACGCAGCTATGAGCTTATTACAATTTAATAATGATATGGCGAAATAATTATGGAACAGACATCAGTTAAGATAATGCAATGCAAGATGGCAAAGAAAGGCCTGCTGACGGTTGATTGTATAGGCGTAGGTGTTGGGGTGGTTTTTTTCGACCGTATAAAAAAAGTGGGTGTGGGGCTTCATGTCCTGGCGCCTCGTTCTGCGATCGCATCGCCTCCGAATCCTGCCAAGTTTGCCGATTCGGGGATTGTTCATGCAATTGATTTGCTTGTAAAAGAAAATCCTTCCGCCAATCCCTTTGTAGCGATAGCGGGCGGCTCCGCAATGGAGGGCTCTTCTTCGGGGGTCAGTATGGGCGTTAAGGTTGTTGAGGCGGTAAAAGAGGCCCTGTCAAAGGCGAAGATCAGTATTGCCAAGGAAGAGACAGGCGGGTCAAAGATCCGTTCGATACTGCTGGATATTGATAAAGGACAAATTAATATAAAGTAAATCTCAATTTCAACCATCCAAGGACTTTTATTATGAACGTAAAATGTGAATCGTGCGGTAAAGGATATAATATTCCGGATGAGAGGATACCCCCTGATAGAAAGATCTCCTTCCCCTGTCCGTCCTGCAAAAAGGGGATTATCAATATCGACATAAGGTCGGAGGCACTGAAGGATGCGCAGGAACCTGAAAGGCCTAAAAAGAAGGCTCATACCTTTGAAGTGGAAAGGGATCTGCCGAGCGGAGAGGTCTTACAGAAGATTATATTAAACAGACTGACAGAACTGCCGCCCATGCCCCAGGTCATGTTCAAGGCAAGGGAGATAATGAATGACCCAACCTCAGGTTTCAGGGCGCTTGCAGAGATCCTCGAAAAGGATCAGGCAATGGCCACAAGGGTCCTGAGGTTGTCAAATTCAGCCTATTACGGTCTGGCGGGGAAGGTCACATCGGTCCAGCATGCCGCAGTCCTTCTGGGGTATAAGATCGTCGGCGAGGTGGTTGCGATGGCAAGTTCCTCCAAGCTGCTGGGCGATTCATTGGAGGGGTATAAGCTTAATTCGGGAGACCTCTGGAAGCATTCGCTGGCAGTAGCAATAGCCTCAAGGCTTATTGCAGGCAGGAGATATAAAGATCTTGAGAATGATGCATTTTCTGCGGGACTTATTCACGATGCGGGTAAGATAGTCCTGAACAAATATGTCCTTGAGAGAATCAATGCATTTGAAGAATATATGTCCGATGATCAAAAGAGCTTCCTGAACGCAGAGAAGGACATACTCGGATTTGACCATTCAGAGATAGCCGCCGAGATGTGCAACCTGTGGAAGATCCCAAAATCCCTGGTCGCTGCAATTTGTTTTCACCATAATCCGGCACAGTCCGGCGACAATGTGCTGGCATTAATAGTCCATGTTGCAGACGCACTCTCCTTAATGAGCGGGATAGGCGCAGGCATTGACGGCATGCTTTACAGGATGGACCAGCGCGCCCAGGAGTTCTTAAGGCTTACCGAGCAGGACCTGCGCGAAATCCTGGAAGAAACAGTCGAGTCGGTTGAAAAGATCACGGAACAGTTGCAATAAGAGGTAATCCCCAATACCATCATTTTCAAAATATTATCGAGGAAGGTTATCACTACAGATCTTTTCGGGGAGGGAAACGGTTAATGCCCTGCTTGATCGACCCTCTCCCTTACACATGCTATCAGTGTCTCTATCTCATTTTCTTCAAGTCGCCTAAGAAAGCCCAGGTCAACATCAGTTCCAAGTATACCGAGCAATAATTTAATCAAACGTTCTTTATTCATGGTGCATCTAGATACAGGAAATATTTGATCCAGTCAATTATTATATGGGGCCTCAGATGCAATAAAATGCCTTTAGCAACAAGGTGTTCAATGCAATGAATATTTCCTTCAAGAAGTTGGTTGTAATCATGTGCGAATATCTGATAATGATGTAAAGTTATTAGAAATTAAAAAAGAGAGGATCAAGCGTCTTGATGAAATCAAAACCTCATTTATTCCCGCACTCTTATCTCCCGGAGGAATCCATTAGGAAACTTATTTTATTTTTAGGTCCCCTGAGGATCTATCATCCATGGTTTGTCAATCCGCCCGATTTTTTCAGGGGGCTGGGGCTTGAATTGATGAATCCGGCTGAGGAAAGTAAACCAAAGGGCGATTTTAAGCTCATCCTGTCGGGATGCCGTGCATGGGCAGAACAGAATTTTGACAGGAGCCGGAAGGAGATATTAAAATTGAGAGGCGCTGGTCCGGATGAGGGCGCCATATGGGATATAAGAGGATTATTAAAGGACGGGGCACAAACGGTCAATGGAAAGGGTGAGGACCTGTCTTTGAAACGGCACCTTGTTTTACATCTTGCCGATGAGATCGAAAGAAATCATTTTGATGCCGTTAATATGATGGACTTCTTGAACAAGAAGGGGTCAGTTCTTGCCGGGGTGCTCCAGGAGCCGGGTGAAGGCAGAGGACTCTTTGCCGGCGCCGGTGATCTGGCAGGGGTTGACATCCCGGATAACCTGAATATAGGATTAATACTGGATGCATGGTTCGGCCTCTTCAGCGGGTATTTGAAGGAGAATGACCTGCTGGCAACCTGCAACAGGCATGTAATAGCGTATCTCTCCTCTCAATGGGAAAACAAGGCCGGAGAGGCTGCCCGGGGTATTGCCTTAAGGCTGCCCGGGGTTGTTTCTCAGGAGGACATAATAAAGATCAGGGGGCTGATTCTTGGGTGCGGGGAGGCCCCGGGGCATTGCATGGATGAACTTTTCCTGGCAGCAAAGGGGGTTGAAGGGGCTTTTTCATCCGGATCAACAGGTGAAATTTTTGAATTTAATATACGATATTTCCCCTTATTGCCTGAAGGGAGGTCGTTTGAAAAAAAAGATATATTAGGCTATATTGCCGGGAAGACAATTATTTCAGTATCTTCCTCTCAGGGACCAGGGATGAGTTCGCGGATCTCTGCGGATCAATGACACGGGGAGAGGCATGACAGGAGGCATATCCAGGATAGCTGCGATTGAAAAACAGGGGTGGACCATGAGGTTTGTCGCCGGAGAACCGCGCTTGAGCGAAACGGTTGAGATATACAGGCGTGCCGGTTTCGAGGTCCTCCTGGAACGCCTGGAGAAGAATGCAGGGTGCAAAGACTGCCCGGGAGTGAAGGCTGAGGGCGAGTGTCGCCTCTGCTTTGAAGGTTTTGAGGATCAATACAAGATAGTCTTTACAAGACCATTGAAGGATGTTTATAAAGATAATGATAATGAAGGTCTGTTCTAAAGGTCAGTTGCTTTATTAACTGCCTTATAATAGATTTTACCCCGTCGGGGGCATCCCTTTTTAAAGGAGTGAAATGGGCGGCCTATAAGGGATCCCCATGGAAATATTGATGGATATAAAGGAGAAAAATGAGAAATAATATAGTTCATCCCGGTGCAGGGAATTTTGTATACGAAATACGCGAGATTGTCGCGATTGCACAAAAGGTGCAGAAAATGGGTGTGCCGATCATATGGGAGAATATTGGCGACCCGGTTGAAAAGGGCGAGCAGGTGCCGGATTGGATAAAACAGTATGTAACAGAAGCATTGTTGGAGAATCATACGTATGCATATTCTCCAAGCAAGGGGCTTTTAAAGGCGAGGGAATATATCGCATATGAGCGTAATATTGAAGGAGGCATCCAGATCACCCCGGATGACATCCTCTTTTTCAATGGTCTCGGCGATGCCATTTCAATGATATACAGAAATCTGAGTCCCAATGTGAGGATCATCGGACCCAATCCTGCCTATCCGACCCATTCATCTGCGGAGGCTGCGCATGCCGATGCACCTTATATTACTTATAAGCTTGATCCGTACAATGGCTGGCAGCCTGACCTGGAAGAGATGGAGCAGAAGATCAAGGCGCATCCGGAGATCTCAGGCATCCTTATAATCAATCCTGATAATCCAACCGGCTTTGTCTATGAGGTCGACGTAATGAAGAAGATTGTCGATATTGCGCGCAGGTACAATCTCTTTATCATTTCGGATGAGATATACTCCAATCTTACATATGGGGATATTGAATACAAAAAGCTTGCAGCCGTAATTGAAGATGTCCCTGCAATCGGTATGCGAGGCATTTCGAAAGAGTTCCCATGGCCTGGCGCGCGATGCGGCTGGATAGAGTTCTATAACAGGGACAAAGACGAGAACTTCAGGGCTTATACTCAGGCACTTATTAATGCAAAGATGCTTGAGGTATGTTCAACCACGCTCCCACAGAGCGTAATCCCGACAGTTATGGGCGACCCGAGGTATTATCCCTATCTTGAAGGGCGTTGCAAGGCATACAAAAAACGGGCGGAGATTGCCCATTATCATCTGTCAAAGATCCCCGAGCTTATCATTAACATGCCCCATGGTTCATTTTATATGGCCGTGATATTTAAAGATGGCGTGCTTGCGGATACAAATATGCTTCCCATTGAAAATAAGGAGGTGAGGGGCTTTTTTACCGATATCATTGCAAGGGAAAAGGTTCTTGACAGACGTTTTACCTATAACCTGCTGGCCTCAACAGGGATCTGCGTAGTACCGCTTAAATCCGGCTTTAACTCGACGTACCACGGATTCAGGATTACTCTTCTGGAATCTGATGAATCTAAATTCACGGAGACCATAGAGAAGATATGCCAATCGATAAGGGGATATATTTACTCCTAGGGATAACGCCACCCGGCACAGGAGTGTCGAATCCCCGGGCGGTCAGTTTCTCCTATTGTTTTGTCCGGGGATAAAAGGACCTATTGTTTTTTTACGATATATCTTCTCCCGCATCGCGGGCAGGACACCTCAAGCATCTCAAGGTCGCCCCAGAGCTCTGCAAGCTGGTGTTCCGGAAGGGATCGGATCATTTTGTCGATCTGCTGCTGGTTGCAGGGGCATTCATAGAAGAGAAGGACCTCTTCGAGTTTTTTGATCGCACCCTCGTCGGCCAGTCCAAAACAGCGCGCAATCAGTTCATCATCCTTAAGCCCGCTGATGTCATCAAAGTTTCCTCCGGGCATGGGGCGGAGCAGGGCGCCCCTGCCGTCACTGTCAACGGCTATGCGTATCAGGGTCTGCTCAGCCTCTTCAAAGTAGCGTTCCACTGCCTCTACAGGATCGTGGGTAATAAGAGAGAAGTGGCTCTGTGTCATGGGCGATTTTTTCCCCTGCCGCTGTACAACGACAATATTCCTTGACGGGTCGCTTTCAAGTACCTTGCCGCACACGCTCCCTTCCGGCTCTATGCCGCAGAAAAGCCCTGTTGAGGATTGAGGGAAGGTGACGGACCAGCCCCACCACTCGGCCTCGGGAAGCGATACAGCGGCAAGACCAGCAGCAGCGAATAAACGCCTCAGCATTGCGGTGTCTTCCGGGGCGGCTTCCGGTATATCATAACGCATGGAGTAGGCGCTGTACCCGTTCCAGATCTCCTCGGCTCTGCCGATAACCACAATAAGGCCGGGTCTCTCCCAGTGATAACGGAAATAATGGGCCAGATGGATCTTGTTTTTCATAGGTGTCCTTTCGGTAAATATTCTGTATTTACATTGGTTATCGCGTGGAAGATATTCCCCTTAACCTTTTTGTTTTCCCTGTAAAAGCCTTCAAGCATCCTTTTTATCTCCCCTCGTTTGGATGCCCCGGCAGTTGGGCAGCCAAGGTCTATGGCCTCCCATTCCATAAGATCGATATATCTCCTGACCAGTGTCTCATCTGTCAGGTAAAAGGGCCTTATCACCTTTATCTTTCCCTTGAAGAATTCCTGTACAGGCAGCATGGTGCTTACAGAGGCCCCGTACAGGATGTTCATAAAAAAGGTTTCGATCATGTCATCCTTGTGATGCCCGAGTGCGATCTTGGTGCAGCCCAGTTTGGCTGAGAGCTCGAACAAGATCCGCCGCCTGTGCATCGCACAGAAGAAACATGGATTTTCGCGGTTTTCGGGGCCGTGTGCCCTCGGGCCGAAATCGCCCTGGATTACGACATGGTCAAAATGGTGTTTAACGAAAAAGTCCTTCACCCTCTCTGTCGATTGGGGATCAAAGCCAGGGTTCACGTGGGCTGCGGTAACACGATATTTGATGGGAAGTCTTTCAAGCCTTTCTCTCAGGAGCCACAGGAGGGACATGCTGTCCTTGCCGCCGGAGACACCGACGAGTATATGATCGCCCTCCTCCGTCATATTGTAGTTATGTATCGCCTTGCCCATAAGGCGTTTTATGTCCTTTAATGCATGCCGGCTCATTTTTTAAGACGTTCCCCGAAGATCATGGTGCCTATCCTGATCAGGTTTGCCCCCTCCTCTATTGCGACCCTGTATGAATCGGACATGCCCATGGAGAGATATCTCATCTCAATTCCTTTAATATTCATTGCCTTGAGTTCATCAAAGAGCGCCTTTGTCTTTTTATAATAGGGCCTGGAATCTTCCGGGTCATCGCTGAAGGGGCCCATGGTCATTAAGCCCATCACCCTGACATGTTGAAGTCCGACAACAGCCTGGATCAGAGACAGGGCATCCTTAGGCATGACACCTGCCTTTTGTGACTCCTCGCCGCTGTTGATCTCGATGAGTATCGGCATAACCTTGCCTATCTCCCTGCATGCCCTGTCAATCGCAGAGGCAAGTTTTATGGAATCAACGGTTTCAATCATGTCGAATATCCTGACAGCGATTTTGGCCTTATTGCTCTGCAAATGCCCTATCATATGCCACCTGACACATGGGCCTATGGCCTGCCATGCCCGCTCCGCCTCCTGCACATAATTATGCCCGAGAATCTCAAGGCCTGCCTCTATAGCCTCTTTCATCTCTTGCGGGGTCCGCCCCTTTGCAGCAGCCACCAGCTGAACACCTTCGGGAAGTTCGCTAATTATCTTCTTTATAGTATCTTTGATCATCGTTTCCTATACCCATTCATCTTTGCAGTTTTACATTATTTACTGCCGTCTTCAAGCAGTAATTTATGGGGAGGTGATCAGAGAAAAGTTTCGTCAACTAAAAGTCCCTGTAGGGGGAGGGATTCATCTCTTGAACAGATCGGCAATTTTCATGGCATGACCATGGATGGCAAGCGCGTTGATTGGATCAATAAAAATATTGACTGTATTCCTGGACAGCAATATCTATGGGGATGGCGAATCCGATGCCCTCAACATCATCTGCGACTATTTTGCTTGTATTGATTCCAATCGCCTTGCCTTCGCTATTAATCAAGGGGCCTCCGCTGTTGCCTGGGCTTATCTGTGCATTTGACTGGATATACCCGTCTCGAAAGCTTGATAAAATGCCGGATGTAACCGTTTGGCTAAGGCCCTGAGGGGCGCCTATCGCGTACAGGGGTTCTCCTATCTTTGATTTGCCTGTCTCAGCAGGGCGGATAAAGGGGGTCTTTCCATCTATCTTTAATAATGCCATGTCATGAGATGCGCTGTTTGAGATTATTGTGGCGGTCTTTTGTGTCCCGTCAGCCAGGTAGACTGTAATGGTCCTGTTATATGACAGCCTGTCAATCTCGGACGTTATCTCTTTATATTTTTGCTGAAGCAGGGTGCTTTTTGCCCTTTCAGTGTTGTACCGGATCATCAGGGTGTTGTATTCCCTTGCCAGGTTCTGGCGCTGGGCCTGGTGGGCCTTAACCTCAGCCACCTTTTCCTCAACCGCACGCTTGCTGTAATACCGGTCATCGGTATTTTCAGATATCCAGGCATCTTCAGCCTCTATTTCACTTTTTTTGCCGGACAGCGCACTTTCAATATTTGCTATTAATTCTTCACTTTCTTTAATCTGGTTTCTGAGGGTTTCGCGGGAATCATATAACGAGTCTTGAGCGTTATCATTCATCCTGGATACATGCCTGTTTGTAATGATGAATCCATCTTCATTGATGAAAAAACCGCTGCCGATCCCGGATGCTGTTTTTATTGTAACAACGGCCTTGCAGGCCTCTTCAATCCTGTTATTGGAGGATGATTCATGGACCTGATTCTGTGTTGTATTCATTGAGGGGGGATTGTTTTGAGATTGATTTGTCGATATCCCGAGATCCCCGCCCTCATTTTGCACATGCTCGGACCTTTCCTGCACCATTTCCTGGGTGCCGTCGGAGGACGCTGTTCTGATTTTGTAGGCGGGGCCTGATTTATTAATCTTGAGATTGTAGAAAGAGATAATTAATGCGGCAGTAATTATTCCTAATATTATACCGCCTGAATAAAATCTCAGTTTGCCTCCCTGTGTGACGGACGGCTGGATGTTTTGATTATCTGCCGGCGGCCCCTGCATGCTGATTTGATCCTTGTTTGCATCCTTCTTTTTAAGCAGCGATTCATACTTGGCGTATATTACACCGCACCTGGGGCACGACTGGTCCTGCGGCCTCCGTTGGAAATGACATTTAGGACAGTCCATTTTTCCCTCGCTAAAAATAGAGTCATGCATAAAAGCAAAACGCCGGATTGTTAAAGTGACTTATTATGCAGGTAATCGGCCTTTCTTGCCGGATACATTAATTCCGGGTCGTCTGAAGAAGATTGGGTTTAAAAATATAGGGATAACAGTGAACCCCGTGTCCTGGTGTGTAGTATCAGGACAGAAGGACCTGTAATTGGGAGAAAGCAGGAATGCATTTTAAGACACTATCCCTGTAAATAGAGGCCGGGGATCGGCATCCTTCCTGATGCCCAGCCTTGTAATGGCAAAGTCGTATCTTACAGGGTCCTCCGGCGATATATCCCTGAAATACTCGGTTATCTCAATGGCGGTTTGCATATCTGCCTGTTTTCTGCAGGTCATATCAAGGCCGCTGCAGATCCTGTACATGTGGGTATCAAGGGGGATAACCAGCTTTGATGCCGGGATCCCGTCCCATCCCCCCGGGTCAACATCATCTTTGCGCACCATCCATCGAAGAAACAGGTTAAGCCTCTTGCAGGCGCTGCCTTTGTCCGGAGCAGGCATGAGGCTGCTTTTAGAATCATCCTTGTCTCCATTGAATCTTTTTACAAAGATGGAGAGGGCCGGTATCACGGTGTCATCATCCCTGCTCAGGCATGTCAAAAAGGATCTGTAAAGGGAGCCATGCTGTTCTATCTGTTCTCTGGTCTTAAGGAGCAAAGCGGACACCTCTTCGCCCGTGGTAAATCGATGTCTGAAGCCTGAAAAGGCTGTCTGGAGTTTTTTTTGGGAGGTCTCCATCAAAAAAAGTCTGGGAGAATGGTGCATCCTTTCCAGGATGATAGAGACGCTTTTTAATATCTGGGCAACCCTGCCATAGGCAAGGGATGATGCAATAAGCCCTGCAATCTCCCTGTCCGGGGGGTCAGGGTAGTCATAAAGAAATTCCAGAGGGTCAGGATGCACATATCTCCTGTGGTTATACCGGGCGTAAAGGGCCTCCAGCCTTTCTCTCATTATCTTGCCGTCATGCCTGGGTGATCTTGTCGAATCGATAGTCATTATAAAATTTCCGTTTAGCTTGTACCGGATGAGGATGCAACCGCATCTCCGGATCCATGTCCGTGCATTTTGCAGGTAATAACTGATGTGATAGTATAACGTATCAGTTTAAAGGTCAATCAAGAGCGATTTTTGACGGGGGACTTTATCACATGCTGCGCCCGAAACCTAGGCTGGGTTTATTTATGGCCATGCCTGTATCCTCATGGATCATCTCGTTGAGCCCCTCAACAAAGGGGATATAGAGGAGGTTTACACCCTTTACATTGAAATTGATCTTAGGCAGGTTAGGGAAGATGGTTTTTGAGGTGACCGAGGAACTTGCCAGGATAACCTTCAAGGCCTGGATTGCCTCGGCCTGAGGGAGAGTTATGGGAAAAAGCCTCTTTTTCCCAAAGGTCTCATCCCCCGGGAAATCCATCTGAAGTATAGTGAACTGTCTTGCCAGATTCAGGAATAAATTGGGGCGGAGTTTGAATGCAGGGCAGAAAAAATCCATCTCCTTTCCCCCCCTTTCTTCACTGACTATCATGGGTTGATTGGTAAGCCTTACGAAATCTGCAAAGGAGTCTATCTCAACGCCTTTCACACTGGCGGTAATCCTCCAGAATGGGATGTAAAGGGGCCCGGTATCGCCTCTTCCAATGGAGAAGTCCAGGCGTCTCCATTTTTCCTCAATGAATTCCCATGCCGAATTGCAGTTCTTGCACAGGAGTACAACGCTGTCTCTTTCACCGTCCATCTTCCATCCGCAATTGGGGCAGAGGGTGGATACAAATTCCGGCGCATCTCCATGTTTTTCAATGGTAAGAGGGGCGAGGTCCTCCATTCCCCGGTCAAGTGTGGCTATGGGCCTGTTAAGTATCCCGTCAAAAAGACGGTTTCTTTCCTGGTACATCGGGAGATAGATAATGCTCATTGTCTCACCTATGAAGGCCCTGTGCAGTACGCCTTCTTCTCCCCCTGATTTAGGGGAGGTTAATGTGGCGGCCTTCATCAGGATATCCGTTGCCTTTAGGGAGAACCTTAAAAATGTGCCTTTCAAACGAGGAGTGACAAACCTCAGTTTCATGGCCTGGGGTCTCACGCCTAAAGAATCCGGGATGCCTTTAAGGTCAAGACCTCTGTGTGTAATATCGATGATCCTGTGCCCCAGGGCTTTATTAGTGCAGTAGTAGACTACACCTTTAAAACGGAGATAAGGCACATAGATGAGTTCTTTGTCTCCGGCTTTATCCGGCAGTACATAACGGAAATAATCAGAGGAAGCGAGGAGGCTTTTTATGCCACAGTAGGGGCAATCAATAATCCGGTCCGTCTCATCAAGCTGAAGGGCTGCACCGCAGTGGGGACAACCATGTTCGATTAAAAGGCCCATGTATTCGAGTCGTTATAACTTTTCACCGCACCGGTTGCAGTAAGATGCGCCGGGGATATTCTCCATGCCGCAATTTGCGCACTTTGCCGGCTCCGGCCTTTGATCTACAGGGTGGCCGCATTTAGGGCAGAAACTGGCATTCGGCGGCAGATTCTTGCCGCATCCTGTGCACTGATTAAACACAAGCTGCTGATGACCGCAAAGGGGACAAAATCTTGATCCTCCGGAGATGAAGTTTCCACAATCAGGACACCTGATTTCCTGAGTCAGAGATTCCATTGATCCGCCATTGGCCTTGAATGCGCTTGCAAGCATCCCGGGCATCATGAACCCCAGTCCCATGCCCAATCCGGAGCCGGCATCGCCTGTAGATCCGGCTGCCTTCTCAATGGCCATGGCCGCCTTCATCTTGACCAGCTTGTCCATGTCTTGGATCACATTGATCCGGCTCTTGTCGTCGATAGCCTGCTGCACGTCGGGCGGCGGCGTTATTGAGGTTATATAGAGGCTGCTGAGGGCGATGCCCAGGTGACTGAAATCGGTCTTGAGCCTCTCCATAAGGCCGGTTGAAAGCTCGTCGTAATGTCCTGCCAGATTAAGGAGGCTGTCGAGGTTCTCTCCCAGGTGGTCATTGAAGCGCGATACAATGACACGCTTGAGATAATCCTCTATTTCGTCAGTGGTATAGACGCCCATTGTCCCGACAAGGGAGTTGATAAAGAGCAGGGGCTGGACAATCCGGATGTTGAATACGCCATGCGCCCGCAGCCTTATGAGACCCAGTTCTGAATCCTTGAAGGCCACAGGGTCCATTGTGCCCCATTTTAGGTTCGGGAAGAGTTTCATGTTGATTATGTAAACCTCTGCCCTTAAGGGGCTTGTCATGGCCCATGGCGCAGAGAGGATCTTTGTAAGTACAGGGATATTGCCTGTCTTAAGGGTGTGGCGGCCTGGGCCGAAGGCCTCCAATGCCTTGCCCTTGTAAAAGAGAACAGCTGCCTGGCTTTCTCTCACGGTCAGTTGAGCCCCGAACTTGATCTCTCCTGAGCCTGTCTCGGGTATCCGATGCACCAGTTCCTTGCCTGATTCATCAAACCATTCAATCATCTCCAGAAAAACAAGATTATTTGTCCCCATATTTACCCTCTTATTTATTTCCCTGTTTTGCAGAATACATGGCCTTATCTGCCCGCTCTATAATATTTCCAGCAGTATCGCCTTCCATAAAGACAGATATGCCTGCGCTCACGGTCAGGTTAATCTCCCCTGTCCTGTGGGAGACGAAACGTCTCTTTTTGAGGTTCTTTTTAAAATCGATCAATCTCTCTCTTGCCATCTCCTCAGAGACTCCCCAGATCAATGCGATAAATTCATCGCCGCCATATCTGGCGATAATATCATCCTTGCGGAAGGTCTCTTCCAGGCATTCGGCCACCTTTTTCAGGACCTTGTCGCCGGCGAGATGCCCCAAAGTGTCATTGATGGATTTGAATTTGTCCACATCAAAGATAATGAGGGCAAAGGTCTTTTTCTTTTCCTTGCATTCAAAAATGGCCTCGCGGAATTTAAGATTAAAGGCACCCCTGCTGAACAGCCCGGTTAGTCCGTCCCTCATGGCCGCCTTTTCGAATTTTTTTGCCTGCTGGGATATCTTCTGCGCCTTATGTTCCATATCGGCTATCTTGTTTTTAAGCCTGGCTATGTTATCCTTGGCCTCCTTGGCCTTTTTTTCCTCATCCTTTTTCTTTAAGGATACGAGATCGGTAATCTTTTTAAGCTTAAAGGCGACTGCATCCCTTATCTCGTTTATGGTCGTATAGATATTGAATGATTCCGAGATGGAGCCGATCTGCTCTTGAATATTATCCTCAAAGCTTTCCATCTCCTGGAGCTGGCGTTCTCCGCCGAATTCCTTGTAAAGGGATTCTTCCAGGTCCTTGACCTGCCCCAGGAGATTGAAGAAGACGGTATTTGTATCTCCCATGTCACTGGAAATCTTGGCTTTTATCATATCGATCAGGTTAAGGAACTTCTCTGCGGGCTCCTTGATGTTGATTGCTGAAATGTCCCCCTGACAGTCGATTTGGATGTTCTCGGCGGCCTTTTTAATATCATCGGTGAGCGGATAAAAGTCATCAAGGATGGAGACCATGATCTTTTTGATCGCACGGCAGGATTCAACCAGCCGCTCCTTCAGCCGCTCAACCAGTTCCTCGTCAATGCCTCCGTCTGTCTTATTGACGATCAGCTCCTTTATCCCCTTGGTGGTCTCTTCAAGATCATAGATAGGCAGATCGCCGTCTGTGGTGATCATCTCTTTTAAGGAATGGATCTCCTTTTGTAATTCCGCCCTGGAAGAAGCCAGGAGGCTGAGGGCATTGATAACCTTCATGAGCGCCTCCCTTTCCTCTTTATGTATCTCTGCCAAGGTGAAGTAATTTTTTTTCAGCTGTTTGATATCGTCAATTTTATCTTCGGCCATAGGGGGTCCTTTGTGATGGAGATTAATAAATTATAATAGACTATCGGACAGAGTGTTTTAAATATTAAGAAATTTTCAATATCCGTGCCATATGTCGGAAAAATCATAAAAAAACCTGAGTTTGGCGGCTCAGGTTTTCTGTGTTAAGCGGGTGACATATATTTAACCGGCTGCTACTTCCTTTTTTCGATGGGGATATAATCTTTTTCCTGAAGGCCGGTATATACCTGTCTGGGCCTTTGCAGTTTCCAGTCAGGGTCTTCAATGCTTTCCTTCCATTGCGCAATCCACCCTGGAAGGCGGCCTATGGCAAACATAACCGTGAACATGTTAAGGGGAATGCCGAGGGCCCTCAATACTATGCCGGAATAGAAATCAACATTAGGATAGAGGTGGTGGTCTATAAAATATGAATCCTTCCTGGTCTCTTCCTCAAGTTTCATGCCGATATCCAGGAGCGGGTCGCTTACGTTCAGTTTTTCAAGGATTTTATAGCACCACTTCTTCATGATCACTGCACGCGGGTCATGTGTCTTATATATCCTGTGTCCGAAGCCCATGAGCCGGAACGGGTCATTCTTGTCCCTTGCCCTTTTTATAAAAGGCCTGATGTCGCCGCCGCTTTCGTAGATCTCTGTCAGCATTTCTATAACCGACTGATTTGCGCCCCCGTGCAGCGGCCCCCACAGGGCGCATATCCCTGCGGAAATGGCTGCATAGAGATTCACCTTGGCGCTTCCGACAAGGCGCACGGCTGCTGTTGAACAATTTTGTTCATGATCCGCATGGAGAATCCAGAATACATTAAGGGCATGTACAAGGTCCTGATCAATAACATATGGCCTGACAGGCGAATCAAACATCATGTTAAGGAAGTTTGCCGCATAGGTAAGCTCAGGTTTAGGATATACTACCATATGTCCCCTTGATATCCTGTAGGACATGGCGGCGAGGGTGCGCACCTTGGACAGGAGCCTTGTAACTGTAATATTTATCTCCTCCAGCTCGCTCCGTTCCGGGATCTGGGGATAGAAGGCCCGCAGTGCATTAACCATGGAGGAAAGTATCCCCATGGGGTGGGCGCCCCTCGGGTAATTTGCGAAAAAATGACGCATGTCCTCATGGATAAGGGAGTGATCATTTAATAGCACTGAAAAACGGGTCAGCTGTTCCCTTGTGGGCAGTTCACCGTTTATCAGCAGATATGCCGTCTCCACAAAGGAAGCGTTTCCCGCAAGTTGTTCAATCGGGATGCCCCTGTAACGGAGTATCCCTTTTTCTCCATCCATGTAAGTTATCGCGCTTTTACAGCTGCCGGTGTTGGGATATCCGGGGTCAAAGGTTATAAGCCCTGTCTCTGACCGCAACCTGGATATATCGATGGCCCTTTCCCCCTCGGTTCCTATTACGAGGGGAAATTCATGGGTCTTTCCATCAATAATAATCTGTACTTTCTGTTCCATATATAACACCCTGTTATGAATTTTTTTAATTTTAACCCGATGCCCGATAAGTATCAAGGATTTCGTTTCAATCCATGAGGGATAGGAACGAATTTTGTGAGTCTTTAGAATGGGAACTATGGCAAAGTCTTCAGCAGTAATCGCTCAGCCCTGAGATCAAGACAACAAGGTCGATCTCAAGATTAAGGATATCCCCGGTCCTGTTACGATTCCAGGGAAACGAGACGCAGGACAGGGGATCATTTGATCGAGAATTCCTCTACCAACCCAGGGTAAGGTATTTATGCATAGAATCGGATGCCATTCTGCCGGCGCCCATTGCAAGGATCACGGTTGCCGATCCTGTTACAATATCACCGCCTGCCCAGACGCCTTTCTTTGTGGTCTTGCCTGTCTCGGGATCGGCAATGATGTAACCCCGCTTGTTAAGTCCGAGATCCTTTGTCGTGCCGGTCAGTATAGGGTTTGCCCCTGACCCTACCGATACGACGGCCATATCGCATTCGATAAGAAATTTGGAGCCTTCCACCGGGACAGGGCTGCGACGGCCTGAGGCGTCGGGTTCGCCGAGTTCCATTTTAATGCATTCTATGCCTGTAACTCTTCCCTTATCATCCCCGACAAACCTGACAGGCGCGGTAAGGAGAGAAAATTCTATTCCTTCTTCCTCGGCATGATGTATCTCAGCCGCCCTGGCTGGCATTTCATTCCTGGATCTCCTGTAGATGATGTGCACCGTATCCGCGCCCAGGCGCATGGCGGTCCTGGCCGAGTCCATTGCCACGTTGCCTGCCCCGAACACTGCTACGTTTTTACCCTTTACGATAGGCGTGTCATATTCCGGAAACAGATATGCCTTCATAAGGTTTGACCTTGTAAGGTATTCATTCGCGGAATATATGCCTATCAGGTTTTCACCCGGGATATTCAGAAATTTCGGGAGACCTGCGCCAAGCCCCAGGTAAACCGCATCAAAGCCCTGTTCAAAAAGCTCATCCAGTTCGACCGTCCTCCCTACGACAACATTGCACTCGAGCTTGACACCGAGTCTTTCCAGAAAATTTACCTCTGAAAAGACGATCTCTTTAGGAAGCCTGAATTCGGGGATGCCATAGACAAGGACACCTCCTGGTTTGTGGAAGGCCTCATACATGGTCACTTCATGTCCCTTAAGGACAAGATCCCCGGCAACGGTCAGGCCTGACGGGCCTGAACCCACCACTGCAACCTTTTTTCCCGTGGCCTTTGCCTTTGGGGGCAGGTCGCCCTTGCCGTTTTTACGCTCCATGTCCGCTATAAAGCGTTCAAGATTTCCGATGGCGACTGGTGCACCTTTCTTGCCAAGGACGCATTGCCCTTCACACTGGTTCTCCTGTGGGCAGACCCTGCCGCATACAGCCGGAAGGGCGTTTTTCTCCCATATCTTCCTTATGGCGTGGGTGTATTTCTTTTCCTTAATAAACTTAATAAAATCAGGTATGTCTACAGAGACGGGACATCCGTTCATACATGACGGCTTCTTGCATTCAAGACATCTCTCCGCCTCTTTTACAGCAAATTCTTCCGTATATCCATAAGGGACCTCTTCAAAATTTCGTCTTCTTATCTCAGCCTTCTGTTCCGGCATGGGCTGTCTGACAGCCTGATCACTTTTGCCTGTTTTTTCCGACATAATATCCTCCATAAACCTATTACGGCCTTAAACAGCGGCCTTGCACTGGCATGTATATTTATTGGTTGCTTCAGCCTCTTCAGTCTTATAGGCCTGAAGACGCTGATTGAGCTCTTCAAAGTCCACCTTGTGTCCGTCAAATTCCGGCCCGTCCACACAGGCAAATCTGGTTTCCCCGCCTACGCTTACCCGGCAGCATCCGCACATCCCTGTCCCGTCAACCATGATGGCATTGAGGCTGACAATGGTCTTTACTTTGTATTCTGCAGTAATCTTGCTGACGAATTTCATCATGGGGACTGGACCGATGCCCGCAACCATCTTAACATCTTCCTTTGCAAGGATATCCTTGAGTACATCAGTAACAAAGCCGTGGTGGCCGTAAGAACCGTCATCTGTGCAGACATGCAGCTCATGTGAGGCCGCCTTCATCTTGTCTTCCAGTATAAGCAGGTCCTTGTTTCTTGCCCCGATTATAGCGATTACCCTGTTGCCTATCTCTTTCAAGCCCCTGGTGATAGGATGCATAACAGCCACCCCTGTTCCGCCTCCAACGCAGACAACTGTACCCAGTTTTTCAAGGTGCGTCGGTTTCCCAAGTGGCCCGATAACATCCTGAAAGTGGCTTCCGACCTGCAGGGATTTAAAAAGCGATGTTGATTTGCCAACTATCTGATAGATGATGGTTATAGTCCCCTTTTTAGGGTCGGTGTCAGCCATGGTAAGCGGGATCCGTTCACCGGTTTCATTTGCCTTTAAAATCACAAACTGGCCGGGCTTTGCCTTTTGAGCTATAAGGGGCGCGCTGATCTCGTTCAGGACCACTGTGCCTCCGGCCATTTCCTCTCTTCTTAATATTTCAAACATGTTTTACCTCCATGACATTTTGTCAAAAATTTTAGAGCCACGACTAGCATAGAACAAAAAATATGTCAAAGGCATAATTCAAAGTAAAATCGGTTGTATAAGGATTGCGAGCACCCCCTGTGCCCGGTTCCCCATTGGTATTGCATAAAGATAAAGGCGGTGCCTCCAATAGAGCTAGGCCCTTTGGAAATATCTTGGAACGACTTATCTAACTATCTCTTTTGCAGGCATTTAATAATGCAAAAAAGATGATCGAGGCCAATAATCTTCTAAAGTTTTTCCAAAATTGGCCGATATTGGAAGATGTAATATCAAGGAGATAGGTTTGAATAAGTCGATACAAATGTTATCTGTCATGGATATCGCAGGGTTATGCGGTGTTGCGAGGAGCACTGTCTCCTACTGGATTGCTGAAAAATCCCTCCCTGCACGCCGTTTTGGAAAGAGATATATGGTCTCGGTTAAAGACCTGATCACCTTTCTTCAATCAGAAGGATATCCTGTCCCCATATCTATTCTGGAAAATATTGACGGCACATATCGCAGTCCATTGAAGCCCTTGAAGGCATGCTGGGATTACTGGGGTAAGGACCCACACGCCGAGGGCTGCAAAGATTGTGTGGTATTCTCACGGCATTTTAAGGCCTGCTTTACAGCGAGATACGCATCAGGGCGGAAATGCCCGATTGACTGTTCGGAATGTCAGTATTTTTATGAATATTACGCGCCCATCATGTCATTTATCGATCAGATCAAAAGTCCTGCCGCCATATACAAGGACCTGTATATATGGTCCGGAAACAGGGCATGGGCAGAATTATGCGGGGTAAATATAAAAAACCTTATAGGCGCCGGGGCAGAGGAATTCATCCACCCTGAATCATTAAAAAATATAATTAATTATGACAAGAAGATCCGGATGGGGGGCGGTTCCGAGGTCTTTCACTTTGATCTGTTTTTTACAACAAAAGGCAATAAGAAGATAAAGACCGATTTATCCATAAGCCCGCTTAAAAACCCTGACGGTACCTGGCTGGCTGTAGTCGAAAAACAGTATCACTGAAATTATATCGAGGTGAGGAAAAGATTGGGGATGTCTGATATGTATAAATCTTTCAACAACCAGTTTAAGCTGAAACCAGTTCGTCTGGGGGACAGTCCTGTTCCCCGGGGTTCAGAGATGGTTTTAAAAGAGGCTGAAGACAGGTACCGGTCATTTTTTGAAAGCATAGAGCAGGGCTATTATGAGATTGATATTCAGGGTAATTTCATCTTTTTTAATGAATTTGTAGGAAGGATCTTCGGATGCGCCATGGATGAGCTTCGTAAGATCAACTACAGGCAGTTCATGGACAAGGAAAACGCTGAACAGGCCTATCAGGCCTTTTCCTATGTCTTTGAAACCGAAAAACCAAAGGTGGGATGTGTCTTCGAGATTATAGGGAAAGACGGCGTAAAAAGGCATGTGGGTTTTTCAATCTGTATCATGAAGGACAGTCGGGGCAATAAGACCGGCTTCAGGGGGATCGCTCGTGATATATCAGAGCGCAAGATGGTTGAGGCGCAGCAGAGACATGCGCAGAAGCTTGAGTCAATCGGCCAGCTGGCCGCCGGCATCGCCCATGAAATCAATACTCCCATACAATATACTACGGATAATACGCGTTTTTTACTGGATTCATTCAATGATATAGAAACATTGCTTAAGTGTTACAACAGGCTTTATGAATCAGTAAAGGCCGGCCTCGCTGACAGGGCGGATATCCATGAGATAGAAAAGGTCCAGTCGGAGATAGATATTCAATATCTGAGGGAGGAGATACCGAAGGCTATAGCGCAATCCCTTGAGGGGCTGGATAATGTTGCAAAGATAGTATCGGCTATGAAACAGTTTTCACATCCAGGGATGGATGAAAAGGTTAATACCGATATCAACAAGGCCATACAGAACACCATAACGATCTCACGCAACGAATGGAAATACGTGGCGGATCTGGTAACGGATTTTGACCCGGCGCTGCCGCTGATACCATGCCTCCCCGGTGAGTTCAATCAGGTTATACTCAATATGATTGTCAACGCAGCCCATGCGATCGGCGATTCCTCCGGCGTTGAATCAGGGCAAAAAAAGGGGACCATTAAGGTGACCACTCGCCGTGAAGGACGCTGGGCCGAGGTTCGCATAAGCGATACCGGCACAGGCATCCCAAAGGAGATCAGAGACAGGATCTTTGATCCGTTTTTTACCACCAAAGAGGTAGGGAAGGGGTCCGGTCAGGGGCTGGCCATCGCCCATTCCGTCATCGTGCAGAAGCATGGCGGGACAATAGGATTTGAAACGGAGGTCAATCAGGGGACGACCATGATCATCCGTCTGCCCATAGGAAACAGGAATGGATAAACAGGGTATGAACATAAAAAAAAGCATCCTATTCGTGGATGATGAACCGAATGTTCTGAATGGACTGGAACGGATGCTCAGGCCCATGCGCCATGTATGGACCATATCTTTTGCCTCGAGCGGGCAGCAGGCCCTGGATATGCTGAAGGAAAGACATTTTGACGTCGTTGTTACAGATATCCGGATGCCGGTAATAAACGGTCTGCAACTCCTTTCGCAGGTCAAGAAGCTCTATCCCGACACGGTGCGGATTATATTGTCCGGTGAGGCAGACAGAGAGCTGACCATGAAGGCTGTAAATGTCTCTCACCAGTTTCTTTATAAACCCTGCAATACGGAGATATTGAAGTCGGCCATAACAAGGATCGGCGAATTGTCGACAATCCTGCAAAAAGATTCAATCAAGGCAATGGTCTCAAAGCTGGATTCGCTACCCAGCCTTCCGTCCCTTTATGTGGAGATCATACAGGAGCTTCAATCAAACAATTCGTCAATCAGAAAGATAGGCGATATCATATCCAGGGACCTGGCCATGACGGCGAAGATCCTGCAACTGGTCAACTCATCTTATTTCAGCCTGCCCCGTCATATATCAAGTCCCGAACAGGCTGTTTTTCTGCTTGGACTGGATACCATCAAGGCACTAGTGCTTTCCATTCAGGTCTTCTCACAATTAAAACTGAAAAGGATGCCTGCGGATTATCTGAGTCAACTATGGAATCACAGTATGATGACGGCGCAGTCATCAAAGACTGTCGCAAGACAGGAGGGGCAGACACAGGCGGTTATTGATAATTCATTCATGGCAGGCCTGCTGCATGACTCAGGAAAACTCGTAATGGCCTCATGCTTCAAGGATCAATATATAGATATTGCCTCATCCGGCAATAACGGGAATCAGTCAGAAAAGGAAAGGGAAATTTTAGGGGTGACCCATTCAGAGGCAGGGGCCTATCTTATGGGGCTCTGGGGCCTGCCCTATCCCATTATTGAAGCGATCGCCTTTCACCATTCACCCGGCAGGTCAATGACAAAACAATTCACGCCATTGACTGCCGTATATATTGCAAATATCCTGGAACATGAGAAATCCGGCTATTTTATCGATAAATCGGAATTTGAAATCGACCATGAATATATATCGGCAATGGATTTGAAGATAACCTATCCGTTCTGGGATGCCCCGGAATCGAAATGCATAAAAGAGATGAGCGGCTATGGACAATAAGATCCTGTTTGTAGATGATGATGTCAATATACTTGACGCCTATAAACGTCAGCTGAAAAGGCAGTTTCAGGTTGAGACAGCACAGGGGGGGGAAGAAGGCCTTAACACAATCAAGGATAACGGTCCCTATGCCGTGATCATCTCTGATCTTCGCATGCCGGGGATGGACGGCAATCAGTTCCTTGCCAGGGTAAAGGAGATTGCGCCGGAGAGCGTGAGGATGATGCTGACAGGTTTTGCTGATTTGAAGACAGCCATGGATGCCATAAACCGGGGGAATATCTTCCGGCTCATGACCAAGCCGTGTACCAAGGAGGTTCTTGCTGAGGCCCTGGCAGACGGCATCGAACAATACAGGAAAAATATAATTTCTGAAAATAAGGCCGTCAATGAAGAGGCCCGGCAAAAGAAGAGGGTCATGATTGTAGATGATGACCGAGTCATAATAAGAATAATCACCAATGGCCTTAGGGAACATCCTGAACTGGAGGTGGTTGCAGCCCAGGACGGCAAGGAGGCGATCGACAGGTTAAACAATGAAGAGATAGATCTGATCGTAACGGATCTGTATATGCCTGTCGTTAACGGCCTTCAACTGTTGTCTTACATAAGTAAGAATTATCCGGGGATACCTGCAATGGTCCTTACGGGACATGGTTCAACGGAGCTTGAGGCAAGGGTAAAGGCCATCGGCGATTTTCAGTATTATGAGAAACCCATGGACGTTAATGTCCTGAGCGAAATAATTATCAAGGCCCTTTATTCACCGCCTGCTGGTCAGATCCACGGAATAAGCACGGCATCTTTTCTGCAGCTCATTGATATCGAAGAAAAGGTCTGCACATTAAAGATCAGATCAGGCGAGAAATTCGGGCGATTGTATTTTAATAAAGGGGAACTGATGGCCGCGGAGACCGGCAAGTTGAAGGGTGAACAGGCGGCCTTTGATATTATAAGCTGGGAGAACAGCATGATTGAGATTGAAAATGTCTGTAAAAAAAACAGACGCGAAATAAACAAATCGCTTATGCATATACTTATGGAAGGTGCCAGGTTAAGGGACGAAATAGGGTCAGAGGCGGTGAAATAGTATGAGCAGGATAATTACAGTTACAAGCGGCAAAGGTGGAGTAGGCAAGACCAATATCAGCGTCAATCTCGCGCTGTATCTTGCTGAAATGGGATATCGTACATGCCTTTTTGATGCAGACATGGGGCTTGCAAACGTCGACATCCTTCTGGGACTTTACCCTGATCTCACCCTTGAGGATGTGATGCTGGAGAAAAGACCGCTGAAGGACATAGTGATTAAAGATTATTCGGGCGTTGATATTATCCCGGGCAGTTCCGGGATAGAGCGGCTGGCAGACCCCAAGCCCGAGGAGCTGGATTCCCTTGTAAAGGCACTTTCAGAGCTTGAAGGGTATGACTTTCTTCTTGTCGACACATCGGCAGGCATTTCAAAGAATGTGGTATCCTTCTGCATGGCATCATCAGAGATTATCCTTGTGGTAACCCCTGAGCCTACTTCATTGACCGACGGATATTCCCTCTTGAAGGTCCTCTCCCTGAACGGATTCAAGAATTCAGTGCTGGTCGCAGTAAATCAGTGCAAGAACATAGAGATCTCAGGCCTTGTATTTTCAAAATTCAAGGCGGCGGTAGAGAAATACCTGCCCATTAAGATACTGCCCCTGGGGACAATCCTGGCGGATGAGAATGTCACTGAAGCGGTGAAAAAACAGAAGCCCTTTATCTCCCTATTTCCTAACAGCAATGCCTCAAAAGGTATCAAAAACATGGGAAGGCACCTCATAAAGAGGGATAAGGTTGAATTTAATGAATATGGCCTTAATGCATTCTGGTCGAGGTGTTTTAATTTTTTTAAAGAACCGTTGCAGCTCACAGCGCCTAAACCTGTTAAGGAAAGGCAGGATCAGGGAAAGGCTATAGCGGAGGAGAAGCCCATCGGGCCAAAGCTAGAACCTGTTAAGCCGGAAAAGGCCCATGATTCAGTGCCAGAGAAAAAGGCATCTCCGCCGGAAGAACCTGTCGTTAAACAGGAGATATCAAAAGAGGGTGGTCAGCCTCAGGATATCGCCGGCATATTGGAAAAACTCGCACAGGGCGTTTCAAATATTTCAGCGGAGCTCAGCGCCATCAGGGTCATCCTGGAGAAGGGATCGCTTAATTCCAGCCAGGCGCCTAAAGGGGGTCCATCAGTTATCTATAAATAGGATGGGTCAGGGCGATGTAAACCAGGGCAATGGGCGTTTAAGGGGATATTTAGAGATAAAGGCTATATTTGAAAAACGGAGGCACCTTTGGCATTTATAAATATTAAAAAGAAAGAGGTACAGGCCAAGATTGTCTATTACGGTCCGGGCAGGGGAGGAAAGACCACCAACCTTGAATATATCTACAGCAGGTTCAAGGACAACGCCAAATCGGAGATGGTTACAATCAAGACAGACGGCGATCGCACACTCTTTTTTGATTTTCTACCCCTGAATGCCGGGAAGATCAAGGATTATACGGTTAAGATCCAGCTTTATACCGTGCCCGGGCAGGTTATATACAATGAGACGAGGAGGCTTGTCTTAAGAGGGGCCGACGGTATAGTCTTTGTCGCGGATTCCCTGAGCCTGAGAAAAGAAAAAAACATTATAAGCCTTAAAAACCTCCAGGAGAACCTTAGTACATATAAAAAGAGCATCTTTCAAATACCCCTGGTAATCCAATACAATAAAAGGGATTTGGAAACGGAAGGTATCCCCTTGACGCCTGTCAGTGTCATGGAGCAAGGCCTAAACAGCAAGCTGAAGGCCCCATATTTTGAGGCGAGCGCCCGGAAAGGCGTTAACGTAATGGAGACGCTGAAAAAGATCATATCGCTGACTGTAGCATCTCTCTCCAAAGAGATTGCGTAAGGTCTGGTATCTGTGCCATCTCTAAATTGATCAATGAACCTTTAACCTTGAACCGAAGGTTTTATCTATGGAAAACGCACAAGGAAATACAACGACAGACATAGCCTTAAGGATAAAAGAGGCGGAGACATATTATTCAATGGGATTGCCAAGGGAGTCGCTCGGGATCTATGAAGAGATACTCCCTGTAATCCCTAAGGATGATGAAAAGGGAAGAGAGGATATCCGGATCAGGATCAGTTTCATAAGGAATGAGATCAAGGAGAGGACGGAAAAGGAGTCCAAGGAGTTATCCCAGAGAAATATCGCCGATATCCAGCAGGCCCTCAAGGCTGTTGATGATAATGCCCCAGCCATATATGACAGCGCCTTTGCCTTTAAGGAACTCGGGCTCTATAAAGAATCCCTGGCCGAATATGAAAAATTGCTCACCCTTGATTACCAAAAGGATGCGGTTATCCCTGAGATATCCGAGGTCCTGTTTAAGCTCTATCCGAAGATGGAGCTTATCCTGGAATTGGATAAGTTTTTCGGCAAGTATAAATTCACTGAAGAGCAATCCGCCAGGATCAAATTCGGGCTCGGCCTGGAGATGGAAAAAAGGGATAACAAGGAACAGGCCCTTTATTTTTACGAGACGGCAGCGCAACTGGACCCGAAAAATGCGGAGATAAAGGAAAGACTTAATGCCCTTGCCGCACAGTTTGCCACCGGTTCTAAATATGATTATCTCCTTAAAAACAAATTAGTCACTACCGAGCAACTCCTGCAGGCCCTTGCCCAGTCAAAAAAGACCAAGCAGAGCGTGGAATATGTCCTTGTAAACCAGCTCAAGGTAAGCAAACAGGATGTCGGGCAGTCACTTACAGACTGCTACAGACACCCCTTTAAGGCATATGATCCCGATACGGCCCCTCCGGTGGAGTTGTTGAGGAATCTGAAAAAGTCCTTCCTGTTGCAGGACCGATGGGTCCCCCTTGGATGGGACAAGGACTGTATAGAGGTCATTATAGATGATCCGATCAATCTTAACAAGATCGATATCGTCAGGGCACTTTTAAAGTCGGGCAAGACAAAGTTCTATGTGGGGATTAAAGAGGACATTGAGGCATATATTAAACTCTTTTTTGACAGGAAGGATACAGGCGAAACGGTTTCTGCCGGGGTGGATTTGAGCGACTTCGATGTAATCCCGGACATCTCCTTTGAAGAAGAGAGCGAACAGACGGATGATCATACCGATGAATTTGATGAGGCATCCGGCAAGGTGGTTAAGCTGGTTGATCAGATCCTTGTTGCAGCCTATCGGAAAAACGCCTCGGATATCCATGTCGAGCCATCACCTATTGTAAAGGCGACTACAATAAGATTTCGCATGGATGGCGTGTGCCAGGAATATCTGCAGGTGCCCAATGCAATGGCCAGGGGAATCCTTTCCAGAATCAAGATTATGGCCGGGCTTGATATTGCAGAGAGGAGGCTCCCCCAGGACGGCAAGATCAAGTTCAAGAGGAAGG
>Ga0153915_10000848_pt1 | contig 28181 bp, 43 predicted proteins | sample Opewatmetagenome_2_FD_107003 | JGI IMG/M metagenome (GOLD analysis project Ga0153915, IMG submission 107003) | Freshwater wetland microbial communities from Ohio, USA - Open water 3 Core 3 Depth 3 metaG | ecosystem: Environmental > Aquatic > Freshwater > Wetlands | place: USA: Ohio, Lake Erie...
CAATCTTTCTTTAAAAAATCTGATCATTTTGATGGGATTAAAAAGGTATATGTTTCTAAGGAAGCTGATGCTGATGAAGTTCCACCAGAGGGTAAAGAAGTTGTTTCTACTGTTAAGGAACAATTAGATTATGTATCTGAGTCTTTTATTCGTGCTCTAGATGCTACTGTTTCTAAGGAACAAACTAATTCTTCTGGAAAAGCTGTAGCTAATTTAGTTATTGGCTCTAATTCTATTCCTCTTTCTGCTACATCATTACTAGCACTAGAGAAGTACTTAGTAAAATATCGTGATCTATGTAAGAACATTCCATCATTAGATGAAACTAAAGTATGGAATCGTGATGAATCTACTAAAAGAGATATTAAGAAAACTGATAAGAAATTAACTTATCGTTCAATGAAAAAGAAAGTACCACTAGTTCTTTCTCAAGCAACAGATAAGTTTCCTGCACAAGTACAAATTCAAGAGATCGATGAACAAGTTGGACAATATGAGGAGACACTCTATAGTGGTAGAATTACTTCACTAGATAAGTCAAACTTACTAGCTAAAGTTGATACATTACTACTAGCAGTAAAGACTGCACGAGAAGAAGCTAATCAAACTGAAGCTATTCAAGTTAAAATTGGCAAACTAATTGTTGATTATTTTAATACTAAGGAATAGTATATGAGAAAATCAAAAGTATTTTCTGGAAGTTCTATAAAAGAAATTAATGATTTTCTAAATGAAAATAGTTGTTATTACATATTTGAGGCTATTCCATATGAGACTATGTTAATAATTACTATTGAAAAAAATAATAAGGAGAATAACAACTAAATTATAATAGTAGCTAGTATTAGCAATAGTTTTAGTGTCAACTAGGGAATCTTAAAACCCTATCAGTCACAGTCTTTTGCTACTACAGTTTTATAGGTTGTATATTGTTGAAGTAAGCTATGATTGATTCAAATAGGAAAAACGCAAGTTCGATTCTTGCCTTTCCCACTAAATATTTTTAGTGAAAAATACTTAATGGGAAGGTCGTATTAGTGGTAATACGTTTCTGTCAGTATCAATCAATCATGAGACTGAAAAAATTAATTAATTACAATCAAATACCCTTAAAAGGATATTAACAATTATCCCCATGCTTATGGTATAGAGCATGGGGAATTTTTTTATTAAACTATTAATATTTTTATTACTACCTTGACATTACTTCTATTATCTGATAGTGTTAATCAATGTTTAATAATAGTGATGTTAATGTACAAGAATTATTAGAAACATATGGTATTGATTATAAAATTAGAGGAAAAAGCATAGTAATTTCTTGTCCATTCCATAGTGATTCTGATCCTTCTTTTAGTATTAGTAAAGATGGTGGATATTATAAATGCTTTGCATGTAACACTAAAGGTTCATATTCACAATTATATAAGTTAATTTCTGGACAAGATTATAAATATTCTACTACTGATTCATGGGCATATAATAATTATAAACCAAAGATTAAAAAAGATATTCAAACTGATAATAGTAAAAAGCATATTAAGGTATATGGTAAATTATTAAATCCATTAGAAAATACTGAAATTAGAGAATGGCTACGAAAGTATGGAATTGAAAAAGATAGTGTTATAGAGCAATATGGAATTAAATATTCTCCATATTCAGAAATGATTGAAGAGTCATTAGAGACTACTGAAAAGTGTACTGAAATTATAAATAGAATTGTAATTCCTATGTATGATATAACTGGAAATATTATTAATTATGAATGTAGATCATATGATGGATCACAACCAAAAGTATTATATATAAAAGGTGGATCAGTACAGTCATTTTATAATTGGAATAATATTGATACTACTAAAGAAATAATAGTATGTGAGGGTATAAAAGGATGGTGGAGATTACAGAATGTATACACTAATTCTGTAGCAATGTATCATAATATTCCTACTGAATATCAATTTGAGTTATTAAATAATGTACTAGGAACTAAAGTTTTTTTTCTAGATAATGATGAAGGTGCATGGGGAAAATATAATTTAGATGGAACTATTAAAAGAAAAGGAACGATACAATACTTAGAAGAATTCCTTAAAACTGATTTTAAAATCTGTTATAGTCCTATAAAAGGTTTTGATCCTAATGATTGTACATATAATAGTATTAGTAAAATAGTATCTATGGCAGTATGGTATAATGAATATAAAGTAAATAATTTATTTAATAGTAAAAAGGAGATGTGGTAATGGTTAAAAAAGATGCTCTTATTGTAGTTGATATTCAAAATGATTTTATGGTTGGAGGTTCATTAGCTGTACCTCATACTGATAATAATTTTCTTTCTAGAGTTAATGATAAAATTAATTATGCATATGACCATAGTTATCTTATTATAGGAACACAAGATTGGCATCCTGTAAGACATGTTTCTTTTGATTCTTGGCCTGTACATTGTGTACAAAAAACATATGGTGCTGATTTTCCTGATGGTCTTAGTAGTCAATATTTTAATACTATATTTAGAAAAGGATATGATAGAGGTATTGAATCTTATTCTGTAGTAGTAGACTCTAATGGAAATTATTCTGGAATTGTTGATTATTTAAGAAGTAATAATATTTCACATATAAATGTATGTGGGTTAGCTTTTGATTATTGTGTAGGATATACTGCATTACATTTAGCTAGTAATGGTTTTGATGTAGTTATAGAAAGTGGATTAACATTAGGTATAAACAGAGAGTCAATAGATAGTATGAAATCTTTACTAATGAATTCTGGTGTTCATATATTTTAAGGAGAGTATATAATGGCAATAATAGGTAATGCTAGAGTACAAGTAGTAATAGAAATTCCTTGTACTGGTGGATCATGGGGAGAAGAATGCTCTATAGGACAATTAGTAAATCAAGCTAAAAGAGATGCTTTAGAACAATTACAACTATTATTTCAAAAGGGTAATAATCATCATATGGTGATTGTAGGTGAACCAAAAGTAATAGGTGTACTAACAGAGGAGAAAAAATAATGGAATTATTATACTTAGGTATGGGTCAAGGAAAAACTAGATATTTATTAAATAAATTAACTAAAGATAGTTCCACTATACTACTAGTTGTTGATCAAAAAATAAAGAATAGTATAATACACAATCAGATATATAGTGAACCTATTTATGATAGAAATAAAGTACTTAGTATTACTGATAGAATTTTTACCTATGATGAATGGGAGTATATGAAAGGAATGGGTTATGCAAATTTTAAATTATTATGTGATGATGTAGATAGCTATCTTCAACATAAGTTATGTGTTACCTATCATAATGGAAATATAGATACAATTACTATAGGAAAAGAAAAGGAACAAACTAAAATTGATCCTAGAAGATTAGAAAATGATATTGAATTAGATCATATGAAAAAGTTCATTGAATCTAGAGGATGGAAAAAAGCAGAATCCCTTATATATAATAATGCTTATTATAAAGATGATAATAAAGTACAGAAAGTTTATACATTAGAACAAGCTTATTTTAGTGAAATAAAAGGAGAACAAAGTTAATGGTGATTACTGATGATGTTAAAGAGGAACTAAGTTTACGTTTTCGTGCTGTATATGAATTAGATGAAAAAATTGAAAGTTATAAATCAGAAACTAAAATTTGTAATGCTAGTAAAAAAGAAACATTAAAGACATTAGCAGAAAAATTAGAAGTTCCTGCTAAAGTAATGAAGTTAGCATACAAACAATATGTGAATAGTATTCAAGAGCCTGAAGAAACTAAGGAAGTAGATGGGGTAATTGCCATTATAAAAGAGTATAATTTATTAAAAAAATAATATAACTATTTTTATGTAAAGAGGGAAAAGAAGGCTCCAACCTTCAGATTGAACTTAATCCATTCAATCTTACCTCTTTTATTTTTTAACTATATAGGTATAGACTTTGGAGAGTCTTTAAAGGAAAAAAGGATTATGAATAAGTTATCAGAAAAAGAAATTATAGAAAGAATAAAATTAAGATACACAAATGAAACTGTATTATTTGCAGAAGATAGCAAAAGATATTCTTTAAATAAAAATGGAAGTAACCCTGGTACATTTAATAGAATATGTAAAAATACTCAAAGAACATATATTGGAATAATTTGTCATAAAATAAATGACAGAACAAAAGAAGAACATGGATTACAGTATGTTTCTTTGTTATCTTTAATGTTTAATAATGATCATAGTTGTCCTAAATGTGGTCATGAAGAAACTGGTAAAAAGCAATCAATTGATTATACAGGAAAAAAGTTTAATAATCTTTTGGCTTTAAAAAGAATATATAAAAATAAAAAGTATTATTATGAGTGTAAATGTGATTGTGGAAATTTATATACTGTTTCTGGATCAAACTTAGTAAGTAATCATGTTATACAATGTAGTGATTGTTCTTATAAACAAATAAGTGTTTCCAATACTTTATGTAAAAATATTAAAGAATCTTTTGCCTATAATTATCCTGAACTATTAAAGGAATGGAATTATGAATTAAATAAGGATATTAATCCTTATACTATTTATCCAGTTGGTGATTTATTTGTTTGGTGGAAATGTCTTAAATGTGGTACTATTTATAATACAGTTATAAAAAGTAGAACTAGAAATAAAACTGGTTGTCCCTATTGTAAAGAATCTCATGGAGAAAAAAGAATAAAAAAGTATTTAGACGAAAATAGGTATAATTATATACCTCAGTTTAGATTTAAGAATTGTAAAAATAAAAATCCATTACCTTTCGATTTTGCTATCTTTAATGATAAAGAAAAAACTAAATTAAAGTGTTTAATAGAGTATGATGGTGAACAGCACTATTATCCAATATCAAGATTTGGAGGAATAGAGGGTTTTAAAAAAGTAAAAATGAATGATAATATAAAAGATAAGTACTGTAAAGATAATAATATTAATCTATTAAGAATATCATATTTAGAGGATAATATTGAAAATACTATAAAAAGTAATGTTTATAATTAATTAACTTTATATGACATGAATGATATAAAATACGGAATTTTTTTTGATAATGGAATTTCTGGTGCATGTTGTATTTTAAATTTAAATAATGATGAAGAAGTATATTATTTTGAAATGCCTACTTTTAAAGTTTCTGCTTCAGCAAAAACAAAAAAAGGAGAAGGTTACATCACCAGAATAGATCATAAGAAATTATATAACAGAATAAATAAGATTATAGGAGATAATAAAGCTATAGCTATCTTAGAAAGAATGATGCAAAATCCTGGTAGATTTAAAAATTCTATTTCAGCCGCAAGAGCGTTTGAAAGTACCCTTGTGGTATTAGAAAATTTAAATATTTCATATGAGGAAATAGATAGTAGAACTTGGCAACATGCACTTTTTGAGAAAGGTACAAAAGGAAGAGAACAACTAAAATTAGCTTCCTTACATTTATCTCAAAAATTATTTCCACAATTTCATGCTGAAATTCAATCACATACTGATGGTGATTCATTTTTAATAGGATATTATTATAAACAAAAAATCTTACAAGAAAGGAATTCTAATGGGAAGTAAAAAACATTGTTGGTCCTGTCATAAAGAAGTTAATAATGTTAACAATGAATCAAATTATATTTGTCCTAATCCTAAATGTTTAGCTAATTATGCTGATAAACCAATACGAGAAGCCCATTTTCAATTAGCACAACAAAAATATTTACAAAATAGAAATGATAAAAAAGCACTTGAAGAAATGATGCTAATTATACAAGAAATAGGATATAATCAGATTGTATCAAAATTAAAAGGTACAGGTAAATTTCTAGATGAGGATGATTTACATGATCGTGTAGGATGGGTACTTGTTAAGATGCTAGAACTTTATTCTAAAGAAGATTTTAAAATAAGTACTAGTTTAATATCATATATGTCACAAGTTGTATTATTTCCATTATACAATAATAAATTACAAGAGAAAGAACAAAATGAAATATCATTATTCACTCCTGTTTCTACGGGCAGTAGTAATTCAAAAAAAGAGAATACATTATATGATCTAATGTCTGAAACTCCAATACTAGATTCTGTATGTAGTGTTGAAAACTATTTTTATCGTGATATGGAAAAAGAAAATATTATAGTAACTACTAATGATTTCTTTATGACAATGGTAAAAGGATTATTTAAGAATAAAGGATTTCCATATGCATTAAAAATGTTAACAGTACTTGATTATTATTTTCAAGAAAAAAGCAATAAAGTAATGACTTCTTGGTGGGATACTGAAGGACTAGAATTCAAAAAAACATTTGATAATATAATTAAACTATATAGAAACGCAATAAGGAATCTAGAGTGTGTTTGATAATAACAATTTAAAAAAAGAAACAATATCAATTTGGGAAGAACAAATTGATGATTTATTCAAAGGTAAAAAACAGAGTGAAATGGTAGAATTTTTATCATTATTATCTATTATAATGGTGGATAAATATGATGAAAGATTAATAGCATTATATGAAATAATTAATAATATTGATATATTTAGTACTATAATAAATGATTTTTCTGGATTAACTATAAAAATACCTACTAAAGAAGATTTTACTGATACATTATTAATTGCACTATCTTATTACTATAAAGAAGTAAAAGGAATGTCTTGGAAGGATATACAAAAGGAATTACCATATGAAGATAATATAGCACTAAAGGCAAGTAAGGGTATAATTAAAATTAAAAAAGAGTTAAGGGATCAATTAAAAATAATATTAGAGGAACCTAATCATGAATGAAGATAATAGAGAGATACTAAAAGAAAGTTTTGATTTACTTGATGCATTATATGAAAAAGAAAATGTAGGTAAACAGATAGTAGATACTTCTGATAAATTAAAAGTAGATGTAATGACTTTCATATCAGAAAGATTAAAAGATATTAATAAAAAAGAAGTACTTACTAATTTATTAGATGCAGAATTAGTAAGAAAGTTAATTATGCATGAATTAACTAATGATCAATTAATGGAATTACGCACTAATTTATTTATTGACAAAAATACATCTATTACTAGTGTACTAGATTTATTTAAGCCTAATGGAAACAATAGTACTAATACCTTACTTCCTCCTCCTAAAGAAGAAACAGAAAAAAATAATATTATAGAACAATTAAATCCTGAACAAAGGAATGCAATAAATAAACTAATGTTGATACTAGCAAATAATGAGGAGGGTAAATAGGATGTACTATGATTTTATTTGTGATTGTGGGGAGACTAAAACTATAGAAAATAGTATTAATGATCCATTACCTATTATTATATGCCCAAAATGTGAAAATAAGATGTATCAAGACTATAAGTCTAAGTTAAATAAAAATACTATAATAGTACCAGAAAATTTTAAAGCTATTTCAGAAATGTATAAATATGATAAATACTATGGGAAGATGAATGTACATGAAAAGCAATTATATTAATTATTGATGAAGCTTCCTTTTGATAGGAAGCTTTTTTATTATATGATAACTATTTATTAATGGACAGCTCATTAAAACGATTATTAAATTTCTTTAATATAGCAGTAGCAAAACCTCAAAGTAAGTCTAATCCTACTGGAAATACAATGTTGGTTCCTGGTCAAAAGGATAAGAAACAACGTGATGGTACTGTAAAGCCAATTGATTTCCCAACTGATGTAATGAGAGCATATGAATACTTCTTACAAAATCAACAATTATATAATCCTAATCGTGAACGATATGAGCTTTATAAATCATTACTTTTCATGGTTAGAAACAATGGTACCATGAATCGTGCATTAAGAACTTATATAACTGAAACTATAGAAATGAAAGAAGGTGAAAAAGCTATACAGATTAGATCAAAAGATAAAAAAGTAGAAAAAGATTTTAATAGTTGGTTAGATAAAATTGGATTTAACTATAATATGTTAAATGAATTAGTATATGACTTAGTATTATTCGGAGATTCTTTTATTACTCATGATGTAAATGATGATGGTATAGTTGAAATCTCTTTAGTTGATCCTTTTTTAGTACGAGATAGAATAGAATTAAATTTAAATAAAATAGATGAAATTAGACAATGGGGATTAGCTAATAAAAATTATGTAAATAGATTTAGGTCTATACAACAAATTATAGATCAAATTGAAGGAAAAAATAAAGATGAAGTAGAAGCATACCTATATTTTAAATCCTATTTACTTGGATTTGAATTAAAATATAGTGTAGAAAGTACAGATGGTAAAGACAACTATCGTTCACTTCCTCCATGGTTAATAACTCATTTTAGATTATTTACTACTAAAAGTGAATTCTTTCCTTTTGGTAGACCTATGTTCATTAATAGTTTAGCTCCATTTCAATCATATAAAACTACAGAAATGTTAATAGATATGTTACGAGTAGCGGCATTTCCTAAAGAAATTGTTAAAATAAAATCTAGTGATAATGCTACTCCATTTGATAGGCTACAAAGAATTAATGAAGTTAGAGAATTAATAGAGAATATTACTCCACAAACTAATAATAAAGATAATTTAGCTATTAATGAAAGGATGTATTCTATAGAAGATTTATTTGAATATGATGTTATTGATACTAATATTGACATGGATAAATTAGGTGATTTGGAAAAGAAATTAGATGACTTAGTACTATCCACTGGTATAGCTGATACATATTTAATTCCTTCTCGTGGAAATGGTGGAATGGGGGGAGAATCCGCTAAAGCATTATTATACAATAGCAGAATATTTAAAAGAAGTGTAGAAGAAATTAAGTCTGCATTACTTGAAGGATTTAGTCAAATGTATAGATTAAATCTAACAATAAAAGATCAATTCTCTGGTAAAGATACTGAATTTGAATTATTTATGCCTGTTAATGCTGAAATGTTTAGTGAAGATAAAGTATCTCAAGATGGTGATCAATTAAGATTAGCTACAGATTTTATGAACAATTTAGGACAAGCATTAGGTATGGATAGAGGACAATCATTACCTCCTAAAGTTGTAAAAGATATACTAAATTATTATTTACCTGTAGATGAAAATACAGTAACTAAATGGGTTAATATGATTGTTAAAAAAGAAGAAGAGGATGAAGAAGAAGCTATTGAAAATGCTCAAGCTGGAATTGTTGATCCTAATGCTGTAAAGAAACCCTATGAAGGTACTCCTGCTCCATTAGTAGTTCCTACAGAAGGTGTTGATGCTGGAACTTCTTCAAAACCTACTGGTACATTTAGTAATAAAGCTAAATCTAAAAAAGAACACTATAATAAGTTTGTAAAAAAATTCTTAGAAAGTTACAATAACAATAATGATGATTCTGATAAAATAATTAGAGAAGCTTATTTTAAAGCTAAAAAAGAAAATGGATTAACAAATGGTGTAATAGGAAAACATATTTATTGGAATGATAGTTATAGTAACTATACATTAAATGAAAAAAATTCTGTATATAATATGGTTAAAAAAGAAAAAATTGGATATAAGGATACTGATAAATTAGAGGATTAATAGGAGGATATAATGTATTTTGATGTTGATAGTGATTTTCTTAATGGTTATGTGTCTTTTAATTATTTATTAACAAAAATTGATATGAGTGATGAAGTAGATGATAAAGAAATAAAAAATTATTTAAAAGAAATAGATAGTATCCTATACAAAATGCAAAAAAGATTGGATATTATTGCTCCTAACTATTGGGATTCTTATTTAGATGAAATAAATAAAAATATTATCCCTATACTTAAAAAAATAGAATAGATACAACTAAATTTGTCAGGAGTATAACATACTTTCCTGACAATTTTTTTAACTATTTATTTATGTACAAACACTTAAATGAAACTATACAAAAACAAGATATCCAAAATATAGAGGAGGATATCAGAACTTTTCTTAAAAATGTAAATAGACTAAAAATAGCTGATGACTATTTTGAATTAATTTCTTATTGGGATAATTGGATTAAAAATATATTTAATCCTTTTATAGATAATTTAACTGGTAGAGGTAATAGAAACTATAAAGAAGATTTAATAGATAATTTTACTAAGCAATTGAATAGACTTATTGACAGTATAGATAAGTTATTTATTGTAACTGAACTAAATATAGAACACTATAAAAAGAAAATAGTAAAGAATACTCATAGTGATGAATTTATTAATTTTGATAACAATTTTTCAATAATTGTTGATTACATCTATAGTGGAACTTCTTCTTTTGAATACTACATATCAAATAATCCTAGTAAAAATACTATTAAAGAATTAAAACAATTATATTTTAATATATGGCAAGATAATTCTAATTCAAGGTATATTTCTACTAAAAAAGTAGTAGATGATGTATTTGATCTTTTATATAAAATACTAAATGCTTTTGAAGAAAAAAATATTAATGGATTTGTAGAAAAACATATAGATGAATGGATTACTATAGAGGGAATTAAAGTTCATTTATTATATGATGAATCTAGAATTGATAATGTATATACTATTATTAAAAAATTAGAATCTTGTTTTAGTATAATTAAAAATCAAGAGATAGGTTTTCTATTAAAAAATATTAAATTTACTATTGATTATTTAATTTCTACTTCAAATATAAAAACCTTATATTCTCAATCTGAATATTCTGCTGGAGTGTATCGTCCATCAGAAAATGAAATTGTATTACAATCTGATAGTATTGATGACTATTATGTTTTTGATATAGTTTATCATGAATTAGGGCATTCTTTTTATTTTACTCAAATGAATAAAAATGAAAGGGAAGAATGGAAAGAATATTATAATATGTTAATGAATAATAAAGGAATACAAATTTATATAAATAATCCTGAATATAAGTCAATGATAAAAGATTTTGATGATATTAATAAATTATATTGGGATATCTACAAAAAACCAGGAAGTATATTAATACAATCTATTAAGGATGTATTTACTTACTATATACTAGACATAGTAAACAAATATAAAAATTTATTTATGTTTGATTGTTTTTATTCTATAGCAGATACCAAAAATGGATTAGAGTACGCTATTGAAAAAGTAACAAAAGAAGTAAAAAAAGATATTAAAAACAATAATTATTATTTAATTGATGATATGTTTAAAGATTCCGGTGATCCATCAGTGATATCTCAAAAAGGATTTGAAATAATAATTAATGATTTTATTAAATTTTTATATTTTCAAGTAGACTTAGAAATAAAAAATGAACAATATAATTTAATTTCTAATTTCCCTACTGCTTATGCTTCTACTAATGACAAAGAATTCTTTGCAGAAGTATTTTGTTATTTATATCTACGTCATATTAATATAACTAATTACAAAAATTATAGTGTTACTGATACTATGCATGATGTATTTAGTAAAGTAACTCAATTAAAAGAATCAATAGAAGTAAAGTTAGTTAATAAAGTAAATGATGCTCATGGTGATCAATTATATTGTGAATTAACTGCTTATGATACTAATAATAATATAATAGGGTATGTTAATTATTATACCTATTATGAAGAAGTTCATATTGGTATGATACAAGTACAATCAACATTAAAATCTCAAGGTATAGGTTCACAATTAATAGAATGGTTAATAAAAGAATATGGATATCAAAATATATGGTGGGGGATGACAACAAAAGAAGGGTCAATACTAAAAAAGAAATTTGATAATAAATATGGGGAAAGACAAGAAGTATATAATAACCTTACTGTAGAAGTAATTGATAAAGTAAAAGGTAAAGATAGAAAATTAGGGGATATACTAGAAGATTTTTTTAGTATTGGTTATGAGAAAACATATGATAAATTATTTAAAAGAGACAAAGAATATACAATAAAAAATCATGATGTAATAGAATTTCTTGGTGATATGTCTGAATGGATATTAAAATCAATATCAAATAATCATAGTCCACATGATTTTACACCGGATTATATATTAGATGATTTATATAAATGGTTTAAGATAAAAATAGATTAACTATTAATTTTAGAGGGACAGAAAGGCTGGTACCTTTTTGATTAGATTTACTCAGTCTAATCTTACCTCTTTATTTTTAGGTTTATAGTTTTGTAACTATATATATAGACTTACCAGAGTCTTAAAAGGAAATTATGAGTAAACAATTAACAACAGAAGAATTTATTTTAAAAGTCTTAACTAAATTTCCTGAGAATAAAGAAAAATTTGATTATTCTAAAGTTAATTATAAAGAGAGTACTATTCCTGTATTAATTATTTGTAATAAATGTGGAAAAGAAAATTGGCAAACACCCAGTATTCATTTATCTGGTCATGGCTGTAGAAATTGTTATAATTTAAGTTTAAGTAAAGATTTAACTAATAAAATTTTTGGACAATTAATAGTATTACATAAAACTGATAAAAGAGATTCTGGAGGAGGAGTAATTTGGTATTGTAAATGTAGTTGTGGAAAAGAGATAGAAGTTTCTTATGGTTGTTTGTCTTCTGGTACAGCAACTAAATGTATGGAATGTAGTTATAGTAATAGGATAAAAGATTTAACTGGTAAAAAATTTGGAAGATTATTAGTCTTAAAAATAGGGGATAAAGAAAGAAAAAGAGGGAAAGGGGTAAGATGGTTATGTCAATGCGACTGTGGTAAAATAAAAGAAATTTTAGGAATGGATTTAATTACAGGGCAATCAAAAAGTTGTGGCTGTTACCAAAAAGAAAGAGTAAGAGAAACAAATAAAAATGGGATTGGAACTATAAATGAAACTAATATTAATAGAGATATTAATTTTGCTAATGAAAAAAGATTTTTATACTTAAAGAAGTTTAAAACAGTCATAAAAATAGGTATTGGAAAAATAGAAAGAGTAAGAAGAGGTAATGGAATAATTATTAATTTATATAAAGGAAAAACTAAAGATGTATTTCATTTAGAACAATTAGTATTAAATAAATATATTAAATTTAAACAAGAACCTTTAAAAAAAGAATTAAGTTCAAAGAATCAAGGACATACAGAATGTTTTTCTTTAGATATAGAACAAGAAATAATTAATTATTTAAATAAAAATTATAGTTATTATGATATAATAGAAGAAGATTTAACTATATATAATAGGAAATAATAAATTATGAGTAATAAATTTACTGAAGGTTGTAAACAAGTTGGAAATTTATATCAATTATATGAGGATATCACTATTGATAAAGATAATATTATTGAAAAAAAAGTATTAACTGAAAAATTAACTGAAAATATAGGTGGAAAAGATTTAAAAGTGTTTAATACGTATACTGTTAAATTGTGGGATGGAAAAAATAAAAATAAAAATGGAAGAAATTATCATAGAGTTTTTGATAAAGTAATAAAAGAAAATGCTGTAACTGTTGGTCTTGTAAACCATCCGGATACTGATGGGGACCCCAAAAATATTTTCGCTGTAGAAAAAAATCCTAGAATAATTGAGAATTGGTTATGTGTGGATTTAATTTTAATTGGAGAAAACGGTAATTTATGTGAATCAATTCTTGAAGCTGGTGGTCCTATTGAGATATCAAGTGCATGTCTTGGAGATGTAGCAAACAATGGTGATGTATTAGAAGAAGGATTTCAGCTTCAAAGGTATTCTGATCAAGTTTTTAGTGCTAGTAATGGACTTTTATTCTTTAAAGATTCTACTAATCAACAAACTGAAGTTCATGAACCTTCTATACTATTAAATGATAAATTACGAGAATCATTAGAAATAGATAATGATAAATCATTAGTGGAAGAAAAATTAACTATATTAGATAAGGATAATGGAGAAAAAACAATGTCTGATAAGCTATTAGAAAAAACATTAACTCTCAATATTAAGGGAATGCTAAAAGAAGCTTCTAAAGAACCTAACTTTTTAGAAAGAAAAAGTATATTAGTCAATGCTTTAGATGCCGCTACTGAAATATCTGATAAGTCACTAACAGAAGAAATCAATAAAAAAATTGAAGAAACTGAAAAAGAAATTCTTGATCTAGCTGAAAAAGGAAAAACAGTAGAAAAATTAAATACTAATGTAAAAGAACTACAAGAAAATGTTAATACTGCTACAAAAGAAAAAGAAGATGCTAGTACTAAAGTTGTACAATTACAAGAAGAACTTGATAAAGTAAAGAAAGAAAAAGAAGAACTAGAAAAAGAACATACTACTTTAGTAGAAATGTATGAAAAGAAAGAATATGAAGCTGGAGAGAAAGTAATTAATGTAAATAAAGCATTAAATAATTCTATTAAAGTACTAAAAGGTAAAATTACTAAACTTTCTGAAACTGCTGATTATTTTGAAGCCCTAAGTAATACTAAAGTTGATGCTGATGTTGTTATTGAATTAAAAGAAAAAGAGAATCTATTAAATAGAAAAGCTAGAATACTTGAAAGAAAATTAGAGGATAAAGATAATAAAAAATTATCTGAATTTGCTAATGAGGATGTAAAAGAATACTTTGAAGAAGTATCTAAAAAAGATTCAACACTATTAGAATATAAAGATAAATTTATTAGCTGTTCTTCATTACGAGAAGCACAAATAGTACGTCTTGAATTAAAAGATGTAGAAGAAGTTGTACCTGATAAGAAATCTAATAGCAAATTAGGACTAATACAAGAAAAAGAGGATACTAATAAAAAAGCAAGTCCTGCTAAATTATCTTTTTGGGAAAAAGAACTTAATAATAGAGGATGGAAATAAATAGTTATTAACTATTTAATTAGGAATAAAGGAGAAAAATTATAATGGCTAAAGTTAATACAAGACCTACTAATGGTGTTTCTTATGGTAATAAATATACAGTAACTTCAGGTGATGCTACTGATAAATATGTTACTTTTGATTTTAGAGTTCCCGTAACTTCAGGAACTTATTCTGCATATCGATATGGATTAGTTGCTAATGTTCAAATTACTGCTACAAGTGGTGTAATTACCAATCCTGCTGATCTTGCTATTACTTATCCTGTAGATGGTCAAGTAAAAGTAGATGGAACATTAGTAGCTGGAACTATTATCAATTTAGTAGCACAAAGATCAAGTTAATAAAAAATTAATTAAATTAAAAGACTCCTAATAATTAGGAGTCTTTTTTATTATTAAAATCATGGTATAAAAATAATTAACTATATTATATAGAGGTTACTTTAATTAACTTTAGTTACATGAATAAAGTTAATAATTCTACTAGGAAAATGATTAGTAGAAAGAAGTAAAAGTAATATGAATTACAATAATAAAGAAAACCTGTTCATTTATATTATAGGAGAAAAATTAATCATGTTACGTCTAGAAAAGAATCGTGGTAATGCAACTGGTTTTGGTCGTCGAATGGGATTGTCCGAAACAGAAGCTAGAGAAAGAAGTAAGGATTTTGCTCGTGAACTTAATGAACGAGAAGATCATATTATGCGTCTAAAGGAAAGATTTGAAAATAATACTGAATTACTTTTAGGTAATGGTAAACTTGATGCACTATTTGAAGAAAACCATAAAAAGGCTTCTAACTTAGTACTATTCTTGGAATCTACTGAAAAGGATTGTTTTAAAAATCCTGCATTACTTGAAAATCTTAAAACTTATAAGTCATTAAAAGAAGCTCAAGAACTTCGTGAAACTGATGTTCAACTTTCTTCAGGTTTCTTGGGTGTTACTCCTCAAGATATAGTGAAAGTAGCTCGAATAGGTTATACCAATTCTGTAGCTGCTGATATATTTGACTTTTGGGGAATGTCCTCAATGAAGGACAGTATCTATAAGCTTGAAACTCTTTATGGTTCAACTGCTCGTGGTGCTACTGCTAATAGTGTAATCTATGAAAATTACAATGATGGTAGGTATCCATCAGAAATTGAACGTCAAACTGTAGTTACTTCTGCTACTACTACTTTTAGCGGTGTATTAACTAATGCTCCTGTACGTCCTTATAAGACTGAAGTATATGTTGATAATGTACAAGTTGCTATTGATAATGGTGCTGGTTACTTTACTGGTTCTACTATTACAACTGCTTCTTCAACAATTGATTATACCACAGGTGCTTTCGTATTAGTATTTACTAGTGCTTTAAGTTCTGCAAATGATCTAGAGGTTCAATACTCCTTCGATTCAGAACAACAATCACTATTCTCTAATGTTGGTTCTGTATTACTTGATCTAGTTACTTATGATTATCGAGCACAACCTTTCCCTATGTATATTGAGTGGACTCGATTTACAGAAGAATTGATGGAATCAAAACTTGGATTATCTGCTAAAGATCAACTAATTGCTGGTGCTGGTGATGTATTCCGAAAGTCAATGGATGAATATTGTATTACTCGTGGTATTGGTGCCGCTAACTGGACTACTCCTGTAGAGTTTAATACTGATTATTCTTCTGCTGGTGATGATAGCTCAATTGATCATGCTCAAAGCTTACTACAAGCTATCATAAGTGCTGAAGGTAAAACTTACAAACAACTTGGTCGTTACGCTGATAAGACTTCAGTCGTTTGTCAATATGATGCTTATAGTTACTTAACTAAGCACAGACTATTCAATAGCATTAATCCTCCTTCACGCAATGGTATCTTCAAAGCTGGTACTCTTGAAGGTCGTGATGTATATGTAGCTCCTGATAATGTACTAAACATTAACAATGCTACTCCTGCTGCTAATACTGCTATGATGTATTTATTCGGCAAGGGAAATGACAGTATGAACGTTGATGCTGTAGTTTCTGTAGGTACTTGGAAAGCCCAAATTACTACTAACCCTGTTGAACTTAAAAACTTCAATAGTCAAATGGGTCTTGCCTTCTTAGGTGATATTCGCAAGAATAACCCCTACTTTGCTACTAAAGTTTCACTTACTAACTTAACTGCAAATTCTTAATTGATTATAGTACAATGAATTATAAGAAGGATGAAGAAATTCATCCTTCTTTTTTTTGTCTTGACTTAACTGTGTGATACTATTGTTACTATATCTGAAAATTTAAATATTAATAGTCAAGTAGCTCCTAGTATAATTAAAGTAACTAATACTTCTGCTACCTATAGTGAACTATATAATTTTAGAGGAAATAGAGCTTAATTATTTTTAATATAATCTACTACTTTATTATTAGGAAATAGTATATTACCATTTACTAATATCTTACTACCTTCAGGGTATTGATACATTTCAGTATATAACTTTCGCTGTATTCTACCTATATCAATAGATGTAGTAACTAGAAAATATATATTATTATTACTATCTATCTCAAAATTATATTCAACAAAAAAGGATACATAATCATTATAAATTTCTACATAGTAATCATAAGTATTATTAGTATGTTTTTCTTTAGTACTAAATTTTAATGGATATATGTAATTTTCTAAATGCTTTACTAATACATTAATGTCTATTGACTTTACTATATCATTTAGTATATCCATACTAGATTTTTTTGTATGAGTATGATAACCTTCTGAATATGTAGATAATATATCATAAGCATCATTTATTAAGTACATCATTTCTACATCTTCATTACTTCTATCTGGATGAAACTTTAGTGCTAATCTTTTATATATAGACTTTAATTCTTGTTTAGATGGTATAGAATCAATGTTAAATATATCTAGAGCTTCATTGATTGATAATTCTTTTTCTATAAGTAACATATCTATATAGTTATATTTTAACTATATAATAGAGGAATTACTATGGCTGAAGATACTAAAGGTTATATCACCTATGGTAAAGATCAAGGAATATCAGAAGCTAAAGCAAAAGAATATTGGGAATCTGCTTCTAAATCTGTAAAAGAAGAAACAGGTAAAACTAAAGAAGAATTAACAAATAGTGATTGGCAACACATAATGGGAGTATATAAAAAAATCGTGAATAACAGTAAAAAACAAGAATCATTTACTACAACTAAGAATTATATTATAGAAGGAAATATTATTAATAAAGATGCTACTATAATTGTAGAATCTCATGGTTCAGATTTACCTAATGTAAGTAAATATGCTGATCCCTTATCTAAAATAAAAGGTAAAGGAACAGAGTATCTTTCAATGGATTATCGTGATGGGCATCAAGCTATATTTGAAAATGGATTATTAGTAGGATTTACATGGTTTAATAAAAAAGTAAGTGGAATGTCTGCTTTTATTAATAGTCGTCCTGCTACAATGTTTGCAGAATTATATGGTATAGAAGGTGAAAAATTGTTAAATGAAGCTGTAATGAGATTATAATAGGAAGTAGTATAATGATTACAACTAAAAAGTATTACATAGAAAATAATTTAATTAAAAGAAAATTAGGAAAATTTAGAAAGATTAATGAGACTAAATAGGAGAAAATTATTATGGCTAGAACAAAACATTACACAGCACAAGATGTAATTGATGTAGCAGAAGTAGTAGCTGATGCTACTGATAGAAATGATCATACAGGAGCACTATTAAATATAGCTAATTTTTTCTTATATACAAAATTTATTAAAATATTTGAAGCTATTGATGTATGTCATGATCAAGATGATAGTATGTCTCAATGGTTAATAAAATATCGATCAGAAAAATCAGATGAAATGATGATGTATATAAAAAAAACTGAAGGAGAAGAAGTATATGATGTATTACATAATGCATTGTAAGTATTGACATTATTATACATCTATGATACTATCCTTCATAATTAAATTGTGAAGGATTTATTGTTTATAGTGAACTATATATAAAAATTAAAGGATGGTACTAATGGCAAAGATTAAAATTCTTTTTTATGGGGATTCTCCTACATGTGCTACAGGATTTGGTCAAGTATCTAAAAATGTATTACGTCAATTATATGACACTAATAAATATGATATTAGCATTATTGGTATTAATCATGGTGGAGATTACTATGATCAGGTAACATATCCATATAAAATATATCCAGCTACTTGCTATCTAGAAGGACAACAAGGTGCTGATGTATATGGTAGACCTAGATTAATTAACCAATTACAATCTGGAGAGTATGACATACTCTTTATGCTACAAGATACATTCATTGTAGAAAGTTTTATTGATAAAATATTAGAAGTTAGATCAAAATTACCATTGGATAGACAATTTGTTATTGTTTACTACTACCCTATTGATGGTACTCCTAAGAAATCATGGATTGAAACAGTAGCTAAGGTGGATTTTCCTGTTACTTATACTGAATATGCTAAAGCAGAATCATATAAAGCATTAGGGTCAGTATTTCCATTAGAAGTAATTAATCATGGATATAACCCTAAAGATTTTAAAGTAGTAAATAGTGAAGAAGTACAATTATTTAGAAATCAAAATTTTAGTTATACTAAAGAAAGTCCCTATGATCATACTAAAGACTTTTTCATATTAAATGTAAATCGTAATCAACCTAGAAAAGATTTATATAGATCACTAGCGGCTTTTAAGTTATTTCATGATAAAGTTCCTGAATCATTTTATTTTCTAAATTGCCAAGCACAAGATGTTGGTGGAAATATACAAGAAATAGCATCTAATATAGGACTAGAGTTATATAAGGATTATTCATTTCCTTCTACTAATGTATTTAATGCTAATCAAGGACTACCAATACAAATTGTAAATATGTTTTACAATGTAGCTGATTTAGTTATTAGTAGTACAATTGGTGAAGGGTGGGGCTTGTGCCTATGGCCGGAAACTAATTTATATACAGAAAACGGAATAAAAAAAATAAAGGATATATCAGTATTTGACAAAGTACTTTCTTCTAATGGTGAATATAATAATGTAGAAGCAATTATGTCTAGAGAATATAATGATGATCTATATGAAATTACCACATGGCTTTCTAATATACCTATTAAATCTTCAGCAGAACATGGGTTTAAAGTATATGACAATGGTAATTTTATATGGAAAAAAGCATCAGAATTAGAAATAGGAGATAATTTAGTATATCCATCAAAATATGCTTTTAGTAATATCTATAATATAAATATATTAGATTTTATAAAGCCTTATTTAACGGTAAGGCAACTTAAAAATATAGTAATTAAAAATAATAAATTTAAAATACAGTCTAGTTTTAAGAAGGAACAAGAAAAAGAAATACCTATTAGTATCATTATTGATAAAGATTTTTGTAAATTAATAGGATTATTTTTAGCAGAGGGGTCAATAAATACTAGAAAATTAGATAGAATATCTTTTTCATTTAATAAAAATGAAATTGAAGAATTATCTTTTGTATCTAATTACATTAAAGAAAAATTTGGAGTTGAAGTAAGAGTAGAGAAGGATAATAGAAAAAATTATCAAGGACAAACTATTACTTTTTACTCTACTGTTTTAGCTAAATTATTTTCTTTATTATGTGGTTGTGGAGCTAGAAATAAAAAAATACATCCAATGCTACTAAACTTAGATAAAGAATGTTTATTACAAATAACCTATGGAATGTTTATTGGCGATGGTAGTTATAGTAATACTACTTTTGAATTTTCAATTTGTACTATTTCTCCTAATATAGCTTATGGATTAAAATTACTTTATGCTAGACTAGGGATATTATCTTCAATTAGAACTTCTAGAACAGAGTATAAAGTAAATGTATCAGGAGTATCTAAAACAAAATTATTAAGTATGTATAATATTAATTATGAAGAAATTAATAAAAGTAAAGCTACAGAAAGAGCTTTTATAATTGAGGATTTCCAATTATTTCCTATTAAAAAAATAGAAAAAAATAAATATATTGGAAAATTAGTTGATATTCAAGTAGCCAATACTAATGACTTTGTAGCTGAAAATGTAATAGTTCATAATAGTTCAGTAGAAGCTATGGCTACTAAAACTCCTGTATTATTCCCACATAATACATCATTAATAGAAATTATAGGTGAAAATGAAGAACGTGGATACCATTGTAAATCAGGAGAAGATTTAGATCATAGAGTATGCCTGGGGGGTCAAGACAATAACCTTGTTAGACCTTTAGTGGATGTTAATCATATGGCTGATAAAATGTTATACATTTATGAACATTACGATGAGGCTAAAGCAAAAACTATTAAAGCTTATGAATGGGCAAAATCTTGGGAACAAGTATGTAAACAATGGAAAGAAGTATTTAGGAATGCTGAAAAGAAATTAATAGAAATTAGAAAATAGTAGAAGGAAAATAGATGATTAGATGGAAAGGATTCTAGATATTAAGGTAATCTATTAATTTAGATTACCTTTATTTTTAACTATTTATATATGTATATCAAAACATTAAAACTAAATGGAAAAGATGTTACTGAAAGAGATTATAAAAAAGAGTATGAAAACTATCACTCTAAACCAGAACAAATAGCTAATAGAACTATGCGTAATCAAGCTAGAAGAGAAATGGAAAAAGAAGGTAAAGTATCTAAAGGTGATGGTCAAGAAGTAGATCATAAACATCCACTATCTAAAGGTGGAACTAATAGTAGTAGAAACTTACAGGTAGTACCTATGAAGGATAATAGGGAAAAAGGGAATAAGTATTAGTTATATGATACTTTAACTATTTATGTATGAGTAATTACAACAATTCTTATGACCCATTGGAAATATTACGGTCAATTAAAACATTAATATCTAATAAAATTCCTCATTGGGCATGGATGGATGATGATTACTTTAATGATAAGAGTATAGATAATGTTGTAGAAGATTTATATGAAACTTTTGTACATGGGAATGAGAATAATCATGGTACAATAGATCGTAGTATTGATTTATATGAATATGTTTCAGCATGGTTAGAGAATAAACATAGTAAAGCTAATAGTATTATGAAAAGTTTCTATAATCATTTTGATAAATTAGATTTTGATGGTGATGATAAATTTCATCAACAAAAATGGCAACATTCATATTTAAAAGAAAGTAATAAAGAAGAAAAAAGAATAGGTACAATTCAATTACAACCAGGACAAATAGTAAAAGATATAAATAATGTAGAATATGAAATAGAAGAAGGGGATGTATTACAAGAAAATATATCAAAGGTATATAAAAATGTGGTTACATTATAATAAGTATTAATACTAATAATTTTTATTTTCATTATGTTAATAATCTCCAAAATCTCTATATAAAAGTATTATATATTTGTTAGTGTAAATATATAATAAATCTTTATAATAATCTTTTTTTATGTTGACAATAATTTATAAGTGAAGTATTATATCTATAGATAGATTGATACTAGATAAGAAGATATTTTCATGGAGGTACTGAAATGAAGAAACTTACTGGATTGCTTCTTGTGCTATTCTTTCTTCTTTTCTCTTGTTCCAACTACATAGTACCTGAAGATTCTGATTCAGATTATCCTACTTTTACAAATTTAGATGATTTATATACATGGATAGAAGAAAATATGACTTATTGTATTGATAGTAAACAATATGGGAAAGAAGATTATTGGGCATATCCAATTGAAACCATGCAATCTAAAAAAGGAGATTGTGAAGACATAGCATTTTTAATTGGTAGATTGATAAAGGTTTCTAATTTAGGTGAATATGATTATGTATTAGAATCAGATAATTTATCTTATGGATTACATATGGAAGTTTATTATAAACCTACTAATACTTATTTAAATCTAACTTATAAAGCTAATAAACCACAACAATTATTTATGAGGTATTACACTCAAAAAGATATTAATGATCGAATGCCTAATCATAGATAGAAGTTTTTTATGAAGAAGCGCCCTAGAATAAGGTTTTACAACTGGAAAGTAAAGCTTCTTAATAGGGAAGAAAGAACTTGTACTAGAGTAATATTATCAGCTATGATGGCTGATAAATATTATGCTGTAAATATAAAGCCTTGGAAAACAGTAAAGAAAAATATCAATAATCTCTAATATGTCTACTACAATGTAAAATTATAAACTATTAATATTTTTCTTTTTATATTGACAATAAAGTATTAATATTATAAAATAGTAGTATCTTAGATGAAGGAGAAAAATATGCATAGATTATACATGATAGGAGAACAGTTTAAAGTTATTCTTACTTTTGGTAAACAAAAAATAAAAATAATTCATACTGTAGAAAATGATGTTGTTAATGATCAATGGAGGATTAAAGAATACTATTATCAGCATGAATATAAAGATTTAGGATACCCTACTATGGTTTCAGCTTACTATATTTCAGATTTAAATAAATCTTTTCCTAATAGAAAAAAGTAGATAATATATGAAATCTTTTTTAGGGTTGAAAATAATGATCATAAAGGACCATATAATAATAAAGGTTTAATATCTTATTTAGTTGATAACAAATATATGTACTATGATGATCATGATTCTTCTTTTAGTATATATATGTCTAGTCATCCTTATCCTGATGATGATCATCTATTAAGACATATATGGAATCCAATAATGTTTGATATGGAAGAACATGAAAAATACATATTTGGATTTGATTCTATAGAAAAAGTATTTGCATGGTTTCATCTACCTATAGAAATAAAATACTTGACAGAGAATAACTTCCATGTAAGTATATATGAAGTTGATGATCCTTATTGTCATCATGGTAGTTATCAGTCAATAGCAAATAGTGAGAAATTAAAGTTAATAGAGATATTAGAGTTTTAGTTTAATAGGAGGAATAAGAAAAATGGAATACACTAAGGCTGACATAGATAAGATACTAGAGGCAAGCAAGAAAGCAACTTCAGAATCATTTTTTGTAGGTGATATTGATTCATCAGCTATAGTAATGGATAGCCCTAGAGGACTTGTTGCCTATCGTATTATACCTACTAATGATGATAAGCCAAAACCAGAAGATATGATATTATTTGCTGGTGCTCAAATTTTAGCTGAAGAGGTAAAGAGACTAAGAATAGAAAATGAAAAATTATTAAATAATAATAAAGTAGTAGAAGCTGTAAAATTAGCACATAGAGAAATTAATTCTATGATTTTCCTATATGATAAAAAATAATTCTTGACTACCTATTATTAGTATGATATAAATAATTGTACTTACTATAAGTACTTTATAAAGGAGATACCTATGGTGGTCCATGAAGGATGCTGGTAGCAATCCTAAAAGACCCTACACAAAACAATTTGTATTAGTAATTTACTATTAATTAACTACATATTTAATAGGTGGATATATGAATAATTACCTATGTCATATTCAATCTAATTTAACTATTTTAGCATCCTACATTGTAGAAGCATCACATGATGATTATGCTAAAAATATTAGTCTAATTAAATTTAGGTTAGATTACCCAATACTTAAAAATACTGATTATGACATTAATAGCATAAAACTCTAAAATATCTATTAGATCAATAATAATTAGTATTCTATTTTTAGTAATAAATTTTCATTTTTCTGATTGACAGACATCAACTAACGTGTATACTACCTATAGTCCTTGGGAGGGTAGTATGAGTAATTTACCATCAATAGAAGTACCAAGAAGTTTAAAATCAATGAATAATGATGAATTAAAAAAATATGAAGATGTAATTAATAGTAAGTACCATATGTATATTAGACAAAATAATAATTGTTATGATCAAGAGAAAATGTGTATAGAAGAAGAATTTACTTGTTTTATGATACTAGATTTAATTAAAGTTGAAAAAAGCAATCGTAATATTTCTATTAAAAATACTAAAAAGAAAATGAGAAACAGAAGAACATTAACTAGAACTACCAACTAAATATTAATATAAACTATATATTTTAATTAGGAGAAGAATAATGAATTTCAGTGGGGTACATGTATTACAGTATTCCTATTATTTAAGAAGAAATTATTATGATAAAAATAAATCAAATTTAAAACTAAGGAGATTAATTAAATACAATTATAGAGTTGGTCCTATAATAAGTAATTATAGAGATTTTGATATATACCTAAAACATCAAAAAGGAATAGTATGAATTGCACTATTTGTTCTAAAGAAATTAATGATGATATTTATTATAGAATAGTAGGAACTACTGAAGTAGTATGTACTGATTGTAAAACAATGCTAGATAGAAATGAAATAGAATTACAACGGGAACAAAATGGAGAATGTATAGAAGATATAGAGGATGAATCAAAATATAAAGATTTAGATTTAATGCTGGATGAAATAGATAATACAGATAGAGAAATAGTAGATGATCTGTAGGTAGACATTAAAGAATTACTATGATATATTTGTTATAAAAGAGGGATTCAGATGATTGATCCTACATTATTATTTGCTAAAGCTAAATACTATCAATCTAAAGGACTACGATATGGGCAATCATTATATAATGCCTTAGCAGAGATTGATTATAATTTAACACTAAAAATTGTGAATACTGAATATGATCCTTTTAATAATGATTGTAATATAGAAAAATTTTTAAATTACATCCTTTATGGGGATAATAAACATGAATGAGGATGTAACAATAGCTACATCAATAAATAAGTACATTTCTGAACAAGAAGAATTACAATCAGAAATAAATAGGATAAGAAATAAAGAAATACATGGTCAAATTCGTAATATTTGTATTGATATAGTAAAATTATATAATACTTACAAAAATAGTTTAGATATATTAAATATACCTATAGCAAACATTACCATTAGTAATCATAATTGGCATGGTGTTAAATTAAATGATAATTATTATATTCTAACTAATCATACAATTAATTCTTCATGTGATAGAGATATTTTAGCTATATACAAATCTAAAGAAGTTATAGAAAAAAGTACAGGTGTAGCTTTCTGGAAAAAATTTATTGAAACAGACCTTCATAGAGTAGTGTATACAGAACTATATTCTTTTACTTTTGATCCTTATGCATCAAAAGATAAATTTAATATAAATCAATATATGATTAACTATGAATTTTTATTTACTGAAGAATTTACTACTTTTATGCTAAATTTTAATCTAGAACTACAATCTATATACACTAGATTAAAAGAATATTATAAACAAGAAAAAATTGATAAAGATAATATGATGATGCAAATAGAAAATGATAAAAAAAGTATTGATAAAGTAAAGGAATCTATGATAAACATAAATTCTATAGTAACTCAAATAGAAGGAGAATTAAATGAGTAAATTAATATCTAATATTGAGCAAGAAATACTACATTATATTGGTAACTATTATTTAGATAAACATCTAAAAGATAATCATGACTACTCCCCAATAGAAATAGATAAAGCTTATATAGAATGTCAAAGGGAAATAGTAGAATTAGGGATTCATGCTATTTGCTATACTAGAACTTCTGGTACCCCCTATGATATTCTCACTGTATTTCTTGAACGTCCTGGTGTACTTATAGGAGAAAAAGGAAATAATTTATATGCCTTACAGTTTTATATTGAGAGTAAAATAGAAACTAGAATTAAAATTGAAATAAAAGAATATGATATAAATCAATATTTAATACCTATGAATTATCTAGATATGGATATTGATGATATATAGGAGAAATATGATGAATAGTAATAAGTTAACTAATAGTATAGAGAAGAAAGATTATATAACTGGTGTTGCTTTCTTTTGTTTTTTGTTCATATTTATTTTTATTATTATTAGTATTTTTCTAGCATCATATATATCTACACATAATGATAATATTACTATAATAAAAATTACTAATAGTGTTTCAAAAGAAGATTTACAAATTATCAAATTATTTTTTCCTGGTGCTGTAGTGTTTAGACATACTGATAATGGGTATGGTATATTAACTCCTAAAGGAAAGTAATATGGACACAATTGATGTTATTTATTTTGATTGGATGGATACTAAAAATAAAGCTAATGAAAAACTATCATTAGAGGATATTATAAATCTACTAAAAAATAATGATCTAATGCTGTTTGAAAGTAATGGTACTATTCTGGTATCTCATGATTGTAAAGGTAAAAAATTTAGGTGTAGGTAGGATAATACTATGGATACTAAATTTATGAATGCTATACTACTATGGAAATTTGATGATGCTCCTGAAGAATATAAATTATTATCTACTCATGGTGGTGATGAAAATTATGTAGCTTTTATTCCTGATAGTTTTATTGATCCTAATGATTGTTTAAGTCATGAATATAATTGGGAAAGTAATAATTATGATGGTAAAGAATTCCCATATATTTATTTATTAGAGAATAGTAATGGTTTTAGTTCTATGGATATAGATCACTTTAAAGTAGCTGGTGGATGGATATTTATAGGAGCACATTAATAATGGTAACTAAAATAAAGAAATTTTTTAGTAATTATAATAGTATTGATAAAGCTTCATGGATATTACTAATATTAGGATGGATTGCTTATTTTATATTCATTATATTTAATGTTAGTACATCATGGTATGCTTATATTATTTGTATATCCTTCTGGGGATTAACATCAGTATTAATGATTATAAAATTTATTATAATTCTAAGGATTAGAAATAAAAATAGGATAGTATGAAAACATTAAAAGTTTGGAGTTGTAGATATCATGGTTATGAGATTGAACCTGGAATTTTTCTAAAAAATTCACGATTAACTATAGCCGCTTATACTAAAGTACAGGCATGTGAAATATCAGGATTATCATATGCAGAATTAACTCATTATGGATCATTAACAGGAAACCCTAGACAATTATCAATAGCTACTGAAGTAGGAGTATGGATATATGATAATAGAAATTATAATGAGTATAATGATAATTGTCCTATAGTAAGAATTAAATAAAAAGAAGGTGAATAATGAATTACACTAAACCAATGTTAACTCCTCAAAAAAAAGAAGAATTACGTCAAAGAGTATCTACTAGTACAGAAAGAAAAATAAAAGAACAATATATTTTATTAGAAGCAGTAATTGATTATGTAAATGAATGTATTGTATACTGTACTAATTGTGAAGAAGAATTTGTTTTAACTAATTCTTGCTATCCAGAAGAAGAATTCTATAAATTAGGATGGAGGGCAACTAAATATGGAAATGTTTATTGCCCTACATGTGCTAGTAAGAAACTAAAACTAAAGGAGAAATAAATGCAAAGATATATTAG